>WNGK01008362.1_pt1 | contig 17958 bp, 20 predicted proteins | sample 5400601 | NCBI WGS metagenome assembly WNGK01 (sample SAMN13153376, study PRJNA577476) | soil metagenome | isolation source: 60 cm soil or saprolite under Garry oak tree replicate 1 | place: USA:California | collected 2016-06-15
GTTCCTGCGCGGCGACACGAACATCCGTTACTTAAACGAACACGGCGTTACGATTTGGGACGAATGGGCCGATCAAGCCGGCGACCTTGGCCGAGTTTACGGCGCGCAATGGCGCGATTGGCGCGGCGAGAAGGGCGTGTGCGTGGATCAGATCGACAATGTGCTTGCGCAGATCAAATCAAATCCACAGAGCCGCCGACTGATCGTGAGCGCTTGGAATCCGGCCGAGATCGACAAAATGGCGCTACCGCCCTGTCACGTTCTCTTCCAGTTTTACGTGCAGAACGGCGAGTTGAGTTGTCAGCTTTACCAACGCAGCGCCGATTTGTTCCTCGGCGTCCCGTTCAACATCGCGTCGTATTCTCTGTTCACGCTCATGGTCGCGCAGGTGTGCGATTTAAGGCCTGGCGAATTCGTTCACACATTTGGCGATTTACATCTCTACCGAAATCTTTCCCGTGATTGTCGATCTTTGCCACGCATGCAACTAAACTCGGCGATCAAGAACATTCGCGATTTTCGTTTCGAAGATTTCCAGTTAATCGATTACGACCCGCATCCGGCAATCAAAGCCCCGATCGCCGTCTGAGACTTTTGGCCGTCGTGCGGGTTAAGTAAGTTGTGAGCGCGTCCCGGAAGTTCGGCTCGGTTCTGGTTATTCTGCTCCCCACGCTGGCGCCTCTTTTCGGTCAAAGCCCGGCCACTTCAGTCGAGATCGATTTGCAGGAGCAAACTGCTTATCTCGTTCAAAATGGCCGACCGGTTTTAGCGACGCCAATTTCGAGTGGCCGTTACGGACATCTCACCGAGACCGGCTCATTCAAGATTGTCGAGAAGGAACGAAGTCATCACTCAAGCATGTATGGAAAGATCGTCGACGCCCGCGGAAACACGATCGTGGCCGATGCCGATGCAGACATGCGCGTTCCTCCCGGCGGGAAATTTATTCCCGCGCCCATGCACTACTTCATGCGTTTCGCCGGCGCGAACGGAATGCACGCCGGGTATCTTCCAGGCTATCCGGCGTCGCACGGCTGTGTCCGCATGCCGCAAGAATATGCGATTGCAATTTTCAACTCGATCAATGTCGGAACTCCGGTCACTGTGTTCGGAAAGACACCGGTGAGCCGTTATTCCGAACAATCGCGTTCCACGATGTTGAGGGGACGCAATAGATTCGCAGACCCGCGCTTCGGTCCGCCATTCGACCCCCGCTTTGCCGCGCCTCCGCCTTACTGGTGGCGGTGAACACATGACTGTGAAGCCAAGCGTGCCCGCCTCGCCGAAATTGGGCGAAGGCGGATCGCATGCGAGCTAAAGCTAAGCACCCGACACGGCTGCGACTACAGAAAGCGAAAGCCGAGCGCGATGTAATTAATTAGATGTTAGGGTCGCTGCGCGGGCGCCTTGTCGACGTTCGCGCTGGCCGTTTTCGGTCCGCGTGAGAGATCGACAAGGTCGGCCAAGATACTCAATGTCTCATCGCGCTCGGGATCGATGGCCGGTTCTTTGGTGTCGTCTCCACCGGCGGGGGTAGCGATCAAATCCGAATCCGCATCCGGGGCGGCTTCGGGTCCAACTTGCAGGGAGGCTCCACTCTTCTTCGCCTCGGCCAGTTTCCCGGGGTACATGATCAGCTGGAGATTCGGTTTATCGACCGTGTCGAGCGTCAGGCGATAAATGCGCGGCTCTTCTTCATTGCGCGCCAGACGCTCTTTAGAACGCATTTCTTTGCGCAGCTTATCGTCCTGGAGTTCCTTTTTTCGAAGATCTTCGTTCAGCGAAATCCGATTGTCGTCCAGCTTGTGACGCAAACGATCAATGTCCTCCATCACATAATGAAATTCGGGATCGTTTTTGACGCGCTCTGCTGAACGTAGCTTTAGTTGATCGACGAAAAGCGAATGCGTATCAGACCATTTCGTATATTTCGCCTTGGATACCTCATCGTAGGGCAAGCAGTTCTTCAGCGCGCCCTCGCCAAATTCGGGCAGATCACTCAAGCTCGGCAGCACAATATCGGAGGCCACACCGTGGAGCTGCGTCGAGCCGCCAGCGACGCGATAGAATTTCTGGATGGTCAATTTCAATGCGCCATCCTCGTCGGAATGATTGCCAAGCAGCGACGCGAACCTGCCGATTGGGAGAATCGTCTGGACTGTTCCTTTTCCAAACGTATTTTTATCGCCGACAATCACGGCGCGCCCGTAATCCTGCAGAGCAGCCGCAAAAATTTCGCTGGCGGACGCGCTTTGGCGACTGGTCAAGACCACCAGCGGTCCGGAATAAGCGATGCCGGAGTCGGGGTCGGAAGATATCCGGATACTTCCATTATAATCTTTTGTCTGAACGATCGGGCCCGATTTCAAAAACAGACCGGTGAGTGAAAGCGCTTCCTCCAGCGAGCCGCCGCCATTTCGCCGAAGATCGACAACCAACCCAGCGATGTTTTCTTTCTTCAGCCGTTTGAGCAGCGCGAGCACATCGCGCGTAGTGCTTTTTTGATGCCGATCCATGTCCGCGTAAAACGACGGGAGCGTGAGCCAGCCAAGTTTTATTGGATCGCCGTTCTCATCTTTCCTGATGATGATGTCGGCCCGCGCCTCTTGATCTTTCAGCTTAATTTCATCGCGGACCAGCTCGACATTTTTGCGGCGGGAAGGATCGGTTGCGTCTGAGGGAATCACCAGCAGACGCACATGCGTGCCTTTTTTGCCGCGGATCATCTCCACGACTTTATCCAGCCGCATCTCACGAACGTCGACAAATTCAGCCGGACCCTGCGCCACAGCGGTAATCCGGTCGCCCACTTTAAGCCGTCCATCGGCTTGCGCGGGCCCGCCGGGAACAAGGCTCTCTATTTTCGCGTAGCCATCTTCCGATCGAAGCATGGCGCCAATTCCCACGAGGGAGAGGCCCATGTTAATGCTGAAATTCTTCATGTCGGCCTTACTCAGATACTCGGAGTGCGGGTCGTACGTTTGGGCGAGCGCATCGAGAAAGAGCTTTACTTGCTCGTCCTTGTCTTCCTCGTGAACGTTGCGGGCGAGGCGATCATAGCGCCGGGCGACCAGCTGTGGGGCGGGCTCGATCGGATGCTCGCTTAAATGTTCCTGTAGCAGCTCGTTTGTGATACGGCCGCGCCAGAATTGGTCGGCTTCTGCCTCGTCCTTAGGCCAGGGTGATTTTTGGCGGCTAAGCTCAATCTTCGCATCGCTTTTAAAGTCGACCGGTTGCTTCAACAGCTCCTTTACTTTGGCGACACGTTCGTCGACGCGTTTTGTATACAGATCGTAAATTTCGTAGGCAGGTTTCAGATTGCCTAGAAGAATGTCATTGCCCATTGAGTTTCCATATTTCGCACTGAGCGCATCGACATCCTGTTGGGTGAAAAAGAGATGGCTGAAATCGAGCAGCTCCAGATAAGTCTGAAGGAATTTTCTCGAGACTTCGTCGTTCAACTTCTGACGGGTGTAATGGCCTTCCTCCAAAAGCCGTCCCACCGACATCGTGATCGTTTCCTTCGATGTCGCCAAAAGCGGAGGAGGCGCAATCGCGAATGCAAAAAGAATGGCGCAATACGCCAGTGACCGTTGGAAAGATGACTTCATCGGCTAAAAAAAGGTTTTCTCACCTTGGCAGATTTCACGGGAAAACGCAAGACGACGAAAACAAGATCGACATACAGGTAGAAATGAGACAATCGACAACAGGGAACATTCAAATATTCGTAAAAACTCCCGTCTTCAGCTGTAGCCGACCCTCTTTCCACTCAACGCCATGACTTACAAACGCTTTTGCGGCGGCATTTTCGAAACGAATTGCTATCTGCTCAATGCGCCCGCCGGAGCGATTCTCTTCGATGCGCCCGATGGCGCTTGCGATTGGCTCGAATCCCAGCATATCGATCTAAAGCTTCTGCTGCTTACACATGGCCACTTCGATCACGTCCCCGATGTAGCCAAAATCAAACGACGCTTCCATTGCTCAATCGGTTGCCATCCGCAGACCGCGTCGACGATTTCCGATCCAGAATTCTTTCGCAGCTTCGGTTTCCAACTCGAGATCGAAGCGGTTAAGCCCGATTTCCTAATTGAAGAGACACCGGCGAGAGATTTTCTCGGTCTCGGAATGCAAGTTCTTGAAGTGCCGGGTCATTGCCCGGGCAGCCTTTGCTTTTTCTCACGCAAAGACCAATTGCTCATCGGCGGCGATGTCCTTTTTGCCGGCGGCGTTGGCCGAGGCGACCTGCCGGGTGGAGATCTTGATCTGTTGCTGGGCGGGATCAGGAAGAAATTGTTTCCGCTCGGGGACGACGTAATGGTGCTTCCCGGTCACGGCTCGCCGACGACGATTGGAAAGGAACGGCGGACGAATCCGTTTTTTGCTGCTGCGGGTGACACGCCTTCCTTTAAAGCTTAATCCCCCGCGCCGATAAACCAGATAGTGTGTGTTCCAATTTTTCGAGCCCACCAACCGCGTCGACGATTCGGCGCAATGATTTCACCGCCGTTGGCACGTATTTGAGAAATTGTTTGTGGCCTTTCACGAGGCCGAGAAAGCCGTAAGCGCCCAGCGCCTGCATCAGACGTTGCATCGCACACAAGCGCAGCGTGTCGTCGAAGTCACCATTAATCACCCGCCCATTTTCCGCCTGTTTGTATCTATAATGACAAATTAATTCGTCTCGCTCCGCGCTGGAAAGATCGACATAGGGATCAAAAAGCAACGACGCCAAATCGTATTCGGCCAAGCCAGGACGCATGCCTTGGAAATCGATCAGATAAGCCAAGCCATTGCGCATAATGATATTTTGTGATTGAAAATCGCGATGCACCAAAACTCTGGGCGAACGCGCCAAGCGTTCCGCGATTTCGTGCAAGGCGGGCAGCGCCGCGAGCTCGCGTAATTGTGCGTTCTCGATCTTGAAATAGCGGCCGAGGCAATTCTCAAAAAAATAATTTTGCTCCCACACGTAAAGCGCAGCGTCGAATTCAGCTGGCAAATGCTCTTTTATTTCCACGCAGACCGATTCCGGCAAACTATGAAGCGCCGCAATTTCATCGAGCGCTGATTCGTAGAATGCACGGCGTACGAGCCAGCTTTCTCCTCGAAAACTGTAGAGATCGCTTTCGCCCAGATCTTCGACCCAGATGAGGCCTTCCGCTGGATCATGAAAATAAATTTTTGGCACCCGAATTTCGTAAGCGTTGAGAAACTGCGCGATCTGGACGTAATGCCGATTTTCTTCGCGTTCCCGATTGTATTTCACTAGAATAAGCGTCTGATCCGGCGAGCAACGGATCCGATAAAATTTCCGGTCGGATCCGCCCTTGTTGATCGGCGCAATTTTTATCTCGGCGACATCAAGGCGCGGGAAATACATCCGCGTTCGGCGAAGGAGAAGATCATTCGTTCGCATGATTAGATGTCGATGTCGCGCAGGATACCGCTGGCTTTTTGTTGGGAGCGGACAATACAACCCCGAAGGTGACTTTTGGAAGCAATTTGTGCACCGGGCCACAAAATTGTGTCCTCCAGAATCGCTTCCGCGCCAACGCGGCATTCTTCTCCGACAACTGTGCAGCCACCCAATTGTGCGCTTGGATCCACCATCGCGGTTTTCGATACGCACTGAGGCCAGTCGCGCATCTTCACATAGCCCGGCCTCCACTGTTTTCGGAGAATTGTGCGATGCACGTCGAGATATTCAGCGCGCGAACCGATGTTGAACCACTTTCCGTCATTCATCACCAAGCCGCCGATCTTGCCGCCCCTGCCTATCCAATCAGCGATAATCGGAATGAAAGAGATTTTTCGTTGCGGCGGGATTTGCTGGAAAATCTCTGGGTTCCAAACGGCGATGTTGGCGAAATCGAAATTTCCCGCGATGCCGTATCGATTCACGATATCCACAACACGGTGGTTGCGAAAAGCCACATCTGTAGCCAAACCGGTTTCACGCAATGCGAGCGTAACGTCATTTCCGCGACGGAAATGTTCGTCGATCAAAGGTTCTAGATTGATGTCAGTCAAGAGATCGGCGCTGTAAGTGATGAACGGATCAATGCCAAGATAACGTTCCACATTCTTGATGCCGCCGCCGGTCTCGAGCAGATCCGGTTCGTGAATCAGCGTGATCGGTTGGCCGGCATAACTGTTCTCGCCAAAAAAGTTTTGAAATACTTCCGGCAACTTGTGCGCGTTAATCACGAATCTGCTCACTCCGAGATCGATCAAATGATCGAAGGCGAAAGTGATTAGCGGTTTTTGAAAAATTGGCACGAGCGGCTTGGGCAAATCATCTGTTAGCGGCCTTAGTCGCCTGCCGAGCCCGGCGCCTAAGACGAACGCCTGCGCGATGCGATCGATAGTCACGGCGGGGATACTTCGCCTAGTTGGATTCGCTCTCGTGACCAGCTGGCGTTTCCAGCGAATCTGTGATGCGAAGCCTTTTCACGACGAGTTCGTCGATTTCGATTCGTTGGATTTTTGAGCGGCCAATCGCAAGCCGGCCTATCGCAACTGCACCCAGCGCAACAGCGCCGATCGCCAGGGCGCCAGCGGTTAAAGCTCCGATCGCTTGTACTCCAATTGCGAACCCAGGCGCGCTTAGCGGCACGAGATCGCTTGCTCTCCTGTCGATCTTTCGAGTCATGATCAAGTTGCTTCTTTTATTTCTGGAGCGCGCTCTTCCAACTCCGTCATGTCGAGTTCCGGTAGGGCTTGCCGGTCCAATTTTCGTCCGCAGTCCTACCACTACCGTTTCAAATAAAGCGTACGCGAGCCGAAATCGATGATGCCGTGGTGCCGATTGAGAATTTCGCCGCCGAGCAAGCCGGCGACTGGCGGCGAACCGCGCAACAATCCGCCGTGAATCAATCCTCCCAGATCAATTACCCCGACTTCCTTGCCAATGATGTCGACAGAACCGACCGACAACTTGCGAATACGCGCGATTCGCAGGCCACGCTCTTTCAGATTCACGGCGGAAGAATTAAACTGTGTCTCGCGCGTCGCAATCCGCATCCGCCGAACAAAGGGATCATGCAGCAATGTCGCAAACGAGCCGGTATCAACCATGAGCTTCGCGGGCTCGCCATTAATCGATCCATTTACATACAAATTGAAACCATCGCTGACTTGAATCGGCACGGCGCGTAATCCGCGGCGGTCGAGACCGGGAACGTTTCCAACAACGTCCGGATCCGTTTTTAAGATGAGCAGCTGCTGCTGACAATCCAGCACAGCTCTAGTTGGGAAAAGAATATCGGCCCCGATAATTCCGTCGATCTCCTGCTCGTCGAGCAATCGCGCGGCGCGAGTGGAGCCCCCAAGATCGACAGTAACGACCGGTTCGTCCACAAGGCTCAGCCCGCCGAGTCGCATTTCACGGGCGATCGCCACATTATTGAATGCACCATTAATTTGAATGCGGGCGGGCAGAGTCGATTTCGCCGAAATTGTCGTGAGCCGAAAATGCTCGCGGCGATTTAGCGCGATCGCGCTCACTGGCGCGCCGCTATCGACGCCGAGCCACGCTGGCCTGCCATTTATGTAAGCGCGAACGAGTAAATGATTTTGCCGTGAGCGCACCAGCGGTAACGCCTCAAATTGCGGCGGATCCTGCCGCCGAGCGTCGCGAGCCGACGGATTGATGCCGAAGACCGGACCAGCGACCAGGAGAGCCGCGAGGAAGGTCGACCACGTCCTTCGCGTTAGTGGAAAATGATTCGGTGCCCGCACGCGCGCGAGAATAGCACAGCTTTCACGCAACGCGAAAACGCTAAGTTGCCGGTAAGTTCAGCAGCACCGGACCCTATTGTCTTTGCGGTTGGAATTGCGAGCGAGATAGGCAAGGAAAAATAAAATCATCGTCGAGAACGACCACTCGACGCCGTCGGCGACACTGGAATACAAACCCGAAGGCCTGCCGGCTTTGAAAATTTTCTGCGGCGAAGATGGATCTGAACCGGCTGATTGCGGGCTGCTCAAGACTCTCGATCGCGCGGCTCCTCAGGCGGCGAGCTGAGGAGACGATAATAAGCCCAGATCGTCGTACCCAGACCAGGCCGAGCGATGACAGCATAAAAATCCAGCCCCAAGTCTTCATTGTTTAACGGTTCGCCTCATGGGCTGGCGTCCATCGATATCGAGACCCGCTGCACCGCCAACGGCGCTCGCCTGCGGCGAGCAATGCCACAAGCAGCGCTAGAACCGCAAGGATGACGACTGCGGTCGATAACGCCACCGGGTCACCCGCCATTTCTTTCACTTTTCTGCGCAGATCAAAATAAGTGAATTCGCCAAGCACTACGAGCAAATACACTGGAGCCACCCATTTCATCACAAACAAAAACAGACGCGGAATTTTAATCAGCGCCCCCTGATCAAGTTCGGCGGCGCCATTCTTGATTCCCCAAATCCAGCCGAAACAGATGATCTGCACTGTGGCAAGCACGAAGATAGCAAATGTGCCCACCCAAAAATCCATGGTGTCGAGCGCGATTGTGTTCTTGCTGAACCAAATCACCCAGAGTGAGCCAAAGCCGCAAATCACGGAAACCAGAGTAATTGCTTTGCCGGAGGAAATGGCAAGGGCTTCTTCGAAAAAGGCCTTGGCTGGCCGCAACATCGAGATCGAACTGGTGATCGCGGCGAGGAAAAGAAGGAAGAACCATGCGAATCCGATCCATCGCCCCGCTCCGCCCATCTGCTGAAAAACGACGGGAAACGTCTGGAAACCAAGGCCAAACCCACCACCTATGCCACTCGCGCCGAGGAAAACGAAAGCGGCGGTGATCGTGATAAGACCGCCAAAGCCAACTGCGAAAAGCTCGTTCGTTGCGCTGGCCGTGAATCCGGACAACGCAATGTCGTCGCGCTCCTTTAGGTAAGAAGCATAGTTCAAAATCATGCCAAAACCTACCGACAAACTAAAAAGATTTGTCCCGCCGCGGCGAGCCAAGTTTCAAACTGCGTAAGCTTGGAAAAATCAGGGTTCCAAAGATACCCTAGCCCGTTCAAAACATTTTGCTCAGGATGAACGGGGTTAGGAGTGCCAAGCGTTAGCACCCTGATCAACACGATCATGGCGAGAACGCCCATCGCCGGCAAAGCGAACTGACAAAATTTTTCGATGCCCCCGCTCAGCCCGCGATACACCAGTCAAATATTCATCGCAACCACCAGAAGCCAGAACACGGCGCTCATGTTGAGCACGCCGTTGGTAGTTGTGCCGGTTGTGTCACCGAAAATTTTGCCTGCGGCGTGGACTTGCTCTTGAATGGTCCCCCTTAGCTGGATCGTACAGATGAGATATTCCCAGGAGTACCGAAGGCACCAGGCCTCGATATAGAGGAGTACATGTAGACGACCATCGGGATGAGCACCGCAAAAACGCCGAGATAACGAGCAATCCGGCCCCGCCCGATGACACCGAGAATTGCCGGACCATTGTGCAATCCTTTTGTTCCGCCGTGCCGCGCCATCGCCCACTCTGCCCAACCAATCGGCATTGCGAGAAACAATAACGCGCAAACATAGGGAATCATAAATGCGCCACCACCGTGCGCCGCAGCCTGCCCGGGAAATCGGAGGAAGTTTCCCAATCCAACAGCCGATCCAGAGACGGCAAGGATGACGCCTACGCGCGTGCCCCATTCCATCTGTTGTTTCTGGTCCTTCATGCGCGGGCAGATCGAAACATAACCACAGAAACTCTTGCAATCAGATTCATGGCGTTGTCATCCTCATCGCGATGTGCGTAGCAGAGTCGCCACAATTTGAAGCGCTCCGGCTGATACGCCCGCGTCAAAATCACTCTCTCGTGCTTACCTCAACTCTGACAACAGCAAGACTTCGCGAAGAAAAACCGAAACATTTCTGGGCACGCGGCGTTTTGGCGTTGGCCCGTCGGGCTGAGTGGTGGTTAACTCTCCGCGAAATCCGACCAGTTCGAACTCAGAAGCTCCATGTCACAACCACCTGCAACCAATGACGGCACGTTCGTTCGAGGATTCGGCTTGCTCGATTCGACGATGCTCGTGGCGGGCTCGATGATCGGCTCGGGTATTTTCATCGTCTCGGCAGACATCACGCGGTTGGTCGGTTCGGCTGGCTGGCTGCTGGTGGTGTGGGCAGTGACCGGCGCGCTCACGATCACGGCCGCGCTCAGCTATGGTGAACTCGCCGCGATGATGCCGCGCGCCGGCGGGCAATACATCTATCTGCGCGAAGCCTATGGTCCTCTGTGGGGATTTCTCTACGGTTGGACGCTATTCCTCGTCATTCAGACCGGCACGATTGCCGCGGTCGCGGTGGCGTTTGCGCGATTCCTCGGCGTGCTTGCACCGGCCATTTCACCGACACAATGGGTCGTTCCGCCGATCATTCTCTCGACGAATTACGCTGTTAGTCTTTCGACGCAGCAGTTGGTGGCGATCCTCGTGATCGTGTTTTTGACCTTCGTAAACACGCGCGGCCTCCAAGTCGGCAAACTCATCCAAAATGTGTTCACTTCCGCCAAGACGCTGGCGCTGCTGGTGCTGATCGTCCTCGGGATTTTCGTTGGCCGCAATGCGGATGCGCTCAGCGCCAATTTCACGAACTGTTGGACGCCCGGCGGGGTGTCGCCGATCAAGTCCGATCTGTCGTTCGTGGCGGCGGTGTCGGCGGCAGGCGGTGCGCTCGGAATGTTGATTGCCGTGTGCGTGGGGCAAGTTGGATCTCTGTTTTCCGCGGATGCCTGGAACAACGTCACGTTTACCGCTGGCGAAGTGAGAAATCCGCGGCGCAATCTGCCGTTGTCACTCGCCTTGGGCACCGGCCTAGTTATCGCGCTCTATCTGCTGGCGAACGTTGCTTACCTCTGCGTCTTGCCGCTGGAAAAAATCCAGCACGCGCCGGACGACCGCGTAGCCACGGCGGTGATGTCGGTGATGTTCGGCGGAGCGGGCGCGGCGTTCATGGCTGTGGCCATCATGGTCTCGACGTTTGGCTGCGACAACGGACTGATTCTGGCCGGCGCGTCACGAACGCACCGTTGCTCGATTCCTCCGGAGCCGAGCAGTACGGCAATCTCTACGGCATGTTGCTCGACTACGTCGTGTTTGCCGTGCTGATTTTCTATGTGCTGACGATCGCCGGCTTGTTCGTGCTGCGCCGCACGCGTCCAGACGCTGAGCGCCCCTATCGCGCCTTTGGGTATCCGTTATTGCCAGCATTCTACATCGTGGCGGCCACGGTGATTCTGGTAGTCCTAGTGATTTACCGCACGCAAACTTCCTGGCCCGGCTTGCTCATCGTGCTCGCTGGAGTCCCGGTTTACTTTCTCTGGAGGAAATCGCGGCCCGCAGCGATCTGACATTTGCTTGACTTGCTGCACGCGGCAGCCCATTTAGCGAAGCCAAAGATCAACCAATGAATTTGTTTCGACGAAAGAGCGTGACGGATCTGCAAGCCGAGGCGCTCAGTGATCACAGCCTTAAGCGCGCGCTTGGCGCGATGAATCTTACCGCACTCGGCGTCGGCGCGATCATCGGCACCGGTATCTTCGTGCTCACCGGGACGGTCGCCGCGCAAAATGCCGGGCCGGCCGTGGTCCTCTCATTTGTGCTGGCCGGCGTCGCCTCGGTCTTCGCGGCTTTGTGCTACAGCGAATTCGCCTCGCTCGTGCCGATGGCTGGCAGCGCATACACCTACGGCTACGCCACGCTCGGGGAACTCATCGCGTGGATCATCGGCTGGGACTTAATCCTCGAATATGCGGTCGGCGCGATTACGGTAGCAATCGGCTGGTCGGGCTACGTCGTATCGTTCCTGCACGATTTTGGTATCAACATTCCTCCGATGTTGTCGGCCGCTCGCGGCACCGAATTAATTAATATTCCCGCTGCGCTCGCACCGCTCGTGCAAGCAAAAGTCGGCTGGGTGGTGAGCAGCGCATCTCTGCTGGATCAAATCAAGAGCGCCGGAACCGACCCGGCGGCCCTGGCCCAGGTGACGACGATGTTCAATCTCCCAGCTGTGTTCATTATCTTTGTGGTCACGACGTTGCTCGTCGTCGGCATTAAGGAGTCGGCGAATTTCAACATCCTGATCGTGTTCGTGAAGGTCGCGGTGGTACTGCTATTTATCTTTGGCGCCATTCATGCCATCACCTCGGCGAACTGGCATCCGTTCATTCCGGTAAACACAGGACAGTCCGGTCACTTCGGCTGTAGCGGTGTCATGACGGGCGCCGGTATTGTCTTCTTCGCCTATATAGGGTTCGACGCCGTTAGCACCGCGGCCCAGGAGGCAAAAAATCCGCAACGTGACATGCCTATCGGCATCATCGGCTCGCTCCTTGTTTGCACCGTGCTCTACATCCTTGTGTCCGGAATCGCGACGGGCGTTGTGCCGTACGGCCGGCTCGACGTGCCGGACCCGATCGCGGTGGTGGCGGACCACGCGGGCATGGGCTGGATGGGACGGTTGATAAAACTCGGCGCCATAGCAGGTCTGTCCTCGGTCATCCTGGTGATGTTGCTCGGACAATCACGCGTCTTTTACAGCATGGCGCGCGATGGCCTGCTGCCGCCCTTCGTGAGCCGGGTGCATCCGCGCTTCCGCACGCCGTGGCTGACGTCCATTGTGACTGGCGTGGGTGTCGCGATCTTCTCCGCCGTCTTCAGCGTGCGCGAGGCAGGCAGCCTCTGCTCCATCGGCACATTACTAGCCTTCGTCATTGTCTCGGTGGGAATTCTCGTGTTGCGCGTGCGCGAACCGAATCTCCAGCGCAAATTCACCACGCCGTGGGTCTGGTTTGTGGCGCCAGCAGGTGCGCTCTCGGCGCTCGCGCTTATGGCCGCGCTGCCATGGCCGACCTGGCGGCGTTTGCTGGTCTGGTTCGCCATTGGCATGGTGTTTTATTTCTGCTACGGCGTGCACCGGAGCAAGCTGGCGCAGCTGCCCAGTTCCGACACCAAACCTTCCACGAGCGGTTGAAGCGCTGGACGATGCACTGATTTCCACCTGCGGGTTCCGCGGGCTTGGGTCAAATGGTCCATCCTCACCCGGGTAATTCTGGTGAAAACGATTTTTGAAAAAATCGTCGAGATCAATCGGTCGTTAAGGATCATCGTTTTGCTGGTCGAACAAAACGCGAATCTCGCGCTGGAAGTTTTGCATTACGGTACCTCCTCGAGACCGGACGAATCATGCTGCACGATCACTCAAGCGCGCTGCGGGCTAACGAAAAAGTCAAGAGTGCCTATCTAGGCGGCGCCTGAACCCCAACTGCTCCCGCCGAATCCTCGCACCGGACTGGTCGATCCAAAACCAAGGATGGCCTCCGTCCGTTTTCGCAACGTCTCATCGTCGGCCCGATCCAGAAACGCTCGCCTAGCCGCCGCCATCTCCAATAAGGAAAGATCCATCGCGTGGAGGATTTCTCGCTCTTCCGGGGTCAACAGCTCACGCGCTTCGTCAGTCAACGCGCGTTTCTGGAATCGAGAAATGATTTCGGCCAAGGCATCGCCGTTGGATACGCGAAACAAATCGAGGAGCCGTTGAAAACTGAGATGAAACGGAATCGTGACAAGGTCGACATCTGCAACTTCCGCGACGTTGTCGGGCGGCATCGTTACCTCATCGGATACCGCTACTAGATGCCAAACATCCGCAGGTTGATAGTACCCAATCTCGACATGATAAGAGTCGCTTGGCCGCGAAACTGCGATGTAACAATTACCAGACATCGGCTCGACGGCCTCGCTCTTTTCCTCGACACCATCTGCGCGATACACGCGAAGATGAACCTGTCGATCCACCGGCATCGTTTTCGCAAAGATGGTTGCCCAATCGACACTCCAATAGGTGAATATGGTGTTCGGATCCCGTGCGATCGCGAATAACGTCGGCGCGCCCTGAACACGCGGAAGCTCGCTCGACTCTCTTTCTATGTCCGCAGCGGAGCCTATGATCGGTCCATTAGAAATGCGAAAACCCTCGGCGATCTCCGATTTGCGGGTCGGCTGTTTGGGATTTTTTCTGACCATGGCGATTCCGATTCAGAACCTGGCGCAAATCGGGGAAAGGCAAAAGTGAATCTTGGCTGATAAAAGAAAGATAGCTAATCGATGTCCAGTTCGATTTTGAGACCGAAATTGCGTCAACAATCGTCGCCGGTAAAAGTTCACTACGCGCGGCGCCCGCGCAAAAGCGTGAAATCGTACATCATTGTCAATCCAACGGCGGGTTCAATTGCGGATTTGGACGTTCTCCTAAAACAGCTTCGCCAACTTAATCCGAAGAACTTGCGTTTAACGCGGTCCGCGGGCGAAGCAGAAACTGTCGCGCGGGAGGCGATCCGCGCGGGAGGCGATTACATTATTGCGGCCGGAGGTGATGGCACGCTGAATGAAGTCATTAATGGAATTGCGACGTCGCACCGCCCGCGCGGCGTCTGTGTGGGAGTTGTGCCACTCGGCACCGCAAATGATTTTGCGCGGTCAATTGGACTGCCTCCAGGCGTTGACGACAATATCGAAATATTGCGCGCCAAGCGAACAGTCTCGATCGATCTCGTTCGCGTGACGAGTGATCGCACGCGCTATTTCGTGAATGTCTCCAGTGGTGGTTTCAGTGGAGTTGTCGATGAGAAATTAACGCCCGAAATCAAATCCACTTGGGGGCCTCTCGCTTACCTGCGCAGCGCTGCAGCAGCTCTCCCGGAACTGCACGCATATCATACCACGATGATTTTCGACGACATGGAAACATTGGTGATCGATCTTTACAACATCATCGTAGCGAACGGACGATTCGTCGCCGGTGGGCTGCCAATCGCCCCCGATGCTGATTTTAGCGACGGGTTACTCGATGTTGTGCTCGTCCCCAAGCGGCCGCCAGCGGAAATGGCATTGCTAGCCGCAGAGATGCTTTTGGGTAAACATCTTTCCAACAATGCGCTTATTTTTCGACGTGCAAAAAAGATCTCAGTGGGGTCGCGGCCTGGAATGTGGTTCAATGTCGATGGTGAACTGGTCGGAAATGAGCCGGCCGTTTTTGAAGTTCTCCCTCGCGCGCTAGAATTTGTTGTCAGCAACCGATGAACGTCAAGATCCTCGATATGGATGAGCTGGCTAAACATTCAAGGGAATTGCGTGCCGCTGGGAAAAAACTCGTCGTCACGAATGGATGTTTTGATTTGCTGCACGTAGGTCATGTGCGCTATTTGCAGGCTGCACGCGCGCTCGGTGATGCTTTGGCAGTTGGTTTGAACAGCGATCGTTCGGTTCGCGAACTGAAGGGATCTGGGCGTCCGGTTAACAACGAACGCGATCGCGCAGAAGTGCTGGCCGCGCTGGAATGCGTCGATTTCGTCGCGATTTTTCCCGAATTGCGGGCGACTCAATTCATCCGCGCAAGCTTGCCGGCGATTTATGCGAAGGGCGGCGATTACACTTCGGACACATTGAATGCCGAGGAGCAGACGCTGCTTAAGGACACCGGGGCGGAGACTCGTATCCTACCGTTTGTGCGCGGATATTCGACCTCCCGGCTGCTGGAACAACTCCGAAAGGCCGTAACGTGAAACCGGTTCCACTCGGCATTCTCGGCTCAGGCAAGGGGACGAACTGCCGCGCAATCCTTGAGAGCATTAAAAGTGGCGCGTTAGCGGCCGAAGTCCGCGTTGTGATCTCAGATGTATTCGATGCGCCCATTCTTGACATCGCGGGGGAGTTTTCAATTCTCAACGCCTACCTGCCGCCCGGCCGATTCCACACGCGATTAGAGCCGCAAGCCGAGATCGAACTCGTGCGAATGCTGCGCGATGCCGGCGTGGAACTTGTCATTCTCGCCGGTTTCATGCGAGTCCTCAAAGCGCCGATGCTCGAAGCATTTCGGCGCCGAATCTTGAACATTCATCCGTCACTTCTACCCAAATTCCCGGGGCTAGACGCCTGGAAGCAGGCACTTGCTGCCGGCGAAACGGTGACTGGTTGCACGGTCCATTACGTCGATGAGAAAATCGATCATGGCGACATCATCGCGCAGCGCGAAGTAGCGATTTTGCCCAACGACACTGCGGAAAGCCTCCATGCTCGAATTCAAATTGCGGAGCACGCGTTATATCCGGCGGTGATTAGTGAGATGTGCCAAAAATTATCGAACTTTTAAATTTGCTCCGCTTTTTGGTCGCGCTCGAGGAGCTCCTGCATCGCCTGGATCGGCGCTTTTCGCTCGTAAAGCAAAGAGTAAACTTGATCGATTATCGGCGTGTTGACGCTGAGCCTGCGCGCGCATTCGTAAGCGCTTTTTGTCGTGGGAATCCCTTCGGCCACCATTTGCATCGAGGAAGTGATTTGTTGCAGCGTTTCCCCACGACCCAGATGCTCGCCAACGCGCCGATTACGGCTGTGCTTGCTAAAGCAGGTTGCAATTAAGTCGCCGGAACCGCTCAATCCATAGAATGTCTTGAAACTTCCGCCCATCGCCGTACCGAGCCGAATCATCTCGGCAAGTGAACGAGTGACTAACGCCGCCTTCGTATTATCTCCCAAGCCAAGACCGTCACTTGCCCCAGCTGCGATCGCGAAGACATTTTTCAACGCCCCGCCCAGCTCAATACTGGTGATCTCTTCACTGGTGTAAATCCGAAAACGGGAACTGCCGAGAAAAGTTTGCAGATTTGCGGCGCATTCAGGATCTCGGCAGCCTATTACCGTCGCGGTAGGAAGGTTGCGCACGACTTCCGCCGCAAGGTTTGGTCCCGACAACACCGCAAGTCTATGCTTAGGAAAGATTTCACCAAGGATCTGGGTCATCCGCATCCCCGTGCCATGCTCGATCCCTTTTGTGCAACTAAGCAATACTGCTTGCGCGCTGCCGACCACTCCTTGCAAACGCATCACAATTCCGCGCAATGCGGTCGATGGCGTGACAAAAACGATTAGGTCCGCATCAGCGCAGTCGTGTAATTCGTGCGTAATATTTACTGAATTGGGTATTTTGAGTGTTGGAAGATAGTCGCTGTTCTCACGCGTTTCTTGCATGCGCTCGACGCGCTCAGGGTTGTTACCCCAAAGCGAAATTTGCCGCCCGTCTTTTCCCCACAACCACGCCAAAGCTGTTCCCCAGCTTCCCGCTCCGAGGATGGCCGTCTTGTCGATCTTCACTTCCGCTTGAACCGTGGTTCGGTGCCGCGCATTAGACGAGAAAAATTTGAGCGGTGACGGAAAATAACAACGGCCGCCAGGCAAAGGCAGAGGTAGAATGGCATCCACCCGCTCGTTTGCCTTGCATACGTTATGACGAGCACGGCGACCGGCAAAGCGATTGCAGCCGTGATCGACGCAACTGAAACATAGCGTGTCGTCTCGAACATGAATATCCAGACCACTGCGCCGATTAGTGCCGCTAAAGGCATCAGCCCAAAAAGTACCCCAGCCGAGGTGGCGACCCCTTTACCTCCCTTAAATCCTAGCCAGACCGGAAAAGCATGCCCGATCACACAAAAAACAGCCGCAACAATTCCAAGTAGCTCGGCAGAGGTTGATCTCAACTCCGCGTATTTCGCCAGAAAAATCGAAATACCGACCGCGAGCAGGCCTTTCAAAAAGTCTGCCATAAACACAGTGTATCCGTAACGCCTTCCCAGCATGCGGGTTACATTTGTCGCGCCGATATTGCCGCTGCCCACATTCCGAATGTCTATCCCCGCCATACGCCCGGCGAGATAGCCGGCTGGAATCGACCCGAGCAAGTAACTCACGGACGCAATAGTGACAATTATGAACGCGGAAATCAATCGGTGGCCTCGATTATCTTGCCAGCGAACTTTGGCGCAATAGCAGCACGGATATCACTTTGTAACCTGTTCTTACTCAGCCAAATGGATATAATTGCAATGTCCGCGGGAGTTATCCCGCTGATGCGGCCGGCTTGACCCAACGAGACCGGTCGGACGGC
>WNGK01003139.1_pt1 | contig 17948 bp, 18 predicted proteins | sample 5400601 | NCBI WGS metagenome assembly WNGK01 (sample SAMN13153376, study PRJNA577476) | soil metagenome | isolation source: 60 cm soil or saprolite under Garry oak tree replicate 1 | place: USA:California | collected 2016-06-15
GACTACATCGTCACGCAACTATTTTTCGATAATCGCGACTTTCTCGATTTCCGCGAACGTTGTGCGCTCGCCGACATTCATATCCCCATTATCGCAGGCATCATGCCTGTTACCTCCATGAACGGATTCAAACGCATCGCGGAACTGGCCGGGGGCGCGCGCTTCCCAGCCAAGCTTCTGCGTGCTCTTCAACGATGCGAAAACGATCCTGAAGGGGTCAGGCGCGTCGGCGTTCATTTCGCCTTGGAACAGTGTCACGATCTTTTGGATAACAACGTGGCCGGCATTCACTTCTACACACTCAATCGTTCGGACGCCACGCGGATAATTTTTGACAGCCTCGGCATTCCACGTCGGCGGAGCGCACAGACCCCTACGGTTCAGTCAAGCGAGGAGGTTCGCAAGCGGCTTGCAAATTGAGCGATCACAGGCGCGCAAGTGCGGGATGCGCATCGCGGAGAAGATCATTGTCGCCGCGCTCGAGCATTTGCCGGCGTCTATTTGATCATGCCATTTTTGCATTACGAAACGACGAGCGAGCTGGCGAAATTTGCGCGAAGTCTTTGACACGCGCAGAATCTGGGGATGTTCGAAGGCCGGCGCGCGCTCTATTTTCAGCTCGCACTATTCGCAATGGCGATTGGGGTATTACTGTTGCTTTCGCGCTTTTTCCCGCTTATCGATCTTATCGACGCCGTGCAACAGCGTGTGATGCATTGGGGAGCGTGGAGCGCGGTTTGTTACCCTCTGCTATTCGCCTTGTGCAATGTCCTGCTGCTTCCCGGCGGATTGTTGAGCGTTGGGAGCGGTTTTTTCTTTGGACTTTGGTGGGGCTTTTTCATCGTGCTTCTGGGCAACAGCATATCGGCGGGGATTGCGTTTGCGCTCAGCCGATGGTTAGGTAAACGGTGGTTGAGCCGAAAGCTTTCCCAAAGCGCAACGCTGCGCCTTCTGGAGCCAGCAGTGGAACGCGAGGGATGGAAGATCATATTTTTGAGCCAGTTACATCCGCTTTTCCCAACGAGTCTGCTGAACTACGTTTATGGTCTGACACGAATCCCATTCCGCACCTACATGCTTTGGACCTCGATCGGACGCGCGCCGGGTCTTTTTCTGTATGCTTATCTCGGGACGCTGGGCCAACTCGGCTTGAACTTGGCGCGGGGAAGAAGCCATCCGCGACTGGTTGAGTACTGGACTTGGGGCGGTGCGTTTTTGACCACTGCTCTCCTGTTTATTTTGTTGACGCGCATCGCATTGCGAGCAATTCGCAGATCGAAGGAATTATCGACATTGGAACATGCAGAGCGTCAAGCTGTATCAACGTAATACAAACGACTCCAACGGATTATGTCTATATGACATTTTGTCATTTTTTTGGGTCTCACGTTTTGCCTGAGCGATTTGCTTCCGTTACCAAACGAGGAACTCCGTGACGGCACTTGCCAATGTTTAAGCTTCCCACTGAGTACGATGTCTTGGTTGTCGGTAGCGGTCATGCCGGTATCGAAGCGGCTTTGGCGGCGGCTCGCATCGGCTGCCGGACTCTGATGCTGACACAGAACTTGGATACGATCGGTCAGATGTCATGCAATCCTGCGGTTGGCGGCTTGGCGAAGGGTCACATTGTACGCGAAATTGATGCCTTGGGCGGGGCAATGGGGATAAATGCCGATGCAACCGGGATTCAGTTTCGGATGCTTAACAAGGCGAAAGGACCATCAGTGCGAGCACCGCGCGTGCAATGCGATAAAAAGGCCTACCAATTTCGGATAAAGGCGGTTTTGGAGCGCGCGCACAATTTAGATTTGAAACAAGCCACGGTTTCCAATATACTTGTCGATAATGGGCGAGTTCGTGGCGCAGAAACAGATTTTGGACTGCGGCTTATGGCGCGTAGCGTCATCATCACGTCTGGTACTTTTTTACGCGGACTCCTCCACGTAGGCGAGAAGAGCAGCCCAGGCGGGCGCATGGCGGATGCGAGCTCTGTTTTGAGCACAAAACTTCGAGAACTGGGCTTTGACGTTGGGCGATTCAAGACGGGCACGCCCTGCCGGCTCAACGCGCGCTCGATCGACTTCTCGCGGTGCGAAATTCAGCTCGGGGACGAGCCGCCTCCGCGGTTTGCGTTTTACGAGGACAAGGGAGGAGTCGAGAACGAGATTTTCACCCTTAATTTTGATAATCGAGGTGAGTTCCACGTGGAACAAATGTCCTGCTGGATCACGCACACCACTGCGCAGACCCATGAAATTATCAGGCGGAATCTGCATCGTTCACCGCTTTATTCCGGGCGGATAAAGGGCACCGGTCCACGGTATTGCCCGTCGATCGAGGACAAGGTCGTGAAGTTTGCCGACAAAGCCTCTCACCAGCTTTTTCTGGAGCCCGAAGGCCGTCACACAGAAGAATACTACGTCAATGGAATCTCCACGAGCCTGCCCTATGAAGTGCAAATGGAGTTCTTGCATTCAATTCCCGCTCTCGAACGAGCCGAAATCATGCGGCCTGGCTACGCGGTTGAATACGATTATTTTCCGCCGACTCAGCTTTATCCGACGCTGGAGACCAAGTTAATCAGTGGGCTCTATTTTGCCGGCCAAGTCAATGGAACCTCTGGCTATGAAGAGGCTGCTGCACAGGGATTAATGGCCGGAATTAATGCGGCTCTCAAAGTTCAAGGTCGCTCGCCCATGGTGCTGGATAGAAGTGAGGCTTATATCGGGGTCCTCATCCACGATCTGGTCACGAAAGGAACGGAAGAACCGTACCGGATGTTTACCAGTCGCGCTGAGGATCGACTGCTTCTTCGCCACGATAACGCGGACCAAAGATTGACCAAAAGGGCATTTGACGCAGGCCTCGTCTCAAAAGAAAGGTGGAGCCACTTTAAGGGAAAGGTCGAGCTTCTGCGCCAGGCTCGACAGCTAGCGACTGAGACGAAGGTCGAGGGCGATCATCTCTCCCAGTTACTGAAGCGGCCGGATTTTGGTATCCATGACATCCCTGAAGACATAAAGAGGGTCGCGCCACTTGAAATCTGGAAACTAGTTGAAACAGATCTGAAATATGAAGGCTACGCCAGTCGGCAAGCCGAACAAAACCGCAGATTGGTCGAGGGCAACGCGCTGCCTATCCCTGATGGACTCGATTACTTGAGAATAGCAGGATTACGCTCCGAAACCAGGCAAAAATTGGCAGCCCTTCGACCTGCTTCCTTGAGACAAGCCGCGCGCATTAGCGGCATAACTCCGACGGATATCGCGATAATTTCTATCTGGCTCAAGAAGAATAACTTAAAACCGCAAAAATCGCTTACCTAAGGCTTGGCGAACAGATTCGCGACCTCTTTACGACTTAAACATCAGTTATCGCGATGGTCGCATTGCTCATTGCAGGGTTTTTCAGCTACTTAATTGGTTCGATTCCAGCCGGTTATATTGCTGGCCGCATTGTAGGAATTGACATTCGAACTGTCGGAAGCGGCAATATTGGCGCGACAAATGTGACACGCGTTTTGGGAAAGCGTTACGGTTATCCAGTTTTCATCGTGGACTTCCTAAAGGGCTTCGCGGCAGTTGGGATGTCGATCATGATAGCAAAGCGCGCTCAGCCAGTATTGATTCCGAGTGAGCTATTAGGAGTCGTCGGGGCTGTTGCATGCGTGCTAGGACACTCTTTCCCGGTTTGGTTGGGTTTTAAGGGGGGGAAAGGCGTTGCGGCTTCGGCAGGGGCTCTCTTTGGGCTGATGCCGTTTGTGGCGTTGATCGCGGTCGCAGTCTGGCTGATTATTTTCTACCTGACGCGCTACGTTTCAGTGGCGTCAATGACCGCGGCACTTTCAGTGCCAATCACCATTCTGAGCATGATGTTTCTCGGGCAAACAGGTGAAACAGCTCTTCTGTACTTTTCTATTTGTCTAGCAGCGGTTGTAATTGTCCGACACCGCTCGAATCTTTTGCGTTTGGTGCGCGGTACCGAACCACGGTTCAAGCGGAAATGAAGATCGACAGAATAGCAATCCTGGGCGCCGGAAGCTGGGGAACAGCCCTAGCGTGGTTGTGGGGAAAAAAGGGGCGACGAATTTACCTTTGGGGAAACAACGCGGATCGGGTCGAGCGTGTGCAGAGAACGCGTCAAAACGACGATTACATTCCAGGATTGCAGTTGCCTGATTCGGTCGATATCACGCCCGAGCTGCGCGACTGCACCGAGGCCAGCCTGATCGTATTTGTCACGCCATCGACTGCGTTGCGCGAAATTGCCATGCGTTTGCGAGCAGTAATCGGCGATCGGGGCAGCCTGTTGCTCAGTTGCACAAAAGGCATTGAGCACGGCACCGGGATGCGGATGAGCCAAATCTTGAGTGAAATTTTTCCGGGGCGTCAACTCGCAGTTTTATCGGGGCCGAACCTCGCAGCGGAAGTCGTTCGTGGTCTGCCTACTGCTACCGTCATAGGTTGCCGAAACCCTCAATGCGCCGCGGATTTGCAAGACTCTCTTGGCAGTTCGCGCTTCCGCGTTTACACCAGCGACGACATCACCAGTATTGAACTGGGTGGCGCCTTAAAAAATATCTTTGCGATCGCGGCCGGCGCGAGTGATGGGCTCGGTTTAGGTGATAACACCAAGGCTGCGCTGATTACTCGTTCGCTCGCCGAAATGATCCGGCTCGGAACCGCAATGGGCGGAAATTTAAAGACGTTTTATGGATTGAGCGGTGCTGGCGACCTAATCGCAACGTGCTTTAGCAAACACAGCCGCAACCGCCGCGTTGGCGAGCAACTCGGCCGCGGCCAAACCCTGATCCAAATCACTTCCTCGACGCAAATGATTGCCGAAGGAATTCCCACCACAAAAAGCGCTTTCGAATGTGCGCGCAGCCTCGGTATCGAGACGCCGATTATCGATCAAGTGAAAGCATTGCTTTACGACGGAACATCGCCTGTTCAGGCAATGCAAGAATTACTCGAACGCGATCAGAAAGCCGAACAAATCTGACTACTCAGACAATTCGCGGCAAACCTTATTAATCGTCGCCGGATATAATTCGTGCTCTGCAATCTGAATTCGAGCATGGAGGCTTTCTGGCGTGTCGTTAGGTAAAATCTGCACTTCGCGCTGCGCGATGACGTCTCCGTGATCGATCTTTTCATCGACGTAGTGAACGGTGCAGCCGGTCACGCTTTCGCCGGCCACAAGCGCCTGTTTCCAAGCTTCGAGTCCGGGAAACTTTGGCAGCAGCGATGGATGAATATTTAAGATTCGGCGTGGAAACGCTTCCAGCGCCGGCGCTTTGAGAAGACGCATGAAACCGGCGAGAACCACGAGTTCGACGCCGCTATCGCGAAGCATTCGCACAAGATCGGCCTCGGCTTGCGGCTCTAAACGTGTGTGGAATCGGCCTGGCGGCAAATAAGCGTTGGGAACCAAGAATTCGCGCGCGATCTCAAGAATCGGCGCGTCGAATACATCCGAGATAACAACGCGAACTTCCGCCGCCAGTGCGCCACTTCTAATGCTCTCAAGGATCGCGCGGCAGTTCGTTCCCTTTCCTGATCCGAGAATGCCCAGTCGAACATATTTCATTTTATCGTCTGTCGTAGTTTTCCCAGCAATTCGGAAGTCGAATATCCAGGCACAAATGGCAGAATGCGAACCTCTGCTCCGATTTCCCGCAACAGCGCCTGTTCCTCTGCATTCAGCGTGTCCGAACTGTAATCGCCTCCCTTAACATAAATGGCTGGCCTCGCCGCTTCGATGAAGCGAGTCGCGCGCTTCTCGCGGAAAATCGTGACAAAATCAACGCACTCCAATGCGGCGAGGACTTCGGCGCGGTCGCTCTCCTTGTTCACGGGGCGCCCAATTCCTTTCAGCTCTCGAACGGATTGATCGCCATTCAAGCCGACTGCTAAAACGTCACCCAGCGCACGCGCAGCATGCAGATAGCGCATATGACCCACATGGAGCAGATCAAAACATCCATTGGTAGCGACGAGCTTCTCCCCATCGACGCGCAACTGCCTTGCGCGCTCAGCCAGTTCATCCATTTCGATGATTTTAGCGTTCATCGGTTGCCTACAACAAAGTCTAACGCGCCAGGAATGATTTGGAAGACTGCTGGCTGATCTCCGATCAGTTCACCATCGACATTGAACGACATTCGAGGCCGCGATCTAACGGCGATCTTCTTTGCCCTTCGAAAAATAAGTGCACCGCTCGAGAGATGCGTGCCCAATAGCATCTCTGCAGCTAACAGCGCCATTTCCCCCGCTGTTCGTTTTGGGATGAGCAGAACATCGAGTAAGCCATCGCGAACGCTGGCATCTGGCGCGACCGGCAACCCGCCCGCTACATATCGCCCGTTCGCAACGATGACGTTGTAAAGCTCGATCGCTAATCTCTCCGTGTCGTCGAAGACGATGGATGTGTGGTATGTGTGCAATTCGGGCAGAGCTGCCGCAGCGCTGCGAAGATAAGCAAGTTGTCCCCAAGTCGATTTGATTTCGGGCGTTAATTTCTCATTGACGAGATCGCTGAACCCGCCGGCAGAGACATTCACGAAATAGCGCGTGCGTTCACTTCTCACGCGAACGAGATCAATCGAGGCTGTTTGTTTGGCGCGCAGGATATCGATGTTGGCGTCGACGCCAGCAGAGACTCCAACTGACCGGGCAAAATCGTTTGCGGTGCCGAGTGGCACAATTCCCACGCAGACCTTGCGCGCGCGGTACGGAATCGCGATTCCGTTGATAACTTCGTTCAACGTGCCGTCGCCGCCTGCCGCAATAATGTAGTCGCATCCAGCGCGAATTGCTGTCCGCGCCAAAGTTTCTGCTTCGCCTGCGCGCTTCGTTAGACACAGTTTTTTCGGATTAAGTCGGCGAAGCTGTTTTAGGAGGACGTCCCGATCCGTAATCGATCGCGCCGTTGGATTAAAAATGATGTACGGTTTCACCTGCGATAATCGATCCTTTTCCCTAAGCACGAGTTTCAGTTTCAGTTTTCGCTTTTACTAATTTCGATCAAACTAGGAGGAATCGCACATGGCTACCAAGAATCACAGGCCGGCCAAGAGCAAATCAAATGGGACGCATGGCTTCCGCATTTCCAATGGACCGGTGATACAATCTGCTGACGAGGCGGGAACAAGCCCTGCCGATTTCAGCGATATCGTCGAGCTCCCGCGTTTTCACGGAGCGCCTGAGTTATTCGCGATCGCGCGCGATCCGCGGACGATCTTCACCTATTGGAGCATCGATTGGCCGCGATTGTTCGCACAGACGACACCGGTCGATCGACAAGTTCATCTCCGCGTTTACAGAGGTGATGGGGCTCTGGAGATGAGCGCGGCAGTCGAACCGATGGCTGGGAGTTCCTTTCTGACTGTTTCACAGCAGCGCGGTGTCTATCGCGTTGAGGTCGGGTATTATCAGCCTGAAGACGTTTGGAATTCCGTCGCGATCTCCAACGAAGTGACGACGCCGCCCGATGACATCGCGCTGCATGCCGATGTCGATCTTGTTACAATACCACTTCATCTCAGTTTTCAGCGCCTCATCGATTTGTTCCGAGCATCGAACCGAGACACCTTGGCTGAAACCATCTCTCAATTCCAAAGGCATGCTTTGAATGAGGACAAACGCGATTTAAGGAGCGGCGAAGAGCGGGAAATTCTACACGCGATGGATCTTTCGTTAATCGAGATTGCGGCTGCCCGACGCACCTTTACCGATCAAGGCGAGAACGAGACCCTGCGCAAACGCGCGGACGCGATTCTCCGTTCCGGTTCGAGCAGCCCGGCAAGTGGATTTGGCGAAAGCAGTTGGAGATCAGCGTCCTCCTAAATAGGCGCTTTTCACACGTTCGTTTGCGCGTAGGGCACTTGAGCGATCGTGCAAAATAATTCTGCCGGTTTCCAGCACGTAGCCGTAATGCGAAACCTCCAGCGCAAGATTGGCGTTTTGTTCGACCAGCAAAACCGTGATGCCTAACGAACGATTGATCTCGACGATTTTTTGAAAAATCGTTTTCACAAGAATTGGGGCGATCCCGAGAGACGGCTCGTCGAGCATCAGACAGCGCGGCTTACTCATAAGCGCGCGGCCGATCGCCAGCATTTGCTGTTCGCCGCCTGATAATGTTCCGGCAACTTGTTTCCCTCGTTCTTTCAATCGCGGGAAGATTTCGAAAACAAAATCGAAATCGCTTCCAAGTTTATTTCGATCTTTGCGCAGGTAAGCGCCCATCAGCAGATTTTCGCGTACGGTCAGGTTCGCGAAAATCATTCGACCCTCCGGTACCTGCGAAATGCCGCGTTCGACGATTCGATGAGGCGGCAGATTGCTGATCTCTTCCGTTTCGTAGCGAATGCTGCCTCGCTGGATTTTCAGTAATCCAGATACTGTGCGGAGCGTAGTCGATTTCCCCGCGCCGTTTGCGCCAATCAAAGTGACGATAGCGCCTTTTTCAACGTTCAATGACACGTCGTGCAGTGCAGCGATCGATCCGTAATTAACCGCGAGGTTGCTTAGCTCAAGCATGATCGATTGCGATCAGAAGTTAAATGATTCTGGACTGTGATATCCATCGACTTCTCCGCGCTCCGCTCAGGATGACAAAAAATTAGCATATCAACCTTCTTTCTTCGTTTCTTCTCCCAGATATGCTTCGATGACCTTCGGATTGGCCTGTACTTCCGCCGGGGTTCCCTCCGCGATCTTGATACCGTAATCAAGCACCGCAATGCGTTCGCAAATTCCCATCACGACTTTCATATCGTGCTCCACTAGAAGAACCGCGATCTTAAATTTTTTTTTCACTAATTGGATTAGCTCCATTAATTTTTCCTTTTCCCGCGGGTTCATTCCGGCCGCCGGTTCATCCAGCAGCAAAAGCTTCGGGCGTGTCGCGAGTGCGCGCACAATTTCGAGACGCCGTTGATCGCCATAGGAAAGACTGCTGCACAGCGCATCGGCAAATTTACTCAAATCAAAAATCTCTAATAATTCTCGGACCTGCTGAGCCACGTCGTTCTCTTCGCGGTAAAACGTGCCCATGCGCCAAAGCGCGTGCACGAGCCCGTGACGCAGGTGCAGGTTGAATCCGGCGCGCACGTTGTCGAATACGCTCAGAGTCGGAAACAAGCGAATATTTTGAAACGTGCGTGCAATGCCGCGCCGGGCGATGGCGCTTGGTTTCAAGCCAGAGATGGACGCGCTTTCAAAAGTGATGGCGCCGGCGGTCGGGTGATAAACGCCGGTGACAACGTTAAAAACAGTCGTCTTGCCCGCGCCATTCGGACCGATGAGGCCGAAGAGGTCATCCGCGCTGATTTGCAGATCGAATGCCGAAACGGCCGTGAGCCCACCGAACCTCACACTGCATTGCTGAAGATCGAGAAGCGGGATCGGCATGTTGATCTACGCCGAGGCGGCTGGCAGTTTCGTTCGCCGGCTCGCGGCCATGCCGCCGACGGGAATTCCTCTTCGTGGCAATCGTCCGAAAAGGCCTTGCGGTCGCAGCAACATCAGCGCGATCAGCACGAGCGAATAAATGATTACCCGATTCTGCGCGATTCGCCGGACGATCTCTGGCAACCACTCATAGCCGGAAACGAAGCGCAGATATTCCAACAACAGGGTTAGCAGAATTGCCGCAAAGGTAACGCCAGCGGTACTGCCCATCCCGCCCAGAATCACCATGATCACGATCTCGATGGAACGCTGAAAATCGAACCCGCTCGGATTAATGTAAGTCGTGCTGTGCGCGTAGAGGCCGCCGGCAACGCCTGCAAAAAATGCGCCGAGCACAAAGGCAGTCACCTTGTAACGCGTCGTATTGATCCCGACGGCTTCAGCTGCGACCTCATCGTCGCGCACCGTGAGAAAACCGCGGCCATACGTGGAATCGACCAGACTAACGACAACATAAATTGTTATAGCCGCGACCGAGTACGTCCAAAAAAGCGTCGTGTAACTTGCGATGCCGCTGTAACCGCGTGGCCCGCCGACCGCGTCTGTGTTCTGAATCAAAACGCGAATGATTTCTCCGAAACCGAGAGTAACGATGGCAAGGTAATCGCCCTTTAACCGCAAGGAGGGTACACCGACAATGAGGCCGGCGACCGAAGCAACGAGTCCGCCGGCAATTAAAACGCCGATAAAAAGTAAAGCGATGCTGAAGAAATTTGTTCCGAACGCTTTGAAAAAGGCAGTGCTGTGCTCGGTGGAGAGATATGCAGATACATAAGCCCCGATCGCCATAAACCCAGCGTGGCCTAAGGAAAATTGCCCTGTGTAACCGTTGATCAGGTTGAGGCTGACCGCCAGCGTGATGTTGATGCCGATAAAGATGACGATTTGCAGATAATATGAATTGATCCCGCCCGAAAAGTGAGACACGACGGCGCTCAGGACAATGCCGGCTAGCAGTATCCATTTTTTGATGTGCCGATACTTCATTGATGTCCCTCGGCCGAGTGTGCGCCTGACTTAAACCTTCTCAATCTGTGCACGTCCAAAGATGCCAGTGGGGCGAAAGAGCAAGATTATAATGAGCAGCGCGAAGGCAATGGCGTCCCGGTAAGTGGAAAAAGCCGAGCCCCCGACGAACGTTTCCACCACACCGAGCACGATTCCACCCACGGCAGCGCCAGGAATATTTCCGATTCCGCCGAGCACTGCGGCGACGAACGCTTTGATGCCGGGCAACAGACCCATAAGCGGATCGATCGATGGATAACTGAGCGCAAACAAGATTCCGCCTGCGCCGGCGAGAGCGCTGCCTAGTCCAAACGTGAATGAAACAACCGTGTCGATGTTTACCCCCATCAACGCCGCAGCCGTCGCATTGTTCGAAAGCGCGCGCATCGCCATTCCAAGTCTTGTGCGTTTCACGATGAAGGTGAGTGCGACCAGTAAAGAAATGGTGACGATGAATGCAGCCAGCTGTGTGGTTGTGATCGTGAGTGCCCCCGTTCCTTCGAGCGCGCGATCCGGCATCAATTCAGGAAACGATTTCGGATCGGCGCCGAAAACAAACTGCCCGCCGTACTCGAGGAACAGTGAAACGCCGATCGCGGTGATGAGCACGGTGAGTTTTGGCCGAGAACGCAAGGGGCGGTATGCGATTTTTTCGATTGCGATGCCAAGCAGAGCGCAGATGAGCATCGTCAAAACCAAAACCGAGATGGGTCCGAGCGGCGTCATCCATCCGGTGAAATGCGGCAGCAACCGCGGGCTGAGATAATAACCGCAGAAAGCACCGATCATGAAGACGTCGCCATGGGCGAAGTTGATGAAGCGCAGAACGCCATAAACCATCGTGTAACCGAGCGCGATTAACGCGTAGAACGCGCCCAATGACAGACCGTTGATAAGCTGTTGCAGAAATTCGGTGCTTGTCATGCGGAGCGGAGCGAAGCGTAGTCGAGGAATATCTTATCGTCCATCCCGCAGGTAGACACGATTACGACCCGGCTTCGGACAAATAGGAAGAGTTTCTCGACTGCCAGGAATGACAGCAATCAGGGCGGTACGCTCGCGACGAAGTTGGCTTTATTTGCCTTCACTTGCAGAACGACAGCGGATTTCGTCGCGTTGCGCTTCTCATCGATTGTGATGTTACCGGTAACTCCTGGATAGTTTTTCACATTTGCCAGCGCGTCGCGCACCTTTGCGCCGTCAGTCGATCCCGCGGTATTGATTGCTTGCGCGAGAATTGTCATGGCGTCGTAACCAAGCGGTGCCATTCCATCAGGCAAGGTGTGAAACTTTCCTTGATATTTCTTCACGAAATCCTGCACTTTTGGATTTTTATCTTGGACCGAAAAGTGCGTGGAGAAATAACAGCCGTCCAGTGCGCTGCCGCCGATCTCCGTCAATTTTGGCGAGTCCCAGCCGTCACCACCCAGCAAGGGGACCTTGATCCCTAACGAGCGGGCCTGCTTCGCGATCAATCCCGCCTCCGTGTAATACCCGGGAATGAAAATCGCCTCCGGCTGGGCGGCTTTAATAGCAGTGAGCTGCGCACGGAAATCCTTGTCGGTGCCGCCACCCGTATAAGACCGATCGATCACAATCTGTCCGCCGTGGCTCGTGAAGTATTCCTTGAAGAATTGGGCCAAGCCTTTGGAGTAATCGCTCTTCACGTCCTGCAAGATGGCCACTTTTTTGGTGTGCAAATTATCGAGCGCGAATTTCGCCATGACGGTCCCCTGGAATGGATCGATGAAGCAGACACGGAAAACGTAATCACCTTTTTCCGTCACGGAGGGATTGGTCGAACCCGGCGACACCATGGGGATTTTCGCTTCCTGGCAAATCGGCGCAGCTTCGAGTGAGCGCGAGCTAGCGATTTCGCCCACGATCGCAACGGCCTTGTCGCTCGCGATTAATTTTTTCACTGCAGCCGAAGGTTGACCCGGTTTGGATTGATCGTCCTCAATGATGATCTTGATTTTGCGTCCGCCCAGCACGCCGCCAGCGTTGTTGATTTCCTCTTTTGCCAACTCAACGCCGTTACTCGAATTGACTCCGAAAGTGGCTTCACTGCCGGTCAGCGAGGCGAACTCGCCCACCACGATGTCTTGCGCATTCGCCGCCGCGGCGAAGATACCGACGATTGTGAACAAAAACGGAACTATGATATGATGGGTCAATGGTTTCATGGATTGCCCATGCTTTAGCCCGTATCTAGCTCGCGCGCAATTCCAACGACTCTGTAAGACACAGAAAATGGAAGCACCGTCTCAGTTGGCTCCATTTCGGGCCTGAACTTCTGCTACGAAAATCGCGATGAGCGTGGAAAGCAATCGCTCTCGTTTTCGTTGTCTGCGGTTTTCTGTGTCGCGTAGTCGACCAGCATCACAAGTAAATATCGTCCGCTTAGATCGCCACCGGAAGAGCCGCGTGATCGAGAATCTTGACCGCCGCACTAAGCGAGCGCTTTCCTGGCGACAGAACCGTGCTATTCTCGCGCCCGTGTCCGTAGCGAATAATTTTCCTCTAGCGCGAAAAGCGGCGTCGATTTTTCTTGCTGGATTACTCGTTGCTTCACCCATTTGCGGTGCCCGACCGTCGGCGCGCGAGGATCGCCATTCCAAGCTGCCCCAGTTTGAAGCACTGCCGTTGGTCCGTTCGAAACAAAATCATTTGGTCGTCCGCGCTTACATTAATGGCAGGCCGGCGTGGCTCGGCGTCGATAGCGGTGCGCCGGTGAGTGCAATCGCTTTAGATCGTCGCGAGCATTTTCGGCTCACCCAAATTACGGCGAAATCGAATCTGCCCGCCCGCATTCAGATTAATGGCGGGTTCAATAATGTGGCCGTTGCACGTGACCTGCGGCTCGGCGGGTTGAGCCTGGTGGATGAACCGGTCGTCGTTGTCGATCTTGGCAGCTCCACTCGCGCCGCTCGATTGCTCGACGAGCAGGAAATCGACGGCATTATCGGGGCCGATATTCTTTTCCCGACCAAGGCGGTGCTGGATTGTCAGCGCGGGTTGCTCATCTTGAAGACCGATCCGGATGCTATTGGCAGCGTGCCCGGTTTCGACCGGCGCGGATTCCAAGCCGTGCCAATTCAGGTCAGTGATGGTTTCAACTTGTACGTCAACGGTTCCATTAACGGCGAGCCCGCCAAGCTGATGGTTGATACCGGTTCGTTTGCCACGCTGTTGCATCGTTCATTCGTTCGGCGGATGCGAATAGCAACGCGCAAGACAGCGTTTAGTTCTACCGCCGTGAATCTGAAAGAACGCGGTGTGCGAGTGGCGCGCATTCGCAAGCTGTCGGTTGGGTCAGTCGATATTATCGGCAAAGAAGTGGGCGTTATCGATCTGGAAGGATTAATTCACGACGGATTATTGCGCGGTTCGCCGCCCGTCGCCGGTCTGCTCGGCGGCGAAATCCTCAACGGCCATCATGGCATTATCGATTTCGGCACGCGCACACTTTATTTAAAGCGATAGGCGGTTTGACATCTAATGAGAACAACAAGATCAGCTACCCGGCCTCCTCTCGGCGGCATTTAGATTATCACTCGATTTTCGTGTAAGCGACATCATGAAGCAGCACATATCGAGGTTTTCCAGTTGAATCAAGAACGAAGAAAACGTCCCCGGGATAAGTTCGCGCAAAGCGATGCTTGCCGATACGCCGTAAGGGCATCCCGGCCCGCATAGCGGCGGATGCATATTTATCTTTAGGATCGGCCAACCAGAACAACTGGCCATTTCGGAGAACGATGGAAATTCGCGAGGTGTTTTCGTATCGTCCGACAAAGTTCTGTAATGCAGGACCACTGTCGGTTGTCGTAGCCGACGTTGAATTAGAAGTTGGGCAAGGTGGGCGGTTGTTAAGAAGATAGCAGAGGGCTTCGTCAGTTGCCTCATCCAGATTGGCCTGATTGGCATTTGCAAGGACAATTACGCCAACCTTAGAAGTGGGAATCATTCGTACATATGCCGTAAACCCGGGAAGATTCCCCACATGACCCACGACATCGAGATCGCCTATCCTGCTAAATTCCAGCCCCAAGCCGTAGCGCGACTCCGGAATTCGGTACTTCGCCTCGGGGATTTGAATCATTCTTTCAAGGATATTTGATGGGAGCACGCTAGCTCCATTTAAATTACCGTTGTTCAGAAAACAGATCACCCAGCGCGCCATGTCGTCTGCATTTGAGAACATGAATCCTGATGCCCAGAACGCCGAATTGTCTGTATAGGGCCGGTATACCTGCATCTTGCCATCCTGATCTGAAACATGGGCTTGGCTAATCGGATAGGTCATGGCTTCAGTGGGCCGAAACATTGAATGCTCCATTCCTAACGGTATCAGAATTAGATCTCTTATCGATTCGGGGTAAGGCTTCGACAGCAGAGTGGAAATCAGGTCGCCTAGAAGCGCATAGTCGCTACTGGAATAAGAAAAAATCTCCCCGGGTGCCGTGAAAAGCATATCACGTCCCCATCCAGCAATCATCTGGCGCATCGCGCCGTCGTCGTGCGGTTCAAACAGTGAGACATCGCCTATTGCGGGCGACTCTTTTAAACCCGACGTGTGACTGAGCAGTTGCCTCAACGTTAACCCTTTGAGCGGCTCGTTAAGACCGTGCAGATAACGGCCAATAGGATCGTCCAGCTCTATGCGACCCTCGCTCACTAAGCGCAAAACGGCTGCCGCCGTGAAGCTCTTCGTAACGGAACCGATTCGAAAGAGCGTTGTTGGCGTCAGTGATTGACCGGTTTCTTGATTAGCTACACCTATTGCCATCGAACTGACGACGGTGTCCCCGCGCACAAGTACCAAGACCAAGCCCGGAGCGTGCGTCTGCTCTTGGGTTCTCTTAAGCCATGATTTGGCAAAGCTGGGTGGGATCTGGATGAAGCTGGTCAAGCCGTCCCGTGGTTGCGCCTTGTGCCGAGGCAACTACCCCAAGCCATAGCGGCCGCATTAAATGAGCGATAATCTGCGTCTGCTTACCTCTCTCAAAATTGTATTCTAAAATAGCAATACGGATTCGCTCTTCCTACAATCTTTGGCGTTAGAATCCGACGAAGAGCGAGGACATGCGTTGCCGTGTTTTAGCATCTGGCAGTCGGCCAATTCCTGCCGCCATGTTATCTTCGAGGTGTTGCGGATTATTTGTGGCGGGGATCACGCAGGTGACCGCCGGGTGAGCCACAATCCACTTCAACAAAAATTGAGCCCAGGAGTGGCAATCGAATTCAGCAGCCCACGTCGGCAGGGATTTTGCGGCAAGACTTCGAAGGACACCGCCACCGCCAAAAGGACGATTAATGATCACCCCCATGCGAAGTTCCTGGGCGAGCGGCAAGATGCGCTGAGCCGCACCTCGATCCACCAGCGAATAATTGATCTGGACGAAATCGGGCTTCTGGATCCTCATGACTCTTTCTACCTCTCCGAAGCCGCTGTCCTCCGAATAGGTGATCCCAGTATAGCGGATTCGTCCCTTCGCCTTCCATTCCCGAAGTGAACCCATCTGATTTTCGACATCGGCCAGATTGTGCACCTGCATCAGATCGATCGTCCTGGTTTGAAAACGCTCCAATGAGCGCTGCATCTGGGCGATCCCTTCTTGTTTGCCCTTGGTCCAGACCTTGGTCGCGATGAAAAGCGAATTGCGCAGATGCGATTTGGCCGCGAGATCACCGATTACTCCTTCGGCATTTCCATACATCGGCGAGGAATCGATTACCTTGCCGGCGTGTTTCACAAAAAGCGCCAGCACTTCTCCAAGCGGTTTTAGTTGGGGCGAGCCGGGGCGAACATCGAATGTTACCGCGCTACCGAGTCCAATAACTGGAAGCTTCTCACCTGTCGACGGAACAGAGCGCATCACCTGGGATTCGTCGGCCCCGTAGATGCGCGATGTCCCAATCGGCAGCAACGCGCTGGCAGCAGTCGCGCCGATCAACTTCGCTGCTCGCCGTCGTGAAATCGTATCGTGCATCGTAGGGCGATTGGTTAGACCTCCGGTGTCACCACGCCGGACGGGACAAAGAAGTGTCATATTTCCCCTGTTCGATCTCCGAGACAAGCGTGTGAAACGACTCCGAACCGGCGATGCACCCGCGCATCGTATCAACCTTCACATCTTTATCACGCAATGCCTGCAATGCTCGCGTGTAAGCTGCGCGGTCGCGGGAACGTAGGCCGAGCAAAGCGTAAAGCTGACCTGCCGGCGAAGCATGCGACACGAGCGCCTCTAAGCGCACAGTGGCGTCCGAGCTGCGCAACAGTGCGCGCAATGCACGCTCCCCCTCCGACATCTGACCGCTCTCGTAAATGCCGCCAAGTGCGAAGAACTTCGCGTGCTCTAACTGCGACGGCGCTCCGAATCCAAATGAGACGGCAGTCGAGCAGACCAAGAGCAGCAAAACGCGGCGACGTGTCATGAGGTCTAACGACAAGGAGCTGAGCCACCGCTAGCGGGAACGAGCGTGGCAAAGATCGAGAACTGTTTCATGAAATTAAATGTGATCATCACAGCGGCCACCGGTTGGCTCGAGCGTGTCGGTGACTTTGCTGAAAACGCCTTCGGTGATCTTCAGCCGCTCCGTCGTCAGCTCATAAACTTTATTTTTCGTTTGGAGATAACGTGCTAGCGCAATAAAGATCGGCACGATCAGCCAACAAAAAAGCGCGCATAGGATGTACAGGCCAAAGTTTTTCCATTGCGATGATGTGCCGCGCCAAACGGTTTCTTCCGCCATGGGGGAATCTTTACCAGACCGTCAACAGAGCACAAGGCGCTGATGGCCACGATCACGCAAGCATTCGTTTTGGGCGCGGGGCTTGGAACCCGGCTGCGGCCGCTAACTGGCGATTTGCCCAAACCGCTTGTGCCGATTTTTCAGAAACCGCTCATCACTTTCGCGCTCGATCATCTGATCGACCTCGGCATCGAATCTTTCATGATCAACACGCACCGTTTGCCGGAGCAATTTACGAATGCGTTCCCGAACCGGACTTATCGGGACCGGCCAGTGAGGCTCGTGCACGAACCGGAACTGCTCGGGACGGGAGGCGGGATCAAAAACATCGAGCCATATCTGAAGTCCGCGCCGTTCATCGCTTATAGCGGCGACGTCCTAACGGATATCAATCTGCAACCATTGATTGACGAGCATTTCCGCCGCGGAAACGACGTTACCCTGGCGTTGCGTGATACCGGTCTAGCCGCGGCGGTCGCCTTTCGCGATGGCCGGGTGGTCGATATCTCGAACCGATACGGCATGGCCGGCAATCATGACTTCGCCAACATTGCGGTTTGGAACCCGGGGATTTTCGAGCGGATCCCACCGGATCGAAGAATTTCTTTCATTCCGATCATCGCCGATTGGATTGGTGCCGGCGGCAAGATTGGCGGTGTTGTTCTCAATGACGGGAAATGGTTCAACATTGGTTCGCGCACA
>WNGK01012176.1_pt1 | contig 17946 bp, 22 predicted proteins | sample 5400601 | NCBI WGS metagenome assembly WNGK01 (sample SAMN13153376, study PRJNA577476) | soil metagenome | isolation source: 60 cm soil or saprolite under Garry oak tree replicate 1 | place: USA:California | collected 2016-06-15
TGAAAACAGGTCCGCGTGGCTCGGCGGAAAGACATAATTGTTAACAAACCATAGCCTTTCATAATTCAGCCGTCGGCCAACAACCTGCCGTCCATACTCCTTGAAAAAGTTACAGAAATCATCAGGATCAATAATCTGCATTCTGAGTCCCTCTGAATCGAGAACCCGGCACGGAAGCCAGCCACGGTCGATCCATCTCTGCACTTCCTCGGGCCGGATGTGCAGCGCCGTAGCGAGGGAGGACTTTGTGAACCAATCCCGTCCCTGTCTTCCTCCGGCCTCCAGCCGGTGCAGCATGCCACGGACAGAAGCCGATGTCCTCCCCATGGTCCGAGCAGCTTGTGCGACCGGCATCGAGACGATCAGGTCCAGAAGTTTCTGCTGCTCCCGTTTGGTCCACTCCCGATGGCTACGCTTCGGCGCCATGCCAATATGTCGCAGGAGACGGAGGCAGGCATCGCGGGGGTTTCCCGAAACTTTTATGAGTCTTGCAATGAGAGAACTTCGCGCAACAGGACTGAGGTGAGTCCCAGGCCTAATGTGCTCACGCTGGGCCTGAATGAATTCTCTTGCTTCGCTGGACCACCTAATGACGCGCCGCTTCTGCTTTCCATTCGCTCCACTCATATGCAACTTCCGGAAGCCATAAATGGGTTTTGTCTCTCTTCAGGGAGTCCTTAGACTCGAATGGCAGGGTGCTTCCGGATTTCCTCCTTCTACTTATCTAATGTCCGCGAAAACAGATTCTGTAACAGGACAAACCGATATTCCCGCGGCTTTTTACAAGGATTTACGAAGGCCCGCTTCAAGAGACAGAAACGCTCCATAGATCGGAGCAGCGCTTGGGTGAATTAAGGCGAGGCTGGCCGATCAAGAACGCAGATCTGCTTCCCGGTTTAGTTGTTGGCTTTCCGTGACGAGCGATGTGCCTCAAAGTCTGGCACGATTGCTGCCGTCAGAGGTTGCGGATGCGTTATTTTCCGACGCCCAGGATTTTCAATTGTGTTGCGGTTAGCGCGAGGTCCCGCGCGTACACGATGCTGGTATCACGGACCTCGCCTATTGGAATAGAAGGGCGATGCTCCGGCGCGACACCAGCAGATTCGAAGCGTTGCGCCAGTTCGGCAACCGACGCAGACTCGGCAGGATGGAAATTCTGATTGCCGTATACAACTAAACGATAGCGGGAATATCCGGGAACATCGCTCCGAACGAACTGGATGATGACCCTTAACATCTCGCTGGTCTCGGTCGGCATTTCTTCAAGATTTTAGGTTGAAGGCGCATCGAAGGGTGTGATTAGGATCACAGTAATTGTGGGATCGCCGCGCTATGCGACGCCTCCGATTCGTGTTAACGCCCCAGTGGTCCGAAGAAGGTCCTGTACTGCGAGACCGGGCACAACCTGAAATAATGCTCGGGCCGCTTGTGGGCAGCGATACGACTGGCTTGTGCGACACATAAGCCTCCGCGTCGCACCAATCTTTCTCAAATGCGTTACATTACCTTTGATGGCGCTGCAAATTCGATGACTATACGATGTTTGCTTCTCGTTCTGCTTGCGTCGACGGCTTCAGGCCAGTCCCGGGAACCGGGTGCTCCGCAAATCGTAGATGTTCCCAGCGGGAACCTTCACCTGAAAGCATATTTCTGGAAACCTGCCGGGCCAGGTCCTTTTCCTGCTGTGCTGTTCAACCACGGCTCGGGAGGACAGGATGCGGCGCATACCGCCGGGATGCCGATCACGGAAGCGGCCGAAAGACTCGCTCCTCTCTTCCTCAAACATGGATATGCCTTCCTTTATCTATTCCGCCGTGGGCAGGGACTTTCCACAGACCAGGCACCGTTCATGCAGGACCTCCTGCAGCGCGAGGAGGCCGCAAAAGGAAAAGACGCCCGCCAGCACCTGCAGTTCGTTTTGTTGACTACAGAACAACTCAGTGACGCGATGGCAGGATTGTCTTTTTTGAAACATGCTCCGGGCATTGATGCCGGTCGCATTGCGATCGCAGGGCACTCCTTTGGCGGCCAGCTCACACTTCTTGCCGCGGAGCACGATAAAAGGATTCGCGCCACATTCACATTCGCCGCCGCAGCCGGATCGTGGAATCGCTCGCCTGAACTCCGAAAACGCCTGTTGACGGCGATGCGCAGCACCAGCGCACCGATTATGCTCATTCACGCTTCCAATGATTACGACACGTCTGCGGGACATGCTTTGGCGGATGAACTGGAGCGCCTGCACAAAACGCATCAGCTCCGGATCTACCCTGCTGTCGGCAAGACCAGCGAAGATGGGCACAATTTCTTGTATGAGGCGATGCCTGTGTGGGAGAACGATGTGTTTAGATTTCTCGATGCTCAGGTCAAGGCTGGTGGGGGCATTGAGACGCGCTGCGTCCGCTGACCCGGGAAAGCTCCGCTGCTCAGTGCGCCGTCATGTTCTTTTGCCTTCGGCCTGTTTCTGGCGGAGGAACTAATCCTGCACTCTCACAAGCTGTGACGGCTCCATTCGGGAACTCCTCTTTCAGCAGCATTCTTGGGCCAGCAATGTTGGTCCGGACCTGATAGGTTTCGCGACCGCTCGATTTGTCAATCTGATAGATGATGCGTATCGCCTGAAAAGTCCCCGCAGGTACACGAACAGTCTCGGAACCTGCAACACGAGCACTCACATGACTCCGTCCCGATCCGGGATCGAAGACATGAAAATCGAACTCGTGCCCCGCGATCAGGATCACCTGTGAAATCGCAGCGGCCCAGTCGATCCGCTGGTCCACCGTATCCGGCCCGACATTATCGTCTACGCTCACCTTCTCCTGGGAACTCCTTCGAACGAAGAAACCAGTTACATGGGAGCCCTCGTATTTCAAGTCGAACGCCGGACGAGGGTTTTCCCCTTCGCCGAAGGAAAGGTTGGCAGAAATTGGCTGGAAGTGGGCTCCCGCAACCGACTCCCATTGCTGGCTGAGCTGACCGGTAACATGATTGCTGTAGACGAAGGTGTCGGGCGAGGCGCCTTCGCCAATTGAAATCTCGCTGGTTCCGCCATCTTTGCCTTGCACCAGAGTGCGGTAAAGAAAGCGTCCGGTCTTAAGCTGTTTTGCAATGAATTGATCGGAAACTGGCGTTTGCTGGGCAAAATAGGCGTGCCACTGATCGTTTTCCCAAACGTAGTAATCAACGAACCACCAGCGCCGCTTGTTGCTCGTTCCTTTCGATTCTGAGGTTCCGAAGGCCGCAGCAGCATTGCCGTGGAGCGATACCGCAACCGCCGGAAAGCTCGGGATCGTCAGGTTCTTGCCCTGGTTGGCTGTGGCAAGCTTCAGCTCATCATCTAGGTGCTTGATGCTGCCGTCGCTCAGAATTTCCGTGAACTCTGGCACCAGAAGACATTTCTCCAGCTCGTCGTCTCCTTTCAGGAACGCCGTGGACCATGCGTTCTCAAGACGTTGAATCGTTGCTGCGTCTTTGGCCTGGTGCTGTAACTCGGGCGGAAAACACTTCGACTGTGCCTGCGCAAAGAGACTCAGGAGAGCCAGCGCGATTAGCAGGAACTTGCAGTGTGACATCATGAACGATTCCCGGCTTATACAATCCCCGCAATGCATCAGGCACTCTCCAACAACGCGTTAACCGTGCTTCAGGGAGCCACGATTCCATAGAACAGGACGTATCCCGACGGGTCCAGTTGCTGCAGGAAGTCAAAGTCTGTCACGTTGCGGGTCAGTACCACACATCCATGCTTTCGCGCCGTCTCGAACAGCAGTGCGTCATTTAACACGCGACGACGTTGCTCTCGCCCGTATCCCTGCGTCCGGGCCAGCACGCCTGATAATATTCCCGCTTCCCTCCATATCTCAGGATCGGGAGTGATCGTACGGTAGACGGGGCGGCGGTCAATCACCGCGGCAACCTGCTCGACGATTTCTCGCGTGCGCGGGTGAACTGGGTCGAGCAGGCCACAGCCCGCCGCCAGTTCGGCCTCGGTTACCGGCGAATGCCAGGCCTCGGTCGCCCGAAGCATTGCTTCCCCCTGCTGCGGAAACCGCCCCTGAAGGATGTCGATGTAGACCGTCGTATCGTAAAGCAGTTTGGCTGGCTGCCGCGTCGTCGTTCCAATGAATTCAAGCTCGGATGCGGCCCGCGGTTTGAGCTGCGCTCGACGCTTCTCCGGTTTGAGCCGCCTCAGTGTGCCCTGAAAATCAGAACTCAAGCTCTGCCTCGCGATCACCTCGATCAGGTCCGTATCGGAATCAATGCCCGTGCGTTTTTTTGCCCTGGCCACGAGCGCTTCCGGCATTCTTCCCCGGACCACCTGGGTGCGTTCGCCCTGCAGCAAGCCCTCCTTCTCGGCGATGACCATCACGTCACGCAGCTTGCTGGATCTCACCAGCCTGGCTTTGCCCGTGATTGCGCGCCTGTTTTTTGGGGACGAACTGGATTGGACGCCTCGCTTCACGACTCACCTCCCTGCAAAACGGCTGGCACCGGCCGTGCCGTGTACCACATTATCTGCCGTGTAGCACATTATCAACAACATTGTAGCACATGGTTTTTCAGGAAAGATCGTTGATCGAAGCACAATCAGTTCTTTGGACCAAGGAACCCCTCCCAGCTTCGCACTGGCCGTGAACTGGGCAATGGGGTCGAGCTTCCTGAATGCGCCGGTGAACGCATTCCAAAAACTCTATATCGTGCGTGCCGAAAGTTCTGGGGGGTTCGGGATGGAGGTGCACGCGGCGGACTTCGGGCAGCAGGCTGCGCGGCGCTTCCAGTTTACCCTCAACGAGCGCTTCACGCCTTTAGCTGTCTGCTGGGCCTGCTGGACGGTTACATTCCGTTACATTCCAGACATAAATCCGACAACTTACTTAGCGAGACTGGAGGCGTACACGTGGGGCGAGTGCGAACCGAACGCCCGGAAAGCATGACTGCCAATGAAGAAAGTCTTCCTGTGCGTTGCTGTCATAGTGGCCATTGCTGTTGCGGCCTTGGTGATGACACACGTATCGGCGAAGCAATCCAACTCCGATCCTCAGGGCGGGGACCTGGTCCGCGTCGCACGTAGAGACATGGGTTGGTTCGTCAAGGCAACTGGCGTCATCAAGCCCATGGTGGGCGCGGAGGTGCGCGTCGGTTCCACCGCTTCTGGAGTGGTTTCGCGTCTTTTCGTTCGTATCGGCGACAAAGTCGAAAAAGGCAATTTGCTTGCGGAACTGGACGCACGCGAACTAACCGCGCGGCGTGACGCGGCCGAAGCGGCGGTCCGGCTCGCAAGCGCAAACTTGAGTTATACCCGCGCGGACCTTCGGCGAAAGCAGGACCTAAGCCGCTTTCAGGTGATTGCTCCAAGCGAACTCGATCTGGCGCAGCAGGCCTACGCGGTCGCCGAGCAACAGCAGAAGCAGGCGCAGGCGAATCTGGCGGATGCGATCACCCAGCTGGGGTACGCCCGGATTTTCGCGCCGATTACGGGCACGGTCGAATCGGTTTCAACCCAGGAGGGTGAAACTGTTGCCGCTAGTTTTGCGGCACCCACTTTCGTGACCCTGTTGGATCTCTCCCGTCTGGAAGTCTGGGCCTATGTCGATGAGACCGATATCGGGAGAATCCGAGTAGGACAAGCGGCTGCCTTTACCGTCGACACCTACGGAGATTATGAGTTTCGAGGACAAGTTACCGCGATCTATCCCCAGGCGCAGATTCGCGACAATGTCGTCGACTACGTGACCGTGGTCCGCTTTCAGCCGCCACGGGACCGCATTCTGCGGCCGGAGATGACGACGACTGTGAAGATCGCGCTGGAACAGCGCCAGAATGTACTGGCCCTGCCCATCCGCGCGGTCCGCCGCGAGGGAGCGCGTCAGTTTGTCATCGTGCGAAATGGGAATCAGCTGGACCGCCACACGATCAAAACTGGCCTCAGGGACGACAGTTATTGCGAAATTACCGACGGGCTGCGTGAAGGCGACCAGGTGCTGGTCGGAGAAGTGAATAAGCAATGAAAGGGTCGAAACCCAATGATTGAGCTGCGGCAAACAAGCAAGACCTACAAACGTCCGACGGGTGAAGCAGTCTCCGCGCTGACGGATGTCTCCCTCGAGATCAAGCGGGGTGAGTTTGTAGCCATTGTCGGTGCTTCTGGCTCGGGAAAGTCTACGCTGATGAACATCATCGGGTTGTTGGACTTGCCCAGCGCCGGCCGATATTTCCTGGATGGCCGGGATGTTACGACCCTGGATGCAAACCATCAGGCGGAAACGCGCAACCAGAAAATCGGCTTTGTCTTCCAAGCCTTCCATTTACTGCCGAGGACAACCGCTCTCGAAAACGTCGAGTTGCCCTTGCTCTACTCGAATCGCAAGTCCATCAAGGGGCTGGGCCGGAAAGCCCTCGAATCCGTCAGCCTCGCGGACCGAATCGAACACAGGCCATCGGAGTTGTCCGGCGGGCAACAGCAGAGAGTCGCAATCGCGCGTGCGCTTGTGAACGAACCCGACCTGTTGCTGGCGGACGAGCCAACCGGCAACCTCGACCGCAACTCAGCTTTGGAGGTGATTTCGATTTTCCAGGCATTGCATCGTGCCGGCCGCACCATCGTGCTCGTCACCCACGACCGGGAAATTGCCAACTACTCAGGACGGATCGTAAGGCTCGAACGTGGGCGCATTGCCGCTGACGAGAAGGTCATCGAAACGAGAACTGCCGTTGAGGAGGCGCGATGAAAGCAAGCCGCCTGACCACACACAGCCTGCGAATGATGGGCCGATACAAGCTTCGCACCAGTTTCATGATGCTCGGCAGTCTTATCGGTATCGCCGCCTTGACCTTTGTAATTTCGGTTGGCCAATCAGCGGAGCGGAAAATACTCAAGATCGTAGGCCAAGTCTTTGGCGATTCGTCCATCATGATTCACGATGGCGGCGGGGAGATGATGGGCGGGCCCCGCGCCCCAGGCACCCGTCTGAAGATGGATGACATCGAGGCGATCGCGAAGGAGGTGCCCGCAGTCGAGGCGTGGGACCCCATGCAGGCACTCTCGACCTCCATTCGCCGTGGCGAGGCGACCGACAGCGCGCAGGTTCTCGGCGAGTCCGAACGGTATCAGCAAGTGTGGAATCGAACCGCATCGCGAGGCGATTTCTTCGACCAGACCGCGGTCGCAGGATCGGCCCGGGTCGCGGTCATCGGAGAAACGGTAGCCAGGGAATTGTTTGGGAACGACGATCCGATTGGCGCCGAAGTCCAGATTGGATCGGTCCCGTTTCGGGTGATCGGAATCCTTGAACCCTGGGGTACCGATCCGCATGGAATGGACCTCGATAACCAGGTGATTGTTCCAGTCTCCACTCTGATGCGACGCCTCACTAATGTGGATACGATCTCGGGAGCAAAGCTGCTCGTGAGTGATCCGACCCATGCGGACGAGATAGCGATAGAAATTCGGCGCATCCTGCGGGAACGCCATGCTCTCTCAGCTGGCCAACCGAATGACTTCACTATCCTTACGGCCACAGAAGTTCATCGCATGGTGGGCAAGGTGGAGCGGGTGATGTTTTTTTACCTTCCGCTGGTGGCGGCGATCGCGCTGCTTGTGGGCGGTATTGTCTCTGCCAGCTTGATGCTGGCATCGGTGAATGAGCGAGTGGCAGAAATTGGGTTAAGGCGGGCACTGGGCGCGCGGCCCGCGGATATCAGGCTGCAATTCCTTATGGAAACCGCGATCACGATCGTTGCCGGTGGTCTTGGAGGAATCGCATTCGGCTACATTGTGGCGCAGCTCGCCGCAGCGCGAATGCACCTAGGCAACGTGAATCCCTGGATGGCTGCCTTGCTGGGGATTATTGCGTCCAGCCTGGTTGGTTTGATGGCCGGAGTTCTCCCGGCAGTGCGGGCCGCACGGCTTAATCCGGCCGAAGCGCTTCGATGAAAACGCTGCGCGCGCTTCGCATCTCTGTCCGCGGGCTGTTCGCCCATAAAGTGAGGGTTGCTCTGGCTCTCTCAAGCGTTGCCGCGGGAGTGGCGGCCGTTGTCATTATCGGCGCGATCGGCGCAGGCGCAAAAGAGGAGGTGCTTCGGGAGACGGAGAACATGGGAACCAATCTGTTGGTGGTAAGGCCGGCGCAAGTCAGATTCTCGGCTGCTCGGAAACAAATACAAGGGGTGGTAACCACGCTTACACCGGACGATTACCAGCAGATTGCCCAGCTAACCACGGTCGCGGAAGCTGTGCCCGGTTTCGAGAGTACAGTGACGGTCAAGGCAGATACTCATGCGATGTCCGCTATGGCGCTCGGAACGACGTCTCCCTATATAGACGTGTGCCGGTTCCGGATCCGCGAGGGTCGCTTCCTGAATGAGGATGACGACTTCCATGCGCGACGAGTTGTAGTTTTGGGGTCACGCATCGACGAAACGCTTTTTGCCGGGCAAAGCGCGGTTGGGCAGCAGATTCGCATCCGCGACATCCCCTTTGAGGTCATCGGAGTTCTCGAGGCCAAAGGGGTGCTTGCCGACGGTTCCGATGAAGACAACCGGGTTGTGATACCCATCCACACCGCGCTCCGACGAGTGTTTAACTCCACCTGGCTGAACCCGGTATTTGTCAGTGTGCGGGATGTCACAGCGATGGATGAAACCCGCACAGAGATTGCGGACCTGCTTCGCAATCGCCACCGGCTAGCGGAGCGAGACAAGTCGGATGATTTTTCCATTCAAGACAAGACCAAGGTACTCGCTGCACGAAAGCAAATCGGGGAATCTCTAACCTTTCTAGCGACTGGCCTGGCGGCGGCTTCCCTGGTCGTCGGAGGAGTAGGTATCCTTGCGCTCATGATGATGTCGGTAAAGGAAAGAACCACCGAAATTGGCCTGCGGATCGCACTTGGCGCAAAGCAGAAAGACATTCTCGTGCAGTTCCTTCTGGAAGCCATATTCATCGCCGCAGGCGGATGGCTGGGGGGCATTTGCCTCGCAACCATCGCTGCGATCATCATTGCCGCCGTTACCGCGTGGCAGACCACCGTTCCGCCGGAGCTGGTTCTCAGTACATTTGCGATTATGATCACGACCGGTCTTGGCTTCGGCGCGTATCCTGCCCGCAAGGCGTCGCTGATGCCGCCGATTCAGGCGCTGAGGACGGAGTAGAGTCTGTAAAAGGAAGTCACCGATAGAAAAGACCAGGAATGACAGCCGATACGAGAGTGCTCCTTATTGACGATGACGAGCGGCTGAATGCTTTGGTGACAACCTATCTGGGACGCTTCGGGTTTGCCGCTCGTGCATTCACCCACCCCGAGCAGGGCCTGCGGGCGCTCAAAAATGATCCCCCGGACATTGTTGTCCTCGACGTGATGCTTCCTGACATGGATGGATTTGCCCTCTGCCGCAAAATTCGCGAGTTCAGTCGAATTCCCATCATCATGCTGACAGCCCGTGGAGATGTGACCGATCGAATCGTCGGTCTCGAACTGGGGGCGGACGACTATCTCCCCAAGCCCTTTGAACCCCGCGAACTCGTAGCCCGAATGCAAGCGGTGCTGCGACGGGGGGCTGCGCTCGTCGGCGAGGAAAGAGTTCGCATCGGAGCCCTTGATGTGAATTGGGCAACCCGGTCCGCTCATTTGGGCGGGCGCGATCTTCTTTTGACGACTACCGAGTTTGAATTGCTGAGCTTGCTGGTGCGGAACCGTAGCCGTGTTCTCAGTCGTGACCGGATCATTAACGAGACCCGAGGGATCGATTGGGAAGCCTACGACCGTTCGATCGATGTGCTGATCAGCCGCTTACGTCAAAAACTCGGTGACGATCCCAGAGATCCGGCATTCATTCGCACCGTGCGCGGAGCTGGTTACTTCTTCATTGGAGCCGCCGATGATTGAGCGCATCCGGATGCCCGAGTGGCGTCCCTCAATATTTTCCAAGCTTTTGGGCATCATGCTGGGCATGATTGTGATTTTGGTCCTGATGGTAACCGGTTTCTTCGCTCTGGTTGTGTTTCCGAGCACGCTGTCGACGTCCGAGCGCGCGGTGGAACAGTACGCGCAGGTGCTGGCGGCGAGTTCTCCCAATCTTGAGTCCGCGCGGAATATCCGTAGGCAAATCAACTTGGACATACGCTACGAGGGACCCGGTGCTTCCTGGACGACCTCCGACACGTTGCCTACCATCGAGCAGGTTCGGAAGGGGAAAGCCAGCGCTTCTTTCGGTCACCGATACCATCTCGAGCCTGCGCCCAATGGCGGGACCTATCTGTTTGTTTGGAATATCCGCGAGCAGATGCACGCCGCCCACGTGAAATTACTCTGGATGTTGCTCTTCCTGATTGTGGGAGTGGTTTTGGTGGCATATGGATTCCAGAAGCGATTGCTTCGCCCGGTGCAGTCCCTTAACGATGGTGTGGCACGTATGAGTGCAGGGCAGCTCGACATTATCCTGCCCGTGTTCACTCAGGATGAGCTCGGCGTGTTGACCGTTGCGTTCAACCAGATGGTTCGTCGCGTGAAAGAGATGATCCAGGCGCGGGACCAACTGCTGCTTGATGTCAGTCACGAACTCCGGTCGCCACTGACTCGCATGAAAGTGGCTCTGGCGCTTTTGCCGGAGGATGACAATAAGGCTGGCCTCGATTCCGACCTCAACGAGATGGAAAGAATGATTGCGGAACTATTGGAGCTCGAACGGCTGCGCAATCCGCACGGAATGCACAGACATAGCCAGGATCTCGTACCGATTCTCCATCAGGTGGCACAGATGTTCGAGAAGCGGTCTCCTGGCGTTCGTGTTGCGACGACTCCAAAACCAATCATCGCGAATGTCGACAGTGAAAAGATCCGAGGCCTGTTGCGGAACCTCCTCGATAACGCCTTCAAATACTCGCTTCCAGATAGCCTGCCGGTCGATGTTTCTGCCGTCGAGAACCACCAGGCTGTAATCATTCGCGTCAAAGACGACGGCCAGGGCATTCCAGAGGCCCAGATCGCCAATATCTTTGAGCCTTTCTTCCGCATTGATCCATCCCGATCCAAAAAGACCGCGGCTACGGCTTAGGCCTTAGCATCTGCAAACGGATCGCGGAGGCGCATGGAGGGACGATAGAGGTGGAGAACAACCCAGGACGCGGAGCGTCCTTCATCCTGACCCTCCCTGGCGTCACCTGAGCCCTTCTTTAGGCTGCCGAATCGTGGCCGGATCTGTTGCCATCACAGATTCCGGATCCGGTTATTTTCCGATACCCCGGATTTTCAATTGCGTTGGCGTTAGCGCGAGGTCCCGCGCGTACACGATGCTGGTATCACGGATCTCGTCTGTTGGCACAGAAGGGCGACGCTCTGCGCGAAGCCAGCAGATTCGAAGGGTTGCGCCAGTTCGGCAAAAGACGCGGACTCAGCCGGATGAAAGTCTTCGCTGCCGTATGCAATCAAACGAGCGGGAGTATCCGGGAACGTCGCTCCGTACAAACTGGATGATTACCCTCAGCGTCTCGCTGGTCCGCGCAGGGTTTGACCTTGACTCTGGACTGAGCTTCAGGGTTTATCCTTGTTCCGTATATGGCAGTTGCGGTTCACATCGGCAGGGCTGCACAGCAGGTCGGCGTCAGCGTGGATACGGTCCGGTTCTATCAAAAGCTCGGACTGATCGAGATTCCCGCGCGCAGCTCGGGCGGTTATCGCCTGCTCAACGAGCAGCAGATTCATGATCTCAAATTTGTGCGCCACGCACAGGACCTGGGTTTCTCTCTCTCCGAAATTAAAGACCTGCTCGCCCTTCGACAAATGCCCCACGCCTGCGCCGAAGTCCAGGCGATGCTCAAGGGCAAGGTTGCTGATGTGCGCGAGAAGATCAGGAGTCTGGCACGTCTTGAAGCCGAACTCAGCAGCGCGCTCCGCAAGTGCAATCGCGAGCTGCGACTGAAGCGCGAGATTAAACATAAAAATTGTTGTCCGCTGCTGACAAAACTTGACGCAACGGACAACGCACACGGAATCAACAATGTCTCAGGCAGAAGAAAATCGGGTAAGAACTAACTCCGGGTCTGCGAGCACCATCGTTGCAAGTCTGGCTGCGCTCGGCGGCGTGATCGCTGCTTCAAGCTGTTGTCTGCCCCTGCTCCCATTTCTGTTTGCCGCCGGAGTGGCAGGCAGTTCCGCTTTCTTTGCGCCCTTCCGACCCTACCTGCTGGTTCTTTCCGCGCTGCTCATCGCATTTGGTTTCTACAAGGCGTGGCGGGCGAAGCAGTGTAACTGCAAGCCCAGCCGGATCAGCACATTTCTTTTGTGGTTTTCTGCCATTGTGGTCCTGGTGATGATCCTGTTCCCGCAGGTGATCGCCAACCTGGTCGCGGATCTCCTAGCAGGTAAATCATGAATCGAAAGCGAATTGTCTGGACCGTGGTTGTTCTCGCAGTAGTCGGAATCGCCTGGTACTTCTATGGTGGCCATAAGACGCCTCAGGGACAGCCGCCGCTGCTGAGTTTTTCCGCGGATGACCTCACGCCGTTAAAGACTGAATTCAATAACTCAGCGTCTTCCATCCGGGTGGTGGTGATGCTGTCGCCCACTTGAGCCATTTGCCTGCAGGGGGCCTCTGCAACCGAACGAATGCTTAACGAAATGAATAACAACGATATTCGGGTTTTCGTGGTGTGGGAACCAGTGCTCCCTACCGATCTGGCTCCGCCTTCGACCGCTGCGCTGGCGCGGGTCCCCGATCGGCGGGTAACACAGTATTGGGACGGCAAACGCGCGTTATCCCGTTTGATGGGCGAACACGATCGCGCCAGCGTGGTCTGGGACTACATCGCCGTTTTCGAGCCGGGAGCGACATGGCAGGATGCACCTCCGAAACCTGTTTTTTCTGATCATCCCGTCCGCAAGGTGATCGGCGGCGCGCGAAATGCAATTCAGGTCCTAACAAAGACGAGAACAAATTCATCTGCAGGCAGCGCCCAATGACGAAGAGCGTCGTCGTTTATTCGCAGCGATCTCAGGAAGCTGGGCTATATGACGACTCCGGTAATTGTCATTGATGGCACGGTCATTGTCGGCTTCGATCAGGAGAAAATTGATCAGGCGCTTCAGGGTTAGCGAAATGACAAAGGCAACTGAAGGCTTATGGGGCAGTCGAGATTGGCATACAGCTTTCATCATCCGGGGCACTCACAAGATGGCGTGGGTGAGGCCAAGTTTGTGACCTTGTGGCAGAACAAGAATGGCGCGTGGAAAGTGACGCGCACGATCAGTTACAGCCATGAACCGTTAAAGAAGTAGCTGCCATTGGAAATCGGCAGAAGCACCGCCGCCGGCAATGGCCTCGATCGGTTTTTTGCTGGTTCATCGGCAAGCCTTCCCTGACCTGATTTCGAACGGATTTGCCCGTGATCCGCAACAATGCTTTTGCCCATGGACGGCGTCTCACAGTCAGCCAAAGCGCACTAGGCTAACGCGACGCGGATCGGCCCTGCTTGTGGATGCTCACGCACGCGCCATTCTGACGTCTATGGATGAAGGAGTAGAGGTGCGCATGGCGAGAGCGGCAATCGTCATAATCTTGGCCCTGGGCTGTGCAGTCGCGTTTGTATGGCACACGTTGCCTGCTGCCACTTCTGCAAGGACGGACGCAGCGCGGGAGACTTTGACGCCAGCACGCATATCTGCCTCCGAGCGCATCCGCGATGAAATCAAGGTAGTGGAAGACATGCTGCCGCAGCTGGTGGATCACGGAGCGGCGCTCTTTCTATTGGCACATAATTACGCCCGGCTCGGTGAGCAGGCGAAAGCATTGAACCTGCTGAGGCAATGCATAGCTCTGGACGAGGGGTTCGATCCCGCAGGCGACAAAGCGTTCTCATCGCTGCAAAGCAATCCCGAGTTTCTCAAACTCATGTATCTCGTGCGACGGCGAAATCCGCCAGTACGCAGGGCCCAGGTTGCATTCACCGTGGCGCAAAGCGATCTTTTCCCGGAAGGGCTGGGCGTGGACACTTCGAAGCGCATTTTCTACATGGGAAGCGAGTACCACAACAAGATCGTCAGAATTTCTGAAACCGGTGCAGTCACGGAATTCGTCAAGGAGGGCATATACGATCTAATGCCGGTCGGAGGCGTGCACGTGGATCCAACGGACCACAGCGTGTGGTGTGCTACCGATCCGGGAAAGAAAAATCGTTCCGAGATCGTGCACTTCGACGCGCAGGGAAAGCTGGTAGAGCGTTATTCGCCATCCACGGCAGGCCCACACGATCTGAACGACCTTGTGCTGCGCGGCACGAGTGAAATCTATGTGACGGATACCGAAGGAAACCACGTATTTCGTTTTAATCGAGAGGCGCACCGGTTTACGGAATTGAATCTGGGCCGTCCGGTTTTGGGACCCAACGGTATTACGATTTCCGATGATGGCGATGTGCTGTACGTTGGCGACAATTTGGGTGTAATCCGGATGGACTTGCGAACCAGGCAAGCGCAGGACTTAAACCCTGCGGCACATGACACGATGGCGGGCGTTGACGGCTTGTACTGGCACGAGCGCAGCCTCGTGGGAGTGGAATATGGCACTGGCGCTTATCGGGTGATGCTTTGGAAGCTTTCGCCGGATGGACGCGAGGTGATATCCAGTGAAACGCTGGAGCGCGGGACGGAGATGGTGCGCGATCCGACGACCGGGGCGATCCTGGATGGGAAATTCTACTTTATGGCCAACACCGGCATCGAGAACCTCGACAGCGGGAAGATGGCTGATCCGATGAAACTCCAGCCGTTGCAGATTGCGGTTTTGCCGTTGAAGTGAATCACCGATTCCCACGCCCGCTCCTCGATTCGGCGGCCAACCACGTGAGATCATGTATCGCGTTTCCGGTCGTTGGGTGCCACGAACCGGCAAGCGTTTGTTACCAACATCATAGATCCCAAGTAGTCCCAGCATTGAAGTGCGCGATGTAAAAGAGATTCGCTTGTGCGATCCAGCCAATCCACAGAACCGTCTGTTCTCGCGATGAAGCCTCAGCGCTGACAGCTGCGCAGACAATGAGTTTGCATTGGCTGGCCAGTGTTATTTGGGCCGGGGTTCCAGATTTAACGCGAACCCCGTTGCTCCTGTTTCTTGCGGGCGTCCCTGATTTGCGGCATCAGAACGTCCCTGACATAGTGCCAGTACGGAACCACGGCGTCATGGCGGGCTGGCGTCGTCCGCTATGATGTTGATCTCGTCGTCCGCGCTGTCACATATTACGGCTGCGATGGTGGTCAATACGTTGAGGGATACCCACCCGTCATTATCGGTTAGATTTAGGACGGATTACGCTGGCGCTCGTTCGAACGCGACACCAAAGACCTTCCTCAAACTCGTTTCGTCATCACCGACCCCCTGTTGATAGGAAGATGGAGTCGTTCCACCTCGGCCCATGCACAGCTTGCGTCGGGAAGGTGTCGGAGCAAGCCTATGGGGATTTTACTTTCCTCCCGTTTTGCCATCAGAATTCCGAGTAGTGCGGAAGAACAATACCCAGGTTTCGCCTTGAGCGCGCCTTTCCTTTTTTAGCCAGCCACGTTGATGTTTCTGCGCCATTGTCATCTCTCCTTGGTAAAGCGAATGCTGTTCGGATTGTCGGGCTTTCACAACTGGGGATCGTCAAAGAAGAATGGTTACGGTCCACGTATCATCACGTCCTGGGCGACCGTATTAGCAACACGAGACGTTTTGGAACGTGAAGACACCAGGCACATGTATGTGCCTAATTGCGCTCGACGCCCGAGCACTGGCAAGCTGAACCGATGCCGAGCGCAAAACAAAAGGTGGTTACCTCCCTCAGACTTGTTCCAAGAGGCAAAAAACAGTGAATACGGTACAGGTATCAAAAACGGCCACCTCGATCTTCATCGGCAGGTGGACGCCCAAGGTTTTGTTCTCGCTGAAACAGCGGCCGTATCGGCACGGTCAGCTACGCCGCCAATTGGGAAGCATTTCACAACGAATGCTTACCAAAACCCTTCGCAATCTCGAATCCGCGGGCTTAATCGACCGGAGCGTGACGCAATCGAAAACTATCGCTGTCGAGTATTCGTTGACTCAACTTGGAAGGACGATCATCGATCCACTCAGAGGCATGTGCCGATGGGCAAGGCGGAACCGGAGGAGAGTGAGCGCTGAAGTGCGCCTTTTGGACGTCGAATTAGGATAAACGCAAGATTTGTTCTTGAGAGGACGTATCTTCGCCGCCGAGCGATGCGTAATAGCAAACGAAGAGCAAAGATCGTGAAGGAGAATGGTATGAACATCGAAAATAAGACAGTCTTGATTACCGGCGCGAACCGAGGCATCGGTCGGGCACTCGTCGAAGAGGCGCTGAAACGAGGAGCAAAGCGGGTTTATGCGGGAACTCGCAGCCCATTTCAGCATTCTGATAAACGGGTGAACCCCCTGACGCTGGACGTCACCAACGCCGAGCATATCCAGCGGGCAGTCAGCGAGATCGGCACTCTGGATATCCTCATCAACAACGCCGGCATCGCCATGTACGACGATCTGAGCAAGCCCGACGTGATCGAACAGCATCTGGCCGTAAACATGTTCGGATCGCTAAATGTGACTCGTGCGTTCCTGCCACTGTTGAAACGGTCAAAAGGAGCCGTAGTGAACAACCTTTCAACGTCGGCGCTTGCGCCCCTGCCAATCATACCCGCCTATTCCATTTCAAAGGCGGCCACGCTCAGTATGACCCTGTCGTTAAGGGCGCTCTTAGCCGGCCAGCGGGTGACCGTCCACGCCATCCTCACCGGACCTGTCGATACCGATATGACCCGGAGCGTCGATTTCCCGAAGGCTTCCCCCGAGTCCGTGGCGCAACGGCGTAGCCAAGGCGCTAGAACGCCAGTCCGCAGCTTTCGTACCGGAGAGTGTTGCGAAGGTTGCGTAACGTCAAGCCGCACAATCAACGAGAAGAAAAGCAAACGAAAAGAGCGTTTGGTAATCAAATAACGAACTACGAAGGACAACCCCGGAAAGGAGATAAAGATGGCAACCAGCAAAGAGAGAGACAGGGAACCAGGGAAAGAGCATCTCGCGATGAAGACGCCCCCGATCGTATCGCCGCAAGAGTGGGAGGCTGCGCGCCAGCAGATGCTCGTGAAGGAAAAGGCCTTCACCCGCTCCCGTGATGCGCTAGCCGCCGAGCGTCGACGGATGCCGTGGATCCTGGTGGAGAAGAAGTATCAACAACCGCGGCGACGAGGCGATGGGCACCACTAACCCATAGGAGTTGAGGCCCGCGGCTGGAAGCGGCTTAACGGATCTTCTTGCCTTTCGGCTAATGAGGATACCGATGTTATGAAACCGTGCGCCAACCCACCATGCCGCCTTAGGCATCCCATCCTATCGCTCGACCTCCATACGGATCGGAGGAAGCTGTCGCGTGAAAAAGGAGACGCTGCAAGTGCGAGGTTCCGTTGATGTGCCGAACGCTAATCGACAGAAGACCGGACTCGACGATCCAAGGGCCCTAGATATCTTGACCACCGAACACTGGAGCCTCTTGTCTACGCGAACACTCGGCTACCAGGAGATCATCGGTCGGACAACGATCTTCATAGCGGTAGTGTCGGCGACAGTAGTCGCACTTGCTCTGCTGGCTCAAGCGACTCATTTCGGCCATCAGACGCTTTCGTTCGCCTTGTTGCTAATTTCCATCGCGCTTTTCATCGGTCTTACGACATTCGTGCGGTGCGTGGCGATCAATTACGAGGACGCGCTCTGGGTCACGGGAATGAATTTGCTGCTGCAGGCCTATTTGCAGATCGTCCCAGAGTTGGAGCCATTCTTCGTAACAGGGCATGAGGCCGACGCTGGGCGGCGGTCTCTAGGCCACGGGGCGCCTCAGCACCTCGCCAACCTGGCCAACAGCCTGACGACGACGTCAAGCGTCGTGGCAGCTCTGAACTCCGTCCTTGC
>WNGK01003743.1_pt1 | contig 17941 bp, 22 predicted proteins | sample 5400601 | NCBI WGS metagenome assembly WNGK01 (sample SAMN13153376, study PRJNA577476) | soil metagenome | isolation source: 60 cm soil or saprolite under Garry oak tree replicate 1 | place: USA:California | collected 2016-06-15
CAATCTGCTTGAGCACGGCAACGCCACTATTCGTGATCGCCTCGTGCCATACACGGTTTTCATTGACCCACAATTGGGACGAGTCGGCTTGAGCGAGACCGATGCACGAAAGTCAGGCCGTACGATCAAAGTAGCAAAGATGCCAATGAATGATGTGGCACGCGCATTGGAGGTTGACGAATCACGCGGCTTTATGAAGGCCATTGTAGACGCCGGCACCGGTCATATTCTGGGCTGTGCCATCCTTGGGATTGAAGGCGGCGAGATCATGGCTATGCTAGAAATAGCGATAATGGGGAAGCTATCCTATTCCGTTTTGCGTGATGCAATCTTCGCCCATCCAACGCTGGCAGAATCATTGAACAACCTGTTTTCTACGCTCGATTAACCTTCCAGGGCAATAGAGCGACCAGGGCAGGCAATCCCAAGCGGGCTATATTCTGCGTTTTGCTTCGATTAACCGTCCAGCGCAACAGAGCGACCAGGGCAGGGGCAAGCCCAGCCCGTACCCTAGACGAAGCGCGACTCCGACCCGTCTAGGGTACGGGCTGGGCTTGCCCCTGCCCTGAGTGGTGGTAGGGCTAACTTGACTGTCAAAAAAGGCTGGGGTATACTTCTTCCCGTTGATAGCCGAACGCTGCGGTGAGAGGAAGTGCCCATGAGCGAAGGAACATCCCAGCCGGACAGTCCATTTGAGCTAGCTGCCGATGCTACAGCAGGGAGCGCAATAAATCGCGTCCCTACATCTGAGGCAGTTAGCACAGCATCTCCAGAAGAGCTGCAACTGCTGATGGCGTTACGCAACGGCAGTGAAGCGGCTTTCGTCTCGTTGGTTGAGCAGTATCATAGAGCGTTGTTGCGCCTGGCGTTGGTTTTTGTGCCATCGAAAGCCGTTGCCGAGGAGGTCGTCCAGGAGACCTGGATGGGTGTGCTGCAAGGGCTTTCCCGCTTCGAGGGAAGGTCCTCGCTCAAGACGTGGATTTTCCGCATCCTTACCAACTGTGCGAAGACACGCGCTCAGCGCGAAGGTCGAAGCGTGCCATTCTCGTCGCTGGCTGCATATTATGACGATGGCGAGGAAAGTGGGGAACCGGCCGTAGAACCAGAACGTTTCACGTCCCCAGATTGGGAGAGGCCGGGGCAATGGATATCTTTCCCACGTAACTGGGATGACATCCCGGAAGAGCGCCTTCTCTCACAGGAAACCCTTAGCGCTATTTCGATGGCGATTGACGCACTGCCGCCGAACCAGCGCGAGGTGATCACATTACGCGATATAGAAGGATGGACCTCAGAAGAGATTTGTCGCTTCCTCGGTATTTCCGAGGTAAATTCGAGAGTGCTGCTGCACCGGGCGCGGTCGAGGGTGCGCAAAGCACTCGAAAAGTATTTCGAGGAGGAGGTGTAGGCTCTACATGATGAAGAACAGTAATCAGGATGTGCTCACTTGCCAGGAAGTCGTAGAGCTTGTCACCGATTATCTTGAAAATGCGCTGCTTCCTCGAACACAAACACTTTTCGAGGAACACGTGGCGGGATGCCCTGGCTGCACGAATTACGTTTACCAGGTGCAGAAAACCATCGAGATGTTGCGCACATTGACACAAGAGCCGATCTTTCCTGAAACAAAAGAAGAGCTGCTTGAGATTTTTCGCGAGTGGAAGCAGGCTTCATGAACGACCTTTATTCTTCAAGTATTCCAACACGCCAGGCCGATGTGGTGATCATCGGCGCGGGACTGGCGGGTCTTACGGCGGCTCGCAAGCTGACGGCGGTGCCTGGCCGGGCTGGCAGAGGCTGTAGGGGTAACGACATTCCGCACTTACGATAGTGGTAATCATATCGAGTACAAAAATGGACGGCATACTCTCTACTCTGGCGCGATTCCTACGAGCGATTCTCTGGTGACGATGGAGGTGGTTGAGGCGCTCCTGAACGTGAGTATGATGGCGAGCGAGGTGCCGCTTGATGCGCCCTGGACGGCTCCTTCAGCAGCAGAATGGGATGCGCAAACAGTAGCCACCTGGATGGAAAAGAACATTTCATTCGGGGACGTGCGCAACCTGTTCACCCTGGCGATACAGGCTGTCTTCTCCGTAGAGCCGCGCGACGTATCCTTTCTCCACTTCCTCTTCTACATCCATTCGGGCGGCAACCTCAATGCACTCTTGAGCGTGACCAGGGGAGCGCAGGAAAGCCGTTTTTCTGGCGGCGCTCAGTCTATTTCCAATAAAGTGGCGGGGGCGCTGGGAGAGCGCGTGGTACTGAATGCGCCCGTGCATACGATTGTGCAGGATAATACAGGCGTGCGCGTGGAAAGCGATGCCCTGCATGTTGCAGCGCAGCGAGCCATCATCGCCATTCCGCCTACGCTGGCGGGGCGGGTGCGCTATCGACCGGCCTTGCCGGGATATCGCGACCAGTTGACGCAGCGCATACCGATGGGAACCGTGATCAAAGTGCATTGCCTCTATGAAACACCTTTCTGGCGTGAAGAGGGATTATCGGGCCAGGTAGTGAGTGACGGGGGTATTATGCGCATTACGTTCGATAATTCGCCGGAAAGCGGTAAGCCCGGTGTGCTGCTCGGCTTTATCGAGGGAGACGAGGGGCGTATCTGGGGCCGCAGAAGCCTGCAAGAACGGCGTGCAGCGGTACTCGCATGCCTGGCGCGCTACTTTGGTGAGAAGGCAGGTCAGCCCTACGAGTACCTGGAGCAAAACTGGGCCGACGAGGAATATACACGCGGGTGTTATGCAGGAATAATGCCTCCCGGCGTGTGGACTGCCTATGGTGAAGCACTGCGCGCACCCATTGGCCGCCTGCACTGGGCGGGGACAGAGACGGCGACGGTGTGGAATGGCTATATGGACGGCGCAATCCAATCGGGCGAGCGCGCAGCAGCAGAGGTGTTGGAGAAGGAGTAAGAACTATGGCAACGCGAGAAGAGCTGCGGGAAGCGCTGGACGAGTATGTAGCCAACGCCGGTAAAAACGAGCGCGTGCAGCGTTCGTTGAAAAGCTGGAACTGCATTATCTATATCGAAGCCACCGATATTGAGGCGGCCTTCACCATGACGATTGCGGGTGGAATGGCAGCCATCAGCGATGGGTCGCAAGTATCGCCCGACCTGATTGTGCGCGGCAATAGCGAAGATTTATCCAACATTTTCTGGGGTGATGAGAACCCCGCCTCGAATTACATGCAAGGCGCGATCAAGGTACAGGGTTCCCAGGATAACGTCATGCGCCTGGACGCGATGGCTCTGCTGATTTACCTCGAAGGGCAAAAGGCTTAAATGGAATTTCGGCCGCGCGCCTCGGCGGGAGACGCAGCGCCAACAGCGGCAACAACCAGATCCACGGGCCGCGCAGAGATGTGAGGAGAAGGCCTTGATCGCCAAGGATGGCTGTATGGGTTGGTCCCCATGTGTAGAAGCAATAGAAGCTAAACGAGCTAAAAGCCAGTAAGCGCACTGCCGCAGGCAGTTTGAAAAAAGAGAAAGACCAGGATGCCTCGCCGTGGATGGCTTCAAGCAAGGCAAAGAAACCAAAGAAAGCCACAAGGTACCAGGGCCAGAACCAGGGCGAACCAACGGCGCAGTAGAGCAGCCAGACAAGAGCCATCCAACGAATGAGGCCCGGAACTGAATTTACCTGTCCTGGTCGGCGGAATGCGCGCCAGCAGAGTATGGCATAGAGAATAAGGAATATAGCGATGCTGGCGGTGTGCGTTGCGTTTTCCGAGACCGATGTATACAGCCCGCGACCCAGGGAATGGACACGCACGTGTACGATACTGGCATAGAACTGGTTTACAAAATCAGCCACGCTGTTGAGGTTGCGTGTGGAGGCGGGATTGATGCGGAGGATGTCCAGTACATGACCCCCTTGCCAGAAAGCTGCGTAGAGCAGGACGATGCTTCCAAAATAGGCGGCAATTGACGCGAGTACGGGAACAATGCGCCTCGATTGGTGCCATGTATAGAAGAGCAGACCGGGAAGCAGCAGGAGGAAATTTAACTTGATAGCGGCGACGAGGGCAAATACGACGATAGCGAGTAGGTAGGACGGTACGCGCGCTACAGGTTTAGAGAGCAGCACCCAGATTCCCAGCAGGATGAAAAAGAGGATAGTTGTATCGATGTGCGCGTTGACGCATGCCTCAAAGAGCAGCAGAGGATTCCAGGCGAAGGCGAGGGCTGCCCGCATACGTTGTTTGCTCGATATGTTGCCGGTAAGAAGTTGTAGCTTTCCACTGAGATTCCACACCAGTGCCGTAGAGCCGAGATGCATAGCAAGCCCGAGCAGGCGTAACAAGAGGACCATGCGCACGATACTGCCAATGCCTGTCCCCCTACCCAACCATTGCAAGAGAGAGGTTATGCCTGCCCAAACGGGGCCATAGGCGGAGGGTTGGTTGACCCAGTAGATGTAGGGGATGACGGGATCACTCAGGATAGAGGCGGGCCAGGTCGTCAATGGATTTTGGTGGTAGATGACGCCAATACGCGCGTAGGCGATGTAGGAGAAGAGGTCTGAGGAGGTGACGACGGGCATAATCAGGCAGGTAAAGCCGAGCAGGAGGGTAGAAATAAGCAGGAAACGGCGGCTGATTACTGCTGGCAAGGAACGCAAGGCGATGAGATAGAGGAGAAATATGCTTAGTATGGCGGAGCAGAGCAGGGCCGTTTCTTCCCAGCTGATAGGGTTCGTTGATTTCCATGCAAGAGGAAATTCGGGGAGCGCCAGGCCAATTGCCAGTCCAGGAAACAGGAGGTGAGTGGGCAGGAACGCCAGGCGGCCGAATGCATGCAGGCGTGACAGCAGGGCATCGTATTCACCCATACCTTGCAAAGGTAATATGGCATTTATGAGCAACAGTGAACATACCATCAATGCAAGCAGCACAAAGGGAAAGTAACGGACGAAAATAATGATCGAAAAGTGAGTCGGGCGCTGCTTAGGCCACTTTATACGCAATTTTTGGATCATAGACAATGCTTTCTACAATAACTCATGTAATTGGTTAAATTTTTGACACCATCACGGAGTATAGCTACCCAAGATGAATCTTTCATGAAAAAGTATCTTGAAAGCCATTTCTGCAACAAAAAGTAATATTCCTCTTATTCCGACTGCCAACGCACTGCGTGCTAGCTACGCTCAGGCAAACTGCAAGGAGTGCGCTTCGCTCAGGCAGTCGGTAAGGTAGTACCCGCAGAAAAATTCCAGGACTGAAGCGCGATCATAGTAAAGGCGTAGGCAGTATAGAGTTGGGCTGGGATGCTTGAGGTCGCCCTGGTCGTTACGCTTCAGCCCTGGAATTTGCTCTTCCCATTAGTTGTACGAACTAGAGCTTGAAAAAGATACAGAATAGTACCTTATCCTTGAAGAATGGGTACGAAACCCTGGCCAGGCCGGTAGTCGGGTGATTGGTGGCGGAAGTAGGTGTTATAGAGTTGGGCGTAGTGACCGCCCTGCTTCATCAGGGTGTTGTGGTTGCCCTCCTCTACAATGCGGCCGCGATCCAGCACGATGATGCGGTCGGCATGACGAATGGTGGAGAGGCGGTGCGCGATGAGGATGGCGGTACGCTGCTGCAGGACGAGATCAAGTCCCTCTTGAATCTGGGCTTCGGTGAGCGGGTCTACGCTGGCGGTGGCTTCATCGAGGATGATGATGGATGGGTCTTGCAGCAGGACACGCGCGAGGGCGACGAGTTGTCGCTGCCCCAGCGAGAGCGAGCGCCCCGCTTCGCCTACCAGGGTATTCAATCCTTCGGGCAAGGCGTCGAGCCAATCACCGCCGCCGATATGCTGCGCGACAAGTGCGACTTCTTCGTCGGTGGCCTCTGGGCGGGCGTAACGGATGTTATCGGTCACGGTGCCTGAAAAGAGGAAGGGGATTTGCGGCACGATGCCCAGGTGTTGATGATAGTCGCGCAGGTCAAAGGTGCGAATGTCGCGTCCATCGATCAGGAGTTGCCCGCCCTGAAATTCGTAGAAACGAGCTACCAGGCGGGCTATGCTGGATTTGCCCGCGCCGGTATGCCCCACAATGGCTATGGTCTCGCCCGCCTCGATTTTTAAGTTGAAGTCGGCCAGCACGGTTTGCCGGTCGTCATAGCTGAAAAACATGTCGCGAAATTCAATCTCACCTGCCAGGCGCGTCACGGGCTGCCGGTCAAGCTGGTGGATACGCGGTTCGGCGTCAATGAGTGCGAAAACGCGCTCGCTGGCCGCCAGGCCAAGCTGGAACTGGCTCCAGAACGAGGCAATACTGGTTAAGGGGAACCAGAGCAGGCGGATGCCTTGCAGGAAGAGGAACCAGTCGCCCGCCGTGATGCTGCCGCCCAGGACGTTCCGCCCGCCGAAGTAGATCACGATCACCGTCCCGATATTGGCCACCAGCACAAGCACGGGGAAGACGCCATTATAGACGAAGCCGGAGCGCACGTTGACCTGGTACGATTGCTCGTTGACCTGCTTGAACTCGTCGTACATGTGCTGTTCCTGGCGGAAGTTCTTGGCGACGGTGATGCCGCTGACCACTTCCTGCACACAATAGAGCGCCTTTAATCGTTCGGCCTGTAGAGCCAGTTCAGGACACCTCAAAACCGACGACTTTTCAACAACGCTCAAAAATGCCAAAAACAGCACAACCGCAGAGCTTATTGTCACCCTCCTAAGACGTTTTTGCAGAGTCGCCTATCTGTTACACAATTTATACATAGACAGAGGTAAGAAGCTCACCTGGAAGGCGTTTTTCTCTGCTTGTTGCGTGAGATACAATAGAGCAATAGAAGAAGTTTTGCCTTTTTTTAAGGCTTTGTCCTACACACGTCTCTTCTCATTTGGCTTATAGAGCCAATTTAGCAAACATCCCATACCCAAAAAGAGGCAAGAGGAAGGAGTATTTCAACCCTTAGTTGAGAGAAAAAGCGCGTTTTACCTCCTTATCTATGGGTATCTTTTAATAAATAAGAGTTTCACAGACATTGACGGAGTGCGTTGTTGTATGTTACAGTTGTATAAAATGTCGGGAGATTTTACGATGTCGCAGGAGCAAGAACCGCAGTATTTTACTGTTGAAGAAGCTGCTGCAATCTTACGGGCACATCCTGAAACAATACGGCGTATGGCAAGACGAGGAAAAATACCAGGAGTCGTACAACTTGGCGATAATTGGAGAATACCGCGATCTTTCGTTTACCCGCCAAGGGACAAACCCGATACAGATAGCAGAGCGTAATCTAGCACCTGCATAGCACAAGAAAGGAGTAGTGCCTATGCGCCAAGAAACGCTGAGATATAAATAACCTCAGCGTTCCCCGTTGACCTCTTTTTCACTTGTTGCGTGTTGCCTACCCTCGAAAGTAACAGCGACACCAACTACGAAAGTAACCCATCCTTTTTACTGTTGTTACCAGAGGCAGCAGAGCGGCTGTTATACGCTCTTGCTGCCAGGACAGGCTAAAGGTCTGTGGTAATAATGCCATAAATGGCCGCGCCTGTCAATTGAAAGGGGAGCATATGCAAGGCTATAACCTACCTCTTCAAAACTATCCGTTTGTCTTGCCAACGGAGACGGATACAGCAACACCTCGTACCCCCATACCCATTTACTATATTCATACGTTCAAGAGTCCCTTTTGCCGTAACCCTGAGTGCGAGTGTCACCGCAGGAGTAGAGAAGTAGCGAGGCTCTTAAGGCTAATCAGTGAGGGCATTATGACGCTAGAAGAAGCGGCACACCTCATTGAAGAAGAGAAAGAGGGGGAGAGATGAGTAAGCAACACCAACCGCCTTTCCCACCGGTGACAAAACGACGAAGCGCAACCGCCGAAGAACTTGCTACCAGACAGACACAAGATTATCCTCCGGCAAGCCCACGCCGAGTAGGACATACCCCAGGTTTACACGGCGAAGATGCACCATATCTGTCTCAACAGATCATCCGGCCAGGACAACGCCAAACGGTTGAGGAAGTTGAACGAGACTATCCAGACGACCCGCCCAGGCGAAGAACAACGGTAGTTGTTCGCGCACCAGCGAAAGAAACACGAAGGCTCAGAAGAACCCGCTTTCATCCTCTGGTGTTTGTTGGTATCGGGCTATTTGTCATGATTGCAGGTTGGTTACTCTTTGGTACGTTATCGTCCTGGTGGAATACGACGTGGGATGACATTCATTATGGTCGCCCTCGCACCTATCAGGAAGATGAGGTTGTCGGTCACAACGGAGACGCAAAAGACCATCCGTCTCATTTTGTTGCTGTTAAGTGGGATTAAATTTAATGCCACTTAACTTGCATTATGTGCGGTTTTCTGCTCGATTCCTTTGAGGTTTCTAAGAGAGACGGGCGGAAATCCCACATAATTGCTTTCAACTTAAACCGTCGTGTTGTCGTGATTGAGTTTCCAGCAGGAGACGCGAGTAAAGCTGTGCAATATCTTGGCCCAACGTTATTTGGCAATGGGCAAGAGTTGACTCCTGTAACGCTTTCTTTTGAAGACCGAAATGGAGACGGGAAACCTGATCTGAACATCCATGTCGGAGACACGATCATTGTGTTTGTCAATGACGGTACAAAGTTTGTCCCAACCCACCAGCAGCAATAACAAACGCAGGAGAGGCGGCAGCAATGCCGCTTCTTCCAATGGGGAGGCAACCATGCACGTAGACGAGAAAGAAACCAAACCAGCAGGTACACCAACAGAGCCAGTAAGCGAACCATTAAACTTTGCTTATTTGGAGAGTGAGCCGCTTTCAAAAGAAGAGGCAGACGAGATATTTGTGAATGCGGTTTCAGAAATCCCAACACAGCCACTATCGAAACGTAGGACGCGGGAAGAGATACACGCTCTTATTCTCCTCTATGTTCTGGTTTTGTTTTTCATTGCCGGTTCGCTCATTGGTATCCTAACCTACCCATCAGTCACCATTGATCTTGTGCCAATGAGTAAAAGGGTCAGTGTATTAACACAGCTTTCCATACCTACCAGAACGCTCCCACCTGTCACACTTTCAAAATCATTGACTGCGACCACCACAGGTAAAGGCTACCAGGTGGCGAGAAGAGCAACGGGAAATCTCACCTTTTACAATGGATTATTTACTCAGCAGACACTACCCATTGGAACGGTTTTTATAGGAAGGAGCGGCGTCAAGGTATCAACTGATGAGACGGTTACCCTACCAGCAGCAACCCCGCCGCAGTTTGCAGAGGCAACTGTATCCGCCCATGCTCTTCAACCAGGAGCGGCAGGAAACATACAAGCGGGAGATGTAAATGCAACTGTTTCTAATGGTGTCCTGGTCAAAAATACCAGCGCGTTTCATGGGGGGAGAGATGCGAGAGACTTTCAAGCAGTTTCACAGAGCGATCTTGATAACTTAACCACAAAGTTACAGCAACAGCTTACCCAGGCACTACCACACCAATTTCTCTTGCGATCTGGTGAAGCACTCCAAACGACAAACTGTCTGTTCAAAGCGACCCCGAACCACCAACCAGGAGCAGAAGCGCGAGAAGTGACAGTAAACGCTTCAAAGACATGCGAGGGTATAGCCTACAGCCAGGACGAGCTAGAAAGATCAGCAACAGCAGCGTTTACAACCACACGCCCAGGTACAAATTATCTGCTTGAAGGCGACATACAAATAAACGTCACCAGTGTTTCACCATTTACCGTTTCGCTACGCGGCCTATGGGTCTACCATTTGAGTCAGGACTATGAGCAATTCTTAGCGCAGCAAATCGCAGGAGACACGCCAGAGCAAGCGAGATCATACCTTTTGCAAACTGGCTTTATCACCCAGGCAACAGTAACACAGAACTTACCCAAAGACCCCGATCATATTCATTTCCTGGTACTTGTGGGATGGTAGATTGACATTTTACTGCTTGGTTGTATAATCCAAGCAAACTATGACCAACTACAAACTACAAGCGATCATTCCCCCATCTCTTGTAGCAAAGGCGAAAAAAGATGAACGCCGAAAAGTTTTAGAAGCAGTCAGAGCAAGACGAGCGGAAATCTATAAACGCTATCAGGAAAAACTGAACCAGCTATCCGTCAACGCTGAAACAAAAGAGCAGCTACAGGACTGTTAAAGCGATGTTTTTTGTTTCGTAGGTAAACTCAACCGAAAACTTGTCAAAAAATCCCACTTGTCCCACAATGCCGTAGCTCATGGGAAGATCAGAAGAGAGTAACGCCGGAGCGCGGGAAAAGGTGTGTTGGTCTAGACTCATCTCAAAGAGAAACGGGTAGGCAGTAACCTCCCCGCCAATGCCTGAAATGCGCTCGGTGTCAGCGTGTTCCAGATCAATCCCAAAAATCTCTGCTATATCTGTATGGAAGAGGTTAAAGTCTGCTCCTGAGTCAACAAGCACGTGGTACTCTACAGTAATCTCTCGAACCCGAAGAAAGAGCGGGATTATCGGACGATGGTAATTGCCAAACTGAATATACGGAAAAATGTGCGTTCCATTGGTCATAGATGAACTTGGTTAGCCGACAAAAGGCACGTTTTGTTCTGGCATCTTCAAGAGACGTGGAACTTGATAACCTTTTTTCACCGCAGCGTCATAGACTTTTTTCGCGTCCTTATCAGCACTAATCACCTTGTAAGAGTCTGTGAAGGCCACCCATAGACCTTTATATCTTTTTTGCACCTCAGTTAAATCAACGCTTTTCATACTGCCATGCTAGCAAACTTTATTGTGAATAGCAAGCGGGCTGTTTTTCCCGTCGGCTATTTTGTATTTTGCAAACCGCCTCACTCCGCCCTTGTACTGTTCCTCCTCGCACATACATCTTTTTTCGTTGTAAAGACGTAAGAGCATTAATTATTTCGCCTCTCACCGTAATTGAGAGACTGATATGGTATACTTTGTTCAGCAACCTGGTTCTTTCGGCATATATCGAAACAGGAGAAGAGATGGATGCAGGCAATGGACTGAAAAACACGCCTGTCGTAGAACCGACACTCCCTCTTGAAGCACTTCTGAGTGAGTCCAAGCGGCTGCAAGCCATCTCAACGCAACTCATACGAGAGTCAAGGGAGCAACGAACGATCTACATGCTTCTTGAGCATAGCTATAGCAACCACCACATACATCTTGAGAAATACCCTCACCTGATTATCAAGAGTATTCCTGAGCAGTAAGAGACAAAGACAGACTGCCTCATGTCAGAAACAAAACCATGGGCGAAGTGGCTCTTCTTGCGTATTCAATATAGAAAATAAATGTTATGAGTCATGTTAGCCTTTTAATTTGCCATTGGTATCACCGACATCTTATAATGAAATCCGCCGGTTTTGTAGCAATCAGAAGATGTTATAGAGTACAGACTTCTTGAGGAGAAAAGAAGCTGTGTCAGATAAGATTGATAAAGAAGTAGAAATGCTTCTGAAAGAGTATGATGCCTTGCGTGCTGAGGTGCTCTCTCATGAACAATCCCAAACTCAGGTTACAAATATCGCGCTTCTTCTTCTTGCAGGCATCACTACAGCAGCTTCGTTTCTGCTAAGCTCGGACTCTAGCGGCTTACATTTGAGAGTCCCGTTACTAACTCTTATTGTTATGCTGCTCATCGTCTCGTTGCTCTTTCTGTCATTGCATTGGACGTATCTGCTTCATACTTGTGAAATCGGGTTTATTGCTTCGTACCTCTATCAAAATGTTCGACCCAGAGCCTGCAAACTTTTAGAACAAGATCAGCAAATAGCATGGATTTTCGATTGGGATCGTTTCCATATGAGGAAATTGAACCTGTCCTCTACAGTTGCAGGTATATGGATAGACTTGCTCTATCTTTCTCCATACGCAATAATATCAATCCCAGGACTGATTATTTTGGGGGTGGCTATCTGGATTTATCTAACCAACTTTACGATTTCCGCAGTGACCACAGTTGGTTGGATATCCATCATTCTCATTATTTTTAATTTGCTTTACTTTGTGTTAAGTATGATATGTGTGTTTTATGTATTACGCGTTTATAAAGAAATCCCACAGTCTGATAGAAAATGAACACATTTATTAAGACAAGAGAGTTAGTAATCCTAAAGAGCTACGCTCCTTTTCATGTTCTAAAATGACCCAGGGATACCTCACTTCACATCTTAGTATGTTATACTAAACCCTGCAATATGGTACCTATCGAAGGGACTCCAAGTCACGCTAGATTAGTAGATATCCATGGACAGCTAAAAGGTGGCGCTCTGAACACTGTTAAAAATTTCCTTCGGGATAAAATGGCTCAGTCTACACTCCCTACTGAAGAAAAATTAGGTTATAAGAGCGAGTCTGCATTTTACGGAGCTAAGCTTCAGACAGATGCAAATGGACAGATGTATTTAAATTATAGAGTCGCTTTAGCCAAGGCTAATAGAGTTGGCGATATTGTTTTAAGAACGACAGATGATAATGTTATGAAAAAGCCGTTAGCATTGACGGTGAGACATCCAAAAGCTTTGCTTAAGCAATTAGCACGCGGCCCGAAACGGTATCGGGGAACGGTGTCAGAAATACTTGCAAATACTGAGCGATTAGGCTTAACTGATAGATATGGTGCATATACTGACGACCATAGAAACCTGATAGGAATTGCAATTAAAGATAATTTTTTACAAGAAGGGCGCACACTCCGCAACCTCTATAGAGCGCAGAGAGGATTGTTGGAAGGAGCAAGTGAATTTGACCAAATAGACCGGTTTCAAGCTTTGTCTGATGCCGTACATTTTATTCGAGAAAGGCATGATAAATATGGAGCATTTGGAGAGGTAAACGCTGATGATATTATTTTCAACAAAATAGAGGACAATCATCTGAAAGAACCAACGTTTTCCGTTCCCGATATTGTATACAACGAAAAAACTACCATGAGTGAGCGTGAGAAAAGGGCAATAGATGTATTAGATTTTATGGTGGATATTGCAGAGGAAGAGTCTAATATCGGAAATAGGGAGTCAGTACATAAGGCCTTAGAGACAATTATCACCAATTATGGCGAGCCAGCAGTCATTGGAACAATCAAGTCATTTATTAAACGTGGTAGATTAACACTAGCGGGAGATAGCACTATATTAAACCAACCACCAGAGGATGACCGCATACCAAACTTGCCTGATACGATAACTACGAGACAAAGGGGACTACTCTCTATTCATAACCAAGTAAGGTTTCGTATTAAGAAACATGACGCACTACCATTAAAAAGAATGATAGTTGATATATGTGATAATTTTAAAAACAGGGAAAATTCACAACCGCAAGCTGGTGGTAAACTCTCATAGCGTTAGTATTTCCGGCCCAGTAAAACCCACGCGAGGCTAACGCCATCCTCAAAAATACGAATAAAACGCGCTCTAGAGGATAATTCTTCCAAAACCGCTTTCCATCGGCATCTTGTCCGGTAGGAATACTGGCAACAAAAAGCCATCATTCGGCAGAACTACGGATGTAGGAAAAGCCCAACTATGCTACCCTTCCCATCAGGAAGGACAAGAACTCCATCACCTTTACAACAAGAGGTTACTATCCCCATTTTATTATTCTCCTGTCTTTCCTCGCCACTTGAGAGAGTAGCATCCCCTACTCTCTCACCTCTTTCCCACTGCTTGAGTTATAATACTTCCCACCATGACCAAGCAGGAGCCAGAAAAATCTATGAAAGCAGGAAGAACCGAGCAAGTATCAATTCCCCTTGTTGAGTTTGCTCTTTCCTATGCTCGTAATGGCTGGTATGTCTTCCCTCTTCACAATAAAATTCCATTCAAAGACAGCCAGGGATATAAAGACGCGACAACTAACGAGCAGCAAATACAACTATGGTGGAGCCAACACCCTACGGCAAATATTGGCCTTGCTACAGGTAAAAGATCAAGAATTATTGTATTAGACATAGACCCACCAGAAGGACATTTTAGCGTAAAAGAGTTGCAAGCTACCTACGCTCCCCTACCTGATACCAGACGCAGCAGAACAGGAAACAAAGGACTCCATTTCTTCTTTGAATATCCTGATGATGGACATACCTACAAAAACGCTGTAGGACTCAATGGGCTTGAAGGAGTTGACATTCGGGCAACAGGCGGCTATGTGGTGTTACCTCCATCAAAGCTCTATGGCAGACTTGCCTACACATGGGGAAATCCTGAAACACCCATCGCACCGCTCCCGATCTGGTTGCGCGATCTACTTCTTGAAGCGCAGCAGCAGAGAGAAAGTATCCCGCAAGGTTTGCGCTTCGCTCGCAGTCCTGGCGATCACTGGTTATCCCAGGCACTTCATAATGCCCACGTCGGGAACCGTAATCAAGTTGGATTTGACCTTGCCTGTCAATTAAGAGACGATCACATAGCAGAGCCAGAGGCGATAAGTATCATTCTCACTTACGCCAATCTTGCGCCGCAAGGCAAAGAACAATACACCTCGAAGGAAGCAATCGCCAGTGTGAGAAGCGCGTATAAACGGCCACCGCGAGAACCAGCCAGGAGAATATAGCCTTGAAGCTAAGAACGTGTTGGGTATCTGCTCCAACTATGCCCTACTTGCGAAGCAACAAAAAATTGCGGGAAACAAATCTTGCTTATTAACAAAGACATGCTGTAGGCATATTTCTAGGTTTACATCTATGCTCATAGCATATGATTTCCAAAACCTCTATACATATTCTTTGATCTTTGGTATATATTGAACTAAGGAGAGGAACCGTGACACATATTTGGGCCTGTGTGTCACATAAACCCAAGCGTAAAGTATCTTACATGAAGAGTTATTAACGAGAGCGAGGAACGTGTCCCCTTGACCCAACCGGGCCTCCTCTTTGCGTGACAGGGCTTTGGCACTATCGCAAAGAGGATTACTATGTCCGGTGAAATCAGTATAATCTTTAGATAGATATAGCAATCCTACCAGCATATCCTCTTTGCGTGAATAGCACACAAGGAGGATGTTTATGTCGGAAACATTACGACAACATGAAAATGTACATGACCCAACTGAGATATCAACACTTCGACGAATGCGTTGGTTTTTATTGGCTGTTATTCTGCTCTGGCTTCTTGCGGCAATGATACTTACAGCAATCGTCATCTGCCTTACAAAGAGCGTTCTCAGCTTGTCCGTTTTTTCCACTCTTCTACCACCTGCATACCTCTTGCATTGGATTGCAAAGCGTCTTTTTCCAATGGATGACAAGACCTACGAGCTGAATAAATTGAGGATACAAACGAAAGCACGAACTAATAAAATATTGTAGCGGTCTTGCAACAGATGCAACAGTTTGATCTCTTGACAAGTTCTTGTTGAGCTTATATGGTAGAGATATGAAGTCATTTCTGAACGCTTCCGAAGTTGCCAAACTCCTGAACGTAGACCGTGCAACAGTTTCTCGATGGATAAAGAAAGGAGTGCTGAAAGGAGTATTCCGGCCAGAGAGTAAACAGCAGTGGCGTATTCCTTTGTCCTCGTATGAGGATGTAGTCAGAAACCGTGAAAGTCGTTAGCTTTTCCATATTCAAAGGGGGAACAGGCAAAACCACCAGTACTATCAATACTGCTGCTGCGTTAGTGAAAAAAGGCAAGCGCGTGTTATTGGTTGACCTTGACCAGCAGGCCAGCGCGACCCGCTATCTTGATCTCGACCCCGAACAATCTCCTAATCTCTATGATGTGTATATGGGTATCAAACCCGCTCAGCTTGCCATACGCAAGACTCGTTTTCATATTGATGTACTTTCCTCTCATGTGCTGCTCGCAGCCATTGAGGAAGCCTTAGAACCAGGAGACGAATTAAAACTCTCCGATTTTCTCGCCCCGCTCAGACCAAGCTATGATTTCATCCTCATTGATACACCGCCAGGAAAAGCCATGCTTGCCTTTAATGGACTGGCAGCCGCAGACCTCATTATTATCCCCGCTTCTGCTGAACGTATGGCAGTGGATGGAGTGGCAGACTTAATCGCGCATGTGCAGCGTATCATGTGGAACAAGTATGCGCTTTCACACCAGGAGCTACGCATCCTCTTTACCATGTACCGATCAACGACGACCCACTCCCCTGCTATTGTTGCCAATGCCCGTAAAATTTGGCGGGAGAATATCCTCAGTGTCAAAATTCCTCACTCCACGATCTTTAGCCGTTCCTACGATCAGAAAACACCTGTTTCCATGCTTGAGGGTAAACACCCAGGCGCGATTGCCTATGATGTGTTTGCCGACTGGCTGATAAGCTATGAAAACGCCTAGAGTCCAAGACTTTGACCCCCATGCGAAACTTCCTCAACTTGGCTCTCCTATGGATAATCTACCAACCATCCAAAAACCAAAGCCACTTACGGAAATGAAAGGAGTTCAACCCGAACGCCCGATGACCCCAACGGGTCAACGGGTCATGACCTCAACGCCTCAAGACCTCAAGACCCCAACGGGTCAACGAGTCAACGGGTCACGGGTGATTAAACGCCACTCGTTTGAATTTTATAAAGATCAGATAGAAGCTCTTCAGCGTTTAGCATTAGAGGAAAAATTGCAGGGGGGAAAAGGTAATCAAAGTGAAATGGTACGAGAAGCAGTCGATGAGTATTTACATAAGCGAAAAGGAAAGGAACCCGAACGCCCCAACGCCTCTTGACCCCAACAGGTCAACGCCCGAACGGATATTTAGGGCTTGACAACAATCTAATCAATATGTTTATATTATTGATGAGCTTATAAACGAAGCACAAAAAAACGGTCACAACCGTTAGAGTCGTAACCGCTTCTCTTGTGGAACAGAGAAAGCGTATCAAACCTCTTGCGGTGTGTCAAGACCGAAGAGGTATTTTTTATGACTCTCCTAAATAGATCAAAACCATACGCAACGACTCACACCTACTCTTCTTCTCTTTTTGCCATCAGACACAGCAGCCGCCGTTTGCCTACGGGGTAGGTTTTATGGGTAAAAACGGACTAGCTGGCTTTGACGTGACCGAAGCTGTCAGATAGGGAGCCGTTGAGATACTACGGTGGTTACGGTAAAGACGTAACGCACGCTCCTTTATGGAACTAAGCCCTGAGTTACTCACCCGTCTAGAACTTGCTGACACATTTTTTTTGCGTTGCGCTGCAACGGGAAGAAAAAGCGAAGGGAACAGAGAAGAAATACCAACGTCCCCCTTGGGGATTATAAGGGGTAGGGAAGCTTGTGGATAAGTAGCTGAAAACGACGCGCTAAATGTGGATAACTGAGCAAAAGATATGATTGAACACACGCGCCAGGCAGATGATAGAGTTTGCTACTCCTGGCTGGACTACCGGCTAGACTGCTGTTACATGCAGGAGTCTAAACCATAGGTGATAATTTATACCCGAACACACTTTATCAGACCTTGAACATATTTTATGGAGCATGAATATATGGAGCAAGCTACGCTCGGCCACCCTGGTTTATAATCCTCTTGCTCTTTGTGGCACGCCGCTTCTCCGCTACCGCTCCGAAGCTAAAAATGAAGAATGGGCCGCTTCGCTAAAATCTTCCGTCACCGTTCGCTCCCGCTCACTAAAAATGCTAGCGCATTTTTAGACTACAGATTTTGCCCATTCTTCATTTTTGCCCGCCACAAAGAGCAACGTAACAGAGTAAAAGAACAGGAAGAGCAGGGGAAAGGCATGTATGGAGCATGCTATGCAGCAATCAATGAACACCCCAACGCGGGGAGCGGAAAAGACACCCGTCTTATTCAATCACTTTATTTTTTGCACATCAAACAACCGCAGCCAGGGGACAAAGATAGACCTACCTTGGGTTTGACGCTGCTCGTGGAACTGGACAGAAGCGCGAACACGGACAATATCACCTGCGCGGAGATTGCGGCGATTAACTAAACTGATTACTTGCCCATATACATACACATCAGCTTCATAGGTTTCTGTTTCGGAAACAG
>WNGK01004567.1_pt1 | contig 17939 bp, 13 predicted proteins | sample 5400601 | NCBI WGS metagenome assembly WNGK01 (sample SAMN13153376, study PRJNA577476) | soil metagenome | isolation source: 60 cm soil or saprolite under Garry oak tree replicate 1 | place: USA:California | collected 2016-06-15
TTTTGTTTTTGCCCCGGGCCCGGGCGCAGCGGTAGATCGAGCCAAAGTAGCCGCTGAATTGAATTGCGCTCCAGCTTGCTTCGATGAGCGCCCAGCGCAGCCATTTGTTGCACTGCCACAGCAAGCGGCCATTAAACACGCGTCCTCCGCTGGCGTGCGTAGTGGGCACCACTCCGGCATAGGCGGCCAGTTTTGGCTGGCGAGTTAAAACGCGCGATGCCATCGATCTCTGTGGCAATCACACTGCTAAAAAGCGGCCCAATCCCAGGGATGCTCTCCAAGAGTTTTTCCTCTTCGCTCTGACTTTGGCCAATCGTCCGATCGAGTTGTTTAATCTTTGTTCGAGCAACTCTGCCACCTCCAGATTTTGCTTCAGTAACGGCTGGTCCTCTGCACAGGGTAAGCGCAATATCTGTATTGGCAACCCGGGCGGCCCGAATGGTACAGAGTCGGGCACTATCCGCATCGGCACCTCCGGAACTCAAACAACAACATTCGTCGCCGGCATCAGCGGCACAGCGGTCAGTGGTACGGCAGTTGTTGTAGATGGAAACGGACAACTTGGCGTCGCACCGTCCTCGAAGCGTTTCAAAACGGACATCAAGCCAATGGATATGGCAAGCGAGGCGGTCCTTGCGTTGCGTCCGGTTACATTTCGCTATAAAGAGGGAATTGATCCGAATCGCACGGCGCAATTTGGTCTCGTAGCCGAGGAGGTCGAAAGCGTGAATCCTGACCTGGTGTCTCGTGACGCGAAAGGCAACTCTTACACCGTGCGGTACGACGCGGTGAACGCGATGTTGTTGAACGAGTTCCTCAAAGAGCACCGAAAAGTGCAGGAATTGGAAACGACCGTTGCGCAACTGAAGTCTAGCGTGGCGAAACAGGACGCAATTGCGGCCCAGCAGCAGAAGGAGATCGGCATCCTCACGGCCGGCTTGCAAGAGCAGGCTCGACAATTCCAAAAACTGAGTGCACAGATTGAAACGAGTAAGCCCGCTTCACAAGTAGTCCTTACCGATCACAATTAACCAACTGAAAGAAGCAGTCTATGAAAACTATAATTCCACCTATCACTTCTGATATCAATCGCTTTCCGACGCCATGCGCCGTCTTAATCATTTCGACGGTCCTGGCGTCTTTTGCATTTCTGCCGGCTGCGCAAGCGGTCAGTCCGCCGCCAGACGGCGGCTACGCCAACGGTAACACTGCAGAGGGTACCAATGCCCTGTTCAACCTGACGACTGGGAGTAAAAACACAGCAGACGGTTATCTAGCATTATTCTTCAACAACAGCGGACAACTTAACACGGCCATCGGCTCTCAAGCGCTTTACCATAACGGTGCAGGCTCCCAAAACACGGCCGTGGGTCTAGATGCGCTCTTCCACAACACCAGAGGTAACTTTAACACGGCCATTGGTTACCTTGCCCTTTTTAACAACACCCACATCGAAACATTCGAGGGCGACTTTAACACGGCTATTGGGTCTGAAGCGCTCGCTTCCAACACCACCGGCAGCGACAACCTGGCGAACGGATTTAAAGCGCTCTATAGCAACACCCTCGGCGGGGTGAACACGGCCAACGGCTATGAAGCGCTCGCTTTCAACACCACCGGCAGCGCGAACACAGCCGACGGTAACCACGCGCTCTTCAGCAACACTACCGGTAACGGTAACATCGCTGTGGGCAGTTCAGCCGGTGCTAATCTCACCACGGGCAGTGGCAATATCGATATCGGGAACGCCGGCGTTGCTAGCGAATCCAACACGATTCGGATTGGCGCGTTCCAAACGGCCACGTTTATAGCGGGCATCACCAATGCAATGGTCACAGGATCCCCGGTGTTTATCGACACCAGTACCGGTCAGCTTGGCCTCATGAGCTCTTCCGAGCGATTTAAAGATGCAATTGAGCCTATGGGCAAAGCGAGCGAAGTGCTCCTTTCACTGCAACCTGTTAAGTTCCGCTACAAACAGAACATCGACCCGAAGCGCGCGTCTCAGTTTGGTCTTGTGGCCGAGGATGTAGAGAAAGTGGACTCCGATCTAGTGGTGCGGGATGCCGAAGGCAAGCCCTACACTGTGCGTTACGAGGCGGTGAACGCGATGTTGCTCAATGAGTTCCTCAACGAGCATGGCAAAGTCGAGAAACTGGAGACGACCGTTGCACGCCAGCAAAAGCAAATTGAAGTGCTTACTGCGGGCCTTCAGAAAGTGACCGCCCAGCTTGAAGTGAGTAGGGCCGCACCGCAAACGGTCCTGAACAATCAGTAAAGCTGCCGAGTCCAATAAGGAGACGGCCCCTCGATTGTGCGAGCAAATTTGCGCTACGCTTCTTTGAACTCGACCGCGCGTTCGTGCGTCTCGATCACGTTGCCAGCCGCATCATAAACGCGGATCACAACATGATGCGACCGGCTGTAAAACTCCGCGTAGCCAATTGCGTCGCTGACTTCCACATACCACAGGCGACCGAATGGCAGCGCATCAGAAATTAGATCGACGCCGCGCCGGTTTTTGCGCGGGCGGACTTCGTAAACATGTGCGCCATTTTTCACGGTCATTTTCTACGGTCACATGGATTTTCGATGCAAAACAGCGCAAGTGCACGCAAAAGAAATGCACTCGGTCTGACGGTTTTTGTCCTCGTAGCATCAGGTTTTGCAAAAGCCTGCAAACCTGCGCAAAAACTCTTTCTTGGATTATGAGTCCCCTGCTCTAACCGCTGAGCTACAGGCCCTAGACGCTTGTAATTAAATCACACCAAAGCGCCGTGACCAACTACGAAAGCTCGGCGCCTTTTTTGCGAGCTTCGTGCTCGTGATCGACACGTCAGTGCGAATTAATAACCGAAGCTCGGATGACCCGCCTTCGCCAAGGCTTTAGCGTAGCAGGCGAATGCCAAAGGAATCTTGGCTGCGATGATTCCGCACTTGAGTCCAAGAGCGTTCGCGAGTTGACGCGCTAAAGCGAGCCGGCAGCGAATGGATTTTATGGCGTTACCGGCGAGGCTGCGCTCTCTTGAATCAGCGAATCGAGCTTGTTTAGATCAATCGGCTTAACAAGGTGATGCTTGAATCCGGCATTGTAACTTTTACGAATATCGTCTTCCATTCCGAAACCCGTAAGAGCAATTCCCAGAAGCGGGCCTCTGGATTGCAGCGTTTGCATCAAATCGATTCCGCTGCCATCCGGCAAAGCCAGATCGCTGATCAGCACATCAAATTGCTCCTTCTCGCTTAGATCAAGCGCCGATTGAGCATCCAGCGCCGATTGCACGTGATATCCGCGCCGCCGAAGCAAATTGGTAAGCGATCGATTCGTATCTTCGTGGTCTTCGACAAGCAGAATCCGCATGGCCTCGCGTTTCGGTGTCTTGGGTGAAAGAGTGGGCGCGATTTTAGCCTCCGCCTTTTCGCAGGTGGGAAAACCTAGCGTAAACGTGGAGCCTCTGTTCCGGCCGGCGCTTTCCGCTGCGATAGTCCCTCCGTGCGCTTCAACCAACGCTTTGCTGATGGCAAGTCCGAGACCCAGACCTCCCAGCTGCGTGCGGCCACCTTGTTCAAAAGCATCGAAAATCTTCGGCAGCGATTCACGGTCAATCCCCAGACCGGTATCAGCGATCTGAACACGCAATTGCCCGTTGGGATCGTTGCTGGTGGAAATGGAAATTTGCCCCTCCCTTGGTGTAAACTTCACCGCGTTATTTATCAGATTCCAAAAGATCTGCTGGAGCCGCGCTGGGTCTGCTCGCAGATGGATGTTTTGCGCGCCAAGGTCGAGCGAACACGCCAGATCTTTTCGATCGATTTCCGCATGACAAATCTCAAGGGCACTTTGCAACAGCGTGTGCGCGTCAACGACTTCAAAATTGAGCTGCACCTTGCCTTTATCAATGCGCGTTAGATCAAGCAAATCATCGATGAGCCGGGCTTCCAACTCGACGTTTCGCCGAATCATTTGCAGCGATTCGTGAATATCCTCCGGCAAAGCCGGTGCGTTCTCGAGGGCAATGGCAGATGCAAGCACCGGGGTAAGCGGAGTGCGCAATTCGTGGCTGAGCATTGCGAGAAATTGATCTTTCGCGAGATTCGAACGCGCTTTTTCTGCCAATTCCAGGTTCGTTTTCTGCAATTCTTCTTGACGATTCTGGAGTTCGGTCGCGAGCGATTGCGATTGCTTGAGCAGGTTCTCCGTCCGCGTGTTTGCCTCGATGGTATTCAGAAGGATACCGATGCTCTCCGTCAGTTGATCGAGAAACGCCTGATGTGTCGAGTTGAAGCGCTCCAGCGATAAAAGTTCCATGACCGCCTTTGTTTCGCCTTCAAATAGAATCGGCAACACCACGATGTTCATCGGGCTAAATTCGCCCAAGCCGGAACGGACCTTCGCATAATCATTCGGTACGTCGGTCAGGAGGATGCGCTGTTTTTCCAGTGCTGCTTGTCCAACCAGACCCTCACCGAATTCGAAGCGAGTCTTTGCGCCATTGCCTCCGTGGCAGGCATAACTGGCCAGTAATTTGAGCTCGGGCTCTCCATCGGAATTATCCACTACATACAAAACGCCCTGTTGCGCCGAAACCAGCGGGGCGAGTTCTGACAAGAGTAATTTACCAACTGTCGACAGATCGCGCTGGCCCTGCAGCATGCGGGTGAATTTCGCGAGATTAGTTTTGAGCCAATTTTGCTCCTCATTCCGCAATGTCGTGTCCTTCAAATTGCGGATCATTTCGTTAATGTTGTCTTTGACGAACGCAACCTCACCTTGGGCTTCCACTTGAATCGAGCGCGTGAGGTCGCCCTTTGTAACTGCTGTCGCAACATCAACGATCGCCCGAAGCTGACTGGTCAGGTTTGCCGCCAGGCGGTTGACGTTATCGGTCAAATCGCGCCACGTGCCTGCGGCACCGGGCACGTTCGCCTGCCCGCCGAGTTTTCCTTCGATGCCAACTTCGCGCGCCACGGTAGTAACCTGATCGGCAAACGTCGCAAGCGTATCAATCATGCTGTTAATCGTGTCGGCGAGCTCTGCAATTTCGCCTTTGGCTTCAAGGAACAGTTTGCGTTTCAAATCGCCATTGGCGACAGCCGTCACCACTTTGGCGATACCGCGGACCTGATCAGTCAGATTGGACGCCATGAAGTTGACGTTGTCCGTAAGATCTTTCCACGTTCCGGAAACACCTTTCACCATCGCCTGGCCACCAAGTTTGCCTTCGGTGCCGACTTCCCGCGCAACACGCGTCACTTCCGCCGCAAAAGATGAAAGCTGGTCCACCATCGTGTTGACCGTGTTTTTCAATTCAAGAATCTCGCCTTTAACATCCACGGTGATTTTCTTGTTCAGGTCACCCGTAGCAACGGCTGTGGTCACAGCAGCAATGTTGCGCACTTGTGTCGTGAGATTCGACGCCATGAAGTTGACGTTGTCGCCGAGGTCTTTCCATACGCCTGCCAAACCGCGCACATCGGCCTGGCCACCTAGTTTTCCCTCGGAACCGACTTCGCGCGCCACACGCGTGACCTCCGACCCGAACGAGCGGAGTTGGTCCACCATCGTGTTAATCGTGTCCTTCAATTCGAGAATTTCACCTTTGACGTCAACGGTGATTTTCTTGGACAAATCGCCCGTAGCGACAGCTGTGGTGACAGCAGCGATGTTGCGAACCTGCGAAGTGAGGTTGGAGGCCATCGAGTTCACCGAGTCCGTCAGATCCTTCCACGTACCGGCGACGCCTTTAACATCGGCTTGGCCGCCCAGCTTACCTTCGGTGCCGACCTCTCGCGCGACGCGCGTGACTTCCGCGGCGAACGACGAAAGCTGATCCACCATCGTGTTAATCGTATTCTTCAGGACCAGAATCTCGCCCTCCACGTCCACCGTGATTTTTTTAGACAAGTCGCCCTTCGCTACGGCGGTTGTTACGTCGGCAATGTTACGAACTTGCGCGGTCAAGTTTGAGGCCATGGAGTTCACCGAGTCAGTCAGGTCCTTCCATGTTCCAGCAACACCCGCGACAGCGGCCTGGCCACCGAGTTTTCCCTCTGTGCCGACTTCGCGCGCCACACGCGTGACCTCCGACCCGAAAGAGCGGAGTTGATCCACCATCGTGTTGATCGTGTCCTTGAGCTGGAGAATCTCTCCTCTGACATCCACGGTGATTTTCTTCGAGAGATCGCCGCTGGCTACAGCAGTCGTCACTTCGGCGATGTTACGAACCTGGGCAGTTAGATTGCCGGCCATTGAGTTTACCGAATCGGTAAGGTCCTTCCATGTACCGGCAACGCCTCTTACATCGGCCTGACCACCAAGCTTTCCTTCGGTGCCAACTTCGCGAGCCACACGTGTTACTTCCGAGGCAAAGGACGAAAGCTGATCAACCATGGTGTTGATGGTGTCTTTCAGCTCCAGAATTTCACCCTTCACGTTAACCGTGATCTTTTTCGAAAGGTCGCCCTTCGCGACTGCCGTTGTTACCGCTGCAATGTTACGAACCTGTGAGGTCAGGTTAGAGGCCATGTAATTGACCGAGTCGGTCAGATCCTTCCACGTACCCGACACGCCGTCGACTTTCGCTTGCCCACCGAGAATGCCTTCGGTGCCGACCTCGCGTGCTACACGGGTCACTTCCGCGGCAAAGGCACGAAGCTGATCCATCATTTTGTTGATGGTGTCTTTTAATTCAAGAAACTCGCCGCGCACATCGACTGTGATTTTCTTCGCAAGATCGCCATTCGCTACCGCCGTTGTCACCGCCGCGATATTGCGGACTTGCGAAGTGAGGTTGGACGCCATGAGGTTCACGTTGTCCGTCAAATCTTTCCAGGTGCCGGCAACGCCTTTGACTTTCGCCTGGCCGCCGAGTTTACCTTCTGTCCCCACTTCGCGCGCCACACGCGTCACTTCCGAGGCAAAACCGCCCAGCTGCTCAACCATCGCGTTTACGATTCTTGCCGTATGCAGGAATTCTCCCTCGAGCGCGTGGCCGTCGATTCGAGTAGGCATGGTTTGAGACAAATCTCCTTTCGCAACCGCCCCAATCACGCGCGCCATTTCATTTGTGGGACGAACCAGATCTCCGATTAAATCGTTGACCGATCCGATTGCCTTAGCCCAGGAGGCGGATGCGTCGGAAAGCGACGCTCTCTGTGTAATCCGGCCTTTCTTTCCGACCTCGCGCCCGATGCGTTCCAGCTCCTGTGTCATGCGCTGATTCGTTCTGATTACGTCATTGAAGGTGTCGGCGATCTTGCCGGCTATACCCGTCCAGTCGTCTGGCAGGCGCACCGAAAAATCACCGCGCTTGAATGCGGTCAAGGCTGCAAGAAGCTGCTTGTTATCAATTTCGTTGCCATTGAGACGCGAATCCGGCGGCTGCCGGACCCGTCGCGCCTTTGCTATAGAAGTCCTCTTCTTCATAAAGGGTGGAAAGTCTGGCTCGCCTTTGCCGTCGTAGATTCGACGGATACCATCCGAAGGTTCATATTCCAGCTCCGTAAGTAAATCGCCCAGTCAATGGCACCAAGTTGTGTTTTCTTTAGCAAACCAGCAAAGCGCCGGGTTAGTCGCGCGAAAAAAATGGCACAACTGGTGTCGGGGCAAGAGCGAGAATAAGAAAAAGAGCGCGTTCGCAGTGTTTTAAGAGCCAGCTAAGGCGAAAGCGGAGTCCGCAGGCTGCGCAAGCGGAACCCAAAAAAGATGCCGAGGATTCCGAATACGATTGCATAACACCCGATGAGCCACACCAAAGCGAGAGCACCCGGCACCGGGTTCCACAAGAGCATTACGGCGAAGACGACCGATGCCAGGCCCATAAGGATCAGGAACCATTCGCCTTTTACTTCCCGGCGGAGTTTGACTGCCAGCGAGATCTCTGTTGCACCGATCATAAGCGCCCAGGCCGCAATATAGATGACTAGCGCCAGCGCCGTTATTTGGGGCGCATGGAATGTGAGGAGCCCGACGATAATGCCGAGCAGTCCGATAATAAGATGGAACCCCCACTCAGGATCGGAAGCACGATGCCCAATCGCGCCTACAACGCGAAATATGCCGTCGATCAGCACCCAAGCTCCAAAAAACAGCACCAGCGTTGCAACAGTTAGGCCGGGATACGCGAACGCGATAATTCCGAAGACAATTGCAGCGATACCCCTTATCACAGGAATCCACCAATTACGTTTGAAGGTTTCGATCATCATTGCTCCGTTTTAGGGACGGGCCTGTTGGGAAGCAAGCCCCATTTGAGGAACGCTTTCAGCCCGCGTCAAGACGCTGGCAGGGACGGTGCGCTGCGCGCTGTCCCGTCAACGCGAGTATTGTTTAGCGTCCTTATGAAAAGCGGCGGAGCACCGCCGCACTCTAAAACGCAAGCGAGGAATTGCGCTCGCAGTCACGGCTACGCTTTGCAGTGCGGCAATGTTTTGCCGCTTTACGAAATACTAGCCTGCTACCGAAGCAGCGAGCTGACCATACCACATACACGCGAAGCGGTGGCGGCTAGCACCTCGCATTTTACCAGCCTTCGCCTTGCGTTGATCACAATCCGCATTTCGTGCCGGCTTCGGCTATGCTAGAGCGGGTTCGGAGAAGAGACGCCAGATATGTATCGACGAAAGGTGCGCTATTGATTCGCGCCAGATTCGCAGGGTTCTGGAGACGCGAAAAAATGGCGTAGGCGATCTTGCTTCGCGGAACGCTTTTCTCACCGTAGCCGGATGGAATGTTGCTCGACCAAAAGCGGACATATTGCACGCCTAACCGGTTCTCCGTCCCGAGAAAAATCGTGGAATGTCCATGCTCGCTTTTGCCCACTTGCCGCGACCAGAAAATTTTCATGAAATCGCCCGGTTTGGCCTGATCGAAGTTATCGAAGTTCTGTCCAAGCTGCAGCTCGTGAAAAAGGCGAGCCGTGCCCGGCCCATTTGCATTCCACCGGCCCCAAATGCCTTCGCCGTCGCGTTGATCTCGGATGATCAGCCGCTCCAAGGTGGAGTAATCGAGGTGCAGGTCGCCTCGTGTGCGCAAAGCCTCGATCGTCCTGATGAACACCAAATACGTTGCGCCCGAACAGAAACTCGGTGACGCTGCCGAAGGCAGAATGAAAAATTTGCCGGACTCAAAATGCGCCGATGATTGAAGGCGGATCTTTGCGAAGTGCGAAACGGAATAACGGCCGCCTTGCGGCATCTGTTTAATCTGGTCAAGGACCAAGCCGTTGTAATCTCCGGCGAAAGAGGCGCGCGGCGTGAGCCAAAGCGTCGCAAGAAAACCCCAAACTACCAATCCCTTCACGGCGGAATAAGTAACCATCAAAATGCTATCTGGCAATGGCGCCTGGCTCCTTTGAGCGTAACAACGCTCGCTACGGCGAGCGCAGACAGCCGATTGTTTGCGGCTCAGGAGAGCTGCCGCTACAATGGACGAACGATATGCTGCGTTTCACAAAAATGGACGGCGCGGGAAACGATTTCATCTTGATCGATAACAGGGCAGGGGACATCCATCTGAATGGCGGACAAATCGCACGTCTTTGCGATCGCCACCGCGGTATCGGCGCGGATGGAGTTTTGCTGCTCGAAAAGGCATCGAACCATCCCGACTTTCGGATGCGCTACTTTAATGCCGATGGCGGAGAGGCGGAAATGTGCGGGAATGGCGCGCGCTGCTTCGCCCGTTTTGCAAACAAAATTGCGGAGACTCAGGACCAGATTTCCTTTGAAACTCCGGCCGGCGTAATTTCAGCGAAGCTGATCGATGATCTGGTTACTCTGCAAATGACCGAGCCGACGGACTTACGGCTCGAGATCGAGCTTCGCTTCGCCGATGAGAATAAGACCGTTCATTTCATCAACACCGGCGTGCCACATGTGGTGATCCCGGGTTCGCGAGTCAGTGATGTCGATATATGCCGGGAAGGTGCGGCCATTCGATATCACGACACGTTTTCGCCAAAAGGCACGAACGTAAACTTCATCGAGAAACGGGGAGCAAAAAGAATTGCAGTGCGCACCTATGAGCGAGGCGTGGAAGACGAGACGCTGGCGTGCGGCACCGGTGTGGTAGCCAGCGCACTCGTTTTTGCCGCTACAGAAAACGTGAATGGCCCGATCGCGGTAATTGTGCGCGGGGGAGACGAATTGCGCGTGGGATTTGAAAAGATCGACAATCAGTTTCGTAACGTCACGCTTACCGGCCCGGCGGAGTTTGTATTTGAAGGCATAATTGAGATTTGACGTTCGTCTCCTTTGTCATTCCGAGCGAAGTCGAGGAATGTTTTATTTTAAGCGAGAAATGATGATCTCGCAGAGCGGGAGCCTTCGCTCGACATGACAATTTAGCAGGCGGACCTACAGTTAATCGCATGTTTCGCGGCACGTTTACTGCGCTAGTCACACCCTTTCGCGAGGGAGCGATTGACGCGGCCGCTTTCGAGAAACTAATCGAAAACCAAATCGCTGCTGGAATAACGGGAATTATGGCAGTCGGTACCACTGGCGAATCGCCGACGCTGTCACACGAAGAGCGCGAAGAACTGATCCGCGTTGCAGTCGCAACTGCGAACAAACGCTGTCAGGTGCTCGCCGGCACAGGTTCCAATGCTACGCAGCACGCTGTGACCGATACAAAGATGGCCGAGAAACTTGGCGCGGACGGCGCGCTGCTGGTTGCGCCCTACTACAACAAGCCGAGCCAGGAAGGTTTGTTCCGGCATTTTAAAGCGATTGCCGATAGTACCTCTTTGCCCATCGTGCTCTATAACATTCCTGGTCGATGCGGCGTGGATATTGGAGCTGATACGGTGGCGCGCCTCGCGAAGGAATGCAGGAATATTGTTTCGATCAAGGAAGCCAGCGGGAGCGTCGAGCGCATAAGCGAACTGCGCGCGCGCTTGCCTGAGTCATTTACGATTTTGAGCGGCGACGATTCGTTAACCCTGCCATTCATGTCGGTCGGAGCGGTTGGTGTGGTCAGCGTCGCTTCGAATTTGTTTCCGGCTGAAGTTTGTGCGCTTGCCCGGGCTTTCGAATGCGGCGATACAAAATTGGCCACGAAATTGCACCATAAAATGTTTCCGCTTTTTAAGGATTTGTTCATTGAACCAAATCCAGTGCCAATAAAGACGGCGCTTGGCTGGCGCGGCGTAATGGCGGGCGAAGTGCGTCTTCCGTTATGCGAGATGACGGAGGCCAATCAGACACGCTTGCGAAAGACGATTGCAGAGTTCGAGCGAAACAAATGAGGGTTTCGTCGTAATGAAGTCCTCTGCCTTGCGGGTGTTGCTGGTGGGCGCAGCAGGCCGCATGGGGAAAACGATTGTCGATCTCGCGAAGAACGACCCGAAGATCGACATCATCGCGCGATGCGATCTCGGTGATTCAATCGAGTCGTCGATTAAAAATTGCGATGTGGCGATCGATTTCAGTCACGCTGACGCCATTGGCGAAATCTGCCGCCCTGCGTTGCATCATGGTAAACCGCTTGTCATCGGGACGACTGGCCATTCTCAACAGCAACGCAGAATGATTGAAGAGGCAGCGCGGTCGTTGGCAATTGTGTTTGCATCTAATTTCAGCGTCGGAGTTAATGTGCTTTTCTGGTTGACGCGTAAAGCTAGCGAACTGCTCGGCTGCGATTTTAATGCAGAGATTGTCGAAACGCATCACAAGATGAAAAAAGATGCGCCCAGCGGGACGGCCAAAACGCTAGGTGAAGTTTTGAAAGAGGCGCAAAAAATCGAGAACGAAATTCCGATTCAATCGATTCGCGAAGGCGATGTGGTCGGCGAGCATACCGTAATTTTCAGCGGACCTGGCGAGCGCCTTGAGCTTACGCATCGTGCAGCAAGCCGCGAAATTTTTGCGCGGGGGGCGTTGCACGCAGCGAAATGGATTATCAATCAGCCTCCGGGACTTTACATCATGCAAGACGTTCTGGGGTTGTGGTAGCGCAATTTTCCCAGGTTGCGCTCATTGAGACGGCAAGCGGGACGCATGCGCTACCATGAGAACCGCAGTTGCGCTCGGATCCAATCTTGGTGATCGGCTCGAGAATTTGCGCGCGGCCCGACGAGAAATTGCCGATCTTCCCGATGTCCAACCAACCATTCTTTGTTCAGCAATTTATGAAACCGAACCGGTCGATTGCGAACCGGGAGCAGGAAAATTCTTAAATGCCGTCGTTGAATTTGACTATGAAGGCGATCCTGTGAAGCTGCTCGAACAACTCATTCAAATCGAAGAATCGTTAGGCCGCAAACGGGAGCATCCGAGAAACGTATCGCGCAAGATTGACATCGACCTTCTTTACTGTGGCGACCGCAAAATGGAGAATGAGCGTTTGGAATTGCCGCACCCGGGGATGCACTTGAGAAAGTTCGTTCTTCAACCACTGGCCGATGTCCAGCCGGACTTGGTTTTGCCTAACCAGAGGAAAACTGTCCGGGATTTGCTCGCGGAGCTTGAGGACTCTGGCAAGGTGGTCCGGTTGATGGACGACTGGTAAAGTGCGAGCCGCTTGAAAAAGCGACGCGAGGACGCGCACGCACTCCAAAGCACTTCGTGCGAAATGCACGGCCAGGCGCGCATTCTGTTTTGCGACAGCTTTGGGAGGTGCGACGCGTCCTCGCGTCGCTTTTAGGCTACAGCTTGCGTTCTCAAATCAGCGGCTGATCTTCCGAGCAGAGATCCGATGAAAAATTTTCGCGAAATGAAACAGCGCGGCGAGAAAATCACCGCGCTTACAGCGTATGATTATCCAACGGCGCGTTTGTTGGATGAAAGCGGTATCGACATTATTCTTGTAGGCGACTCGTTAGGCATGGTGGTGCTCGGTTATGAAGATACGACAGGTGTGACGCTGGAAGAGATGCTGCATCATACGCGCGCGGTGGCTCGCGGCGTGAAACAGGCGGTACTCGTAGCAGATATGCCGATCCATAGCTATGACACACCCGAACAAGCGGTCGAGACCGCTAAGAAATTTGTCGATGTCGGTGGGCAAGCGGTGAAACTCGAGGGCGGCGCGAGTCATGTCGCGCAAATCGAAGCGATCACGCGCGCAGGTATTCCTTTCATGGCGCACATCGGCATGCTGCCCCAAAGTGTGCGCGAGGAAGGCGGCTATCGAATCAAGGGACGCACGCAATCGGAAGCCGAAGCCCTGATTGCCGATGCGCGTGCGGTGGAAAAAGCCGGCGCATTTTCTGTCGTTTTAGAGATTGTGGTCGCCGATATCGCGAAGCAAATTACAAAGGCGATCGGCATCCCAACCATTGGCATCGGCTCAGGCGAGCATTGCGACGGCCAAATTCTGGTCACACACGATTTGATCGGCTTGTTTCCCTGGTTTACCCCGAAGTTTGTTTCGCCGGAGGCGCGCGTGGCAGAGGAAATTCGCCGCGCTGCCAGAGCTTTTATTGAGCGAACGCGCAGCGATGGTGCGGGAAGATAGGCTGCCAAGACAACCAAGATGGCTATCTTCCGCGACGTGGCTGGCGCGTCGAAATGTGATATGTTTCAGGCCGGGTAAGCAATGCGAGTTTCCGAGTTCAGCGATTTCGACAGCTTCGAGACCGAAGGTCTGCTCACGGGCGGAAAAGAGCGCAGTTGGCTCTGGTTTGGGTTAATCGTTTCCCTTGGAATACACCTCGCGCTCTGCGTTTATTTTTACCGGACGCGTTTTCAGTCTGCGGAGGTCGCAATGGCCCGAAATGAGCAGACGCCCACGTTCAAGGTCAGGAGCGTCGATGGATCGAACCTCGAGAAAAGCAGTGTCGATAACACAAATCCGGCCGCCAAACCGAACCCCGACAACACGGATGTCCAGTTGCCGGACGAGAAGAAATCATTCGACAAGCTATTACAGGACATTCAAGCCAGTGCCGCGATCCCGGACGACATGCGGGACGTCTTGCCCGACCAACCCAAAGTGGAACAACCAGATGTAAATTCCGTGCTGACGGAAATTGAACGCTCGCCAGCCCAGAGTCTCTCTAGCGATGCAAACGCGACGCACGAGCAATCGTTGCTAAACAACAGTTCGGCATCAGGCCGTCCGCAGCCTGCGCTTAGTGGAACGGAGCTTGCTACGAGTACCACGATTAAGCGGCCCAATACCTTTACCAGTAAAATGCCTGGCGACAGCGCCGGGCCGAACAAAGGCCACTCTCCCGGCTTCAGCGATTTGGATCAGTTGCTTGCGCAGAAAGGTCCGCTCGGATCAGGCACAAAATTGCGAATGCCGGACGACCAGCTTTTCGAATACGACAGCGACGCGCTGCAAGCAAGCGCTATCAGTCAGCTGCACAAGCTTGGGACACTTATCCAGCGAAATCCTAAAGCGACATTCACGGTCGAAGGTTACACGGATTCGTTTGGTACACCGGAATACAATCTCGATCTAAGTCAACGACGCGCTGATAGCGTAAAACAATATCTGGTTCAAGCGATGGGAATCAGTCCGGCGCAAGTCGAGACACGCGGTTATGGTCAGACTAAATTTCGTGCATCGCCGAATGGATCAATCGAGGAACAAAGCGCGAATCGCCGTGTCGAGATCGTCGTGCACACGAGCGAGAGGTGAGGTTTCTGTAGCGGCGCTCTGCGAGCGCCGAAATTGTAGCGCAAGTTTTCAACTTGCGGATTTGCAAACGCAACTTGCAACGTTGCGCCAGGTTAGCGGCGTGCTTGGCGGCGTTGCTCGCGAAAAGTTTCGGAGTCACGCCCTACCAGTTTTTGATCCACGCCTTCTCGTAAGCTGCTGTTCCCGTTCCTCCCGCTGGTGAAAGCATATTCGGTTTGAATTGGAAATAGCTCTTCTGCGAATACGTGGAGCGATCACCGCTAACGTTTCCAGAAAGCTGACCATAAAGATAAAAGCTCGCAGCGGAATATGCGGCATTGCTGGGATCATAAGAAGTGGGTAATGGATCAGGTGGAGTTTGAGTAGTGAGCGCAGCGAGGTTGTCGGTTGTATTGTTCGTCGTATCCCGTGGGTAAATTCCATTGTCGGCCTTGTAACTTTCGCAAGCGGCAGACATCGCGGCGATTTCTGTTTCGGCGCGGGCGCGCGCGCCCTTTTTTTGCACGTAGCCCATTGTGCTGAGGATTAATCCGGCGAGCACAATGATAATGGCGATGACGACAATCAGCTCGATGAGAGTGAAGGCCCGCTTAACAGATAATGACGAATGACGAATGACGAATGACGAAGGAATGACAGAATGACGAATGTCGAAAAAGTCGCGAAGGCTAAAGTTCGTCATTCGGGCTTCGTCATTGATTGGTCATTCGTCATTCGCGCTCCGCGCGTCAGGTTTGTTGTTGCAAGCCGCTGATGATGCTGATGAGGGGGGTGAAGAGAGCGAGCACGATGGTGCCGACGATCACCGCCAGAAACACAATCATAATTGGCTCCAGCATCGACGTGATCGCGGCCACTGCGTTATCGACTTCGTCGTCATAAACATCGGCGATCTTCAAAAGCATATCCGGGAGCTTGCCGGTTTCTTCGCCCACATCGATCATGCTGACTACCATCGGCGGAAAAGCGCGACTGGCTTCCAGTGGTTGCACGATCGATTCGCCTTCTTTCACGCTGTCGTGCACCTTTGAGATTGCGTCGGCAATCGCCGCGTTGCCGGCAGTTTCGCGTGTGATGTTTAATGCCTGCAAGATCGGCACACCGCTCGTGACCAGTGTCCCCAGTGTGCGCGAAAAACGAGAGATTGCTGTTTTGCGGTTCAAATCGCCAAACAGTGGCATGCGCAGTTTAAACCGATCAATTACGAATCGGCCGCCTCGCGTGCGGGAAATGAATTTATAAGCCGCCACAACAGCAATGACACCGCCTACCAAAAGCAGGCCATGGTTCTTCACCAAGTTACTCGCTTCGATCACAAACGTAGTGATTGCCGGCAGCGGTTTATTGCCGAGCATGTCGTGGAAGATCGCTTCGAACTTCGGCACAATGAACACCAGTAGAAAACCCATGATCGCCACCGCCATCGTCATCACGATCATCGGATAGACCATCGCCGCGACGACTTTGTTTTTAATCTTGGCGGCTTTCTCCTGAAATTCCGATAGCCGGTTCAACACCAGCTCGAGCACGCCGCCGACTTCGCCGGCTTTGACCATGTTGACATACAGATCATTGAAAATCTTAGGATGCAGAGCAAGAGCGTCAGAAAATGTGTTACCGCCCTGCACGGCGTCGGCAAGTTTGTTGATTGTGTTTTTCAGCACCTTATCGGGCTCCTGCTTTGCCAGAACGTTCAAACTTCGCAGCAATGGCAGCCCGGAATCAATCAGTGTCGCCAGTTGACGCGTGAAAATCATCAACACTTTTGACTTAATCTTTTTTTTCTGGAAAAGAACAATGCTGGTTTTCGCGCGCGGCTTCGTTGCGCGGGCCATCTTCGCCGCGCGACGCCGAGCTACTTTACCGTCAGGACTACTTTTCGCTGCTTCTTCATAGACGCTGGTAGGGAAATACCCGGCCTGGCGCAATTGGCCGATTGCTGCATTGGTTGAAGCGGCTTCAACTAAACCGGTCGCTTCTTGTCCCCGGGCATCGAGAGCTACGTAGTTATAACGCGGCATGACGAGCGATTTTAGTTATCTCGGCGTGCTATGTCCAGCACCGGAATTTGATGAACCTCCAAAATGACGAAGCACGAATGACGGATGACGAAGGAAGCCAAAAATGACCGAATGATGAAAAGAATAGCCACAGTCGTTCACGTGTATCTCAGGACTTCTTCGATGGTGGTGTCGCCAGCGAAGATACTGCGCAAGCCGTCCTGGCGCAGTGTCATCATTCCAAGCTCAATCGCCTTTTGTTTCAAGGTGATCGTCGGCGCCCGCTCGTTGATCAATTCACGAATCGGATCAGTAACTCTCAGAAGCTCGTAAATGCCTTTTCGTCCTTTATAGCCAGTGTTGTTACAGGCGTCACAACCTTTGCCGTAATAGAATTGTTTTTCGCCTATGTCCTGCCGCGAAATCCCCAGCTCTGCAAGCAATGCCTCACTTGGCTGATAGGCGCTGCGGCAGTGGCGACAGATGCTGCGCAGCAAACGTTGACCCAAGACGGCCTCCAGCGTGGACGAAATCAGGAAAGGTTCCACACCCATGTCGATCAAACGCGTGATCGCACCAGGCGCGTCGTTTGTGTGCAAGGTGGTGAAGACCAAGTGCCCCGTCAGAGACGCCTGAATGGCAATCTGCGCCGTCTCGAGGTCGCGCGTCTCGCCTACCATGATGCGGTCCGGGTCCTGGCGCAGGAACGAGCGCAAAACGCGCGCAAAGGTCAGGCCGATGGCTTCGTTTACTGGCACCTGCACGATTCCTTCCAAGTCGTATTCGACCGGCTCCTCGGCGGTGAGCAGTTTCGAATCGATGGTGTTGATCTTACGCAAGCAGGAGTAAAGCGTGGTTGTCTTTCCTGAGCCGGTCGGTCCGGTCGCGATAAAGATGCCGTTCGGGTGATCGATCATCTCGAGTAGAAAATCGTAGATGTATTTGGGCATCGCCAGCGCTTCGAGGTCGAGGTTCACAATGGTGCGATCAAGTACACGCAGCACCAAGCTCTCGCCGAATTGAGTTGGCAACGTTGAAACTCGAAGATCGACATTGCGTCCGGCGATATGCTTCTGGATTCGTCCATCCTGGGGAAGTCGTTTCTCTGCGATATTCATATTTGCCATCACTTTCACCCGCGAGATCACCGGCAGGGCAAGATGGCGGGGCGGTGGTGACATTTCGTAAAGTGCGCCATCTACGCGGTAGCGGATTTTGAATTCGTTTTCGAATGGCTCGAAGTGAATGTCGCTCGCGCGGTCCTGGATGGCTTGGTAGAGGATAAGATCAACAAACCGAATGATGGGAGTTGCGTTTGCCTCCGCTTCAACTGCGGCGTCGCCCTCGAT
>WNGK01003144.1_pt1 | contig 17936 bp, 19 predicted proteins | sample 5400601 | NCBI WGS metagenome assembly WNGK01 (sample SAMN13153376, study PRJNA577476) | soil metagenome | isolation source: 60 cm soil or saprolite under Garry oak tree replicate 1 | place: USA:California | collected 2016-06-15
TATATATTGCATGGAAGGCCTCTTTGTCTTGTCCGTTGTTCTATGAAAAAGGAGCATGAATGAGCAGACGCATTGCCCATCGTCCACATTACCACCATATGCGGCATCTCCCGCATCCCCCGCTTCGCTCTCACAAAGACTTTCTTCGCAATCGCTGGACCTATCGCCGGCAGACTATTCCCTATCAGAAACGCATTCCTGGTCAAAGTCTTATGCTGATACCCTGGGGCTATCGGCTTTTGCGCAATGCTGTGGGTGGCTAATAAAACTGAACTATGTTCTTCTGGCGTATTGCCTGGAATTGCGCTCTAACTACCTGCATCTTGCAAGTGATTCAACAAAATAAGGGGACGATTCTTTTGCAAGAACCGTCCCTTTCGCTTACGAGTGATGTGTCATACATGTATCTGGTGTTCTTCAGAAGAACACCTTGTTTACCTCTGGAATGGGTCAAGCCCAGTCATCACAGCATGATGAAGGCCACCCCTGGACCTGGAGCAAATTGCACATAGGTAACCCGCCAGGGAGAACGCCCCCAGCTCATGTTGCTAGCAATGACATGACCATTCCTGAGTATGCGCTCCACAACTGCTACATGGCCCATTCCATAGGCACCTTGAACCCAGGGTTGGAGTATAACAATGGCACCCGGAAAGGGCCTGGATGAGATACGCCAGTGGAATTGATAAGCGCGAGCGACCCACTGCCAGGCGTTCGCCTGGGTTCTCCAGGGGACAAAGACTCCATGGAGCTGGAAATAGCGCTGATCAGCCCACCAGGTGCAGGTTCCGTAAGGGAAGACATTGCGCGATCCTGCAGGGGGCGCAGGCCGCCTGGGAGCCTGGGGGATCGGGATGTAGCCATGTATCCCCACCCCCGCGACGCAGATAATCTGCCCTCGATAGATAAGATTGGGGTTGGCGAGGTGATTTTCGGAGGCCAGGCTCCTCCAATTAACTCTATAGCGCGATGCGATCTTGCTCAACGTGTCTCCATATACCACCATATGTGGTATGGCGCCACGCGGACAGAAGGTTTGCGCTTCTGACTTTCCGCCTGTAAAAGCTAAGCTTGCTCCAAGAACAAGCAGGGTCAGCATCACACCAATGCAGCGCCGCTGCGTGACTTTCATCAGTATATATCGCTGGAAGTTCTGCGCGCTCCACCTTCGAAGTGGCAGACAAAAGTTCTTCCAGGCTTGTTGGTCAATTTGCAATATTACCTTCCTTTGCTAAACACCCTGCAACCTCGCAGGATTGCAGCACCCGCAAGCTTTTTCTGCTATCACGCAGTTTATGAGATATCATAAAGTGTCTCCATACAAAAGCGTGAATAGATAGTAGCGCCTGTTATGGCGCTCTTTCACACTATACACTGTGAGACAAAATATGCCCTTGCTTGATAACTCTTCCAGGTCATGAGGAAGCCCACCCTGGTGGGCGCGATGCAGCTACAAGTCAACCTGATGCTTGTACGCTTTGGGGCCTTGCTTTCGTGCAGTGGTATGATGGATATAAAGCTTTAACGTTCAGAAGGGGAGGTATACTCACTCAGCATGCGATTCACTAACCCTGGCATATCGCTGGTGAATTTAGAATTTGCCACAACCCGCTGCGCGCCCGCCTCGATAGCCCTGGCACGCGCCTCTAAATCCATATGCGAGCCGAAGGCCAGAACCGCATAGCCGCTGGCTCGTGCCTGGCGAATGGCGGCTTCCCAGTCAACGCCCGTCGTAGCTGTATTCACAATGACCAGCGCCGGTTTCTCTTCCCCGGCGGCGGTCAAGCCCTGCTCGAAAGCTGCGAGCGTGCGAACTGTTTTGACCTCCATATCGTGATGCCGCAGGGTATCGCGCATCTTCACCGAAAAGAAGAGGTCTTTCTCCAACGCGAGTATATGTGTAGTCACAGCATCTCCAACCTAATCGTCTGGCGGCTCGTGCACCGGTCGGCGGAACAGATCGCCCAATTCCTGGTTAATCACATCCAGGTTGGTGTAAAGCTCAGGTGAGAGCACGTGGTGTGTGCCGTTACAGTACGGCTTCTCGCACTTTTTCATATGGTTGGTCTCAAACAGCAAATTCCCGTTTTCAACGCTCAACCAGATATGCTTGCGTGAATACCCATCTCCCCATTTGAGGAGCAGCCCATCGCGGTATTCATCGAACCGTCCCTGACCGTAAAGGAAATCACGATTGAACATATGGAGAATGGTGCGCACTCGACTATCCTCTATCACCTTCTCCGCCTCAGGTGACATCTGGGTGGTAGCCTCCTGCGCCAGGTCTTCCGCCGGAATATATAGTTCACGAGAAGAGTGCGACTCCTCGCGGATCATTTGCTGAATCATCTCTCCTTCGATATCAGAGATGCCGTGGCTTTGTCCTAAAATAGGAGACTTCTTTGGTTTCTGGTTGCCACGCTTGTCGTTATCGACCATGATGCTGCTCCTTGCTAGCGAATAGGATAATTTCCTTTTCCTACTGTACCACGCGGAATGGAATAATTGCTATAGCCCTTCTCGCGCCCGCTAAGGCTTTAACGTGGCTCGTATTGCTCCTTTGGGGTGGCAATAGGTATTTCTTCGTATACGACTACTGCCGACTATACTAAAGAATCTCGCAGATTACGATATTCTTCCGATGACAGCAACGCTCCTGGTTGATTACACTTGCATCATGGATGAGTGGGTGCATGTACTCATACACCAACCACTTAAGATGAGCAGAAGCAGGCATAGGACAGGAAATCCACTACTGACTGGTCTGTCACATATGCATGCTTAAATCCGTAGCTTTGCATATGAGCTATAGGCTGGGGGCAGATGTGCAGGAGTTTCAGAGCTTATATCAAGAGAATCTTGGTCCAATCTACCGGTTCGTGTATAGCAAAGTGAGAAATCGGGAAGAGGCTGAAGACCTGACTTCGCATGTCTTTCTCAAGGCTGTGCGCAGCCTCGATCTAGAGCGTGGCCAGCACAGTACGCGAACATGGCTGTTCCAGGTTGCGCGTACAACGATTGCCGACTACTGGCGCTCTCACTATAGAGGCTCAGCAAGTTCGCTGGAAGAATTGTTGGAAGCCGGTTGGGAAGAGCCAACTGAAGAAGAAGCTGTGCTGGGGAGTAGCACAGCAGCCGAGCAAGTAAAGGACATTCTCCAGGCCCTGCCTGAGCGCGACCGGGAAGTCTTAACCTGCCGGTTTCTGCTGAATCTTTCGACACGTGAGACCGCTGTGAGGATGGGTTTGACGGAAACAAACGTCAAAGTAGTTCAGTTTCGTGCGCTCAAACGCGCTTCTCAACTTAAAGGGGTTGATGTCAAAGAACAACGTCAAGCATGTCTTTGAACATATGCTCTTGTCTATCCTACGCGGTTACAAAACGCGGCGAAGTGGAGCGGTTGATACGCGAAGCTCGCATTATCCTCAAAAAGTACAGAGCCCAAATGCCTCCAGGATGATCAAGCGGCCAGACCACTGAAACCGGGTGTGAGTCAGGTCGCAAGGTTCTCTCCCGGAGCAAATGTTCGACTTCCGAAAGCCAGATGGTTTTCGCGTCCGGGCGAACCCTTGTGGTTGCTCGCCTCGCCTCACTCTCCGCTCCGCGCGGATCATCTGCGCACAGTGGGTGGCCACCAGCATCTCGTGATGAGCGTGAGATACGAGAGCTGACAACCGGGAGGTCAGTGTGATGGACGTGTGGTATGGACTGCTCGAAGGGAACAGATAGCGAGAAGACAGTCACTTATCCTTCATTGCTGATTTGGCAGTGATCGCACTACTTTTACCTGAAAAATTGTGTATACTTCTTGTGGGTGGAACCAATCCTCTTTTCAGTCATCCATGTATCTTCGTGATCTGTAGCGCTCGTTCTTGTCAAATACCCATCCCAAAGGATGGGTAAGCCCGTTTTCTCGCCCAAAGAAGGGTTTATTTGGTGAACAGCGACAGATGTAGCGTGCGTTTCTAGGGAGGATAAAGAACTCGCCGACATAGAGGTAGAAGTTCTGCGAAAAACGCTCGAAGTATATCGTCTATTAGCAGACATTATGAAGTAGGAGCCAGAACTGTCTAAAAGAAAATCGATATTTAACAAGGAGCTTGTGTCATGTCAACCGAAGCAACCAAGGCGCTCATCCGTCGTGGGGTTGAGGAACTCAACGAGAGAAACGTGCTGGAAACCTCAACAAGCTGGGATGAGTTATTTGTCCCCGATTTCGTCCGCCATGATCCTATCGGTGGCTTTCGCAGTCGGGAGGATTACAAACACTTCCTCTCTCGCCTGCTGCTAGCCTTACCAGGTCGCTTCACGATTGAGGACTTGATTGCGGAATGAGACAAAGTGGTGCTGCGTTACACCTTTCACGGCACGCATCAAGGGCCGTGGAGGGGCATCCCACCGACTGGCAAAGCGGTGACGTTCACGGGTATCTACATCTACCGCATCGTTGCTGGCAAGATCGTTGAGGGGTAGGAAAACCCGGATACCCTTGGTTTGTTGCAGCAGCTCGGCGTCATCCCTGCGATGGGATAACTCCACAAGGACTCCCTTAAATGCAGAGAAGATGCGTTGGGCATGTCGTCCTCAGCGATACGCCACTGGCATCTTCTCCCTTAAACTGCCGCAGGGCAGGCGGCAAGAAAACCACGCTTTAGATGGTACCCGCTGGAACCTCGCCCAACGAACCGGTCGGCCCGCCAAATTCTTCCGTAAACCAGGTATTGTTTGCTGTGTCCACTCCCAGTCCGTTGTAGGGATGCGCGTTCGTGTTCGATGGCGTCAGCGTTTTAGTGGTGCCCGTGGCCGGATTGTAGTAGCCTACACGCGCGCTCAGCGAATCGTCGAACCAGATGCGCCCCTTGCTGTCAACGGCTATACCAGAGATGTGCGTTGAAGTACTGGGCGGTGTGACACTGATGTTCTTATGCGCACCGGTTTTGGGGATGAACTCACCGATATCACCTGAAAATCCTTCGCTGTACCAGATGTTTCCTGCTGCGTCAGAGGTGATCAGGTGCGGATTGTTCAAAGGAGCGATGGCGTGTTCTTTGATCGTCACCTTTCCACCCGTGGTCGGCGTGAAGCTGGCTATCTTCATCGCGTTGTTCTCGACAAACCAGATGGTGCCGGAAATGTCCATAGTAATGCCGTAAGGATGGCTATTGGCGGTTGGCACGGTGGTTTCCGCGAATGTATTTGTCGTGGGATTGAAAAATCCAATCTTGTTCCCGGAATACTCGGTGAACCAGAGATTGCCGTTTTTGTCAAAGAGCAGATCATATGGGTTGGCACTGGCGGTAGGCACTTTCCATTGCGTCCAGTGGGGCGTGCTCCCAGGGATCAGCCGACCAATGGCGTTGGTCGTCGATTCCGTGAACCAGATATTGCTATTTTTGATGGCCAGAAAGACCGGGCTGGAATATCCGCTCGGCTCAAAGTAATTTTTCACCAGTGACTCATTCGAGCGATTGTATTCACCAATGTATGACCGAAAGGTGGTCAGGCAATTGGGTTCGGCATCGCAACCAGGCTCTGCCACCCAGACATGCCCCGCGTTATCAAAGGCGAGGCCCCAGGGATTTGCCTTCGTGGGTGTCTCCTTCACTCCGGCGGCAAATGCAGCAAACGTACCGAGCAGTGTCATACTCAACGCGATGCTTCCTATCAGTGACACAAGAGTGATCGTGGTACGCGTTCTAATGCTTGTTTTCCTGCTGCCTAGCCTGACAGATAGCCTTTTCACGTGTTTTTTCATAGCTACTCCTAACATCTCTCTCCTTGCATTTACTTCTCCTATCGTTATGACAACTCCGGAATCACGTAAGAAGAATGCCCGATTATTCCACACGACGCAAGTGCAAAGGTATCTCTTATTCACGCAAAACGTATGGTTTTCTGCTACAGTGGGAGTATCGGCGGGAGACGAACAGAACATGGAACAAGGGCCAAGCTCATTGCAAGGAAGGAAGAACAAATATCGTCTGCGTATTGCAAATAGCGTAGATGTATGGTAAACTAACACTAATACTGAACGAAGGTGTAGGATAGTTTAGAGTTATGACAACGATGTACGAATATCGCATCAACCTGGGCTGGTCGTTCAGGAAGCTCGCCCAGGAAGCTGGGATATCCGCTGACATCGCCAAGCGCGCTGAAGAAGGGAAACCGATTCGACCCGTTACCGCCAAGGCCATTGCTGACGCGTTTAGCAAAGCCCTGGGTCGAGAAATCAAGGTCCTGGATATTGAGGGGTTACATATTATCTAGCCGGGTGCATAAACCACTTCATTGCGCTCTATTTTGCTAGTCCTCGTAGTGCGTACTTTGGTAATGCGTTGAGTAAGAGTTCCGCGGTACCGCCCGCTGTTCCCAGCAGCGAGCGGCACCTAACTAACGATGGTGGGTTAGCACCATGTTAGCTTCGGATATTCTACGCCTTTTTGCTCGTCGCTGCAACGAGCAAGAAGACTCCTGGTCCCGACGCTAGCATGGCCAGTCACGAAGCGAAAGGACTAGGTTCTATGTACTCAAACACGTCTACTGTCCCTTCTTACGCTGACCTCAGCACGCTGCCGCCTCTCTCGGAGCAAGAAGAAGCGGACCTGCTCTGCCGTCTGCTCTTTGCACAGCAGGGACACCTTTCCCCCGAACAGGCCCACGCGGCCAAACAGCGCCTGGTCGAGGGGTGCCTGCGCCGGGTCATTCGCATCGCTCGAGAGCAGCAGCCCTTCTTCCATCGACATTCCCTCTCAGATCTCATTCAGGAAGGCAACCTGGGCGTCATGCAGGCGGTGAAGGATTACGACTTTAGCGATCCGCAGGGCCACTTCTTTGCGTATGTCACGGCCTGCATTCGCAATGCCCTCACCCGGCTGCTGCCGCGCGACGGCCTGCTCTCCATCCACCGCTTAGAGTTCTGGAAGCTGGCCGAGCAGGGCCGGCTCAAGGAGTGGGACCGTGCGCAGCCCCTCAGCCTGGATGTCCCCTGCGAGGAGAAGGCCAGCCTCTACGAGGTGCTGCCGGCCTCCACGGTCAGGGCTCCTGTCGCCCCCGCTGCTCTGCGCCAGCAGGTCGAGCTGCTGGCGCAGACGGCCAGGGTCGGGGAACGGGCCGCGAGCGACTTTCTGCATGAGCAGCGTGGCACCACCCGCCAGGTACGCCCGCGGCGCAAGGTGGTGTGAGAGACGGTGTAAACCGCAAGACTCACCCATGCAGTGAGTGTCGTCGTGAGGGAGGGAAAGACGACCGACTCTTCCCCTCTTAGAAAGAAGAGATTCACTAGGCAGAGCCAAGGAGGCATCAGGAGGTCGGAACTATGAAACAGCGCCAGCACCGACGCAGGGGACCCTACGACCCACAGCGGATCACCAGAGCCGTGACCCACATCCGGCTGGAAGCCGCCAACGGGGGCAAGTTGGCTGCCCTCGACGAGCTCGCCGGGGTGTATCTCTCGCTCTGCCAGCAGTACGTCACCCTCTTCTGCACCGATGAGCGCCCCAATAAGTTACGCGACCCGCTGTTTGCCACCCCCCTCTCCGAGCGCTGGCAGCGTGTCGCCATCCAGCAGGCGGCAGGCATCGCCCGCGCCTTTCGCACCAACCGCGCCCAGTCCTACCAGGATTACGCCGATGATCTGCTGGCCTACCACGAGCAGCAGGCCAAGGGCGTGCTGGCCGAGGGGGCCCAAGAACCGACCTGGAAAGAATGGAACATCCCCACGCTCAGGCAAGTTTGTATCCAGGCCAACGTCAACGTGGTCGAGCTCGAACCCTCGCAGGACTCCATCTTTGACTACTGGCTCAGAGTCAGCACCCTCGCCTTCCGCAAACAATTACTGATCCCCGTCAAGCTGGCTGCCTATCACCGCGAGGCCCTCAAGGGCAAGACGATCAACAGCAGTGTGACACTCAACAAACGCGGGGACGGCTGGTGGCTGACCCTCAGCTACGACGAGGAGGTCACGGTCCAGACTCCACCTTCGGCCCCGGTCGTCGGGGTGGACGTGGGCATCGCCAACTTCCTGACAGCAAGCTCCGGCAAGCACTACGGCACCTTCCACGGCAAACTCCGCGAACGCCAGAAGCGCGACCGCGAGAAACGCAGACGCAAGGCCAAGCTGCGCAAATGTTTGGAGAAAAAGGGGGTCAAGAAACTTCCATCTACCAGTAGCGAGAGCGGGCAGCGGCTGGCCCGCCACGTGCGCCAGGAGATCAACCGCGCGGTGAACCAGTGCTTCGCCGAGCACCCCGCCGCACAGATCGCCTACGAGCATCTCTCGGTGTCCACCATGAAGTACAAAGCACGGGCCATGAACGCCTATTTGTACGCCTCCAACCTGGGGCACCTCCCCAAACAGATCGCCTGGAACGCCGCCAAGCGGGGAGTTGCCGCGATCAGAGTCAAGAGCGCCTACACCTCCCAGGAGTGCAGCGTGTGCCACTACGTCGACCGCGCCAATCGGCCCACCCAGCAAACGTTTTGCTGCCGGGTCTGCGGTCACCGCACACACGCCGATCTCAACGCTGCCACCAACATCGGGCGCCGTCTGGGAGATGAGGAATTGCGCGCCTGCAAGGACCGCAAAGCCGTCAAAGCCCTGCTCATGCGCAGGCATCACGAGTGGAAAAAGCAACACGGTTGGCCGTAGTCCAACCGCCCGCCCAGTCGGCTGTTTCGTAAACGGGCGTAGGTTAAGGCTAGGAGTGTAGGCAATGCAATACTTGTCTACGTTTTTAGCAACTATCTGAAAAAGAGTCGAAGAGGGTCACTTACTTACTCGCCGTAATGACGGAGCTCGGGGAACGCTCGCGCAACAGTATCTGTCACTGCCCTTTGCTTGAACAGATGCTCTTGTCTAACCTACGCGCTTACAAAACGCGGGGAAAGGGAGCGCTTGATACGCCAGGCGCGCCTCCTCCTCAAACAATAGCGGTCTTGAAGAAGATCATCTCACCACGGGAAGAGTTATATGGAGAAACATTTGTCAAGGGCTTTTTGGTAAATAGGCGCTCCTTCTGTTTTGGGATGACACCGTTTTTTCCTTCCACAAGTCCCGGCTCCGCTCTGCCCCTCTTTTTTCGGAATCAGGCGCTCCCGTTCAGCCTATGAGGCGCTCAGCAGGACTTTCACCATCACGGCTCCCGCAATGACATGGTTCCCTGTGTAGCTGTACAGCGCGATGCTTCCTTCCTGTGCCCCATCCTGGAAGCTCGATGCATAGGGAACGCGTCTCGCAAAGGGAGCGTTCCCGGCTCCACTTGCTTGCGTCACCGTGGCCTGGCCAATGGCGGTCCGATCATGATCGAAGACCGTGATGGTGGTCAGCTTGCCGGCCAAGGTGGCATTGCTCCCCGTCACCTGCACGGGATTGGTCAGCTGCTGTGCGCTTTGCGGAGAGGTGAGCGCCATGCCATCGCTTGCCACGTCGGTGACCTCCCAGATGCCGCCGTTGGTGTTGAGTTCCAGGCGGCTGAGCGAGAGCGTGATGGCCGCGCCGCCCGCCGACGGATTCTTGATCAGCACGACCGCTCGCGCATCATGCGCCCCGCCCCCGCTTACGACGGTCGTGGGAGCAGTGGAATCCCACCCCAGGACGAACTGGGCAAAGTTCTGGGCGGTGGTGACCGCGCTGAGCCGCCATTGCTGAAACCCCTGGCCCGTATTCACCTCGTGCTGCTCAAATTCGGCCTGATAGCGTGTCAGGTCGGGATAGAGGCCCTGGAAAGTCACTTGCGTGAGCGTCCCGGCTTTGTCAGACCACTTGAATTCCCGGTACAGGTCAACTCCCTGTTCTGGAGAAGGATGCCCTTTATTCTGGCTGGAGTTCGGGTCAACCTGCCCGGTGAGGAGCGTATTGTAGTTACTGATACTGACGTCGCCTTGCAGCAGCCCGGTCAGCGCGAAGATGCGCACCGGCTTTGTGCTGGTGATGGCGGTATACACCTCGACGTCCAGCACGAAATGCGCGCCACCGTTGCCCACCTTGACCACAGCCTGGAGCGTGGGTACGCCCATCAGGTAGCCACAGATCACGCCCTGGACCGTCTTCGTGGTGTGTGTACCTACGAGAGCATTCCAGTGAGCAGCAGCTTGCACAGCAGCCGGACAGGGCTGCGGGCCGAGTTGGATAGCTGCTGCGGTCGCGGTCGGCGGTGTGGTGGTTCCTGTCGCACTCCCATTTCCACTGCCCTGATCGCAGGCGAAGAGCACGAGGGTGAGCGCCAGGAACACCAGTGGGCTCATGCGCCGCCATCGTTGGTGAGCAAGTAGAGATCTCTTCATGTTCTATCTCCGTACGCGAATGAACTAGGCCCGCCTTCCCCATGACACGCTGGTGTCGGGTGGGAAGGCTGGCAGACGATCGCTATTCTCAAGAGCGGTTTGCCATGCACCTCTTGTAAAGGAAGGAAGATCAAATGGGTTTGCACGTCAACGGCGACAGTATGAGCCTCCGTCGCGACAAACCTTTCGTACATCTTGCGCAAGGCCTGCCCACTCTCCTCAAAGACGGAAAGCACTCCTGTTTCCGAGGAGACATAGAGCAGATGCCAGGTGCTATCCAGCGCCAGCACATCCGGGGTGGTCCCCACCGTCTGCACCGCGGTCACTGTCAGAGAATGCAGATTGACCGTCAGCAGGACGCTATTGCCGTCGCAGGCCACGAACGCGAGGCGGGAGGGGGCGTCGATCAGCAGACTGTGATCATGGTCGCAGTTGGGCAGCCCGTAGCGCGCGATGACGCGGTTCGTGGTGGGATCGATGGCCACCAGTTGATCGAGCGTCTGCACATCCACGTAGATGCGGTGGGAAATGGGGTCGTCCTGTGTATTGCCCGCCTCCCCGCCCAGGGGAATCGTCGCGATCTGCCGCTCGGATCGGACATCAATCACGGTCTCGGTGCCACCCGTCTCGTCGGAGACGAAGAGGTGCCCGGTGAACGGATCGTAGGCCATGCCATCCGGGTAGACCCCTGCCGGGATCGTCGCCACCACCGCGAGTTTCTGCTCGTCGATCACCTTCACCTGGTTCTCACCCGTCGCCGAGGCGTAGACCCGCCCCAGTTCGGGGATGGCCAGCACTCCATGTACATCCGCGATGTGGGCGATGTTGGGGTCATAACATTTTTTCGTACCATTTTCCCCGCTAAGGTTTCCCGAAGCGAAAATGAGCCCGAACTTTCCCCGCTAAGCGAGCATCCTCAGGTCATCCCCATGAGAGTATCACTCGCCATAGGCATTTTGTCGCAGCTGTTCCACCCGCGTTGAAAGCTGTTCGATCGTAGGTTGGCTATAGATTCTCGTGGTATCAAGAGAGGTATGCCCCAACAGGCTTGCCAGCCCAACGATATCACCAGGATGTTCTGCCAAAATCTAGACCTACGGATGAGCTTACTTACAATGTAAAGAACGTAGTATTAACACCTCTTGTTGTCCTTCGTCGAAATACATATCTCATCCTATTCTACAACGAAAGGAATGAAAACGATGAAGGTACAACGAATACGCCTTCCTGATCGCGTGAGCTGGTTGGTCCTTGATGACCACTACGTACCAGTCCAACCGATCCTTTCCTACCTGAAGTTCCTGCACGACCTGGATCGCAGCCCGAATACGATCCGAGCCGGTGCCCACCACTTGAAACTGTTCTGGGAATTCTTGCGTGATGAGCACCTGGACTGGACAGAGATCGATGTGGCTCGGCTGGCAGCATTCATTACCTGGCTACGCCGGCATGATCCGGCTGTGATTTCCATTGAACCGCAGAAGCCTAGACGAACCAATGCCACCATTGACCAGATGCTCGGCTCAGTGCACAACTTCTACGATTTCCATATGCGTCTTAAGACGGTGCCAGAACTGTCCTTGTATCAGTGGTCTACGCCGTACCGTCGCGGATACAAGCCCTTTCTCTACGGCATTGCCAAAGCGAAACCAGAGCAAACGCGGGTGGTCTCCACCAAACGAGAGCGGCGGCTTCCCAAGACACTTACTGAGGAGCAAGTGCAGACACTCATTGGCGCCTGCACGCACACCAGGGACAAATTTCTCCTCACGCTCCTGTACCAGACTGGTATGAGAGTAGGCCAGGTCCTGGGTCTAAGGCACTCCGACATCTCCGTAGAAGACGGAGCAATCCAGATTGTTCCGCGTGACGATAACCCCAATGGAGCACGAGCCAAGGCCCGCCATCCGTACACCATTCCAGGCATGGAAGACCTGATGAGGCTCTACACGGATTATCTGGTGGAGGATTTAAGCGCGCTGGAAACTGATACACTCCCCGACTTCGTGTTTGTGAATCTCTGGGAAGGAGAGGTTGGGCGTCCCATGACCTATGCATCCGTGATGTCCCTGGTCCACCGCCTGAGTAAGAAAACGAGGATCAGCTTCACCCCTCATATGCTGCGCCACAGCCGGGCCACCACCTGGATACGAGATGACCAACTTCCGCTGCCAACCGTCTCTCGTCTGCTTGGGCATGCCAGTATTCAAACGACGAACGACACCTATCTGCACCTCACCCCACACGACCTGAAACAAGCTTTGACCAGGAGGGAGCATGATCATGAACGCTGAGCCGGGATCCTGGTCAGAAAACAAGCTGAGACATTTGCAAGAACAGTTGACCGGCGTCTTTGCAGATGATAGCTGGCCCATGAAAACGATCAAGACCAACAAAGGAGAAGAACAGTGCCACCTGCACTTCGATTTTACGTCTCCCTCGCTCAAGATCGAGTTCAAATACGCCGTGTGGTTCCTGTTTGAGAAGAGAACGTGGAAGAGAGAGCGCGATCAACGCCAGCTTCGCTTTCACTTGAACTGTCTGAGTACATGGCTCAATCATGTTGCACCAACCGCCTCATCTCTCCTGGAAAGAAGCCTGGACTACTGGGAATGGTCTCTGCGCTCCTATCTCGTTGAAACGAATCAGCTCAGGCAGAGCCATCGCCAGAATCTGCGTGCCAACCAAGAATATATGGAATATGCGTTTGAGGATCGCCGCCTTGGCATCTTTCGTCACCTGTACCGCGTCATTGCTGATGTGTACGATGACCGTAAAGAAACCGACAAAGAGTGCTGGGATATGCGCAAGTTGGGACTCTCGGTCAATCTCACCCAAACCAACTTTCTGGTGAATTTCACGGCCATTTCACAACCCTGGCTACGCCAACTCACCAAAGCCTTCATGAAGTACAATATGGCCATCCACAGCCCGGGAGATTGTTTCCAAAAACTGGTGGGACTCCGACATTTCTCACGGTTTTTAGCACAATGCACCCCTGATTGTCATGTACAGGACATCGATCGTGCATTAATCGTCAGATATATCAGTACCCTGGTAGAACAGAACACCAAGGCTGGCCGACGAAACAAACTCCTCGTCCAACTGCGGGTGTTCCTCGAAACGTGTGCATATCACTTGCAGATACAGGAGATCACGAAGGAACGGATCATTTTTGATGAGGATCTCGTCAAGGAGCCAGCATATGCATCGCGTGAGATTCCCGAAGAAGTTCTGGTCCAACTTAGACAGCATGTGGAGACGCTGCCAACCACGGTCTTACGGATGGTGGTCATTTTGCTGGAATGTGGCATGCGCATTAATGAGCTCTGTCTGCTTCCGCTCAACTGCCTGATCTGCGATGATCGGCATGAGTGGTATTTGCGTTTCTACCAGAGTAAATCACACACAGAGCTGGTGATCCCTCTTGTCGATGAGCAGGTGATCGGGACCATTCAGGCGCAGCAAGAGGAGATTCGCACGCAGTGGGGCACCCACTGTGCATACCTCTTTCCCAGTCCACTGTCACATCTGCGACCGTACAAACAAGAAACGTTCAGGAGAAACCTCAATGAATGGGCGGTCAAGAAAAACATCCGCGATCGTACAAATCGCTTGTACCGCTTCCAGGCACATCAGTTTCGGCATACCGTTGGGATGAGATTACTCAACGATGATGTTCCCCTTGAAGTGATCAGCCGGTTGTTGGGGCATATGTCCGTACGTATGACCGAACGGTATGCCCACAAACGCGCGGCGCAAGTACGAGCAGAGCTAGAGCGGACGTATCTTCGGCGGAAAACGGTTGATGCGCAGGGAAACACCGTCAAAGGCGATGCGCACGCCAATGACCCAGAGGTCCAGATGACCCGCAAGGGAATACGCGGACAGACGCTGCCAATTGGTGGCTGCGGCAGGCTGGTCGTGCTTGGGGAATGCTCGCATGCCAATAAATGTCTCACCTGCCCGATGTGGCTGACCTCGACAGATGACCTCCCGAAGCTCAAATCGTTCTACGACCGTGCGCTTCGTTTGAAGCAGCGGGCCACTCTTGCAGGTAGTCAGTTTGTGGTCGAGCAACAAGAGCGCATCAGTGCGAATCTCTCTGTGCGTATCAAGAGTTTGGAGGTGACCGAGATGGATGGCACGCTCTGTGTGGATGACCTACTTGGGCAACTCCGCAGGGATCTCATCGAAGCCGAAAGCGCCCTGGAAGAAGTGCGTGAAAACGGACTGGTTCCTGCTGCGAAGTACCTGGAACGGATCATTGCTGATCTCAAGACACGTATCGTCACTCTGGAGGAACCCGCATGACAGAATCGCGAACGCAACCCGCACCTGGCTCTCTGACCCACCTGGTGGAACAGTATCTCGGCCTGGAATCGATGGAAATCACGGAAAGCCTGTTGGATGTGTGCGGAGCCAGGATCGACGCGAGAGCCATACCACTGCTCACACGACGTTTGCAAGAGGAGGAAGCACAGATCCTTTCGCTTCAAGTACGAGGCTACACGCGCATGCGCGAGAAGAGCGAGCAGCTCGTTGCCAGCCTCAAGCCGCTCATCGCTGCTCTCAAACAGGCTGAGCAAGACGCGAGGAGGGATAACACATGACAGGCATGAAACAATGGGGACGTAATGTGGAGGGTCTGCGCACGCATGCGCAGAAGAAGGCAGAGGCGACGCAGCAACGTGCCGAAGAGGCCATTGCCCAGCTCATCAAGGAACAGCGGCCCGTCAATTTCAAAACAGTAGCAGAGACAGCAGCGATCTCGACAGCGTGGCTGTATGGCAATGAAGATCTCAAGCAACGGATCATGCACTTGCGAACGCAGCAGACACCAAAAGCGCAAGTGAAGCTTCCAGTTCATGAGCAAGCGTCCAATGCGTCAAAGGAGGCGGTGATCGCTGCATTACGGAAGCGCATCAAGGAACTTGAAGCGGAAAACCGCGATCTCAAACAGCAAGTGGAGGTGGCCTATGGGTTGCTTGCTGTCCAAACAGGAGAGCGAAGCTGATTGGGGAAGAAGCACACTCCTCTCCCCGCGCCCATGTTTCAGCTGCGCAGTTTCAGGGGCACAGAAACAGCCTTGCCAACAGGCGCGGAAAAGAGTAGGCTGAACAGAGCCGCACTATGATGGAAACGATGCGGCAAGAACGAGAGGAAGCCTATGTTCGAGATTCGACCGTATGAACCAAAGCGTGATGCGTTGCGTGTGTACACGCTGTGGCAAGACACGCTGGGCCACCTCTGGCCTCTTCCGTACAAGACCTTTCACTCCGTCACCGTTGACCATCCTGCCTACCGGCAGGGAGATCATTTCGTCGCAGCGTCAGGTGAGCAGGTCGTCGGCTGGGTTGCGACCCAGGTTCGCCAGGGAACACCATCCCCAGAAGGACACCTCATTGCCCTGCTCGTCGCCCCTGCCTACCAAGGCAGAGGGGTGGGCAGCATGCTTCACGAGCATGCTCTTTCCTCCCTCAAACAACGAGGGGTAACACAGATCCAACTTGGCGGTGGCTTTGAGTATTTCTGGCAAGGAGTGCCTACCAACTTGCCGAATGCGTGGTTGTTCTTCCAGGCACGTGGATGGAGAGAAGTGGAACGCAGCTTTGATCTCGTCAGAGATATGGCAGGGTACGCCACTCCTGAAGGGATCTACGAGCGTCTTCGCCCGACGATCACGATTGCGCAAGCAACCGCTGCCGATGTCGATGCCATCCTGTCCTTTGAGGAGCAGCATTTTCCACAGTGGTTTCCTTATTACCAACACGTGCTCCATCATCGGGGATATGCAGATGTTGTGGTGGCGAAAGAGGTCAACCAGGGGATCGTTGGTACGTCCCAGGTCGTAGATCCTCACGCTCCAGGGTGGCACGATGATATTCGATGGATGTCTCTACTTGGGGAAAACACAGGGGGAGTTGGTGTCCTGGGCGTCGCTGAGTCCATGCGTGAGCAGGGCATTGGTCTTGCATTGGCGGCGCGTGCCACCGAACTCGTGCATGAGCGTGGTCTAGAGCGAAGCTACCTTGGTTGGACATGGCTGGTGAATTGGTATGGAAAGTTAGGCTACCAGGTCTGGCAAGAGTATGTCATGAGTTGGCGAATGAACTTCTAGCCAATTTGTCCTCAACCCTAATACCTGGTGCAAGGATATGTTACACTACAGGACACAAAGAGTTTCTTCTTCTTTGTGAGTATATGGATGAAGTGTACAACAAGGTGTGAAGCGGAGTGGGCCAGCGAGTGGTCTAGATTTGCGCCAGGTAATTGCGCGCGAAGGTATGCCGCAACGTATGGGCACTGGTCTGTGTCGGCACCAATCCGCGCGCCGAGGCATCTCGCACCAGCACATCGATCATCTGCCGCATCGCCGAGGTCGTCAGTACCCCTTTCTTCTGGCTCTGCCACAGGGCGACCTGCAGACTACCAGGGGAGCGGCTCGGCCAGGCAACCGCGACCGCTTTCACCGTCGGGTCGCAGTTCAAACGAGGAGCCAGATATTCTGCCAATGCCTGTCGTGCTGAGGCATTGAGGGGAACCGTGCGTGCCTTGTTGCCCTTGCCCTGCCGGACCGTCACCCGTCCGCTACGCTCTCCGAATTTGATATCCGCCATCGTGAGCTGGCTGCACTCATCCAGACGGATACCAGTTTGGAGGAGCAGCTGCACAATGGCGTAGTTGCGTCGCCGATCACGGCTGGTCTGAGCCTGACGCAGCAGGGCATTGGTCTGCGTGTCGGAAAGGCCTTCCCGCGATGACACCTCCTGCCGACCCACCAATTTGATGCGCCTGGCAGGGTTGACCTCCAGGTAGCGCTCTTCGGTGAGCCAGGCGCACCAGGCCCGTAAGGCGCTCAGGTGTCCGTTGACAGTACTCGTCGCCCGCCCCTGCGTCCGTTGCACCTCATTGCGATAGCCAACCAGGGCGATGGGGGTCAGCGTCACAAAGGTGAGTGGTCGCTGCTCACAGTGTTCGTACCAGGCGAGGAATCCCTCCACCACACTTTTGTAGCGCCGGATGGTGCCTTTGGCACGATCGCTGGTTTGCAGCTCATCGAGCCAGAGAGGGAGGACCTCCTCAGGAGAAGAAGGGGTGAGTGCAGTAGTCGTCATGTTTTTTCACCTGTTTCTGTTTTTTCACCTGTTTTTTTCGGGCGTTAGCAGTATAGCACAGGTGCGAGGTTGAGCGGGAGCGTATGGGCCTGGGATAGGAAAAACAGGTGAAAAACCGCCTTTGCACCTGTTTTTCTCCCATCAGAAGCACGAGAGACGGTTCTTGTTGAACAGAACCGTGCCGCTCCCTGGGGTGGAGAACGCTTCCGAACAGGGATTCCCGAACATGTGCTATACTGTTCGGGAATCCCTGTTCGGGCGCAGACGGCAGCAAAGCGAGGGAGCGATGGCTCAGACCCCTCCAATCATCCAGAATGGCATCCTCACCTACCAGCTGGACGGCCAACCCGCTCAGCTGGTGGTGGATTCTGCCGATTGGTATGGCTGGCTCGAGGCTGCCTCCACCTTTACCTTTCGCAGTGAGCATGGCAGCTTCACCGCACACAAAGAACGGGCAGGCAACCGGCGCGGGAGGTCGTACTGGAGAGCCTATTGCACGCGGAATGGGCGGTTGCAGCGGACCTACCTGGGCCAGTC
>WNGK01003150.1_pt1 | contig 17922 bp, 15 predicted proteins | sample 5400601 | NCBI WGS metagenome assembly WNGK01 (sample SAMN13153376, study PRJNA577476) | soil metagenome | isolation source: 60 cm soil or saprolite under Garry oak tree replicate 1 | place: USA:California | collected 2016-06-15
CAAGGCTCCGGTTTGGGGTTATACATCTCGTACCGCCTCATCGAAGCCATGGGTGGAAAAATCTGGATCGAAAGCGATGGCATTCCGGGGCAAGGGACGACTATGCACATTCAGTTACCCCAGGTGAAACCTAGCCAAATGAGGCTTGACTCTGGTGTGCAGCATCTCCTGGAATACAATCGCCTGGAACAAATGAACCTTGCTCTCGCTGCCTAAAAGCCTTAAGATGGTGTGCAGGGGGAAAACAATCATTTGTAGACGCCTCGTGCGAGAGAAGGGGTATCCATGCCCAAACAGCGATACAAGCGCCGGGAACCCACACATGAATGGTCACAGATTCGCCCAGTGCTCACAGATCCAACACAGATCCAATACGAGATCTTGCGACCTATTGTGCTCTTCGGGGTGAGTCCCGAAGAGCGTGCTGTAGAAACCGGGGTCTCCAAGAGTTCGCTCTACGCCAAAGCCAATTTGTTTGACCAAGCAGGCATGGCCTCGTTGTTGCCCCCAGTTCCACCGCCAGCAATTCCCACGCAGGATAAACGCACGCTGCCGCCACCCGTGCGCCAGGCCATTGTCGATGCCCACGCTGAATATCCCGGGCTTTCCCTGCATGAGATTGCGCGCATGTGCTACGTTCAATTCAACCGCAAGCCGTCTCCCCATACCATCAAATTAGTGCTGGCCAGTGGCCCGAAGCCTTCGCGTACCACCCGCCGGTTTCCCCGCTTTGACGAGATAGACAACCCAGCAGAGCGGCGCCGCGTGATCATCCGGCTGCATGCGGAGGGCTGGATGCCACACTCGATCGCGGACTATCTGGGCACCTCGCGACAGACCGTTCACACCACGCTCAGGCGCTGGGCTGAAGAACAGTTCGCCGGCCTGGAGGACAAACCGCATACGCGGAAACGGCGCGCCCTCAAGACCGATCTGCAAGCCATGCAGACCGTCAAGCGGCTCCAGCAGAACCCGGAACTGGGAGCGTACCGTATCCATGCGGCCCTGTTGCAACAAGGCATCAACCTCTCACCGCGCACCTGTGGTCGCATTCTGGCCCTCAATCGGAAGCTGTATCACCTGCAAATGCCGGTGAAGCGTGGCCGCCCGAAAAAAGAGATGCCCTTTCGGGCGGAGCGGCGCCACCAATATGTAATAGGGATTGTCAGAGAATGTAGTACTCCTGGCTACAGAGGGTGATTCAGCTACACCACACTCCGTTCTAACAGAAAAGGAGTGTGGTGTATGGTAAGATCTCAACAATTCCGGGCGGTACGGCGGCCCAAAGACGTGTCGAGCCCCTACGCGCTGGTCGTGGTTGATGGGAGTGGTGTCCCACATCTTCCCCTGACAGTGTTCTACCACGAGCTGCAGCGCTCTCTTGCTGAGGGGACGGCCAAAACCTACCTCGCGGCCTTGCTTCCATATTTTGCCTATCTCGGGATGGATTCCTGGCGGCGAGAGCGGCAAGACCACTGGGATAGTCCACCTGACGCCGTCCGCGAGAGTGTTCGTGACTTTCTGGTTGAGCACATGCATTGCAAGGCGCAACCGAGGGAGACCTATCAACTGGTGGTGCTCACGGGGAAAAGTCCCAGTACGGTCCACGTCTTTCTCTGCGCGCTCAAGCAGTTTTACCATCTGGCTCGGCGCAAGGAATGGTATCCGTACCCTCATCCGCTCACCGACCCGACCGCGTCTCTGATGCAGGACATTGAGGCGGAAGAACGTCGTGTGGCAGGGCTACGCCCACGGATGCCACAGCGCAGCGGTGTAGAAGAACCACGACAGGTGTTTGCCTCGGATAATTACTTTAAGCTTGTCCACGATACATGGCAACCTCAGCCAATTGACGACCCTCATTTGCATCGCCTGTTGCGCCAAGGCTTTCAAGGTGCTGGCTTCTGTCTCCGTGACCAGCTCGTGGTGCGGATGGCCTACGAGTCAGGAGCGCGTATTCGAGAAATCCTGCGATTGACCATTGGAGACTGGCGCAAGCGTGGAGCCAAGCAGGAAGCCTGGGCATTCAGCAAGGGAAGCCATGGGCGGCGCGTCAAGGTCATTAGATGGAGCTCTGAAACTACCAGGATGTTGCTTGCCTACGTGAATACCGAGCGAATCACCTTTGACAGAGATTACCATCGCCTTGATACACTTAATGATGGAGATCCGCTCTTCTTGTCGAGCCGAGGGAACCCCTACGATTACGACAGTTTCAAAAAACACTGGTACAAACTCTGCAACGTACTCAAGATTGATCTGAACATCCACGCGCTTCGCCACTGGTTCGTGACACAAGAAATGCGTCTCATCTGCGAAACGGCAAAAGAGCCTGGAGATATTGAGCGGGGCAAAGAAGACTTGGTGCGCTACATGGCCTGGCGGAGTCCAGACACGCTCAAATCCTACGAGCATTACTTCGATGAGATACGCCATGCAGAACTCCAGGATCGCCTGCACACCCGATGGTATGAAGAAAATCGTCAATATGCTCAAACAACGACTAGCCCCTCTTCTTTCACGCAGTTTTCCCCAGCGTCTTCTCCTGCTTCGGGGAGCACAGAGACGCCAATGCTGACCGATCAGGATCAGGGATGGGATTCGCTGCTTTTGCTGGGAGGGTACATGCATGGCTAGAATACGTGCGAACGATGAGCGTCGGGCTCCTCTCATCTGGCAACAGTTTCAAGACACCGTCGATCCGTTCCTGCTCACTGCCCCAAAGGTCAGCTGGGACCAGGTTGAGCGAAAATTCATGAACTACCTCAATATGAAAGTCGCTGGCCGCCCCTGGTGCAACCATCTCGCCCTGTTCCTGGGTGTTGCAACCTGCTATGCCAAACTCGATGCGCAGTCGATCAAGACGCGTATGTACTCGATGCATTGTCGCCTGGAAAGCCTTTTCGCTTCGTACCAGTTGACCGATTTTGCTGAATGGGACCCAGTCGAGCATCTTACGCGCTACATGAATGATCCACAGGGAACGGATTCTCTGGAAACACGCAACGATTTTCTTCGGAGCTACACCGCCGTGGTACGTACGCTTCAGGTCTATCTTCAAGCGCTTCCAGCGGCGATGCGCGCCAGGTACACCCTGTGGGTGCTTCCCCCACTGCCAGCAGGACTACGAGCCCAGATCGCTCATGATCAAGATTTGAGAGACCTTCAGGCTCAGCGGCGCAAGGCAGACTCTGATGCGGTCAGCCCCTACTTCGCACAAATGAGGGGTGAAGCACACTTGCGATGGAATGCCCTTGCTCGCCTCAAGCAAAAATATCATGAGGTGGTTGCATTGGTAGAGGCAGGAAAATCGCCGCTCCCTGTCTCGTTCTTCTACGAGGAGCCCAGATATCAGCAACGTCTCCACTTCCTGTTGTGGGATCGACCAAGTTTTGTTCTAGCTCACGCTCAGAACTACAGCTACGTCGCTGTTTCCAAAGCGCGAAACAAGCGGCAGGAGTACAGTGAAGAGCGTAACCACTTTTTCCTGGAATTTGTTGGAGCAGAAAACCTCGCTGATCCTTCCGTGCCGCGTTCGCCAGACGCACTGCTCTGGTTTGGAGATTTGCTTCGCTATGGGCTCCTGGGAGAACACGCCGACTGTGGCACTCCAGAGGAAATTCAGCGCAAGCAAGCCTATCTCCGTTCGTGGGGCTATGGCGAACGAGAAGAGGATTCAACCCAACCATTCTCTTCGGGACACGAGGGATTGTTGACGGAGACCCGTACCAGCGGGAGAGCCAACTTCTTGCAAGCGGCACGGGAACGAACGACTGGCTTGCTTTTTACGGTCGAACCGTTGTACGATGCCGCCACCTTCGGATTAGCAGCGTTAGATTTTTTTACGACCACCGGAGCCAGAGTCAATGAATTACTTCAGCTTCGCCTCAGTCCTGATTGCCTCTATGCCATGAAGGTGGGAGGGACTCCCCGTTTACTGGTACGGCTGGTTCCAAAGGGGAGAGATCAGACTGCCGATTACATGATTGGACCAGAAACGAAAAGAAATCTGGAACGGGTCGGGACCATGCTCAAAGACCATTACCAGTTGAGTTCCGGAGAGAGCTTGCCTCGTGTCCCGTTTCATCCGGACAATCAGCGTGCCCATCGCTTTCCGGGAGAGTACCCGTATCTGTTCCAGTATCATGGGAAACATCTGTTGCGAAGAGCCATTACGGCGAGCCTGCGTTTCTTGTGTCATGGCATGGTTTTTCAGCGCGCCGACGGCAAGACCGTCATTCTCAAACCGCATTTACTCCGTCACGTTTTTGCGACCCATTTACACCAGGTCGAGCGGGTTCCTCTTGACCTGGTGGCGGTCATTCTTCATCAAAAGGATGTCCGGGTGACTGGCTACTACGCAGCTCCCACGTGGCAACAAGTCGTCGAGACGACCGACTCTTTTTTGGACCGTTGCGCCACCCATCTCGGCGAAGTGGAAGATGTATTTGTGCGCGCTCCAGCGGAACTCCTGCGCCAGTGGGAGGAGGTCAAAAATCAGGTCGGGACGCTGGCAAAGGTGCCTGGCGGGGATTGCACCTGCCATGCCATCTGTCCATACTCCTACGTTTGCACTGGCTGCGCGTACAAAATTCCTGACCCTGCTCGACGAGAGGAAATCGTGGAGCAAAAGCAGTGGGCGGTGATCCGTTTGGAGCAAGTAAAACGGCGAGGGATGGGGCCTGAGACTGTCAAAATGCAAGCGCTGATCCAGCGCTGCGACACCGAACTGGAAGAGATGAATCTCATTGAGGAGTACGGAGCCGATGAAACCTACCAACCCGAACTCAGGATTGAATCAGGAAAGTGACGATGCGCGAGAGCCGTATCCCTGGCTCCAGAAGCACTATCAGGAAAAACGAGAGCGTACGGTGCGCCTGGTCAAAGCCACCGTCGATCAGCTCCAAAGCGACGGGAAAACTGTGACAATTGAGGCCATCTGCCGTAAGAGTAGTGAACTCGATCCAGAAGGCCGGGGCATCAAAAAGTCAGCGATTCTGGAGAACCCGGAGGCCCACGCCTACTACCGTCAGCACAGTACATCATACAAAGCCGCTCAGACACGGAAACGGAAAGGCAAATCTGTTGTTGCAGTCGCACAGCCTCTACGGATTGACCCTCATCGTGATGTGGATCGAGCGAGATATCGCTATCTGCAAATGACCAAACCAGAGATCGTGGAGCGGTTGCTCCAAGTCGAACACGCCTATGCTGAGCTGGCTGAACAACAAGCCAAACTCCAGTTCGCCTGGGCCGAACAAGCAGATCAGGCTGGAACACATTCGCTCAAAAAGAACCAATTGCAACCGTGATGCCGTTGTTCGCTTCGTGAAGGGAGGCATACTCACATGAAAATCATTCAAAAGCTCTTACACAAAGTATCGCTTGGTGTTCCATCTCCACGGCGATCTCTTTCTCATCCCCATCCTGCTTCTGATGATCGCGATGCTTGGCATGCTTACTGGACGGCACTAGATCAGCCTTGGCGAACGGAGCTAGAAATTGATCTAAAACGGCAGGAAGAGCTTGCTCAGCGACGTACTACAGCTGTTGATGTCGAAAAGGGGATCTATCCTTTTAAAGGAATGAAACTCGATCAAGCCGATATTGAGTGGCTACTGGCTACTCATGAAAATGGGCGTGGGCCGGTAAACTGGGATGATGAAACTCAACGAGAACGGGAGGGGTTAGACTTACGCGGAGCGGAGCTGGATCAGGTATGGTTATCATTATTACCTCTGGCACGTCTTTGTGCTGGGCAAAGGATGAAGGATCGGCCTGGTACTGAGGAGCGACGGAACATGGCGTTGTTATCCTTTCAAGGCGTCCCTTCCATCGAAGGCAGGGGTGCATACCTCCCTTTTGCTCATTTGGAAGGGGCTGAGCTTGGTGGAGTTCACCTAGAAAAGGCGAATCTCCGCAATTCGCACTTAGAAGAGATATGGCTTGTAGATGCATGCCTCGATGGGGCAGATCTTGCCGAAGCGAACTTAAACAGAGCTAGTCTTGGAGGAGCACAATTAAATGGAGCGAACCTCTTGGGTGCTCAGTTGAACGGAGCTTACCTTCCCCGAACTCAGCTCTGCGAGGCCGATCTAAGGTCAGCACAATTGAATAAAGCGTATCTGGTAAATGCTAACCTGGAAGGTGCAGATCTCAGTCGGGCCAAATTGAATAACGCTAACCTCGACGCTGCTCATCTTGGGGGAGCCAGGCTTGTTGGAGTGCAGTTAAAGGATGTGACGCTCAACAATATCTCACTTACTGACCGAAAAAATGTTGGACCTTACTTAGCAGATATCAGTTGGGGGGATACGAATCTAACGGTCGTTAAGTGGTCACAGGTGATCATACTTGGAGATGAGTATGAGGCCCGACAAAAGAAGGACACAAATAGCAAAACGAAAGATCGCTTAAGACGGCTAGAAGAACATGAGGCTGCAGTTCGTGCTAATCGCCAACTTGCTGTTGTCCTTCAAGCTCAAGGACTCAACGAACAGGCAGCACGTTTTGCCTACCGCGCTCAAGTTGTTCAAAGATATGTCTTTTGGTTTGAGATGGTCCAGCACACAGTGAAGCTAAGGCAACGGGGACAAGCGCTGGGTGCGTGGCTCTTCTCCTGGTTCCTCTTTTTCTTGGCAGGTTATGGCTACAAACCTGGACGAAGCTTCTTTGCGTATTTGCTGGTGATCGTGGGATTCACCACACTCTACTTGGGACTTGATGGTCATCTGGCCTGGTATGAAGCAGTGGTCGTAAGCATGACAGCTTTCCACGGACGCGGCTTCTCGCCCAGTACATTTTCGCCAGGCGATCCGCTTTCTATTGCGTCTGCATTTGAGGCATTTGTGGGGCTCATTATCGAAGTGACGTTCATTGCCACACTGACACAGCGCTTCTTCAACAAGTGATCAATGAAATAGCTTGATGCTCCCTTATGTCCTTGGTACTGTCAGTAGTCGAATCAAGCTAGAGAGCGGGTAAGTCATTGGAGCCAGAGAGATGAAAGTACCAACTACTTTTCTACTGCTTTCTCATTAGGTACAATGAGGGCATGATAGATCTAGAACAGAGTTTGCTGTAGGCTGATCTCTCTTCAACGCCTCTTCTATTCTACAGAAACTGACAAGTCTTAAAACAGTACTGGACCACTGACATCCGCTACCTGGACATGCACAACCTGGGTGGAGGCATGATTTACTGTATTAGTATTCTTGAAAATTTTAGTAGGGCCATTCTTGCTTCGGCCATTTCACGCCAGCAGGACACGGAGGCGTACTTGGCGGTGCTCTACTCTGCCATTCGCAAGCATGGGGTCCCAGAGGTGCTGGTCAGTGACAACGGTGGCGTCTTCCGCTCACTCGACGCCATGCGGATCTACGAGGCCTTAGGCATCCAGAAGCGTGAGATCGAAAAGCGGCAAGCCTGGCAGTCGTATATCGAATCAAATTTATACGTTACTTGGAATTACCCCTCATGCTAAAATAGCAGCAATGGAACATTTCTTCTTTAAACACATCTGTAAAGCACCCGGAGGGAGTTCAGATGTCTTCATCAACCGATCCGATCGAATGGTTCCGTTATCCATTCGTGGCAACCGACACCCTCGCAAAAGCGTGGCTGACCACCGAAACGCTGCTTGGTCTGGCACCCAACACGCTTGATGCCTACGCCCGTGGCCTCGATGACTTTCTGGGATTCTGTCAGAAAGCGAGTATTTCGCCAGCCACAGCAACACGAGCAGATCTCGCTCGTTATGTTGGCGATCTTCGTGGGCGCCCTCGCTCCTCGACTCAGCAAGAGCCTCAAGATCACGTTCCAACGATGGGTCTGTCAAACGCGACGCTTCAGCAGCGACTCACGGCAGTCCGTTTGTTTTTTGATTTTCTCATTGAGGAGGGGAAACGAGCAGATCACCCTGTTGGTCGCGGAAGGTACACGCCTGGCAAGTCGTTTGGTGCTGATCGTGAACGGGCGTTGGTCCCTCGTTTCCAGACCTTGCCATGGATTCCGAGCGATGAACAATGGAGAGCCTTTCTGGCTGTGGTCAAGCAAGCTCCGCTTCGGACGCGCTGTATGGCTGCCCTGGCCTACGATGCCGGATTGCGACGCGAAGAAGTGTGCTCTCTGCGAAGCGACGATCTCGATCCAGCTCATCGCATGGTGCGTGTCCGAACTGAGGTAGCCAAAGGGAGCCGAGAGCGCGTCGTCCCCTACTCAGCCACCACCGGCGAACTTTTGCGAGCATATCTGGCCCATCGGCGAACCATTGCTCACACACGAGGCCCCCTGTTCCTCTCGGAGTCGCCAAGGAATTTTGCCCAGCCCATTACCCTCTGGACCTGGTCGAAAGTCGTCCGAAAGTTGGCTCTGGAGGCCAATCTCCCACAATTCTCAACCCATACCTTTCGCCATCTTTGCCTGACAGACTTAGCGAGATCCGGCTGGGAGTTGCATCAGATTGCCGAGTTTGCGGGCCATCGCAACCCGGCCACCACGCTTCTCTACATCCATCTTTCGGGCCACGACCTCGCAGAGCAATTCACCCGAGGGATGAGTCAGATCCATGCCTGGCGCATGCAGATGATGGCTCATGCTTTTGGTCAGGAGCATGTATCTTCTGAAGAAGCCTCACAGGAGGGATGAGCAGATGGATAACCCCAAAAAACCAACTGTGGCAGAGGTGCCGATCACTCCGTGGGCCTGGCCGCTTGATGTAGAGATCTATGATCGGACGCCAGCCCTTTCGCCTTCGGAACAAGAGGCGCTCGCTGCTTTTCTGTTACCACGACGCGATCGCGCTCAGGTAGTGAGTACGGCTTCACAGCAGGGAAAACTGACTCGCCTCATGCAGCCTCTCTCTGATGTGTTTGCCGTCATCGAGGGGGACAAACCGGCAAAAATAAACAGCATCCATCTTTTGCTCCGCATGTGCGCACGAGAGGGGCGACCTTTCTGGGCCTGGGAGCATTCCACCTGGTTGCGCGTCCTGGGAACGTCTCGTGAGGAGTTTTTCACGATCCACAAACCCGGCAATCTGACGGAGATCCGTCAATACATCATTGCCGCCGCCTATCTCCTCAGCTGTTTCCGCGACCTCCCCGCATTAGGTGGAATCGAGATGGTCAAGCTTGCCTACAAAGTTTTCGGGCGAGAACGGCTGGAGGCAAACCTCGCTCCCATTGTGGGGGTGAATGAGCAATGGGGGTACAGTCAAGGAGGACGGGTAGCCGCTCTTCGCAGCCTTGTCGCCGAGGTTCTGCTGCTTAATGGCAGCCCCACTATCCGAGAGATTACCCTGCCTTTTCTGCAACACCTTTACGAAGCGATGGAGGCGGTGGTGCCCGGCCAGGCCATGATCTATCGGCTGAGTCGCATCCTGGTTTCTCTCGAAATACTGGAGCGCCCTTTGGCCTTGCGTGGAGGCCTTCCTGCTGAAAGATACAAAACGGAGCGAGAACGGGGGATTGCGCCTGCGTGGGTTGAGTGGGTAGAGCGCTGGTTTACCACGACCACTCGCCCTCTTCCCCATCGGCGTGACATGCGACTGGATTTACTGCGTTTGGGGCGATGGTTAGCGCAGCACCACCCGGAGGTTCTCACCCCCGCCGATTTCACCCGTGAGCTGGCTGCCGAGGTCGTTGCTGCGGTGAATCAAATGACCATTGGCGATTTCAGTTGTGAAAACCTCAACGTCCCGCTCAAACATCCAGGACAACCCTGGTCAGCAGTGCGCAAGCATGGCTTCCTGGGTGTGCTTCGCCGCTGTTTCAGCGAGGTGATCGATTGGGGGTGGATGGAGCGACGCTTCAATCCTCAAAGGGTGTTTGCCACGCCTCGCCATCTCAAACAGCAGTTTCGGATTGCCCCTCGCCCAATTAGCGACGATCTCTGGGCAAATATCTGTACCCAACTCCCGTAGACCCCTTCAATACCCTGTCTTACACGTCGTGGACATACTCACAACGAGGCATTTCCAACAACGTTTCCTCTATTGTAGCATAGCTATGCTCCCACTTCAAAGAGCAGATGCTACCTCAAAGTCGAGCGGAAGTTGTGTCTTGCTGAGTTTCTATGATAGAATGTTAGTTACGTACCCCTTTCCTTGTGAGACATTCTTTGGATGAAGAAAGTCTTTTTCAGCGTGCAGCATACGCTGAAAGCAGCCTGATAGCAAATCTTGCTAGAAAGTTCGTTATGAAAGTCTGTGGAGTCTCGTCAGAAATCCTATCCCCGAAAAATTCGGATACGTGTCGTTTTAACAGTGATTATCCCGATTTGGTTTGATAGCTCTTGTGCCCATTCGTGAAAGGACTGTCAAGATGGCTCTTCACTATCGCCGTATTGTAATCTTCATCATTGCCTTAGCGATTATCGTTACATTATTTATCCTAATACTAGTCACTGGTGGCTATATACTACTAGTTACTCCTCTTTTACTTATCTATATTATCTATAAATATAGAAAAGCTCCTGTACCTATAAAGATTGTCGTGCTAGGCTTTCCGAATGCAGGGAAGACCGTGCTTCTTGCCAGTATGTATCACCAAATGATAACACAGGGGCAAGCGGGGTGCACGTTAGAGGTCAAGCCGGAACAACGCAGTAAACTTATTAACATCTATGACCATATAGCCGATACTCAGAAAGATTTCCCATCTCCAACGGCTCTTGGTGAAACTACAGAATGGACATTCACCGGTCGCGTCAGAGCAGGCAAAGGATTCTATTCTGTGTTTACATTTACCTATTTAGACTTTGCAGGCGAAAGAGGAAGTAATCTCTTCAAGTCAGATTACACGTCTTTTGACGCCGACTTTGAGAAGACGTTACGGAACGCAGATATTCTGTTGGGCATTCTCGATGGGCAAGAGGTTTTGAGGTTCATGCGTGGTGATGGGGGAGAACATTTCTATCGAGATGTACTTAATATGTTAATAATCCTGACAAATAGAGAAAAGCCTGTACATTTCATTCTAACCAAATGGGATCTCCTGGAGGGGACATACCAATTGCGCCAAGTAATCGAGCGTTTGGAGGAAATAGATCAATTCCGAAATTTTGTGATCAGCCATACACAGTCCAGTACGCTACGCCTCATACCTGTAAGTTCTCTTGGGAAAGGCTTTGCGAGAGAAGAGAATGGAGTAATGAGGAAGAATAGGGGCGCTCTGATGCATACGTTTCAAGTTGAAATGCCTCTTATATGTAGTCTGCTGGATTACTCCGAAGTCGATATAAAGAAACTTAAAATCTTTACAGAAAAACTGGGAGCCTCATCAGAGTTTATACCCTGGGACACTGGCGTCCTGGCTTGGTTACTCACGAGTCATATTTCGTTGACTTTGGGGATATTTTCAGTCAATTTCCCGACCTTCAAAGAGCTGTTGCAACAGCCTTCACTTGTTAAGGGAGAGCGCCCTAAAGCAGATATCAACAATGGAAGAAACCCTCTTGAAGGGCAGATACGTAATAGAAGGGAGGCACAAAAGTATATCTATCGCCAGTTTTTCAATCAATTGGATCTACTAGAGAATCGTTTTCCAGAATCAAATCTTTCGAACGTGGAAAGAGGTTCACAGAAGTGAGTACAGCAGCCTGGCCGTTTCTGGTAGGTCGTAATCAGACATTGGGATACCAAGTCGTTGTCTCGCCTCAATTCATGTCTGAGATGGCGGCCTCTTATATACTTGCTCAGGTTACAGGTGGAGATGAGAGTCCTCCTGGAAGCGTGATGGCACGCGAAATACGCATCAGAGGAGTAGGAAAGATCAGTGTGATTTTCCGTGTTGTCAGACCTCAGGCAGAAGAGTATGACGTTGGAGGTACTGATGTTCTGCGAGATGTAGGCGGGCGTCCTATTCGTCTATTCGAGGGACTTGTTGTGCAAAATGGATTAGAACAGATAAAGGAGATCACGCTCACAGAGGAAGACCTGCAAATGGCACATGATCAAGTAAAGGAGGCATATCGATTATTCTGGTCGGCGGATGAGAGCTTCACTGAACGGGAGTCTGTACCATTTAACTTGAAGGCCCCTGCTAGTGCTCATGACCAGTTACTATTAAAGGTGGATAACCCTCTAGAAGTCTCTAGGCCATCAGGGGCAGGACGTATCGCCAGGCCTTCCATGAGGAAGGGATTTGCAAGAAAACTGCAAGTCATGATCGCAGTAGGCTTGATTGTGCTTGTCCTCGTGGCAGTACTTATCATCTATCTTCATTTTGTTCTGCGCGGATCCGCTTTTCCCTGACACGATGTCGAGAAGCAGAACCGCTCACGAGGTTGGGAAGTCAAACACTTATCTACAAGTATTTCATACACCCTGCTACCTCCCGCGCGCGACCGGAAAGTTTACCATGCTACGTCAAGGCCAAGCAAGCGCGCCCCGACCTGTCCCCACACCTCCTGCGCGGCCTTGACGTAGCATGGTCTGTCACGCTCAACCCGCGCGGGAGTCGGGGACGCGTAGCGGGCACGGCAGACGGCAGAGAGGTACGAGAGCCGGGGACAGCTTGCGGTCGGCAGAGGGAAGTACGCGGGGACCGTCTGCCAGCTCCAGCAGGAAGGGGCCGCCTTCCCTTCCCCATCTCGTGTCTGCTTACTGCTGGTACAGTGATCCGTAGGCCACCTCCAGTTGTTTTTCAAGTTCCTTGATCCTCTCAGCCTGCGCGCGGACTCGCTTCTGGAGGGCAGCAATCAGGGCATCTTTCGATGCAGAGGACGCTTGCTCGCGTACTGGGATCTTCACCTGCGCCTTGGGCACCTGCTGAGAGCGCAGGTGAATAATTCTCGTCTTGATGGCCTCATTCGCGTACAGCCAAGCCGTCGAGATCTGAGCCGTTTCGGCCACCGTCTTGAAGTTAATCGGACGGTGCTCTTTCAGCAGCAAGGCAATCGCTTCTTCCGCTTTCTTTTGCGCGCTGATGAGTAATCCTTCAATATTCCGCTTCTGGTTGTTTGCCTGCTCTTTCATGATCTGTCTCCTCCAATGCGACAATCAGTACTTTCAGGCTGGCGACGAGCTGCTCGCACTTCTCACGCATACGAATGTAGCCGCGAGCTTCCAAAAAGGGAATACTCACTTCTTCCTCATGGAGTCGCCGTTTGAGAAGAGGCAAAGCTCGCGTATCGATCCGGGCTCCACAGAGCTCTAACAGTTCAAAGGTCGCTTCCATCGACTCTAGACCCAGATACTGTTCCACGAGCTGGTCAAGTTGGGTGGCGTTCTGCTCTGTCATGCTGGTTCCTCCAACGCGGCAATGCGTGCTTTGAGATCAGTAATGGTGCGTTCCAGGTGTTTAGCGGCCAGCAACAGTCCTGCTTCCTGGGCTTCCTCCCATCCGCTTTCCGCTTCCGCTAGATCAGTACGAAGCCCGGCAAGCACGTCATCCACACAGAGCGTGCCATCCATCTCGGTGGCTTCCAGGCTCTTGATACGTACAGCTAAAGTGGCGATGATGTGCTCTTGTTGTTGTACGACAACGTTATTAAGAGCATCGCTGGCACGTTGTCTCAAGCGAACGGCTCGCTCGTAGAAGGATTTGAGCGCTGCCAGATCATCGGTCGAGGTGAGCCACATGGGACACGTGAGACACTTGTTGGCGTAATTGCAGGCCCCAAGCACGACCAGTCGCCCACAGCCGCCAACGGGGAGGGTCTGGCCGCGTATTCCCTTGCGCACCATCTGGGCCTCCGGGTCGTTGGCTTGCGGATCTCCTTTGACGGCACGCCCTTGATAATCGACCGTTTTGTGCCTGCGTGCGACCCGTTCGAGTTCTTTCCTCAATTCCGCGGCCCGTTTGCGGGCATACCGCTCAGTGAGCCTCACAGTGGCATGTCCCAGGAGGCGGCTGATCACTTCTAGTGGGACATCTTCATTGATTAATCGCATCCCGACCGTGTGTCGAAATTGATGGGCCTGGAAACGCCACAACACCTGGTTGCTATCTTTGATCTCGTATTTTACCGCCCAGGTATTGAGATTTCTTTCAAAGGTACTTTTCTTGTACGGGCGGAGAGGAGAGAGGGGAGAGGGGAAAAGATATGGACAGGTATTTCCCCACTGTGCTCGGATCTCTTGCTGCTGGGCCTGGATTGTTCCTACCACTTTCCCATCCACAAGCGGGACAATATGCTCCTTGTGAGCCTTACTCTGATAGGAGCGTATATACCACTCATGCTTATCATCACAGATTAAGCAATCGAGGGGTAATGTGCAGAGCTCCGATATCCGCATACCGACCTCAAGAAGAATCACAACCATACGGAGGATCGTCGTAGGTAAGGCGTCCAGGTGCGATCTCAGTTGGATCAACACCTCCTCTGGAATTTCACGCGACAAGTACTCTGGTTGCTTTGCGAAATCGTCGTCGAAGATGAGTTGCTCCTTGGTGAGCCCAGCGATCTGCAGGCGATGGGCACAGGTCTCTAGGAAGACCCGAAGGCGATAGAGAAGTCCATTGTAGCTGGCAGGCCCTACCTCACCTTGCACATCATGAAGGTAAGCAAGGACGAGAGATCGATCAATGTCTGCTAGCTGACAGCGAGGAGCATGCTGAGCGAGAAAGTGAGAGAATGCCCGTATGGCTGCCAGCTTTGAGAAGCAGTCACCAGCGCTGTGGATTGCCATATTGTACTTCATAAAATCTTTGGTGACGGTACGAAGCCAGGGCTGAAGAATGGAAGAAAAATTCAGGTGGAAGTTGGACCCGGTGAGGTTGACAGCAACGCCCAGTTTTCGTAAATCCCAGATGTCCTTGTCCGTTTCCTCGCGATCATCGTAGGCGTCAGCAATCGTTCGATACAATCGACGAAACAAGCAGATGCGGCGATCTTCCGTTTCGTAGTCTCGATACTGCTGATTAGCACGCAAATGCGTCTCCTGCCTGCGCTTGTATCGGCCGAGCTGTGTCAGGTATGATCGAAGTGACACTTCCCAATACTCAAGCGTATGGATCATGAGCGATGGTGCATGGGGGGCCACAGTATTCAACCATCTCGTGAGATGCGAGAACTCGCAGCAGAGAGTGCGTTGATCAGAGCCAAGTTTCCATGCGCCGCTGTGATAATGGTGCCAGATGGCATATTTCAATTCCCGTTTGAGGGGCTCTGATGTCAGCGGAAAGTGTAAGTAGGATTTTGTTCCTCCATTCTTTCGTACGCCCACGTCCCAGGTATCTTCAGCCCATTGCCCGATGAGCTGCTCTTGCAAGCGCAGTTGCTTCGCTTCCGACCAGTCGGCGCGTTCACTCTTTGTCGTCGCCATGAGCGTTCTCCTCCCCCTTATTCAAGGCCTGCCTGAGATCTTCAGGTGTCAACTCCAGATAGATGTCTTGCGTTGTCTGGACACTGTTGTGCCCAAGTAAGCGCGCCACGGTTGCCGGAGAAAGCTTGTCATCTCTGAGCCAGATCGTGGCTCTCGTGTGGCGGAGCATATGGGGTGTGAACGGGACCTGTGTCTGCTTGGATAAACGTTTCACCAATGACCGTACGGTATCGTAGGTCATGGGCCGACCGCAGCTGCCTTCCCAAAGATTCACAAACACGAAGTCGGGAAGGGCCTCGGCCTCTAATGCTCCCAGTTCGTTGATGAGATAATCGGTGTACAACTTCATGAGCGACTCCTCGCATGGAATGGTGTAGGGCGTGCGTGTTTTAGCGCGTGCCCCATTAGGGTTATCTTCACGCGGCACAATCCGGATAGTCCCATCTTCGACGGAAACATCTTCATGCCGAAGTCCCAGCGCTTGGCCGATCCGGATTCCCGTACTGAACAGTAAGGCCAGCAGAAACCGATCCCTGGTATGAACACAGGCATCAAGCAAGTGCTGGACTTGCTTACTGGTTAAGGTTTTTGGCCGTCGCTGTTCCCGTTTGATCGAGACGATGCGCGTCTGAACAGGCTTTGTTTTAGCAATGCCATGCAAAAGAGGCTTGTAGCGGCGTTGGGGCATCATGACAAAGCGGTACAAAGGGAGATCGGGAATGGTGTGCAAGCGCTGATGATACTCATACAAGCCATGTACTGACGTTAGCATGAGGTCAATAGTCGCGTTGGTTCTCCTGGGAGGTCTGGGCTCAATGGACATCGCTGGAGAATCGGGCCGTCTCAACCACTGGATAAACGTGGCCAGGTGTGCTACATCTACCTCAGTCCAGTCTACTCGTTCCTGACCAAGAAATTCCCAAAAGGTTTTCAAGTGCAAGGCGGCGGCCCGGATGGTGTTGGGAGAACGCCCCAGGTCATCAAGAAACTTGAGATAGACCAGGATGGGCTGCACAGGCCGATACTCGTCGTCGAGTACGAGCCAGGTTGTGTGCTCCCGCTCGGGAAAACGGATACGTTGTACCTTCATCGATAACTCTCCTTGACATTAAAGGAAGGCTACTGCTATTCTTTTCCAAAACGTTGGTAAGGAAACGGTAACATTCCTTGTGGACGTTATGAGTGGTCTATTATGCAGGTACAGATAAGGGCGAAATTGCTCTGGGCCGGACTCAACCTGCGTGCCGAGGATTGTCCGGTTCAAGGACATCATCGCCACCATCAGGAGGATGAAGAAACTGAACAGCAAAGAAATGGGCAAGAAGCGGGATCGTTCTATCCGCTCGAAATGCTTCGGGCATTGGCGGTCGTCTGGCTTTTTGCTGGGCTGCGCAGTGATGAGCTGTCACGACTGCGCGTAGGATGCGCACGTGAGCAAACGGTCGTGACTGGAGAACAACCAAAGGAAAGCAAGCCGCTCTGTATGCTTGACATCCCCGTTCACAAAACCGGGCGAGCATTCACCAAACCCGTTGATCCGCTGGTAGGGGAGGCCATTGCGGCCTGGGAGGCAGTTCGTCCAGCGCAACCTGATCTTGTTGATCCGAAAACGGGTGAGCACGTGCAGTTCTTGTTTTGTTACCGAGCAAAACGTCTCTCGAAAACCTACCTGAACAAAACGCTCATTCCTGTGTTGTGCCAGCGGGCAGGCGTCCCCCGCGCGGATGCCCGTGGCTCAATCAGCAGTCACCGGGCGCGTTCAACGATTGCCAGCCAGCTCTTTAACGCGCGTGAACCGATGACGTTGTTTGAATTGCAAGCCTGGCTGGGCCATCAATCGCCAGCGACGACGCAGCATTACGTCTTGACCAGTCCGACAAAGCTGGCCCAGGCGTACAAAGATGCAGGCTACTTCTCTCGCAATGTTCGTGCCATCGAGGTGCTTGTTGATCGGGAGGTTATCACCAGCGGAGCGGCAGCCAGTGGTTCTCCCTGGCGCTACTATGACCTGGGGCACGGCTGGTGCAGTTATGAGTTCTTTGACCAATGCCCGCATCGCATGGCATGCGCTCGCTGCGACTTCTATGTTCCCAAAGATTCAGATCGAGGGCTTTGGCTTCAAACCCGAGACAGTCTGCTCAAGCTGCTTCAGGAAATTCCCCTGAGCGATGAGGAGCGAGCTGCTGTCGATGGAGATGTCCAGGCGCTAGATCAAATCCTGGAGCGACTGAAAGAGGTGCCGACTCCCAGCGAGTGCCAGCACCTCCAGCAGCCAGTCATTCCTGTGAGTAGCATATTTCCCGTGCAGCGGATTGCTGCTCGTTCGAGAGGAAAGGAGCAAGAGCACGAGAGAAAGAGAGATTTTGCATGACAGAGGAGGATGAATGAATTATCGAGAACTTTTTGCATTGGTCCGTGAGCGACCAGGAATGAAATGATTTACACATCCTTTAGGTCGGTTTCCACCAGTAGCTCTGATTGTATACGCCCTAATGATTGACCATGCCGACGTTCAGGCTTACTGTCGTTCCAGTTGTTGCGCCTGCGAGATCGGATGCCATAAAGGCCGCCATATTCCCAACTTCTTCCAAAGTAGGACCCTTGCCCAAAAGATTGCGGCTCATCCAGCGTTGGCCCCATCCCTCCGCGCGTTT
>WNGK01005972.1_pt1 | contig 17922 bp, 15 predicted proteins | sample 5400601 | NCBI WGS metagenome assembly WNGK01 (sample SAMN13153376, study PRJNA577476) | soil metagenome | isolation source: 60 cm soil or saprolite under Garry oak tree replicate 1 | place: USA:California | collected 2016-06-15
GCGGGCGAGACCTTGTATCGGGCGTGGACCGCTCAAACTATCTACCTACCGGGTTCGATTTACTGGGGTTTGCCAAACAGAAAGACGGCCAGGAGATAATGGTTAGGCCGTCGCTTGACGGGCGGTATCATCTTGTCGTCACAGCGCCGCCTCCGCTGCGTTTTGGCTCCTTCCTTCCGTACTTTTTCGCTGTCGCCATCGCAATTGCGCTCCTTGGTTGGACTCTGTCCGCTGGAATTGTTTCGCCACTACATCGCATCGCAAACGCCGTCGATCGCTTCGGCAGAGGGGATTTGTCTGCCCGTGTGGCTTCTGAGCGTAAGGACGAAATCGGCAACCTGGCGCGGTCGTTCAACGCGATGGCCGACCGAATCCAGACTCTTTTAACCGCCGAGAGACGGCTCTTGCAGGATGTCTCACACGAATTGCGTTCGCCGCTTTCACGCCTCAGTTTAGCTTTCGAGCTCATGAAGGACGCCTCTGATTCCGAGGCCGCCGTCAGCCGAGTGCGGCGCGAGATCAATAGGCTTTCTCAGTTGGTTGCCACGCTGCTCGAAGTGAACAGATCGGAATCGGATCCTTCTTCCATGCGAACCCAGCCCGTTCCGGTCGCGTCTCTTACCGAGGAGATCGTTGACGATTCTGGCGGTGAAGCTGAAGTCCGCAATATACGCATCGAGACTCAGATACATTGCTCCACCGTTGTCGAAGGCGATCCCGAACTTCTACGCCGCACGATAGAAAATGTTCTGCGCAACGCGATCCGGTTCGCGCCAGCGGGGTCGTGCGTGCAGGTGCGAGTCCACGACAGTAACGGTAGAGTCAAGATCCTTGTTCGCGACTATGGTCCCGGCGTTCCAGAAAACCTGCTCGGCCGCATCTTTGATCCCTTCTTTCGTGTGGATGAATCGCGAGACAGCGCAGCCGGGGGCGTCGGGCTCGGCCTCTCCATCGCCCGCAGGGCCGTTCTCTTGCACCAAGGCGAAATCACAGCCAGGAACGCTGCTCCCGGTTTTCAGGTGAGCATCACCATTCCGGTATCTGCCCGCGATCCGCTCTGAAAAGCCCTAATTCCGGACGTATTTCGTCACACCCCTCAGTGTGGCTTCGGCCGTATAGATGTTACCGGCAGCGTCGATGGCGGTGCCTTCTCCCATCGCTCCTTCCGGAGCATCCGTCTTATGGGCCGGGATGAATGTCGTTACCTTCCCGTCTTTGAGACTTCCGATGCGGATTCCCCTGAGCCAGCCCGGGTGAACCCGTTCGGTGGATTCTGAATCAGCCGTGTAAATGATGTCGTTCTTGTCGATCGCTAGTCCGCTGGTGCGGCCGAAATCGTCGTATTCACGGATGAACTTGCCGTCCTTGGTCAGGATCTGGATGCGATGGTTGTGCCGGTCGGCCACAATCAATTGACCTTTCGAATCGAACTCGAGCGCGTGCGGAGTCCGGAACTCGCCCGGGCCCGTTCCTGTTTTGCCAATCGTCCGGAGGAACTTTCCGTTTTTGTTGAAGACCGAGATTCTTCCCACCAGATTCGGATCGGTCACGTCCGTATGGCTTTCGGCGACATACACGTCACCGTTGCCCGGATCGGTTACCACGTCGGTGGGCTCGGTCAGGGCCTCAGGAGGGTTACCCCTCACGCCGGGTTTCCCCAGCGTCATGAGAACCTTGCCCTCAGGGCTGAACTTGACGACAACGCTTCCTTTATTTTGTTCACCGGCGAACTTCTTGAGCTCATCCTCGCCGGGAGCTCGCGCATCGGTCACCCATACATTGCCATCCCGATCGACGTGGATGCCGTGTGGCCATACGAACATGCCGCCGCCAAAGCTGCCGATCTCCTTGCCTGATTCGTCGAAGTGGTGGACCGGGTTCACCTTCGTCCCAAGACAGCCCGGCACCGGGCCCGGCGAACACCGATCCGTTGCCCATACCGTCTTGCCGTCGCGATCGATGGCGACACCATTCGAACCGCCCCACGCTCTTCCTTCGATGTGCGCCCAGTCCCGGATGACACGATACGGATTGGCGCCGCTATTCACGGCTTGAATTTTATCGGTCTGTGGCGTTCCCCCCCGCGCCTGCGCCTGCAACGTGCTTCCTCGCAGCGCAAGGCACACAACGACGCTCATTACGGCCAACCAGAATCTCGTGGAACCTGAAACAAACATGAGATCCTCCATTCTGTGGAAGTAAAATCCGTTCTCGCGTTCCTGTTTATGCGTCTCTTCCCCGCATGTCAAGCGTATTCAGTACCCGGCGCAAGCAGCGGAGCCGCGCGCGACCACTGCGATCAGGAATTGTGTTAGACTCCCGCCCGCCGCGGACTCCAAGAGGCAGCCATCACCGACGACTTGCCGTTAATACCCTTGGTATCGACGACCAGAGTATCGCCTTCCCACTTACCTGTCGAATAACCCATCCAAGTTGGAGTGAAGTCCTCTCCCAACTCGCGGCCATCCAGGAAGATCTGCCGCCAGAGATTGAAAGCCTCGTAAACAATCACGACGAATCCTGGGGTTTGGACGATCTTCCACGGTGGGGGAACCCCATTGTTGCGCGGAACGCCCTGCGGAAGGCAATTCGCATCCGGGTCCTCTCGCTCGTGCAATCCAGTGGCGCGTTCATCCGCGAGTGCCTTGGCCCAAGGCTGATACGGGACATCCGCAGGTTTGAGGTCTTTCGCAAGGTTCTGGTTGTACCCGCCATTGGATGCCCAGATTCCCGACAGGTCCGGGCGGCCGTCGGACAATCGAGGAGCCGCGGCGAGATTCGGTTTTCCATCGGGCCCCCGCGGGATTGCGCTGGACGGGACCTTCGTCCATTGTCCATGAACAACCCAATCTCGCATTAGGTTATGCCCGCATCCAAACGTCGAGCGGCGCCGCCTTGCCGGCCGGCATGGCGGTCTTTGGATATCGACAAAATGGCATTTTGGTGTCGGAAGCGTCGGCTCCGGCCATGCCGCTGATTTCGTCGGGCCGGATTGATGCTCTAAACACAGACTTCGCGATCGCGAATCCGAATGCGCAGGCGGTCACGCTCAACTTCTATTTCACCGACAGTCCGGCTCCCTCATCAACCGCAATTCTGAGTTTCCGGAACAACGGCATCACCATTTTGCAGACCGCAAGACCAGGAGTCGCGAGTGGGACGGCGTTGTTTCAGAAGCGGAGCTGCCGAACAGTTCCGAGTTATTGTTTCCGCACTTCGCCATAGGAGGCGGATGCGAGATGCAGTTCGTCTTATTCAGCGGCCGCGCGACAGCATCCTCGGGAACCATCTATTTCTTCGATCAGAATGGTACTCCTCTGAGCCTGGCAATGCGGCGGTAGGCGCCGGCGCAGACCGCTACTGAGGCTTCACAAATAACCCAACCAGCCCAGCCGCACCCTTGGCGTGTGACGGCGCCGGGGCGGGTGGGGCGAGCTTTGCCAAGAACTCCTCGCGGGTGAGGCCGGCCGGTAATTCCTTGGGATCGAGGTCGGTCGCTATCACGACGAACGTGTAGTGGTGCGGCGTGCCCGGCGGCGTGCAGGGACCTGAAAAAAACCCAACTCCCTGTGTGCTCTTGCCCCCCACGTATTTGTCGGTTAGCTTGCTGACCTCCCCTTCGGCGAAGCTGGTCACTGAAGCGGGAATGCCATATGCAACCCAGTGATGCACACCCGCACCGCCGCGGCCTTCCGGGTCCTCCATGAGGATGGCGAAACTCTTCGTGCCATCCGGCACGCCGGTCCACGATAACTGCGGTGACACATTCTGGCCGACACAGTTCGGATTGTTCGACAAACTGTTGGCAACTTTCCTCGGCATCATCTGGCCGTCCTTGAAGGTCGTTGACGTCAAGGTGAATGGATCAGCCGCGCGTGCCGTGGCTGCCATTGCCAGAACTGTCGCGGCTGCCGCAATCAGATTTCGCAGATCATGCTCTGAAAACATAAGGGTCGCCTCCATTTAAGAGAAGATAGCGGGATACTTGACCGGACGGACAGAGAATAAGCTGTTTAGAGGACCAGGCGCAAGCATCCTGGAGTAACTAGTACCTGCACTCCGCGGGGTCCAAAACTTGTCAAATGTCGAATGTCTGTTGTGCGATGTGTAGTGTAGTTGTCAAAGCGCCAGATGACCTAATGTCCAAACGACCAAACTCTTAGTGGAAAATGATTTAGTCATCAGGTCATTTCGTCAATGGGTCGTTTTTACAAGTTCATCGGACATCGCACAACAGACATTCGACATTTGACAAGTTGCCCGTCGCCAATTTTTTCACTGCTTGTCAAGATTCATCGAGGCGCGGAGAATGATGTACGACATGAACGGAGGAACCAGATGAAGTCACGTGCACGCACGATCGGGGCGGCCGCCGCGCTTTTACTTTTTGCAGGCACCAGGGGCGCATTGGCGCAGCCGGTTCCCACTACGGTCGACGGTTTGATCGGGGCGGCCAAGAATGCGGCCGGCCTGGAGTGGCCTGGCACCTTTCTTCGCCTCTGCATCCCGCCGCCGCCTGCGGCTCCTGCCCCCGCCACCACCACGGGCGCACCAGGAGGCGCGCGCGGAACCCCATCCGCACCGCCGGCGAGAGAAACCTGGTATGGAGAACCGGCCAAGGTCGCCGACAACCTCTATTTCCTCGGCACCAAGATTCATAATGCGTGGGCAATCGTAGGCAACGGGGGCATCATCATCCTCGAGGCACTGTTCGATTATGCGGCGCAGGACGAAATCTTCGGCGGCATGAGAAAGCTCAGCCTGGATAGCCGTAAGGTCAAATACGTCATCCTCTCGCATGCGCACGCCGACCATGACGGCGGCGCGAGGCTGCTTCAGGACGAAATCCCGGGCGTGCACCTTGTCTACGGCGCTGCAGACTGGGACGCGGTGGACAAATCGACGAACCACGCCGGAGGCAAACCCAAACGCGACATGGTTGGCACAGACGGCATGAAGATCTCCGTGGGCGACGCCTCGGTACAAATCGTCACGATGCCGGGCCACACTCCAGGAACGCTCTCGTTCCTTTTTGAAGTCCGAGATAACAGCAAACCTCTGCGTATTGCATACGTCGGCGGTACAGCGATTCCGTTTAACGCCGATGCCGCATACTACGACGGCTACATCGCATCTTCGAAGAAGATGGCGAAGGCGGCCGCCGACTTCGGTGCCACAGGATTGCACCACCGCAGCGAGGATCAGAGCGACGGGTAAGTGACAAAAAAGAGAGTTTCTTGTGCTTTTTGCGGCTCCGTTTTGTGCCTTTTGTGTACCTTCCCCGATTTGTGGGGCAAAACCATACGAAATGGGGATACGCCTCTGGAAATGACCGGGCGAATCGGCTAAACTGACACTGCATTTTTTAGGTAAAGGATCCTTCCACTGACACTCGTATGACAACAGAGCCTGAAGCAGAAAAGGTCTCAACCCCGGAGACAAGCGGCACAGCACTGTCTAGCCTGGTCGGCGAAATTCGCGGTTGGGCCCGCGATGTATTTTTTGCGATCGGCACGGCGATCATGATCGTTGTTTTTCTATACCAGCCGGTCAAAGTCGAAGGCACGAGCATGTTGCCGGAACTAGTCGACCAGGAGCGGATTTTCGTCAACAAATTCGTCTACCGGATCGAAAAAATCCAACGCAAAGATATTGTTGTTTTTTGGTATCCCCTCGATCCGACAAAGTCCTACATCAAGCGCGTTATTGGCATGCCCGGAGATGTAGTTGAAGTCCGGCGCGGAGTTGTTTATGTCAACGACAAGGCGCTTGATGAAAACTACATCCTGCCCGAGTATATGGACCGTCGGACCTATCCTCCCGTCTACGTTGAGCCGGGCCATTACTATGTTTTGGGCGATCACCGGAATCAATCCAACGACAGCCGCATGTGGGGTCTCGTCCCGGAAAAATACATCTACGGAAAAGCCGTCTTCAGATATTGGCCAATCGACAAGATGGGTAGCCTGGATTGATGTGGGGGGACCGGCCATTGCCATTCAAAGAGGCCGCTAGGGAGCGCGTAGCGCGACGAATTAAAGCGGTGTACCAACTACGGCTGGCCGCGCGAAGCGCAAGCCCGGCAGGGCGCAGCCGAAACAGAAGGCCCGACATTCACTAGATGAACAAGACAGCGACGCTGCTGCTGGAAGATGGGCGTCTTTTTCGCGGTAGCGGACACGGCTTCGAAGGCGAGGCTGTTGGGGAAGTCGTTTTCAATACTTCGATGACGGGTTATCAAGAAATCCTCACGGACCCGTCTTACGCCGGTCAGATCGTGACGATGACGTATCCCCTGATCGGCAACACCGGGATCAATCCTGAGGACGTCGAGTCTCGCAAGCCTTTCCTCGAGGCGTTCATCGTTAAACGCCTTTCCCCCTTGCCCAGCAACTGGCGTACAACCGAAACGCTGGACGATTACCTGACGCGATACCGGATTCCTGTGATGTCCGATATCGACACACGCGCTCTGGTGCGTCACATCCGCTTCAAAGGTTCAATGCGCGGCATCGTATCGCTAATTGACCACGATGAGGCTTCGCTCCTGAAAAAAGTCAAGAAGGCGCCGGAGATGGTCGGATGGGATCTGGCGAGCGCGGTGACCGTCGAAAAACCGTACGAGAATGCCGACAAAAATGTGAACTTCGTCGAATTCTCGGCGCTTTCGGATTTCCCGCCGTGTCCGTTTCATGTCGTCGCTTATGACTTTGGAATCAAGTCGCACATCTTGCGGAACCTCACACGATGCGGCGCCCAGGTAACCGTTGTTCCAGCGACGACGCCGGCCGCCGACGTATTGGCCTTGAAGCCCGATGGGGTTTTTCTCTCCAATGGCCCCGGCGATCCCGAGCCCCTCGACTATGCCATCAAAAACGTCCGCGCTCTGATTGCTAAAAAGCCGATTTTTGGAATTTGCCTGGGCCATCAGATTATGGGTCTCGCGTTCGGGGGGCGGACATTCAAACTCAAATTCGGGCATCACGGTGGAAATCATCCTGTCTTGAACATCGAGCGCAAGCAGGTGGAAATTACCGCGCAGAATCACGGTTTCGCTGTCGACCCGGAAAGTCTGAACATGAACGAAGTCAACATTACTCACGTCAATTTGAACGACAACACCGTTGAAGGCCTTGAACACCGTGCTTTTCCCGCGTTCAGCGTTCAATATCATCCCGAGGCGTCGCCGGGCCCGCATGATTCGTATTACTTATTCAAAAAGTTTTTTGAGCTGATGAGGAATGCCAAAGCGGACTGACATCAGAAAGATCCTCATCATCGGTTCCGGTCCCATCGTGATCGGCCAAGCTTGCGAATTCGACTATTCGGGGACGCAGGCTTGCAAGGCGTTGCGAGAGGAGGGGTACGAGATCGTTCTCGTCAATTCGAATCCCGCAACGATCATGACCGATCCGGAATTGGCAGATCGGACGTACATCGAACCGCTGACCACCGAATTCGTCGCGGCGATCATCAAACGCGAAAGACCTGATGCTTTGCTGCCTACCGTCGGCGGGCAGACCGCGCTCAATATTGCAGTCGAACTTGCCGAGACTGGAATCCTCGATGAGTACAACGTCGAGATGATCGGGGCGAAAGCCAAAGCCGTGAAGATGGCCGAAGACCGGTTGCTTTTCAAACAAGCCATGGCGGATATCGGGCTCGCGACTCCTCGAAGCGGCGTGGCGGGAGATATCCGCGAAGCAATGCGCGTTATACAAGATATTGGCTTTCCCGCCGTCATCCGTCCCTCGTTCACATTGGGCGGGACTGGTGGTGGTATTGCCTTCAACAGCGAAGAATTTGAAGGCATCATCCAGCGCGGTCTTGATTTGAGTCCCGTTCATACAGTTCTCATCGAGGAGTCGGTTATCGGATGGAAGGAGTTCGAACTGGAGGTCATGCGTGATCTTCAGGATAACGTTGTCGTCATCTGCTCGATCGAAAATTTCGACCCTATGGGTGTGCACACAGGCGATTCCGTAACCGTTGCGCCCGTGCAGACGCTCACCGACCGCGAGTATCAACGCATGCGCGACGCGGCCGCTGCCGTGATCCGTCAGATTGGCGTCGAAACGGGGGGTTCAAATATCCAGTTTGCGGTAAATCCGAAAGACGGGAAACTCGTGGTCATCGAAATGAATCCCCGTGTGTCTCGAAGCTCGGCGTTAGCTTCGAAAGCGACCGGTTTTCCTATTGCGAAGATTGCGGCGAAACTCGCCATCGGCTATACCCTCAACGAAATTCCCAATGACATCACAAAGAAGACGCCGGCATCTTTCGAGCCGATGCTGGACTATGTCGTCGTGAAGATCCCGAAATGGGCCTTTGAGAAATTTCCCGATTCCGATCCAACTCTCGGCACACAAATGAAGTCGGTGGGCGAGGTCATGGCCATCGGCCGCACATTCAAGGAAGCTTTCCTGAAAGGTGTGAGATCGCTGGAGAGCAGCAGGGAACCGGGTACCGAAAAGATCGATCCGGATCTCATCCGGCAAAAGCTGGTCACGCCGACTCCGGACCGTATCCCCTATCTTCTTCATGCCGCCGGCAATGGGTTCAGCATCGCCGAGCTGGTCGAATTGACTCACATCGATCCATGGTTCCTGAACGAGATGAAGGAATTAGCGGATCTGATCAAACAGGTTTCGCAACATACCATAGATACATTGCCCACGGACCTTCTCGCCGAAGCGAAACGTTCCGGATTCTCCGACGCCCGTGTAGCCGGTTTAGTAAGCGCGAAGCCACGTGATGTTGCGGCGAAGCGAGGCGATTACAGCGTCATCCCTGTGTACAAGCGCGTGGATACATGTGCAGCAGAGTTCGAGTCCTATACGCCTTACTTTTATTCGTCGTATGAAGAGGAGGACGAAGCCGCTCCGGCGAACCGAAAAAAGATCATTATTTTAGGCAGCGGTCCAAACCGGATCGGTCAGGGAATTGAGTTCGATTATTGCTGCTGCCATGCATCGTTTGCTCTGAAAGAAGAGGGCTACGAAACGATCATGGTCAATTGCAATCCGGAAACGGTATCTACCGACTACGATACATCGGACCGCCTTTACTTCGAGCCGCTCACGCTGGAAGACGTGCTTCACATTGTCCGGGAAGAGAAGCCGAACGGAGTGATCGTACAGTTCGGGGGACAAACTCCGCTGAATCTCGCGCTGGATTTACAATACGCCGGCGTGCCGATAATCGGAACCTCTCCCGAATCGATCGACCTTGCAGAAGATCGCAAGCGGTTCGGAGAGCTGCTGCGCAAGCTGAGTATCCCGCAACCTCAGAACGGCACGGCTGTCACGCTGGAAGAAGCCCGGAGCGTCGCGCGTCAGATCGGCTATCCCGTTCTTGTCCGTCCATCTTACGTGCTCGGGGGCCGCGCGATGGTCATCGTCTATGACGAATCGTCCCTCGATAACTACATGAGTGCGGCAGTTCAAGTTTCGCACGAGCGCCCGATCCTGATCGACAAGTTCCTTGAAGACGCATATGAAATCGATGTGGACGCGCTTTGCGACGACGAGCAGGTTGTGATCGGCGGAATTATGGAACACATCGAAGAAGCGGGAGTCCATTCCGGCGACAGCTCATGTGTTCTTCCGACCTACCAGCTCAAAGAGGATTTGCGCGAAACCATTCGCCGCTACACGGTCCAGTTGGGCCGCGCATTGAATGTCATTGGCCTGATGAATGTTCAATTTGCCGTTCGTGCCGGTACCGTTTATGTGTTGGAAGTGAATCCACGCGCGTCGCGAACGGTGCCATTCGTCAGCAAGGCCACCGGTGTGCCGCTGGCCAAAATCGCAGCGAAATTGATGACCGGCAGAAAGCTCCAAGAATTCGGACTGCCGAGCGAGCTCAGGGTCAGCGATTTTTACGTCAAATCGCCGGTTTTTCCTTTCGCGCGATTTCAAGGTGTCGATACGATCCTGGGCCCCGAGATGAAATCGACCGGCGAAGTCATGGGTGTGGACGATACGTTCGGCAAAGCATACGTCAAAGCTCAAATCAGCGCCGGATCGGTGTTGCCGAAATCGGGAGTCGCCTTTATCAGCGTGAATCAGCACGACAAGAATTTCATTTCAAGGATCGTCGCAGATCTCGTTGAAGTCGGTTTCAAGATCATCGCGACGCGCGGAACCGCTCGGGTGCTGCGGAGTTCGGGCATCGAGGTCGAAACAGTGTACAAAGTGAACGAAGGCCGGCCGCATATTGTGGACTACATCAAGAGCGGCAAGGTGGATCTCATTATTAATACGCCTCTCGGCCGCGAATCCTTCTTTGACGAGAAGGCGATTCGCCGCGCGGCCATCAATCATCATGTACCCTGCATCACCACCATCCCCGGCGCTGCAGCCGCGGTCAATGGCATACGCGCGATTCGGCGCGAAAGCCTGAACGTCCGATCGCTGCAGGAGTATCATTCCCCTGCGGCAAGGGGAGGGGGAATGACACTGTAGCGTGCACTAGGAGGCAAATATGAAAGTGCCCCTGCTTGATCTAAAGGCGCAATATGCAGGCATTCGCGATGAGATCCGCGCTGCGCTCGATCGTGTCCTCGAATCGCAGCATTTCATTCTAGGGCCCGAAGTCGAAGCGTTCGAAAGCGAGATCGCTGCTTATTGCGGTTCTACGTACGCGATTGGCGTTTCTTCCGGCACCGATGCGCTCTTGCTGGCACTGATGGCCGTCGGCATCAGGCCGGGCGATGAAGTCATCACCACTCCGTACAGCTTTTTCGCTACCGCCGGTGCGATTGCGCGGCTCGGAGCGCGGCCGGTTTTTGTAGATATCGACGCGAGAACCTTCAATATCAACAGCAATGGAATCGAAGCCCGGATCACTCCCCGCACCCGGGCTCTTGTTCCGGTCCACCTTTTCGGCCAGATGGCCGACATGCTTTCCATTATGGAGTTGGCGCGGAAGCACAATCTTTTCGTCATTGAAGATGCGGCCCAAGCGATCGGGGCGGAATTGAATCAAAAACGCGCCGGTTCCATTGGGCACGCGGGCTGCTTCAGTTTCTATCCCTCAAAAAATCTGGGCGGGTTCGGTGACGGCGGCATGATCACCACAAATGATGCCGATCTCGCCGCGCGCATGCGGCTCTTGCGAAGCCATGGATTTCGCGCAAAGTACTACAGCGAGCAACTCGGGGGCAATTTCCGTCTGGACGAAATTCAAGCCGCCGTGCTTCGAGTCAAGCTGAAGTATCTGGATCGATGGACTGAAGGCCGGAGGCGGAACGCGGCCTTCTATCGCGAGAGTCTGAGCAGGTTAGAGACGATTACATTGCCCTACCAGATGCCTCATTCGCGGCATATCTACAATCAATTCGTTATCCGAAGCGCCCGGCGTGATGAACTGATGGCTCACTTGAGAAAAAAGCAAATTGGATGCGAAGTCTACTATCCGGTTCCCTTGCATCTCCAGACGTGCTTCAAAGAATTGAGCTACAAGGCGGGCGAACTGCCTGCCAGCGAAGCGGCCGCCAAAGAAAGCCTTGCCCTGCCGATCTATCCTGAATTGACAGCCGAGATGCTTCAGGCTGTCATCGAAGCAATTAGGGAATAGCCACAAAAAGGCACAAAACACACAAAAATGTTTAATTCCGATGTCTTGTGTCTTTTGTGCCTTTTTGTGGCTATTCCCTGTTGCTCCGCGCCTTTCCTACTTGGGCTGAGAAACGATGCGGAGATACGGCCTCGGCGCTTTCCAACCCTGAGGGTACTTCTTTTTGGCATCCTCGTCGGAAACCGAAGTCAGGATGATCACATCTTGCCCTTGCTTCCAATTTACCGGCGTCGCCACCTGGTGTTTCGCGGTGAGTTGAATCGAGTCCAGAACACGTAGAACTTCGTCGAAGTTCCGGCCGGTGCTCATCGGATAGCTGAGCATCAATTTGATCTTCTTATCAGGACCGACAACGAAAACAGTACGCACTGTCGCATTGAGTGCCGGAGTGCGGCCTTCGGAAGTATTCCCGGCATCGGCCGGCAGCATGTCGTAGAGCTTCGCGATCTTCAGTTCGGGATCGCCGATCAGCGGGTAATTCACCTTGTGGCCCTGTGTCTCTTCGATGTCTGTCGTCCATTTGCTGTGACTGCCGACGGGGTCCACGCTCAACCCGAGGATCTTGCAGTTTCGTTTGGCGAATTCGGGTTGCAGTCCGGCCATATAGCCGAGTTCCGTCGTGCAGACAGGAGTGAAATCTTTCGGATGTGAAAACAATATCGCCCAGCCGTCTCCTATCCATTCATGAAAGTTAATCCGGCCTTGCGTGGTTTCGGCTGTAAAGTTCGGGGCTTCGTCATTTATGCGCAATGACATGGTTCTCCTCCTATAGATCACGTTTCTTGAATGAAAAATTTTGATGTGAAATTCCGTCTTGGTCAATGCCAAAAGTGGGAATCGCGTCGCTTCAGCTGAGGGCGACATGCTATCGTCGCGGCTTATGCCTTTCGCGGATTTGCAGGAGTTCGTCCGATTCTTGGAACTTCAAGGACAGCTCAAGCGCGTACGCGTCGAGGTCGATCCCGAGCTCGAAGTCACGGAGATTATACAACGGGTTGTTCGTGAACAGGGGCCGGCGCTTTTGTTCGAGCGCCCGAAAGGATCTTCGGTTCCGCTCCTGATGAATCTTTTCGGAACCATGCATCGCGTGCGCGCTGCCTTGGGCTGCGATCCTTCAGAAATAGGCCACGATTTGGTTACGGCCCTCCACAAAATCAATCCTCCTTCGCTCAAAGCGATTTGGGAATCCCGCGCCCTTATCAAGCGCGCATTATTCACCCGTCCCGCCAAAGTACGTTCAGCGCAATGTCAGGAAATCGTGGAAACACCGAACCTGTCACAATTTCCCATTCTCAAATGCTGGCCCGGAGATGCCGGACGTTTCATCACGTACGGAATGGTCATCAGTCACGATCCGATTTCGAAGGCGCGAAACCTCGGCCTCTATAGGCTTCAGGTCTTCGGGAACGACACGACCGGCATGCACTGGCAGAGCATGAAAGGCGGGCGGGTTCATTATTTAAACGCAGAAGAGCAGGGAAAAAGTTTGGAAGTTGCCGTGGTCATCGGGGCGGACCCGATTCTCATGATGGCTGCGATTGTTCCGCTTCCGGAGGATGCCGATGAAATTGCATTCGCGGGATTCCTGCGCGGCAGAAGTATCCCGATGGTTTACGCAAAGAGCGTAGACATGATGGTGCCCGCCAACGCCGAGATCGTGCTGGAAGGCATTGTGCCTGCCGGCGAACGCCGCATGGAAGGCCCGTTCGGCGATCATTTCGGACATTATTCGGAAGCCGCCGAATTTCCGGTCATGCACATCCGGCAAGTGACTCGCCGCAGGAATGCGATATATGCCGGAACCGTGGTGGGAAAGCCTCCGCAGGAAGACAAATATCTCGGCGAGGCAGCGGGCGAGATGATCGGGCCTCTGATTCAACTCATCAATCCCAACATCATCAATCTCCATGCCTTCGCCGGCGCAGGCTTTCACAATCTGCTCGTTGTATCTTTGAAGGAACGCCATCCACAAGAGCGATTGAAAACAGCCATGTCGTTGCTCGGTACCGGGCAGCTTTCTTTAACCAAGGTTCTGATCATGGTCGGCCCCCATCAGGCCACAGGTCATTTTGGAGCGGTTCTTCGGGACATCTGGCATCGATTCGATCCTGAAGATCATATGTGGCTGTTGCCGGTTGCTCCGCTCGACACGCTCGACTTCACGTCTCTCAAGATGCACGTCGGCAGCAAGCTCATCATCGATGCCGCCGGCCATATCATCAACGAAGCGGAGCCCCCCGTCGACATCGATCCTCGCCCGTACGATCAGCGTATTGAGAAGTGCAAGCTCTTGGATGGCGGTTTTCTGGTGATTGTTGTCCAGCAGCAAGCGCGGGAGGTCCTTCAGAGCATCATCAAGGCGGATTTGGGTGTGCGGTTTGTGGTGGCGGTCAGCCCCGATGTGGTTATTGATGATCAGGAAAACCTTCAATGGGGAATCTTTACCCGCTTCGATCCCGCCCGCGACATGGTGTTCAGTGAACAAACCTTCGTCGGTGCCCGTCCGGTCTATCGCGGTACCGTCGGCATCGACGCCACCTGGAAAGAAGGATACCCGGCACCGCTTGTGATGGACGAGTCCATAGTTAAACTTGTCGATCGCCGTTGGTCTGAGTATTGGAAGTGAGCAACATTCCCCGCCTTAACCAAGGCGGGGAATGCCTGCCCTACGGTTACCTTCTTCCCAGCAGTTCCTGAACTTCGTTGTAGTTCAGCGGACGTTCGCGTGGCGTGAAATAGCCTTTAGGAAACCACATGATCGTGATGCTCACGGTTTGAAAGTCATTGTAAAAACTTCGAATGTACACTGCGTAACGGTTGCCGTCCGACAACAGGGTGTTATCGGTGAGAGGGAGGTCGAGCCAGGTCAACGTGAAATTGTATTGTGTGTCTGTCGGTTTCGGATTCGTCTGCTCCGACAAGAACGGTTGAGTGCTCACCTTTACGGTCTGGTCCTCCCAGTCGGGATGAACCGCCACCATGCGGAGCGTGTAATTCCCGTTGGGCGCTTTCAAGTCGACGATGTCGCCAAAAGCAGCGGATGCCTGGCAATCCGCACCTCCCGGTACCGGCTCCCCATGCCGCTCTGTTCTTGCGTCCAGGTTTAAGTAATAAACCTGGCATCCGTGGGAGGAATCGGCGGCAGATTTCCACGGAAGCAAGAATGATCCCAACGAAAAAATTCCCGATGATTTGGCGGATTCGCTGGCGGACCATTCCCGTGCGATCGACGCTTTCTGCCGTTCAGCGATCCGGCGCGCAATCGACCAAAGCGGTTCGCGGGGATCCTCCCCGTTTTTGGACTTCACGGGTTTTTCCGTGATGAGCCTTTTGATGGCGTCTTCCATCAGCGGCTTCATCTCAAAATTCTCGTTGAAATTGAGAGCCAGCAGTTCGGTCAATATCATTTCACGATCGGCAGGCATCGGCTTTTCGCCTCCTAGTGGACCCGCAATCGGACTGATAAGGCTGTTGAACATGCTGGCGCGGAGCTGGCTTTCGGCCTGTTCTCTTTGACTTTGAATGGAGACGCCGGTGAGCCTGCTTTGAAGCGAATTCGCGAAAAGCGCGACTACCAGTACGGCAGACGCTCCCAACAACTTGGCCAGGACCTCCAGCCATTCCAATATTCGCGCTTTCGCGTTCGCGCGTTTCGGCGCTGTTCCATCGTCGGCCATGGTCTATTTCCCCTTGCTCAGGTGGACATCCTGCTGCCTCGGTTGCGGGAAACTCTCAATGACTCCTGTCAACGAAGCGTCGGTGCTGGGACTTACGGTGTACTTTCCGGGATCGAGGTACACACTGAAATTGCCCGACTTGTCCGTCTTGAATGTTGTGGATTCACCTTTTGAATTTCGGGCGGTGAACGTGCCGTTCAGAATGGGCTTTTCGTCCGCTCCTAAGATGCGGCCAGACACAATGTCGGCTGATGCGGGCAAGGAAAACCATATCGCCCCCGCAAAGGCTAGCGCGATCATCGCCAATGTTATTCGCTTGGGTCTGGGCAAACGATGCGTGTGCAACATAATACGCTCCTATCCGGCTCTTGCTGTTCCAGCAGTCATGCATTACTCGTCCGGACACTTCATCCGTTATTTTACGCGAGGCCGGCGCCGCTTTGCTCAGTTGTGGATCAATTTGAAAATTATGAGCGTGGTTTAACTGTAGCGGCAGTCTGTGGAGCTGTGAAACAAATGAACGGAACCCACAACTTGTCAAATGTCGAATGTCTGTTGTGCGATGTCCAATGAACTTGTCCAAGAACCCACTGACCCAATGACCATATGACGAAGTCGTTCTCCCCCTAAGGATTGGGTCCTCTGGTCAGTAGGTCATTTGGTGCTTTGACAACTACATTTAACATCGCACAACAGACATTCGACATTTGACAAGTTTTGTACATCCTCTTTGGGCATGGTGGGCTCTGGGGTATCATTGGCCCGCAATGTCGGCGGAAAACCAGCAGAATGGTCCTGTAAGCACGTTGCCTGAAGGCGCTCCCCGGACTAAGGTCAGCCTGACGCCGTTGTTCACGACGTGGGTGTACGTCTGCCCGGACGGGCCAAAGCACCTTAATCCGAGACTGGAGGAACTGGCACACCGGTTAATGCAGGAAGATAGCAACGCGATCATGCGGACGAATCGTGGTGGTTGGCACTACGCATTCGATCTCTTCAATTTGGAGGAGCCGGTGGTCGCAGAGTTCCGCCATCAAATGGAGCAACACGTTCAAGCTTTTCTCAATCACTTCCGGTCCGAGGGTGACAAGAAGAAAGATTCCTTCTGCCTTAAAGGGTGGATCAATGTGAACCGTGCGGGAGACTCCAACGTGCTCCACTGCCATCCAGGATCTTTCGTTTCGGCTACTTATTACGTGAAGGTCCCAACGGATATGAAAGGCGGCGAGATCGTTTTTCGTGATCCGCGCGGTCCGGCGGTGGCGATGTACGAAACGCCGGGAATCGAATTGCCGTGGGTGGGCTCCGGGACGGGCATCCCTCTCTCCCCGGCGACGGGTCAACTTCTACTTTTTCCAGCATGGCTGGAGCATCGTGTGGAGCTTTTCGAGGGAACGGGGGAGCGGATCTCCATCGCGTTTAATGCCTCCAATCCTTGATGTCGACTAAGACGCTCTGAAGTCGAAATATAAAAAAAGGCCACGACTGATCGTGGCCTTCTGTGTCGAATTGTCGAAATGACTAATGGCCGCCCTGATTCCCCGGCTGGCCTTCGTAGCCGCGGAGTCCGTTACCTTGATTCCCCGGCTGGCCTTCATAGCTCAACGAACCGTTGGCGGTCGGGGCAATGCGCTCTTCCAGCACCTCAATTTCAATCGAGAGTTCCTTGCCTTCCACTTTGTAACCTCCTGTTATGTTTTCCTTGGTCAAAAACCGGCACTCACTGGAGCGAGCGCAGCGTCAGACTGAGTCACCGCGAAAGGAAATCGAACCTATGATGTACGCCGTCTCTCTCCCCGTCATACTAAGTTTGTACCGCTCCCTTCCGACGCTGTCCATCATCCATGTTTACTACTCCTGTCGGATTAGCCGACAAGCTACAGGTCTGGGCGAATTTTGAAACCCTCACCCTACCCTCTAAACAATACTAATGATGACAGCCGATCCAGAGACGCAGTCGGATTCCTCCGCACCAATCCCGAAACGTAGATTTTTCTGTCAGCCTGTCGGCGCGCCAGAATCGTGCGCAAACGACAAACGAATCCAGAGATGCTTCTCAGTTTTCTCTGCCTTATCGAGCATCGAGGTGATTCCACTTCGAGCGAACGAATCTACGAAGACCGGCATTCAATTTAATGCTATAAAAGGTGTTGGATCCAGCGCTATACTGTGACCATGAAATTGACCGATGACATCCGTTCAGTTACGGACCTGAAACGCAAGACTCGGGAAATTCTCGACCAGGTTCATCGAACTGGACGCCCTGTTATATTGACCGTGAACGGTAAGGCTGATGCTGTATTAATGGATGCGAAAACCTTTGAGACACGCCTTGCCGCCGGCAATCTGGCTCGGCTCTTAGCACCTGCCGAAAAAGACGTACGGTCTGGTCGTACCCGGCCGGTGCGTTCGTTCCTGCGCGAGTTCAAAGTTGCCCGCAAAATACCGCGTTGATATTACTGGCATTGCCGAAGTTGATCTCGAGGAAATATGGATTCTGATTGCTGCAGATTCCGTAGAAAACGCAACACGGTTCGTTACCGAGCTTGAAGCGAAGATCGGCACTCTTGAGCAAATGCCAAATCGTTGCCCCGCCATCCCAGAGAATGCGCTACTCGGAACCGAATACCGGCATCTTATTATTGGCGATTACCGCGTGATCTTT
>WNGK01011420.1_pt1 | contig 17920 bp, 17 predicted proteins | sample 5400601 | NCBI WGS metagenome assembly WNGK01 (sample SAMN13153376, study PRJNA577476) | soil metagenome | isolation source: 60 cm soil or saprolite under Garry oak tree replicate 1 | place: USA:California | collected 2016-06-15
GGAGCCAAGACGCCGAGCCGGGGCAAGGAGGACGGGCACTCGACCGCGGCGAAATGGATCGGGCCATCCGGCCGATCGCGCAGCATGACGGCGAGGTTCAGTCGGCGGTCACCCAGGTGCGGGAATGGGTGGCCGGGCGCGCGGGTGAGCGCCTTGGGCGTGAGCACCGGAGCGACGTCCTCGGCGAACCACCGCTCGAGCGGCGCGCGCTCGCCCGGCGGGAGCTCGCCCCAGTCGCGGATCCGCGTCCCCTCCGCCGCCAGCGCGTGCGCCACCGCTCGGAAGCACCGGTACTGGCGCGCCACGAGCGGCCGCAGTCGGATCGCGATCGCGTCGAGCTGCTCCGCCGGCGTCAGGCCGTCCGGTGAGCGCTCGACGATCCCCGTCGCCACCTGGTGCTTCAGGGAGCCGATGTCGACCATGAAGAACTGATCGAGGTTGGTGCTGAAGATCGCCAGGAAGCGGAGGCGGGCCAGGAGCGGAATGCCTGCGTCTTCCGAGAGCGCAAGCACCCGCGCGTTGAACTCGAGCGTGGACAGGAGCCCGTTGATGAACTGGTCTACCGCCGGGCGGGCGGGGTCCAGGGTCTCCGCCGGCAGCGTCGGCACGCGCAGCTCGCTCAGTGTGAGCCGACTGGTCTCGTCGGTGATGCCGCGATCGGCCGGGGTATCCCCGACGAGCGGCGCGGCCGACCACTCCGGCACGAGCTCCGAGCGCGCGGCCACCGCCAGCGCCGACAGCGTCGCAGCGTCCCTGAGCACCGGGGAGCCCACCCGCGCGACGATGTCCTGGGGGGCGAACCACTGGAGGCCGCTCGGCGGCGCGGCCGTGAGGTCGCGCCGCAGGCGCCGCACCAGCCACACCTCGATCGCCGCGCGGCCGCCGGCCGCCGGTACGACGCCGAGCAATCGCACCTCCCCTTCCACGTTCCCGAACGCACGCCGCATCGCGCGGCGGCACGCGTCCTCGCCGCCTCCCGGTTCGAGCGGCAGGCGCAGGGCGGCACCGCTGCGGCACAGCGCCACGCGCCCGTGCGCGACGGCGAGCACGGCGGTCTGCCGCGCGCTGGGCGCCACGCCCGCGTCGGTCCGGGCGAGCGCGAGCCGCAGAGCACTCGCGCGCTCCGCCCGATCGTCCGACGCCCGGGACACACCGTAGCATTGCTCGATCGCCCGGGCGAATCGGGCCGTCGGGATCACGGCCCACGGCCGGCGCCACGCGACGAGCTCGTGGAACAGGCAGGGGGGTCCTTCCCCTCCATCTCGCCCCGCGATGGTGTCGTACCCGAGCATGAACTGCGGCGCCGGAACAACGGGGAGACGCGCCGGGCGCAGCCGGCGCTCGATGGCGAGCTCGACCTGCAGCACGAGACGGCCGGGATCGACCATCGCGCGGAGGCGGCGCGCCGGCTCGGCGTCGCCGAAGAAGATGTGACGCGGCTCGAGCTCGGCCACGCGCGACTCGCACCGCGCTACGCCCGCGACCTCGAGCAGCAGCGCGCGACGATCGTCAACGCCGAACCGCAGCGCGCAGGTCGCACCGCGCCGGTGCAGGTCGCCGTCCGGCGTATCGAAGTACAGGTCACGGTGGAACGTCCGCTGTGTGGGGCCGGCGCGAAGGCCCAGCGGCGGCCGCGCCGCGAGGAGCTCATCCAGGCGCTCGGCGCTGGGCACATCCCAGCGAATCACCTCTGGCACGATCGCATGAATTCCTGACGGGTGCGGCCGGCGTCGTTGATGGTCTTGTAGAACTCGTCGTAGTAGTCGAGCGCCTGCTTCACACGCTTGGGCTCCAGTCCTTCCGACTCGAGACCGCGATACAGCGCGTAGATCGCATCCTTCCGCGCGTTGAACCGCGCGAACAGGGCGCTCAGCTCCTCGGGCGTGAGGCACATGCCGCGGAAGGTGCGCTGGCGCACGGTCTGGATGGGGAGGCGAGCATCGGGTCGGGCGTAGGGAGTGGAGATGACGCCGGACCAGTCAAAGTCGTAGGGGACCGGGGACACGATGCCGACCGAATCCTGGATGAGCACGATGTTGTGCAGCGCGGTCACGGCAAAGTCCGTGTTGCCGATCATGTACTGGAACACCATCGCCAGGCCCGTCTGGTCGGCGTCGAGCTCGCCCTGGGTGACCCCCTTCTGCACCAACACCTTCGTGTGGTTGCGCCGCGCCATGCGGTCGTCGTCCTCGACGAAGAACGCGTGGCGTGTCTCAGGGGGTCGCTTTCCCGCGGGATCCATGTACGTCACCCGCGCGAGACGCACGCGGAAGGCCTGGTCGGTCAGCAGGTTGTAGACGCGGTAGATGAGGTACTCTTCGAGCAGATAGTTCGTGTACGACGCTCCGCCGCGGCACTGCACCGTGAGCTTGAAGCTCGAGCCCTCGTGGGCGAAGATGGTGCGGGAAGTCTGTGCTTTGTCGAACGTGACCTTGAGCGGCGGATACTGACACAGGTTGAGCCGGAAGTGGCCGCGCGTGCGGAGCTGCACGTCGAGCCGGACCGAATCGCCGGTGGCTGCGACGTAGGAGAGGACGCCCGGCAGGCTCTTCTTCTCGGTCCCTCGCTGCTTGCTGATCGCTCCGAAATCCGCCGTGAGCGCGAGCACCAGTGGGTCTGCGGCGCCGAACAGCCGGGGAGCCGACGACTCGGTCGAATCGGGCGGCGCCTGCCCGCCAACGGCCTGCGCCTCCAGGACCGTCGCCGCACCGGGTGCCAGGCAGATTGCCGCCAGGGCGGCGAGGGCAGCCCGCGTCCCACCCTCCCAACGCTGCAGCACTCTGTCCAGGCTCACGCAGCAAGTCTACGTACCTGCATATTCCCTTCAAGGGGAGGGGGGAAGCGCGCATGACTCGACTGACGGTCTTGACCCTGCTTACGGTTCTGCCGGTCGGCGGCGCCGCGCAGCGCGGCAATTGGCCCATGCCGGCCAAGGACTACGCGGCTACCCGCTACAGCGACCTGAGCGAGATCACGGGCACGAACGCCGGACGGCTGCGGCCGGTGTGGACCTTCTCGACCGGAGTGCTGGGCGGGCACGAGGGTCAGCCGCTCGTGGTCGACCACACGATGTACGTCGTCACACCGTACCCGAACGTGCTCTACGCCTTCGACCTCACCCGCCAGGGCTACCCGCTCAAGTGGAAGTACCGCCCGGCGGTCGATCCCAACGCCCTCGGTATCGCCTGCTGCGACGCGGTCAATCGCGGCGCCTTCTACGCCGACGGCAAGATCGTCTACAATTTGCTGGATGGGCACACCGTCGCCGTGGCGGCGGCGACCGGTCAGGAGCTGTGGAGGACCAGGATCGCGGATCTTTCGCAGGGCGAGACCACGCCCGTCGCGCCCTTCGTCGTGAAGCACCGCGTCATCGTCGGCGCGTCCGGTGGCGAGTTCGGGATCCACGGCTGGCTGAAGGGGCTCGATCTCGAGACCGGCCGGATCGTGTGGACTGCCTACAACGTCGGCCCGGACAGCGAGGTCCTGGCGCAGGCGGGCACCTTCAAGCCGTTCTACGACCGCGGCGCCGAGCTGGCGCTCTCGAGCTGGCCCGCCGACGTCTGGAGGAACGGTGGCGCACCGGTGTGGGGATGGATGTCCTACGATCCCGACCTCGATCTGCTCTACTACGGGACCGGCAATCCGGCGCCGTATAACCCCGAGCAGCGCGCCGGCGACAACAAGTGGACCGCCAGCGTGCTGGCGCGCCGGCCGGAGGACGGCACGCTGGTGTGGGCGTATCAGTTCACACCACACGACAGCTGGGACTACGACGCCGCCTCGGAGATGATCCTCGCCGACCTCGTTGTCAGTGGCCGGCCGCGGAAGGTCCTCGTCCACTTCGACAAGAACGGGTTCGCGTATACGATGGATCGCGCCACAGGCGAGGTGCTTCTGGCCCAGCCGTTCGTGGACGTCACTTGGGCGACGCGGGTGGACGTCGCCACCGGCCGTCCGGTGGTCGATTCCACCAAGCTGACGGGCGCGTCCCGCGGGAACGTCAAGAACGTCTGCCCGTCGCTGGAAGGCGGCAAGAGCCCCGCATCGCCCGCGGCGTACTCACCGCGTACGGGGCTCTTCTACCTCGCCACCAACAACATGTGCATGGATTACCAGGCGACCCAGGCGACCCGCATCGCCGGGACACCGTTCATCGGCGCGAACACTCCCTACCACCCGGGTCGAGGCGGGCATCTCGGGGCGTTCATCGCGTGGGATGCGGGCGCCGGAAAGAAAGTGTGGCAGACGACGGAGCCCTACCCCGTGTGGAGCGGCGCCCTTGTGACGGCGGGCGACGTCGCGTTCTACGGCACGCTCGACGGCTGGTTCAAAGCGGCCGACGCCAGGACCGGCAAGGTCCTGTGGCAGTTCAAGGTGGGATCGGGTGTGGTGGGGAACCCGATCACATACACGGGCTCGGACGGCAAGCAGTACATCGCGGTCTACGCGGGGATCGGCGGCGACTGGTTTCTCCTGGCGGGGGACGTCCGGTCGGACGACCCGGCGGACGTGCGGCCGCCGGCGGACTTCATGCCGGACATCGCCCGGCATACGAGCCAGGGAGGGATCGTATGGATCTTCGCCCTCTAGTACTCGCCCTGGTGGCGTCCACTGCGTGCGGCGGACATGAGGCCGCACCGGGGACGCGACACGAAGCGCGCGTGTTCGCCGGCGGCGTCACACCGCCGGCGGGCGCCCCTCTGGTCTCGGAGAATCCCTTCCGCGGAGATCGACAGTCGGCGGCGGAGGGTGAGCGGACGTTCAGCGCGATGAACTGCGACGGCTGCCATGGTGGCGGGGCGGTGGGTTGGGTGGGCCCGAGCCTGCGCGACGGCCGCTGGCGCTACGGCGGCTCCGATGGTGAGATCTTCCAGTCGATTTATTACGGTCAACCGCACGGCATGCCGGCGTACGGCGGTCTGCTGCCGCCCGGCGCCATTTGGAAGGTCGTGACCTACCTCCAGGGGCTCGAGCCGCCCGCCAACGTCCCGACCCAGTCGTGGAAGTAGCCATGCGATGGCTAAGTGGTTTCGCCGGCGCGCTGCTGCTCGCGGTGGTGCTGTGGGATGCGTTCGAGACGATCATCCTGCCGCGCCGGGTGAGCGGGCGGATCCGACTCACCAAGCTGTTCTACCGATCCAGCTGGATTCCCTGGCGCGGTGCCGCGCGGCTCCTGTCGGGGCGGCGGCGCGATGCATTCCTGTCCTTCTACGGACCGCTCTCACTGCTTTTCCTGCTCGCCCTGTGGGCGGTGGGCAGCGTGTTCTCATTCGGGCTGTTGCAGTGGGCCGCCGGCTCCGCGATGACGGTGGTGGGTGGCGGCGCGACCGGGTTCTGGTCCGACGTGTACATGAGCGGCACGACGTTCTTCACGCTCGGCCTGGGTGACGTGGTGCCGCGCACCACGATCGCGAAGGCGCTCACCGTGGTGGAGGCGGGAACCGGGTTCGCCTTTCTCGCGGCGGTCATCGGGTATTTTCCGGTGATCTATCAGGCGTTTTCACGCCGCGAGGTCGCGATCTCGCTGCTCGACGCTCGCGCGGGGTCACCGCCCAGCGCCTCGGAGCTGTTGTGGCGGCACCGCGGCGATCCAGGCACGGCGGCGCTCACCGACCTGTTGCGCGACTGGGAGCGCTGGGCGGCCGATGTGCTCGAGAGCCACCTGTCGTATCCGCCGCTCGCCTACTTCCGGTCGCAGCACTACAACGAGTCGTGGCTCGCAGCGCTCACCACCATTCTCGACGCCAGCGCGGTCATCATCGTGGGCCTCGAGGGGTGGTGTGCGCGCCAGGCGGAGCTGACGTTTGCCATGGCGCGCCATGCGGTGGTGGACCTGGCGCAGGTGTTCAGCACGCCGCCGCGACCCACGGAGGAGCGCCTCTCGTCGGCCCAGCTGGCCAGGCTCCGGGAGCGCCTGGCGAGCGGGGGACTTGCCCTGCGAGCCCGGCCCGACTTCGAGCCGCGGCTCACCGAGCTGCGCCGCATGTACGAGCCGTACGTCGAAGCGCTGGCGCACCATCTCGCGGTCCCGCTGCCGCCCTGGGTGCGTGAGGCGACGCGCCCTGACAACTGGCAGACGAGCGCCTGGGACCGGGTGGTCAAGTTGCCCGCACGAGGGGCCACAGCGAAGGAGGAAGAGCACTTCTGACTTCCCTAACCCCGGGCTTGCGCCCGGGGTCAGTTAGACCAACTACGGGGGCGTGCTGCCGAGGCGGACCCCGACCTCGTCGAGGTGGCTCAAGAGGTCCGCAGGATCCTGATACACGCGGTACGCGCCGGCGCGCTCGAGCTCTTCCTCGCCGTAGCCACCCGACAGGACTCCCACGCCGAGCGCACGGGCACGGCGCGCCGCGAGCAGGTCCCACACGCTGTCCCCAACCACGACCGACTCGTCGATCGGTACACCCAGTCGCTCGGCGCCTGCGAGGAACAGATCGGGATCGGGCTTGGCATGCTCTACCTGATCGCGGGTCACGATCGGCACACCGGCCGGGATGCCGAGCATGTCGAGGTTGGGCTTGGCGCTCTCCATCCGCCCACTGGTGCCGATCGCCCACGGAACGCCCACCTTCGTCAGGTAGGCGAGGAGCTCGCGCGCTCCCGGAAGGGGGCGCACCTGCGACACCTGGCGGGCGTAGGCCTCGGCGTGCACACGCCGGATCTTTGAGGCCTGCTCGGGCTTCAGCTCGCGGCCGGTCTCGCGGAACAGCGCGTTGACGAACAGGCCGCCGCTCATGCCGATGCGACGGTGGATGCGCCACACCGAGAGCTCGATGCCGACGCTCTCGAGCGCTTCGCGCCAGGCGAGCACATGCTGGTACACGCTGTCCACGAGCGTGCCGTCGAGATCGAACAGGAAGGCGGGACCGGAGGGCATGGGTCGGGATAATGTAATCGGGTTCTTCGCGGCCAGTGGCCGCGGCTGAAGCCGCGACTCGGCGCTACCGCTGAAGCGGCAGGAACGCCCGTTCACGGGCAGTGCCGAGCCGCGGGTTCACCCGCGGATTCGTGCGGAAGCTACTTCAATAGCATGTCGTGCGGCCGCGCCTGCCCCGTCGGGAAATGCTCGAAGTCCACGTCGAACTTAGGATCGAGCGTCATCCCGGTCGGGCCTAAGTTCACGAGCCGCACCCGGTAGGGGACTTTCCCATCCAGGTTCGACAGCAGCGAATTGCTCACGTACAGCCGCTTGTTGTCGGGCGTGAGCTTCATCATTTGCGCCTGTGGAATGGCTACCGTGCTCACGAGCTTGGGCTGCATCGGATCGGCGACGTCGTACTGCTGCACCGCTCCCCCGCCGAACAGCGACACGAACAGGAACTTGTTGTCGTACGAGATCCGCATGTCCGCCGGCAGCGAGCCGTCGGGCAGCTTGATCACGCGGTGGAACGCGAGCTTGCCGTCGGCCCCGACCTGCCAATGCCACACGCTGTTGCCGAACGCGCAGTTGATGAATCCCCCGCGCGCCGCCGCGCCGTGCAGCCAGCGGACCTCGAGCGGCGACTTGTCGAGGTGCTCGACCTGGAGGACCTTGCCGGTCTTCCAGTCCCACGCCACGACCTCGTCGCCCACCTGGTCCATCGGCGTGTTGCCGGCTTTGACGGCGTGGGGATGCGCCCAGCTCGACGTGACGATCAGGTTCAGCTCCGGCTTGATCCCGACGTCGTACATGTAGTCGGGCGCGGGCAGCGCCTGCTGGAACGTGCCGTCGTTGTCGAGCTTCACGAGCGCGCCCGGCTTGCCGCCCTCCTTCGAGCCGAGCATTGCGATCATCACGCCCCCCGGCACGGCATAGAAGGTGTGCGGCCCCGAATAGCCCGTGCTGGCGGCGAGGTCGGGGACGGTCTTGATGAGCGTCGGATGCTTGGGGTCGGTGGCGACGTCGTAGATGAACAGTCGGTTCGAGAACAACCCACCGGCGAAAATCCGATCGGCGTTGGCGGTGTAGCCGAAGTGGTGCGCTTCGTTCCCGGGCGACCCGGTCGGCGCCGTGGCGATGACCTTGCCGTAACTCGGCGACGCGGGATCGGCGTCGAGCACCGACAGGAAGTCGGGGTCTTTCTGATCGGCGTCGCTGGTCCAGACGTACAGCAGGGACTCGTGCTGGCCCGCGGGCAGGCCCCGGACGAACACCGACTCGTCCGCGGGGCCGCTCGGCGAGGGGGCGATGACCATCCCCACGGGCAGGACGGCGGACAGCAACAGCAGGGCGGTGCGGTTCACAATGGTACCTCACAAAAGGATTGGTCCCAGCGAAGCTACCCTTGGGATAGCCCGGGGCAAGGTAACGGGCATATTCCCCCACCATGCAAGGCTCCATCGAGCGGGCAGCGTAGTGCGACTCGATTTCTCCGGCGCGCCCGAGATCGCCGCGCCCCCGGAGATCGTGTGGCAGCGGCTGCTCGATCACCAGTTCGTGGCGTCGGTGGCGCCGGGCGTCGAGTCGGTGGAGCCGATCGACGACCGGCACTTCAAGGTGATTTCCGGGTTCGGGGTGGGTGCCGTGAAGGTGAGGTTTCAGCTCGACGTCGAGCTGTCGGACGTGACGCCCCCCAAGAGCCTCAGGATGTCGGCCCGCGGCACGGCGCCCGGTTCGGGGGTGGAAGTCAGCACCACGCTCGAGATCGAGGCCATCCCCCCGAACCGGTCCCGCCTCAAGTGGAGCGCCAGCTCGGAGGTTCGCGGTACGGTGGCGAGCGTGGGGGCCCGGCTGTTGAAGGGCACCGCCAAGAGGCTCACGGAGAGCTTCTGGGACAAGTTCGCGGCACGCGTCGGCGAGCTGGGGGGGTCGAAGTAGATTCCAGGCATGAAACAGTGGCTTGAAACGAGGGAAGTCCTGGACTTCCTCGGGCGCGTGCGGGCGGAGGGGAAGCGCGCCGCGCTCGCCACCGTCGTCCGGGTGCGCGGCTCGGCGTATCGCCACGAGGGGGCGAAGCTCGTGGTCGCCGAGGATGGCAGCACGGCCGGCAATGTCAGCGGCGGCTGCCTGGAGCAGGATGTGCGGGAGGTGGCGCTGCAGGTGGATGTCCGTTCGCGGGAGAGGGAGCTACTCGAAGGCCGAGTCCCGTTCGCGGTCTGCACGCGGCTCCCTGGGAGCGGGGAGCGGGGAGCGGGGAGCCGGTTGATCGTGACCGGCGACCACGTTGACGGCGATCTCGGCGCGAAAGAACTGACTACCGGCGCGACGATGCGAGCGCGCGAGCGGCTCGACACCGGGGAGTCCGGCATCGACGAGATCGCAGGCCGGTCGGTGTTCTTCGATGTGCTGATTCCCCCACCCCAGCTCGTGGTCCTGGGCGCGGGGGACGACGCCCGGCCGCTGGTGCGCTTCGCTGCCGATGTCGGCTTCCGCGTGGTGGTGGTCGATCGGCGGCCGGGGTACCTCACGGCCGACCGGTTCCCAGGGGCGGCTGCGCTCGTCCAGAGCGCGGGCGACGAGCTCGGGCGTGCGCTGCCGCTCGACGCCGAGTGTTACGCCGTCGTGATGAACCACAACTTCGCGGACGATCAGGCGTACGTGCGCGCGCTCTTGAAGACGCCCGTCGCCTACATCGGGATGCTGGGACCGCGCCAGCGCACCGAGCGCATCCTCCGGAATCTGGGCGCCGAGGGGTCGCCGGACGAGGGGCGGGTGTACGGGCCTGTGGGGTTGGACATCGGGACCGACGGCGCGGAGCAGGTGGCGTTGGCGGTGATCGCCGAGATTCTCGCGGTGCGCTCGGGGCGGCGGGCCCGGTCGCTCAGGGAGCGCCAGGCGGCGATCCATGCCCCGACCGGCTGAGACGCTGCGCGTCGCCGGGGTGATCCTGGCGGCCGGCGCGTCGCGCCGCATGGGCAAGAACAAGATGCTGCTCGAGCTCGACGGCGAATCGTTGATTCGCCGAGCCGCGAAGCGCGCCCTCGGGGCGGGGCTCTCGCCGGTGGTGGTCGTGATCGGCCATGAGGCCGATCGTTTGCGCGCCGCGCTGAAGGGCCTCCCGCTCGAGTTCGCGATCAATCCCGATTACACCGGTCCCACCAGCGGTTCATTGCATCGAGGCTTGAATGTGCTCGGCGTGGATGTCGAGGCCGTGGTCGTGATGCTGGGCGACATGGTGCGGGTGACGGCAGAGACGCTCGCGATGCTGATCGCGGCGGCGCGCGGGACCGAGGCGGCGCTGGTCGTGTCACGCTACGGCGACGTCACGGCTCCGCCCCTCCTGTTTCGTCGAGCGCTGTTCGGCGAGCTGCTCGCATGGACGGGGGAGGGGTGCGGCAAGGCGGTGGTGCATGCACACAAGCACGAAGCGATGTACGTGGACCGACCGGTGACGTTGCTCACAGACGTGGACACACCTGAGGACTTCGCGGCCGCCATTGCCGCCGGGCGTCCCGTGGGCTAGTGTAAGGTGTGCGGTTTGTGCAGCTTTATGCCGGCGCCGGTGCGTGGTGGCCGTGGTTCGAGACGGTGCAGCGGTTGGGGGCCATCATATGAACATCGAGTCCGGCGACTTTCCGACTTTGCTACGCGCCCATGTAGAGCTGCAAGGCGCGAGTCTCACCTCCGAAGAGCTGTCCCACGTGGGAGAGTGCTACCCACGGTGCCGCGGGAAGGACCTGTGGGACGTGCGCGAATACGCCAGCGGCACACCTTACGGGGCCCGTGAGTACCGCGTGGTGCGGGGCAGCAGCACCCAGGACGTATACCGCAGCACCGAGCGGGGCCATGCGAGCGCCGTGCGATCGGCGCTCAACGAGCTCGAGTCGGAGAATGGCCGGGCGGAGAGGCCGGCTTAGAACAGCGACAGCTGATCGGCCACCAAGCCTCTTAGCCGCTCCAGCAGCTTCACCATCGCCCACGTATCCCGCTCGCAGTAGGCGAGCAACGCTTCCCGCAGCGCGGGCCGCTCCCCAGTGGGCATCTCGGCCTCCTGGAACATCAGCCGCTGCAGCTCCACCGTCGCCACTTCGCCGTCCTGCACCTTCAGATCCGAATAAGACAGTCCGGGCACGAGCGCGGGCAACGTTCTCTTGATGCTGAACCCGCCTCCGAAGTCCGGGTGATACACATGCCTTCGGATCAGCGGCAACAAGTCCACCAGCCGCCTCTCGATCCGCTCGAGCTCCTTTGCCAGGTGCGGCACCCCCTCCCGCAGTCGCTTGATGCACTCGCGCTCGAAGGGTGCATGATACGCCACGACCCTGCGCGCTCCCGCGCACGCCTCGACCAGGGCCCCCGCCAGCGTCGGGCGCGGATCTTCTGGCCCATCGGCGATCCACTGATGATGTTTCAGACCGCCGCTGCGCTCCTCCATATGCACGCTGAACTGCACCGGCACCTGCTGCCACGGCCGGCACCCTGGCCAGCGCGGGATCGCCAGGCTCACCGTCTCGAAATCGAGAAAGGCGAGCGGCGACGTGAACGGGGCGAGCGCCTTCGTGAGCGTGGGCTCCACCACCATGCGCCCGCTCTGCACCGCGTTCACCTGGCGCGCGTGGATCACCGAGAGCTCCAGGTCCGAGGGAAGATCGTAGATCGTCGCGTACCCGTCCGCCTCGAGCTCGAGCGCGCGCTTGCGCTCGATACGGTACAGCTTGCTCACGTGGTGGTCGGGGAGCTTGGGCCAGCAGCGCTCGATGAACGGACAATCATAGGGTGTGGTGCAGTGCTCCCCAATGGGAACATCAGGGAGCGGTCCCTCGAGCATCCGCCGCTGTGCCGCGAGCTCGTCCGGCACGCCGATCAGCGCGGCCTCGACCAGCGCGGTCACGTCCTCGCGTATGAAGAGATTGGACAGGTCCGGGAAACGGCATTCGCGGTTGAGATGCATCACCTCGGCGCGCTCCACTTGGAGGCCCGAGCTCCGCAGCACGTGCACCTGCACCGCCGCATCGGGAAGGTGCTCCGGCTTGCGGCTGTTCGAAGCCTTCACCTCGACCACCGTGTAGCCCCGGGACGTCCGCTCCAGAATGTCGACCCCCACGTAGGTCCCGTCCGCCAAAAACCAGGCCTCGTAGATCGCCGGCAGCTGGCGCTTCAGGGCCTCGCGCGTGGCGGTCACCTTGTTGTCGTACTGATAGGGCGGAAGGTCGATCAGCTCGCCCCCGGGGACGTAGCCCCGCGCGCGCTTGCCTACGTCCCGCCCTTGCGCGAACAGGTTCTCCTGCCCCGGCGTTGGGGACAGCTCCGGCGCCTCGGGTTCGTGCACCTGCCACCACAACTGCTTGTGACACTGGAGGCCGGAGAGATAGCGCGACTTGGAGAGGCGCGAGGACTCAGACGGCATACGCGAACAGTAACCGATAACTCGCTACCAGACGCATACTTCCCGTTTCCGGTGACGCCGGCCGCTTGACGCCGGGCCGTCTCGCTCCCTATAGAGGAGCTCGGGACCGCGGAGGAACGATGTCGCTACGTGTAGTGCTGGCCGACGACCACGTCGTGCTGCGCCAGGGCGTGCGCGCCCTGCTCGAGCGGCACGGCCTCGAGGTTGTCGCCGAGGCGTCCGACGGCAGGGCGGCCGTCGAGCTGGCGCGCCAGCATGAGCCGGACGTCGCGGTGCTCGACATCATGATGCCGCTCCTGAACGGCATCGATGCCGCCCGCCAGATCGTCGAGGCGCGGCCCGGAATCCAGGTCGTGATGCTCACGGCACTCGAGCAGGAGCGCCTGGTCACGGAAGCGGTCCGCGCGGGTGTGCGGGGCTTCGTGCTCAAGACCCAGGCGGGGGAAGACCTCGCCCAGGCCATCCAGCAGGTGTCGCGCGGCGGATTCTACGTGGGGGCGGGCGTCTCTCAGGCCGTCGTCGACGCCTGCCGGGCCGCCGCGGCGGACGACCTGGGCCGCTTGACCTCCCGTGAGCGCGAGGTCGTGCAGCTCGTGGCCGAGGGCAAATCGACCAAACAGGTCGCCGCGCTGCTCGGGATCACTCCCAAAACCGCCGAATTTCACCGCGCGCGTGTGATGAAGAAGTTGAACGTCCACGACGTCGCGGGCCTGGTCCGCTACGCCATCCGAGAAGGCCTGATCGTTCCCTGACCCGGGTCTTCTCCCCGGGGGCAACTAGGGTTTCGCCGGATTCTCCTGCCCGGGCGCCGTCAGCACATTGATTGCAGTACCCCTGACCTTGAGAGCACGACATTGGCTCCGCGCATGCCGTTCACCCGTTCGCCCGTCGTGCTCCTCGCGAACTCCGGCACGTGGCTCAACCAGGCGCTCGACAGCATGCTCGAGCCGCTGGGGTATCGGGTCGTCTCCGTGGGAGGCGGGCGCGAGCTCCTGGACCGCGCCCCCGCCGCGCGGCCCGACGTCGTCCTCATGGACGCGAACCTCCAGGACCTGGACAGCATCGCGGTGTGCCGCGCCCTCCGCCACAATCGAGCGGTCTCCTGGCACACGCCGATTTTCATGATTACCTCGACGCCGGCGACCAAGCAGCAGCGGCTCGCCGCGCTCGAGGCCGGAGCATGGGACTACCTGAGCCTGGTGGTCAACGCGGAGGAGCTGGCGCTGAAGCTCGATGCCACCGTCCGCGTCAAGCTCGAGACGGATAGTGCTTTGGAAGAGGCGGCCGTGGAGCCCGCGAGCGGGTTGTACACCCTGCGCGGACTCGAGCGGCGCGCCCGCGAGGTCGTCTCGGACGCGTTCCGCCGTCACGCGCCCGTCGCCTGCCTGGCGCTCGCGGTGGAGCTCGAGTCGCGGGACGTCCATCCCGCGCCGCTCGCGGCGCCGCCGGTCGCGGTCGCGTACGCAGGCGAGATCCTCCAGGCCCGCGGCCGCGCGTCCGACGCGATCGGCCGCCTCGGCCGGAGCGAGTTCGCGGTGCTCGCGCCTTCGACCACCCCCGAAGGGGCGGTGCAGATGGCCCGACGCCTCACCCACGCGCTCGAAACGGCCGGCCCGAGACCCGCCGGGCTCTCGCCCCTGTTGGTCCGGGCCGGCTACGAGGCCGTCGCCGACCTGCACGCGACACCGCTCGCGCCCGACCGCCTGCTCGAGCACGCCGGCGCCGCGCTGATCCAGGCGCGCGCGGCGGGGAACGGTGAGCGGATCCGCGCCTACCAGGGGTAGATTTCCGGCTCCATGACTTGGTTGGCGTAGCGTGTCTCCGGCGGTCGCGATCGCGATCGTCGTCCTCGTCGTGCTGCTCGCGTTGTTGTTGCTGCGGGGCAGCGCGGACCAGACGCGAGCGCTGCGCGATGTGCACGAGCGGCTCGGGGCGCTCGGTGAGGCGACGAAGCGCCTCGAGACGATGGGCATCGCGGTGACCGAGGTGCAGCAGCTGCTCCAGGTCCCGAAGCTGCGCGGCACCATCGGCGAAGTGTGGCTGGAAGAGCTGCTGCGACAGATCCTCCCCGCCTCCCACTACCAAATGCAGCATGCGTTCCGCTCCGGCGAGCGGGTGGATGCGGCCCTCAAGGTCGGCGACCGCCTGGTGCCCGTGGATGCGAAGTTTCCGCTCGAAGCGTGCCAGCGGCTGCTCGGCGCGACCGGCGTCGAAGCCGAGCGCGAGGCGCGCGCCTTCGCGCGCACGCTCAAGGAGCGAATCGACGAGATCGCCGACAAGTACATCCGCCCGGACGAAGGCACCTATGACTTCGCGCTGATGTACATCCCGGCCGAGAACGTGTACTACGAGGCGGTGCTGCGCGCGGAAGATCCGGGGGATGCGAAGAGCGTGCTGGGCCACGCGCTGCGCCGGCGCGTCATCCCCGTATCGCCCCACACCTTCTACGCCTACCTACTCGTGATCCTCCACGGGCTCAAGGGGATGCGGGTGGAGCAACAGGCCCGCGAGATCCAGGAGCAGCTCGGCGGCTTGCGCCAGCAGTTCGACGGGTTCTGGGCGGCGTTCCAGACGGTCGGCGCGCACCTCGCCAACGCCCAGAAACGCTTCGAGGAGAGCGAGCGTCAAGCGGGACGAGTCCAGGAGCGGTTCGAGCGAATCACAGGGGTGGAAGACGCAACGGGGGAGGGCAATTCGCGGCCGCTCAGTTCGGGAACGGGAGAGGGAGGGCGTTGAAACTGCCAGACTGCTACCTCACGGTGAGCGGGACCTGCACGATCGTCTCGCCCCAGTGCAGGTTCAACAGCGCCCGGTCTCGGTCGGCGGCCGGAAAGTAGAACGCCAGCGATTCCATGAACGGGCCTCCACCGGCCTGCGGCTTCACCTTGAGGCGCAGCGCGTCCTGGGACTCGCCGGGGTAGGGGATGTGGAATACGTCCGCCGCCCGGCTGAAAATCAGCGTCCATTCGTCGGAGCCAGGGATCGCCCAGATGCTGTACTTCCCGGCCGCGAGCGGCTGCCCGCCGACCACCATGTCCCTGCTCAGGGCGATCGTAGTGGCGGTGTCGGCGCCGGGACACCACACCTTCCCCCACGGCACGACTCCCCCCCTCCCGAATAGCGTGCGGCCCCGGGCGCTCGGCCGGTTGTAGACGATCGTCACCTGAGCCGTGCCCACGAGCTGGGTCACCGTGGCGTGCTGACTCATCGGCGCCTGCGCCGCCACAGCGGCCGGCGGGAGCAGGATTATCGCGACGAGCGCCGCGCTCCGAGCCTTCAGGGTCATTGCGCCTCTCGGACCACAGGATTTCGCAGCACGCCGACGCCTGGGATCTCCACTTCGACCACGTCGCCGGGCGCGAGCGGCCCCACGCCGGCGGGCGTTCCGGTGGCGATCAAGTCCCCCGCCTCGAGCGTCATGACGTGCGACACGACCGACACCAGCGTGGCAATGGAAAACACCATGTCGGCCGCCCGGCCGTGCTGGCGCTCCTTGCCGTTCACCCGGCAGAACACCTCCAGCTCGTCGAATCGCCGGGGATCCAACGGCACCACCCGGGGGCCGACGGGGCAGAACGTGTCGAACCCCTTCGCCCGGGTCCACTGCTCTTCGGCCCGCTGCAAGTCGCGCGCGGTAACGTCGTTCACGCACGTGATCCCTGCGATGCCGGCGCGCGCCTCGCCATCGGTGGCGCGCCGGAGCGGGCGTCCGATGACGACGCCGATTTCGCCCTCGAAGTCGACCTGCTGCGATTCCGGCGGCAGCACGATGGCCGCACCGTCCCCGATGACGGCCGTCGCCGGCTTGAGGAACAGCAGCGGCTTCGCGGGTACGGTGTTCCCGAGCTCGGCGGCGTGATCCCGGTAGTTACGACCGATTCCAATGATCTTGCCGGGTCGTGCGACGCTCACGAGCGAGCCAGCTCGGCGAGCGCTCCGACGGCGGCGTCCAGCTCGTCCTCCGTGTTGTAATAGTGAGGAGAGAAGCGGAGCACGGTATTGGCCCGCTTGTCGTCCATGTCGAGCACGCCCGACTTCCGGTCGGCGGAGCTCGCGTTGATGCCGCGCTGCCGGAGCCGCAGCTTGAGATCGGCCGCATCCCGGCCCGCCACGTCCACCGTCACGATGGCGCACTGCTCCCGCCCGCGATCCAGCACCCGCACGCCCGGAATCTTGGCCAGCTGTGGGCGCAGCAGGGCGGCGAGCCGCTGGGCGCGCTCGCGGCCGGCCGAGCCCACGGCGAGAGCGTAGCGCGCTGCCGCGCCCAGACCCGCCACCAGCGCGTACGCGAACTCCCAGTTCTCGAATCGGCGCGCGCCGTCGGCGAGCCGGAAGGCGTCGGGGTCGGTCCAGTCCGCGCCCCGCATGTCGAGGAACAAGGGGAACGCGCCGCGCTCGAGCATCCGGTCGGATACATAGAGGAAGCCGATGCCACGCGGGCCGCGCAAGAATTTGCGTCCGGTGCCCGCCAGGAAATCGCAGCGCAGCGCGGCAACGTCCACCTCCAGCTGTCCCACCGCCTGACAAGCGTCGATCAGATACGGCACCCCCAGCTCCGTACACACATCGCCCACCGCGGCCGCGTCTTGCACCAACCCCGAGTTGGTCGGCACCCAGCTCAGGGCGACGAGGCGCGTGCGCGGGTGGCCCGCGAGCCGGCGCACGCTCGCGGGATCTACCCCGCCCTCGGGGAGCTCGTCCGCACGCACCGTCTCGACGCCCGCGCGGCGAGCGAGCGACAGATACGTCAGCTGGTTCGAGGGGTAGTCGGCACGCGTCGTGACGATGCGGTCACCCGGACGGAAGTCGAACGCCGACACCGCCTGGCTGAAGGCCACGGTCGCGTTTTCGACGATGGCTACGTTCCTGGCCGCGGCCCCCACCAGACGCCCCAGCAGCTCGTACGTCTCGCGCACGCGCGGCTCCGCTTCGTCGGCCGCTTCATAGCCGCCGATCGCCGCCTCGCGCTCGAGAAACCCCGTGAGTGTCTGGAGCACGGGCTGAGGCATGAGCGCTGCGCCCGCGTTGTTGAGATGGATCCGCTCCCGGCATCCTGGCGTCTCGCGGCGCCAACGGTCGAGGTCGGCGGGGGCGGAAGGGAGGGAAGGGGAGGGGGAGGTTCGCGCTGTCATGTCGGGAAAGGTCGCGGGATCGGCAACAGGGCTCAAGTCGCCCCCGTCCGCGGCCAGTGCACCCCGGGCTCGCGCCCGGGGTCAGTGCATGCACCTGCTCAAGGAGGCTCGACTGACCCCGGGCGCAAGCCCGGGGATAACGACTAGACTAGAACAGATTGCGCACCACAAACCACACATTCGCCGGTCGCTCGGCGAGCCGTCGCATGTACCACGGAAACCAATGCGTCCCGTAGCTGATCAGCACCCGCACCGGCACCCCCTCGGTCTGGAGCGCGCGCTGCTCGGCGGCACGGATGCCGTACAGCATGTGTACCTCGTACGTCCCCGGCGCCGCGCCGAGCCCGAGGGCCCGCTGGCGCAGCCGCGCGATGAGGCCGAGATCGTGAGTGCCGAACACCGCACGCGCCTCGCCGCGCGCGGCGCGCTCGAGCAGCCGCCCGGCGAGCACGGCATAGGCGGCGTCCACATCACGCTTTTTCGGCAGCGCTGCGTCCGGAGACTCGTTGTAGGCGCCCTTCA
>WNGK01005479.1_pt1 | contig 17901 bp, 14 predicted proteins | sample 5400601 | NCBI WGS metagenome assembly WNGK01 (sample SAMN13153376, study PRJNA577476) | soil metagenome | isolation source: 60 cm soil or saprolite under Garry oak tree replicate 1 | place: USA:California | collected 2016-06-15
GAAGACGACGATGAGGACAAGGATCGCCGCGATCAAGGGCGCGTCCAACTGCCCCGCCGTGAACTGGGCCCGGCCGCCGAGGACTCCGTAGACCGCCGCCCCGGCGAGGAGGCCGACGAGGAACGCCAAGGCCACTTTCACGAGTTTCGTGAACAAGATGCTACCGATCACCGCGCCGACAATCGCCAGGATGAGCCCGGCGAGATCGCCGCCCAGGGCGGCGCCGAAGAGGTAGCCGACCACGGCGCCGAGTAGGGCTCCGATCATGGACATCACAGTCGCCCAGAGACCGTGGCCCCAGAACCCGAGGGCGAGGCCCGTGAGGATGAGGACCCCCGCGACGAGGTATCGGATCTCCGGTGAGGTGATGATCGAGGGGAGCGCCGCCATCGCGTGTCGATTCGGCTCACACTATAAAAAGACAGCGCGGGCGTTCTCCGATCTCATTGGAGGGTCTTCGATTATCCACGCCCAAAGACGTCGTCCGCCCGCTTGGCGATTTCCCGGACGGTGTCTTCATCGAGGATTCCGCCGCCGAGGACGTGCTCGCGGACGTTCAGGTCGTCGTAGCTCAGGACGTCGATGACCGTGGGGATGCGGATCGCGTCGCCGATGACGGCAACGGTCCGCAACGGGAGCTTCGCGATGATGTTCTCCCACATCTTCTTGTCCGGGACGCCGGCGAGGGCCGCCTCGACGTCCGACGGTTCCTTGAGGGACATCACGAGACGGTTCGCGAGCTGACTGCGCACCTCGTCGGAGATGCGGGACGGTCGCTGGTCGACGAGGGCCAGGATGAGATTGAACTTCCGCGTTTCGCGGGCCAGGCGGCTGAAAGTGTGCGCGTAGGGCGCGATCTCGGGACTGAGGAACTTGTGGGCCTCCTCGAGGAACAACACGAGCCGCGGGTACTCCTCGTTCCGCTCCGTGTACAGCTCGAACAGACGGCGGGAGAGGATGTTCGCGACGAACAGGTAGACCATCTGGTCCGTCCCGTAGTCCCCGAAGTCGAGGACGACGCTCTTCCCGTCGCGGATCGCGCCGAGGATGTAGGCGAACGCGTCCTTGGCCTGCGTCATCGCCTTCAGGAACGGGAGCCGATCGAGCCGGCCGATCCGTCGTTTCAGACCTTGGAGGGTCATCTCGTGGGCCCGCTCCGATCCGAGCATCTCCATCGTCGCGTCCTTCACGGCGGAGATGAGGTCCCGGCCTCCGCGGCTCTTCGCGATCTCATAGAGCGTGTCGACCATGGGCGCGGTCAGGTCCTGCAAGGCGACGATGAGGTCTTCCGGCGTGATCTCGCCGGTGTCGAGGACGAACGGCTTGGCCTCGCGGTTCTTCGGGTCTAGGGAGAAGATCTCGACCTTCCCGGGGAAGAAGAACTTCAGGCCCTCTGTCTTATCGGTCGCGCTGAACACGCCGTACTCGCTGTGCATGTCGAAGATCAGGACGGATCCGACGTCCTTCGAGAGGATCCCGGCGCACACGAGCTTGTTCAGGATCGACTTGCCCGTGCCGGTCCGACCGAAGATCGCGAACGGCTTCTCGACGAGTTTCTTCATGTCGAGCTGCACGTGGAACGGTTCGACGCCGGTGATGGTGCCGAGCGTCGCCGAGGTGTCCGTAACCTCGTAGATTCGTTCCACGTCGTCCCGCGTCGCATGTCGGCACGAGGAGAAGTACGGCGGGATCGTCTGCGGCTCGCTGAGCTTCTTCGTCTGCCGGTCCACTAGCTGAATCATCCGGAGCTTCGCCTTGCTGTAGAAGATCGGTCCGCCGTACCCCTCGTGCGTCTCCGGTCGGGGCACGATCACGTCGGCGATCGTCGAGCCGGCGAGCTGGTCGGCGATGTCGCTCTCTTCGTTCAGGACGTCCTCGACCAAGCAATAGAAATCGTACCGCGCGCCCTCGACGATGACCGGGAACGCGATCTTCAGTTCCTCGGGATTCCCGAGCTGGAGCTTCGCGACGAGGCCGTCGATCACGGACGCGGCGACGATCTCACCGATTTTCATCGCAGGTCCCTCGCGACCTTGTCGAGGTACTCGTGGAACGCGCTCCGCTTCCGTCCCTCGACCTGCGTGAGTCCGTCCAAGATCGTGCGCACGTCGAGTCCCATCCGCAGCGCCATCTTCATCACGCTCTCCTGGTACACGGGCTTGAGCTGCCGGACCGTGACCGCCATGCGGTGCGCCTCGATGAGGGGCCACGGATACCCGACGGACACGAGGCTCTTGCCGTACGACGAGAGTTGTCCGAACGCCTCGTCCGGCCGGTCGCGGAACGTCCCGAGGTCCACCCGGAACCACTTCCTCGCGCGTGGATGCAATCGGGCATAATAGATGTCGCCGTACAGGAGGCCCTCTTTCTCCGCCTCCGCGGCCTTCGGGGCACGAGCATACGCGAGGGCGTCGGGAGGCAGCCGGTCCTGACACCGGGCCATCAGTTCCTCGTCCGTCAGGACGTGTCCGAACGCGTGGAGCTGACTGTCCTTCGAGATGCCGACCAGGAGGTGTCCGCGCTTCTCACACACCTCGACGAGTCGCTCCATCACGGAAAACTGCTTCGGAAATTCCGACAGCGTGCCATCGACCGCGACGATACAGCCCTCGAGGTCGTCCGCGAAGTTGATGGCCGTCTGGCCCTCGATCAGCCGGCGGTATTCGTTCACCATGTCCCGCGGCTGTTCCTCGCGTCGGTCTTTCGTGAACTCGAAGAGAGAACGGTGGAGTTCGTCCTGGGTCGCGACGAACTCCGCGAACGTCGACACCCCGACCATACGCTGCACGAGCCGCCAGTCCTTCCGCCGGAAGGCCGTCCCGTCGAACGCATAGCGCAACAGGCCGACCGAAATCAGGGCGAGCCACCAGCTCGAGAGGTTGAGGAGGAACGAATAGGAGCCATCGACCGCGATCATGTCCTTCGCGGGGTCGGCGCATCGGAAGGTGCGGAAATCGGGGACCTCTTCCGGCGGGAGCGGGACGTCTCGGTGATGATTCACGAGCAGCTCGAGTTCCCGTCGCATGTCGTCGACGTAGCTGACGCGGGGGCGCTCCGGGTCCGGAGCCTCTCCCGTGTCATCCCTTCGGACCAGAGGGCAACCCTCAAGCGCCAAAGAGGGCGCGGGACGGCATATAAGGATGCCGAACACCCCTGCAACACTACGCACGAGCCGACGCGCGACCGCTTCGGACTCGCGGCAACATGGGGAGGGGTAGGTGAGATCAAGGCCGAGACGAAAGGAGACGCCTACCCCGGACCGAGGAAGCCGAATCGAAATGGTCAACCTCTCCTCTGGCACCTACGGCGGGCCCCGGAGACTATGGACGGAACAAGAGTCAATTGGCCGGCGATCCTCCGTTCCCGGAGTCAATCTCTCCAGGTTCTGGAGGACCGTCCCCACCGGTCATGAGGCATTCGTCGCACTAGTCGCTGACCGGACGAATCTATGAAGGCCACCCGCATCTCCATGGCCCGTCAGGACAGGACTTCCGCGTGCGACTCCTGACTCGGGGTCATCGTCACTCGGATCCGACCGGGGAACCGCTCCGCGATCTCGGCGAGGTGCGTGATCAGGATCACCTTCTCGAAGACCTCCCCCATCCGCAGCAACTTCTGGACGAAGAGTTCCCGCGAGATCTCCGTGTCGAGGGAGCCGAGATCCCCTTCGTCGATGAACAGGGTCTTCATCCGACCGAACGCGCGGCCGATCTGTGGCATCGAGGCGAGTTCCCGAGCGATCGCGAATCGAAGGGCGGCATTGATCTGCGTCTTCTCCCCGCCGCTGAATTCTGCGACATCGTGCCACTGTCCGTCGACCCCCTGAACCAGGATGCGGATTCCGTGGCCCCGGCCCTCCTCGTACGTCTCGAGGCGGATCCGACCGAACCGGCCGTCCGTGAGCTCGGAGAGGTTCTTCGACGCCTCGATCTCCAGTTCCGGCAGGAGTTGATCGACCGCGTACATCACGACGCCCCGCTTGTGGAATACGCGGTTCACCAAGACATCGTAGATCTCGAGGTCGCCGCGAAGCGCTTCCCGTTGCCGTTCCGACTCTTGCAGCTTCTTCGCGTCCGCTTCGAGGCCGGCGATCTGTTCCTTCAGCGTCGTCGCTTGTCCTTCGAGGAGGTGCCACGCCTTCCGCTCCGCATCGAGTTCTTTCTGCAGGACCTCGAGCTTCGCCTTCGCCGAGCCGAACGCCTCCTCCGACGATCGAAGTCCGGCAACCTCAGTTTCGAGAGCCATCCGTTCCGTTTGGAGGGCCGCGCGTTGCGCCGCGAGGTCCGCGAGCCGCGCGCTCACGTCGCCGACCTGCCGCAACAGGACCGCGAGTTCGTCGAGCCGCTTCCGTTTCCCGGCCTTTTCGAGGACGGACGCGCCGACGACGTTCAGGCGCTTTTCGTCCTGCTCCGTGAATGGGACCGCATCGAGCTGGCGCAGCGCCTCGATCTTTGCGTCGTCGAGGGGCTGGAGGAGCCGATGGCTGTCGTCCGCCTCCCGTCGGAGGTCGTCCTTCAGCTGCTCGAGCTGCCGTTTGTACTCCGTCAGCACGAACGAGTCCTGATCGATTGAGGCGACCTTCTCATGGACCCGGGCGAGGGCCTTCTCGGCGCGCGCCTGTTCCTCGCTCAGTTCCCGAACCAGCTTAGCGCGGTCCGCGAGCCATTCCAGTTCCCGCGCGATTCGCGTCACGCGCTCCTCCAGTCGTCCTTCGTCCCGGAGGGAACTGAACGCAGTCTCCCGGTCGATGTCGGTCCGGAGTGAAGCGATTTTTCGGTGCAGCTCGTCGATCCGGTTCTTCGTCTCGTCGCGTCGCTTCTCGTGCTCGCGCTTCGCGAGGTCGAACTCCCGCCCAGCCGCCCGGGCCGCGGTTTCCCGCTGCGCGTGGACCGCCTTCGTCTCTTTCAGCCGGTCCGTCTCCTCCCGCAAGCGATCCAGGTCCTCGATTTCGCGCTCGAGGGCGGCTCGTTCCGGCTCGAGTTTCGCGGCGATCTGACCTTGGTCTCGGACCTCCGTCTCGCGGGCCTCGAGGGCCCTCAGCCGGGTCGTTCGGTCCTCGAGGGCCGCCGACGACCGCACCCATCGCTCGTGCTTCGCCTCGAGGTCCTTCATTTCGGTGGAGCCGGATTCGAAGGCGGCCTGGAGTTCCGCGACCCGGGCTCCGCGCCCTCTGCACTCCTGGTCCAAGCCTTCCAATTGTTCCTGGAGTCCGGGCAGGCGGCCGAGCGCCTCTTCCCGCGCGGCGATCTCGGCCTCCTTCGCTTGGATGTCGCTCTTGACCGACGTGAATCGTTCCTTCGCTCGCTCCAGGGCCTGTTCGAAGATCTCGAGACGAAAGAGCTTCTGGAACACCGCGAGTCGCTGCGCCCCGCTCGCGGCCCCCAGCTCCTTCATCTCCTCCTGGCGGACAAAGGTCGAGTTCCGGAATCCGTCGTAGTCGAGACCGACCACGTCGCGGATCGTCTTCTCTTTGTCCGGGATCGTCCCCTGAACCGCCTCGCCGTCCCGCGTGAGCTCGAGGTACGATTCCTTCTTGGTCGTGAAGCCGCGGGTGACTTCCCAGCGCTCGTCCCCCTGCCGGAACGCCACGCGGACGTAACCGTTCGGTCGGCACACGTCCGCGAGCTTCACGCTCTGGATGTCCGTCCGCGTCGTCTTGCCGTACAGGGCGAACGTGATCGCGTCCAAGATCGACGATTTCCCTGCACCCGTGCGGCCCGTGATCACCGTGTATTTCTCCGGAAACCGGAGCGGTGGGACCGTCTTCTCGAGATACCGCATGAACCCGCGCATCTCGATCTCCTCGAGGACGAATCCCTCCGGGCCCGGCGCAGGCTCCAGATTCGAGACCGCGGCGGCTTCGACCTCCGCATCGTCCCTCACGCGAGGGCCTCCTTGAGCACCCGCCGGGCCTCGACCTTGATCATTTCCCGTTTCGGATGGTCGGCGAGGACCTTGTCGACGTAATCCGCCAGGAGGCGACCGGGGTCCAACGTGAATTCCTCCGTCATGACGCGTGGCCGGCTTGCGGAGATGAACTTGACTTCGTAGTGGAAGGCGTCCCGGAGGCGATCCGCGAGGCGCTTCTCGTCCAGTCGGTTCCGGAGTTCGTCCGGGAGGGTGACCTCGATCCGGACGAGGTGGCCCGCGACCTGCGCCGGGATCGCCGCGAGGACCTTTTCCGTCACGTCGTCCCCCATTCCGACGACCGTTTCGACCTTGTCCATCGGACGCGCGGGGAGTTCGACGAACGACCAGCCGCCCTCCGGACGGATGACGAGGAATCCTTTCGGATCGAGGCGTTCCCCCCAGTCGATCCGCTCCGGCGCGCCGGCGTACACGATCTTCCCGCCCACGGTCTGGTGCATGTGGATGTGACCGAATACGACGAGATCGATCGCATCCGGGATCATGTCCGGGGTGAAGGTGAAATCGTTCGGGACGACCTCGGTCGGAGCGGTGCTCGCGTACCGCACGCCCTGGAACTCGAAGTGTCCGAATAGGATGCGGAGGTCCGCGTCTTTCAGGTCCTGCGCCCGGTTGCGGATCCACTCTTGCCACGTGCGGCGGGCCGCCTCGTATGCCAGTTCGCGCGGCACGTCCTTCGCCAGGGTTTCCCGCACTTGTTCGACGACTTGCTCCGGATGCATGTACGGGATGAGGATGAAACCGATCTGGCGTCCGTCGATGTCGCGGACTTCCATCTTCGGATCGCGGAACACCTTCACATGGGAGTAACCGCGATAGTCGTCGAGGGACGTCGAGCGAACGGCGCGTCTCGGCTGGTCGTGATTTCCCGCGAGGATCCAGACCTCGATGCCGGCATCGCCCAGCGGCTCGATGACATCCCTCCGGACCATCTCCCGAAACACGGGGGCCACGTGTGCGCGGTCGAACAGGTCGCCGAGGATGCAGAAAAGCGAGGCGCGATGCTCGATCGCCCACCGAGCGGCTTTCGCGAAGTTCCCGTGGAGGTCCAATGCGCGCTCCGAGATCCCGGTTTCCGGATCAATCCGGAAATCGAAGCTCAATCCTTCATGGACATCGCCCACGCAGACGATCTCGTGCATCCTGGCGTGCGCAAGGCCGCCTTGCTACTTATAATGTCTACGAGACGGTCGGCGAAAGTATCGAACGATCGCGGGTCCGTTTTGCAATCGTGTGGCCGTGGACAACTAGGCTAAACTGCCGGGCCGTGTCAATCCGTACAGGGCGACAATCGTTGCCGTCGATCCGGCGAGAGCGACCGCAAGGTGGAGGCCGGCCGTGATCTGGAAGAGGGGGATTAGAGAATCGAAAGACGCGCCCGAGATTAACGCGTACCAATTCCTGAACTCCACCACTCGGAGCAGGGCGCCCGCGAGCCCCGTTGCGAGGAGGACCATCGCGGCCGTCGAGGTCCACGGTTTGGTGGCGGGTCGGGTCTGAGCGGTATAGTAGAAGACCAGAAACAGTCCAATGCCCGTGAGCGCGATGGCCAAGGCTTCGGCCGCCGCGCTGATGCCCGAGCGGATGATTACGTCGTTGAGCGTCAGCGTCTGCGTCGTGCTGGAGGAGAACAGGAAATTGACTGCATATTCGATCGCCTCGAGTCCGATGCCGATAAAAGCAAGAAGGATGCCGAAGAAGATCTTGGAGTGCGAACGATTGGTCGCAGGGGCCGGTTCCGCGCTAACAGGAGGAACGAACGCGTCGGGGGGGATTTGGTTGCATGGAACTCCCTCCGTTCATCGGATGAAGATGTCCAGATAGAGTTTCTTCCCGAGCAAGTATCCGCCGGCGAAGATCAGGGCCGCGATCGGCACGATCACATGGAGGTCCGCCCATAGCCCCGTGATCCCGAAGGCGATGCCGAGGATCCGCGCGCCGACGTGGTGGGGCGAGAAGACGCTCAGGCTCTGAGCGACATTTCGGATGGCTTCATATTCGGCGAACGTAAGGCCTCGGCTCGCGGGCTTCAGGATGAGGGCCACTTGGGTCCCGAGAAAAGTGAGGCCGCTCTCCGTCGTCAGGATCGAGAGCAGGAGGAAGATCGCCCCGAGGGCCGTCGGAGACAGGACCATCCGGCCCGCCACGTGGGCGATCGCCTGGGCCAAGAAGACGCCCACGGCGAGCGCGAGGAAGCTCATCGCGAGGGCCGTCACGTGGATCGCGAGGAAGTCCCCGAAGGGAAACGCTCCCACGAGGAAGAAGCCCCCGAAAATCCCGATGAACAGGATCGTCGAGAGGATCGCAGAGACGATGAGGCTCGACGCGAGCTTCGCGATCGTGATGTCGTTCATGTCGACCGGGTACAGGATGATAGATCGGATCGTGCCTCGATGCACCTCTCCATGGTGGAAGTGCGCGAACGTCAATCCGAGCAAGAGGGACGTCAGTGCCGCGGAGATGGCGTAGAAAGAGCGGAGGGAGGAGTCGTACCATGTCCATGCAGGTCGGAAGGAGTACGAGACGGAGCTCAGGGCGGTCGGAAGCAGGAGGAAGAAACCGACGAACGCGATGAGGAACGTCGTGATCCACATCCAGACCGGGATCCGGCGATCCTTATCGATGATTGCCACGATCAGGCGGAGCCGCTCCTCCCAGGAGATCATCGCGAGAACCCCTGGACAGTCGGTGGGGCGGGCTGCGTGAGCCGCGAATAGACGTCTTCCATCGTGCCGAGGCTCTTCATCTCAAGTAGGTCAACGTTCGCCTCGGCGAGGGTCCTTGCGATCCGCGGCGCATCGTCCCGCGAGACGAGGGCGATCCGGACCATGCCTCGGCCCGTCCCTTCGAGGCTCTGGTGGGGGATCGCCCGGAGGGCGGCCAGGCCGCGGTCCACGTCGCTCACCTCGAGCTCGTACATCGGCGCGAGGAGGGTCGACTTCAACTCCTTCGCGGTCCCGAGGGCGATGACCTTCCCCAGATGCAGGAAGGCGTAACGGTCCACGATGGCCTCGCTCTCGAGGAGGTTGTGGCTCGTGAACAGGATGGAGCCACCGCGGGAGACCCATTCGCGGAGAATGGATCGCAACCGGATCCGCATGCTCACGTCGACGTTCGAGAAGGGTTCGTCCAGGAAGAGCATCCGGGCCGTGCCCAGCATCACCCGGGCGAGCTCCGTGCGTTGCCGCTCGCCCATCGAGAGCCTTCCGATCCGGCTGTCCGCGTGCGGCGTGATTCCGAGCAGCGCCATGGCCCATTCCACGTTCGCGGGAATCTCGGGTCGCGGCACGCTCGCCATCTCCGCGAAGAATGAGAGGTATCGTCGGACGGTCACTTCCTCGTACGGGAAGGGGATGTCGATCAGGATCCCGAGTTCGCGGCGGACCTCGTTCGGTGCCGTCCGCACGTCGACCCCACACACGGTGGCGGACCCCTGGTCGGGTTGCGTCAGCCCGGACAGGACTCGCAGGCAGGTCGTCTTGCCGGCGCCGTTCGGCCCGAACAAGCCAAACACCTCGCCCTCCTTGATCTCAAGGGAGACCTGATCGAGGGCGCGGACCCGCGGATACTGCTTCACGAGGCCCGAGGCCTGTACAAGCATCCGGCGCCGTCAAGGGCGGGCGGACGAAATAATCCTTCGGTTTCGTCAGGTCTTCTGTGAAGCCACGTTGTGGACGGTGACCTCGAGGATCCGAAAATCGTCCCGGGGTGAACGCACGTGGATGCCGAGGAGTTCCTCCATGGGCTACACCGGTTCCCGCGAGGCCTTCTGCCCCACGGCCGGAGGGATGGGCGAAACTACTGCCGGCGCATCGGCGCATGCACATTTTCTAAGGCAGCCGACGACCGCGTCGAGGAAATGGCGCATCGGGTTGGATCGGCGACCCTTCGGCAAATCGAGACGCCCGGAGCGGTTCGAGGAGTTTGGGTCGGTGATCCGTTGCGACATGTTCCGCCATCAGACGGCCGACCTCGGGGGAGAGTTTGAATCCATGGCCGCTAAAGCCGACCGCGACAAACAGTCCGTCGGGTCCGACCCGATCCAGGATCGGATAGGAATCGGGCGTCACATCGTACGCGCCGGCCCAACCGCCCCGCGGCTGTGCCTCCGCCATCCGAGGGAATCGTTTCGCGAGGCGCGTCCGGATTTCCCGTGCCGTTGCGACAGGGAGCGTCTCAAGGAGTTCGTGGTCTCGCATCGTCTTTCGGGGATCCGTGTCCATGTACCCGGCGAGCGTGTCTTTCTCGCCTTCGGGCCGCGAGTACGTGTTCCCGTAGAAGTCGAAATGGATCCTAGGCGGTGGGCCGAAATCGAACGGTCGTCGGAAGAGGGCGACTTCCCCGCGGACGTATCGAATGGGCAGGCGCGGACCGACGGTGGCCACAAGGTCCCGCGTCCAATTGCCGGCCGCGACGACGACCCGCTCGCTTGCCAGGAGACCCTCGCCGCGAATCTTGACTCCCGTCACGCGACCTGACCGCGTCGCGATGGACGCGACGGTGCGATCACCGAAGACCTTCGCCCCCTCGACGGCCGCTGCGGCCGCGAAGCCGTTGGCCGTGGCGATTGGATCGGCATAGCCGGCGTCCGGATCGTGGACGAGGGCCGCGTAATCGGAGACCTCGAGTTGCGGTTCCATCGCCTTTGCGTCCGAGGGCGTGAGCCGTTCGGCCCGGACTCCCTCGGACCGCAGCACCTCGAGCAGGGCGTCGAACGCCGGTAGATCCCGTTCCCGTGTGCCGGACAGGAAGCCCGTCGTCCGGAAATCACAGGAAAAATTCGTCTCCTTTTCGAATCGCTGGAAGAACGCCAAGCTCTCCCGCGCGAGTCGGATTCCGATCCGGGCCTCGTAATGTTGGCGGACCAGCGCACCGCTGTGGCCCGTGGCCCCGGCCGCGAGGTGCGTCCTCTCGAGCACGACGACCCGCACGCCCCGTCGGGCGAGGTGCCACGCGATGCTCGTCCCCATGCAACCGCCGCCGACGACCACAGTATCGGTCGAGTGTGGGACCCCGGATGGCGGCACGGTGTCCAGCATCCAGTGCGGCCTTATCGCGCTTTCCTTCGAAGGATTTCTATTCCCGTCGCGGCATAGATATCGATTCGCGAATGACAATCCTTTATCTCCGGGGACTCCCGATGCGCGGGCGTGCCGGACACGTGGAGGTTAGGCATCGGGGACGAGCGGGCCCGGGTCGCGTTCGTCGGCTGCGGAGGAGCGGGCTGCAGTGTCCTCCGTCGCGTCGCGGCGCCACCCAACGCGACTCGCATCGCGCTAAACGATGCCGTCCATCCGTCCATGGCGGACGTTTCGACCCGGGTCCTCCTTGCCTCCGGTTCGCTGCAGGCATACGCCTCGATGGACGAAAAGGCCGTGCCGAACATGGAGACGGACGAGGAGAAGGAGATCTCTGCCGCCTTGCTCGATCGGGACCTCGTGGTGATGCTCGGCGGTCTCGGCGGCGAACTCGGCGGGTGGGGCATGAGCCTCGTCGGCCGCGTCACGAGGATCCTCGGCGACGCTAGCATCGCCTTCGCGACGGTGCCCTTCACGATCGAGGGGCCGATTCGGCGGCAACTCGCCGAGGCCCAGCTGCGCCTCCTGCAGAAGCGCGCAGACGGTGTCGTCACCTTCAGCAACGATCGACTCCTCCAGATCGCGCGGGACCTGCCGCTGACGAAGGCCTTCGCGGCCTTGGGTGCGATCATGGCTCGACCGGCGGCGGAACTGGGAGCGGCCCTCGCGCGTCCGGACGTGGTGCCGCTGCGGCGGACCCTGGAGCGAGCCCGGGAATGGCGATTTGGCATGGGCACCGGTCGAGAGAAGCACCGATGTTTTGTCGCGGTGGAAGAGGCGTACGCGTCCCCCTGGTTCACCTCGCTCCCCGAGGAGATCAGCCACGCGATTGTCTTGATGTCCGTTCCGGAACCGAACAAGGACGAAGTGGAGATCCTTCAGGAGGTCCGCCGAAGATCCCCGCACGCCGTCATCGCGTGGGCGAGTGCGCCTTCCGGCACGAAAGACGATCGGACCGTCGTGCAAGTGCTGGCCGGCCTATGATTCGGCGCCGACCGATGAAAACAAATAGAACGGGCTCATCCGGCGCGTGCTCCGCTCTAGCACGCGGGGGAGGGGCCATTGTCCTCCATTGGAAAGGAGATTCGGATCCGGCGGGTCCTCAGCGACGGCAAGGCCCTCATCGTGGCGATGGACCACGGCGTGTCGTCCGGGCCGCTCGCGGGCCTCGAAGACATCCGGAAGGCCGTGGCGAACGTCGCGAAGGGCGGCGCGACGGCAGTCGTCCTCCACAAAGGGTCCGTTCGGTTTGCGAAGGACTACTTCGATGAGAAACTCGCGCTGATCCTGCATCTTAGCGCGTCGACCTCACTGAGCCCGCGGGCCGATCGTAAGGTCGCGGTGACCCGAGTCGATGAGGCCATCTCGTACGGCGCGGACGCGGTGAGCGTCCATGTGAACCTCGGGGGCGAGGACGACGACCGAATGCTCGGCGACCTCGGGACCGCGGCGGCGGACTGTGATCGCCTCGGCTTTCCACTTCTCGCGATGATGTACGCGCGTGGCCCGGCCATCCGTGACCCGTATGACGTCGACGTCGTGAGGCACGCAGCCCGCGTCGGTGCGGAGCTCGGAGCCGACCTCGTCAAGACGACGTACACCGGCTCCGCGGAGACGTTCCGCGAAGTCGTCCGGGGATGTTCTGTCCCCGTCGTCGTCGCGGGCGGACCGAAGCTCGATTCGGATCAGGCCATCCTCGAAATGGTCGCGGGAGGCCTGGCCGCCGGTGCGGCGGGGGTCTCGATCGGCCGGAACATCTTCCAATCGAAGGACCCGATGGGCATGACGCGTACGATCGCCCGCATGGTGTTCGATGGAGCCTCGATTGACGAGGTCTACCGCGGGTGAGACCACATGGACCGCGTGGTGTGGATCGCGGCGTCTCCCCGCGGTGATTCCGATGATGTCCGCCCCGTCGTCTCGGCGGCCCTCGAGGTCGGCTTCGACGAGATTGTCCTCTTCAAGTCGGATGCGTCACTCCAGCGGCTCGGGCGTTTCTCCCCGATTCATTTGAAAGGCTCGACGTTCTTCCTCGGCGAGGCCGAGGTCGGACGGCTCGTGATGACCCGCTCCGCGAAGGACGAGGCGCTTGTCCGTGCGTTGCGGGGCGCGACGAAGCACGTGGTCGTTCGGCCGGAACCGTGGAAGATCATCCCACTCGAGAACCTGATCGCGTTTTTCCAGGGGAGCGGGACCCGGTTGCTCGTGGAGGTTCACGATCTTACAGAAGCGAAGCTCGCCTTCGAGACGATGGAGGTTGGCGCCGACGGCATTTTCCTCACGACCTCCTCGCCGCACGAGATTCGGGCCGTTCGCGCCCTGCTCGAGTCCTTTCAACAGGATATCCGCCTGGTGCGGGCGAAAGTCACGGGGACGCGAGGTCTCGGCCTCGGCGACCGCGTCTGCGTCGATACGTGCTCGTTCCTTCGGCGCGTCCTGGCGGTGGACTCGGAAGGCCGCGCCCGTTCGGTGGTCGTCGGTCGGGTGAAAGTCGAACGCCGACCGCTCCTGATCGTTGAAGCGGAGGCCGACGACCGCCGCTATTCAACAATCGTCCAGAACGCGGAAACGGTTCGTTTCGTGACACCGGACGGCGGATCGGTTGGTGTGAGCGAGCTCCAATTGGGCGATGAGGTCCTCATCCGTCTGGAGGAGGGGGGCCGCCATTTTGGAATGCCGATTCAAGAAACCATCGCGGAGCGATGACATGACGAAAGTCGCGGCCGTCATCCTCGGAAGAAACACGTCGGAGGTTGAGGGTCAATCTCGGATCGCTCTCGCCAAAGGCGCCGACCTCGTCGAGATCCGATTCGATGAAATCGCGGACTTGGGGCCCGATACAATTCGTCACCTGGCGAAGGCGGTCGGCGAACATGCGATTGCGACGCTCCGCTCTTCCGTCCAAGGCGGCGCACAACGCAGAGGCCGTGCGCCGCGGTCTGCGTTGATGAAAGAAATCTGCGTCCAGCGGTTCGCGTACATCGACCTCGAGCTCGAAGAAGATGAGGCAGAACTCGATGACCTCGCCCGGGTCGCCCACCACAACAGTGCAAAAGTCATCGTGTCCCACCACTTCGCCGGGGCCGTGGATGTCCATCAAGCGTCCGATTTCCTGGATGCGTGCGAGGCCCGAGGCGACATCGCCAAGGTCGCGAATCCTGTTGGCGACTTCGGAACCGCGATTCAACTGATCGATCTCGCACGCGCGAGGGCCAATCGGCCTCCCCCGATCGTCCTGATCGGGACCGGCACGATGGGGATGGTCACACGCGCACTCGCCGATGCGCTTGGCGAGGAAATCCAGTACGCGTCGTGGGGGGGCACCGCGGCCCCGGGGCAACTGCCGCTCGCCACCGCCGTCCGTTTGCGCGGGCGTGAACCGATGATCCTCGGCCTCGTCGGCCATCCGTTGGAACACTCGCTTTCCCCCGAGATCCACGAGACGGCCATGGCGGCGCTCAACTTGCCCGCCGTGTATCTGCCCTTCGACATTCCCCTCGATTTCCTCGACCAGTTCCTCCTGGCGGTGGACCGGCTCCGCATCCGAGGCTTCAACGTGACCCATCCGCTCAAGGAATCGATTGCGCAACGCGTCGACGAGCTCGACGCGGATGCCGAGCGGCTCGGCGCGGTCAACACGGTCATGGTCCAGGATGGTTGGACGGTCGGCCACAACACGGACGTCTACGGGTTCCGGGTGTCCCTGCGCGCCCTCGGCCTCCGGGTCGGCGGCCGAATGGCGCTCGTCGTCGGTGCCGGGGGCGGGGCCCGAGCCGTGGTCGATGTCCTCCTCCGGGAGGGCGCATCGGTCCAGGTGACGAATCGCACGATCGCCCACGCCGAGGCCCTCGCGGACTCGTTCGATGATTCCGTCGCGATCGTCCCGATGGAGACGCTCCAACGCGCGGGCCCCTGGGACCTGCTGGTGAATGCGACCCCGATCGGGATGAAAGGCGGTGAGCCCGGACTCCCTGTGCCTGAGGCGATCGTTGCGAAGGCTGCATTCGTGTACGACCTCGTGTACAGTCCCATCGCCACGCCGCTGCTCCAAGCCGCAAGGCGTCTGAACCGCCCCGGAACTTCCGGACTCGAAATGTTGCTCCATCAGGCCGCCAAGGCGTTCGAACTCTGGACCGGAAAGTCGGCGCCCTTCGATGCGATGCGGCGGGCCGCGAAGGAGGCGCTCCGATGAAAGCTCGGGCCTCCTGCTTCGGTGCCGGAACGATTGTGAATGCAATTGCTGCCGGACGAGGGGCCGCATTCGGCCTGGCCCTCCGGGCCTCCGCGACCGTCGAGACCCGACCGGGGCCGTTCGGCATACGGGTCGATACCGCGAACGGCATCGATCCCGAGCTGGCCGCAAGTGCCGCCCGTAGGGTGCTCGAGCAGAGCGGGAGCGGGCGTGGCCTCGCGATATCGGTCGACTCCGAGATCCCGGTTTCTCGGGGCCTAAAGAGTAGCTCTGCGGTCGCAAACGCCGTGGTGCTCGCGAGTGCCCGGGCGCTCGAAGCGGAGCTCGAACCGCTCGAGATGATCCGGATCGGCGTGGGCGCGGCTCTCGACGCGGGCGTGACGCTCACCGGCGCGTTCGACGATGCATGCGCATCTTTCTTCGGCGGAATCGTGCAGACCGACAACCATGCCCGCACAATCCTCAAAAGAGACCGGTTCTCGGAGGGTGTCGTGGCCGTCGTCCACATTCCCGATCGAACGATTCTGAAGGCGGCTCTCAAACGCCTGGACTTCGGGCCGATTCGTTCTGAGGTCGAGGCGGCTTTTCGCCTCGCCGAACGCGGTGACTACTTTCGGGCGATGGAGGCGAACAGCCGAGCGTACGCGCCTGTCCTCGGAGTCAGTGAAGCGCCTGCGATCCGCGCCCGCGAGGCGGGTGCCCTCGCGGCCGGAATCAGCGGCACGGGACCCGCAATCATTGCTCTCGCCGAGCGTTCCGAAGTCGAGCCGGTCCGGGATGCGATGGCGGAGCCTGCGTCGGTAGTCCGCGTCGTCCCGCTGAACAACATCGAGTCGCGCGAGGTGGTCGCCTGAGGTATCTGTCCACGGCCTCGCGCGTCTCCGGCACCATCCAAGCGTCTCCGTCGAAGAGCTACACTCACCGCGCAATCATCCTCGCAGCTCTGTCCCGAGGTCCATGCCACCTGCACCGAGCGCTCCTCGCGGAGGACACCCAGGCAACAATCCAAGGAATGTGTGCGTTCGGCGCTGACATCACTCGAACCAGCGATGGACTGCAAATCTCCGCAGGGCCCCTGCATGCGTCCGATGCTCCCATCGACGCACGGAACTCGGGGACGACCCTTCGCTTCCTCAGCGGGGTCGCCTCGCTGCTTCTCGGTCCGACCTTCCTGACCGGGGACGCGAGCCTTCGGAAGCGGCCGATGGGCCCGTTGCTGGATGCCCTCGAACGCCTCGGTGCCCACGCAGAATCTCTCAGTGGAGACGGCCGCCCTCCCGTCAAGGTGCAGGGGGTCATCCGCGGGGGACAGGCTTCCGTCCCGGGATTCATCAGTTCCCAGTTCCTATCGAGCCTTCTGATCGCGTGCCCACTCGCGGCGAACCCGTCCGAAATCCGAATCGTTCCGCCGATACGGTCGGAGCCTTACGTCTCCATGACGCGACGCGCGATGCGCGCCTTCGGGGTCGAAGTCGATCTCACGAAGAACAGCGTTCGGATCGAGGGCGGACAATCGTACACGCCAACGGATGTGGACATCCCGGGTGACTTTTCTTCCGCGGCGTTTCCGCTCGTCGCCGCGGCGATCACCGACGGAGACGTGACGGTCGAGGGGCTGGACGCGGATTCTCCCGATGGGGACACCCGGATCGTCGACCTGTTGCGCTCGTTCGGCGCGAGGGTCGACACGCTGCCGAATCGGGTTCGGGTGCGGAGCGGCGACCTCGCGGGCCAGACCGTCGACGTCGGCGGCACGCCGGACCTCTTCCCGGTCTTGGCCGTCCTCGCGACGCAATGCTGATGGCCGCCGCGGTGGCCGGCCTCACGGCGAGCGGGCCCCTCGACCTCTCGGACCCGTGGTGCTTCCAGGTTTCGTATCCGTCGTTCCTGGACGACATGCGGGCGCTCGGGGCCCTCCATGCGGTGGTCGGATGAACACCTTCGGCTCGCGGTACCGGACGACGATCTTCGGGACGAGCCATGGCCCCTTCGTTGGCTGCACGATCGAGGGGCTCCGAGCCGGCACACCAATCGATCCGCGGTCGGTGCAGGCGCAGCTCGACCGCCGTCGGCCCGGCCAAAGCCTCCTGACCTCCCAGCGGAAGGAGGAAGATCGCGTCGAGTTCGCGGAAGGGCTCCGAGCGGGCACGGCGACCGGCGAGCCGATCGTAGCGATTATCGCGAACCAAGACGTGCAATCGAAGTCATATGCGGAAAACGCCCGCGTCCCGAGGCCGGGGCACGGCGACTTCACCGCCGTCAGGAAGTACGGAGGCAAGACGGACCTCCGCGGAGGGGGCCAACTGTCCGGCCGCATGACCGCCCCGCTCGTGGTCTCCGGCGCGATCGCGCGCCAGGTCTTGGAGGCGAAGGGCATCCAGTTCTTCGCTCATGCCGCTCAGATTGGACGGGTCACCGCGGATGCCGTCACGCCGAAACAGATCGAGGCGAACGTCGAGCGCACGCCGGTCAGGTGCGCGGACTTGGAGGCCGCAGACCGCATGATCGCGGAGATCGAGGAGGCCCGCAAGGGTCGGGACAGCGTCGGCGGCGTCATCGAAGGGATGGTGACCGGCCTCCCTCCCGGTATCGGTGAGCCGTTCTTCGACTCCGTCGAGTCGAGCCTGGCTCATCTGCTGTTCTCAATTCCGGCCGTGAAGGGCGTTGACTTCGGGGCCGGATTCCGGGGCGCGACGATGCGCG
>WNGK01003159.1_pt1 | contig 17899 bp, 13 predicted proteins | sample 5400601 | NCBI WGS metagenome assembly WNGK01 (sample SAMN13153376, study PRJNA577476) | soil metagenome | isolation source: 60 cm soil or saprolite under Garry oak tree replicate 1 | place: USA:California | collected 2016-06-15
CTCTGCGCGAGCAGGCCAACGGGCCTTCCCTGCTTGTGTTCCTGTTCTGCGTGGTGTGGGCCGGAGATTCCGTGGCCCTTTATGTTGGCCGCGCCATGGGACGGCACAAGCTGGCGCCCTCCATCAGCCCCAACAAGACCTGGGAAGGGTCCATTGGCTCGATTGCCGGCAGCCTCCTGGTCACCGCCGGTCTGCTTGAACTCGCGGACGTTCTGGGTCGCTGGAATTCCGTGGCGCTCTCCTACTCCGACAGCGGCTGGGGCTACTGGCTGGGCCTGGCAGTCATTGTGAACATTGCCGGACAGGTGGGCGACCTGGCGGAATCGGCGCTGAAACGCTCGGCGGGCGTAAAGGATTCCGGTAACCTGCTGCCGGGCCACGGCGGCATCTTGGACCGCATTGACGCGCTGCTGCTGGCTGCTCCGGCGTTATGGTACGCTCAACTCATTCACCACTCGTTTTAAACGAGTTAGCTGCTTCGAGACGATCTCACGACTTTGAAAAGACTCGCCATTCTCGGTTCCACCGGCTCCATCGGACAAAGCACCCTTTCCATCGTCGAACAGTTCCCCGACCGCTACTCGGTAGCCGCGCTCGCGGCCGGGCGCAACGTGGACGAAGCCTTTGCGCAGGCCGTGCGTTGGCGGCCAAAGGTGGTCTCGCTTGCCAATGAAGAGCTGGCCGGCCAGCTCGCAACCCGCCTTCGCCAAGCCGGGGTTAGCGGGATAGAAGTTGTCCACGGCAGCGGAGGCACGGTCGCCTGCGCCACATTGCCCGAGGCGGATTTCGTCGTCTCCGCGATCGTGGGGGTCGCTGGACTTGAAGCGACGCATGCGGCCATCCTGGCCGGAAAGCCCGTGGGCCTTGCCAACAAGGAATGCATGGTGGCCGCCGGGGAGATCCTGACGGCAGCCGCCCGCGAGAGCAATGTTCCCATCCTGCCCATCGACAGCGAGCACAACGCGGTGCATCAGTGCATGCGGGTGGGCGCGCACGGCGAAGTGAAGACCATCTGGCTCACGGCCTCCGGTGGGCCATTCCGCCAAACGCCGCTGGACCGTTTTCCCGGAATCACGCCAGAGCAGGCACTGAAGCACCCCACATGGGTGATGGGCCGCCGCATCACCATCGACTCCGCCACCATGCTCAACAAAGGACTCGAAGTCATCGAGGCCTGCCGCCTCTTCGACGTGCCGTCGAGCAAGGTGCGGGTCACGGTGCATCCGCAGTCCACCGTCCATTCGCTGGTGGAGTACGTGGACGGGTCGATTCTGGCGCAAATTTCCGTGACCGACATGCGCTTACCGATTCTCTATGCCCTGGCCTACCCGGAGCGGCCGGCTTCCAGCCTCACGTTTGATCTGGCCGCGCTGCGCCACCTCGACTTCGAGGAACCGGACTTCCAGCGCTTCCCGTGCTTGCGCCTGGCGTTCGAGGCTGCAGAAAAGGGTGGGGCCCACTGCATCGCGCTCAACGCCGCCGACGAGGTGGCTGTCGAAGCGTTCCTTGACCGGCGCATCCCATTTACTGGTATCCCAGATACAATTGAAAGAGTGCTCGCTTCCACGCCGGAAGCGCACCCGGCTACGATCGCCGAGGTGCTCGCCGCGGACCGGCAGGCGCGTGAAAGGGCCGCACAGCTTGTGAGCTGACCGCCTGCGAAGCACGAAGGACATACTCAATTTTTATGCAGAATCTTCATGATGTCGTGGTAGCCGTCGTCGCCTTCATCGTTCTGATCGGCGTGATGGTCGTGGTCCACGAATTTGGCCACTTCGCTGTCGCAAAACTTTGCGGCGTGCGCGTCGAATCGTTTTCCGTAGGCTTTGGCCCGCGCCTGTTCGGCATCAAGCGGGGCGACACCGACTACAAAGTCTGCCTGCTTCCGCTGGGCGGCTACGTCAAAATGACGGGCGAGACGCCCGATCAGATCACCACCAGCACGGAAGAAGGCGCTGCTGTTAGTCCCGACGATCCGGGTGCCTTCACGTCGCACCCGCGCTGGCAGCGGATGCTGATTGGCGTAGCGGGGCCGGTGGCAAACTTCATCCTGGCCTTCGTTCTGATGGCTTTCTACTTCGCGTTCATCAATGAAGTACCGCTGCACGAAACCAACTCGACCAGCATCGAGTGGGTTGCCGCTGATTCCCAGGCAGCGCAAGCGGGATTCAAGCCCGGCGACCTCGTGCAGCGCTTCGGCAGCGTCGTAAATCCCGACTGGGAGAAGATTGACGAGCAGGCCAACTTCAACTTCAGCCAGACCGTGCCGGTAACAGTGGAGCGGGACGGAAAGCCCGTCCAGCTTTCGCTCGCGTTACCTCCCGACATCAAGGGTCATGACTTCGATATTAGTGACGTGGGCATTATTCCGCAGTACGTGCGCGGCCCCATCGGTGTATACGATGTGCCGGCCGGTACGCCGGCGGCGAAGGCTGGGCTGCGGGGTGGAGACGCGATTGTCGCCGTCGACGGCCATGCCTTTCATACCGTGGAGTCGCTGCTTGCCTACCTGCAGGCAGGCAAGGGAGCGGCCATCACTCTGACTGTTGTGCGCAACGGGGTGACGATCCCGATGGTTGTGAATCCGGCCAAGCTCGACACCGGCTGGAAGCTGGGATTCGAAGCTGTACCGCCACCCATGCGCACAGATCCGCTGCCCATGGGTAAGGCGGTGGACAAGGCGGCGGAATTCTGCCGGGACAAGTCCTTGCTGATCGTCGAAGTACTGCAGGGGCTCTTTACGCGCAAGGTAGCGGTCTCGCAGCTTTCCGGGCCGGTGGGCATTGCCCGCATGGCAGGCCAGGCAGCCGGAATGCGCGGATGGTTCCCCAAGATCGGTCTTGCGGCGGCCATCAGCCTGAACCTCGGCATCCTGAACCTGATGCCCTTCCCGATACTTGATGGCGGCCTGATCCTGCTGCTGCTCATTGAAAGCGTGCTGCGCCAAGACATCAGCATCGCCGTCAAAGAACGAATTTATCAAGCGGCGTTTGTGGTGCTGGTGGTGTTCTTTGCTTTCATCATCTTCAATGACGTAACCAAGCTGCCGATCTTCACCCACGTGAAGCCGTAAGGACCGTGGTCAGTGAACAGTGGTCAGTAACGACTGCACTGCCCCTGCGTAACTGTCGTGATTTGAGAGACTTGATGCCCGTTACCGCCGAAGTTCGCGTCCGCTACGCCGAAACCGACCAAATGAACGTCGTCTACTACGCGAACTACCTCGTCTGGTTTGAGATTGGGCGCGTGGAGCTGCTGCGGGCCCTGGGCCTGACCTACAGCCAGATGGAAATCGAGCACAAGCTGGTGCTGCCGGTTGTGGAGGCCACGTGCCGCTACCGTGCGCCTGCGCGCTACGACGACGAAATCCTCATCGAGACGCGCCCGGCCATGCTGCGAGGCTCGGTGCTCAAGTTCGCCTATCGGGTCCTTCGCAAAAGGGGGGAGGGCGAGGACCCGCAGCTTCTTGCAGAAGGCGAAACCGTGCACGTGGTCTGCGATGAGAAGTTCAACCGCCAGCCGCTGCCGAGCCAGTACTCCACGGCGCTGCGTTCGCTGATGAACTGATGCTGCCGCTTGGAGCGAGGATAAGGGTAACTGTTACCGCCGCCGGAATTTCCCTAGCGGCGGGGAGGCCGCTGGGAAACTGGTGACTGCGGTAACCGAAAATTTAGCCGACGCGCGCCAGAACTTCACTTCCGCCATTGCAGGCAGCTGCTGCCTGCATCAGCTGCCGTTGCTGACGGATTGCGGCCGCCAGGGCATCGAGGGTTGCGCGCTGGGCAGCTTCTTCTGCGGCTGCCATCAGGGTGGAGGAGGAATTGGGGGAGTAGACCGAGCGGGTCTTGTGACCAGAGAGCATTTTTTAGACTCCTTGGGGATTAGTAAGCTAATTTTTTAGCTAAGTTGATTACCAAAATAGCACGAGCTAACACGTTCGTTTCAATTTTCGCACGAAAATGTAGGTTACCAAAGTGGTTGATACCTTAGGGTAACCGGTTACCTATCAGATTCTGCATGACTTGAATACTGCGTGCGGGGTTGAAGGCGATCGCAGCGCGGGCAGCCCGCTCGGCTAATGGAGGCGCCAAACGCTCGCGGTTGATTACTTTTAGCGTGCGACGACGAAGTCGGGAACCCACAGAAGTGCGCGCTTGAAGTCCGATTCGGGCATGGACTTCAGTGCCTGCCGCGATTGCTCCGCATAGCGCTCGGCGACTCCCATGGCGTAGGTCACCGAGCCGTTGCGCACCAGGATCTCCTGAATCTGCTGCCGGCTCACGTTCTCGAAGCTGCGGTCGTCGAGCACGCGCTGGATCGTTTGCCGATCCATTGCCGTTCCATGATCTAGCGAGTGGATCACCGCTAGCGTCGCTTTACCCTCGCAGAGATCGCTGGCCACCGGCTTGCCGAGCACTTCCTCAGTAGCGGTCAGGTCGAGCACATCATCGACGATCTGGAACGCCAGGCCCACGGTGCGACCGTACGCGCCCACGCTGGCCTCCTGCGCATCGGTGGCGCCCGCCAGTACTGCTCCCAGGCGCATCGATACCGAAAACAGGCACGCGGTCTTGCGGAATATCAGGTCGTAGTACTCGGCCTCGGAGACTGCCTTGCCCAGCTTTTGAATCTGCAGCAACTCGCCCTCGACCATCTGCTGGGTGAGGCCAATCAGCAGGTCGAGCACGCGCAGGTTCTTCTCTTCGAGCGCTACCCGAAACGCCTGCATGTAGAGCCAGTCACCGGCCAGCACGCACTTCTCGTTACCCCAGGTGGTGTTGGCTGACGGGCGACCGCGGCGCGTGTCCGCGCCGTCGATGATGTCATCGTGCACCAGCGTGGCCGTGTGCACCATCTCTACTACCGCGCCGAGGCGGATGGAGCTTGGACCCGAGTAACCGAGCATGTGCGCGGCCAGCAGCAGCAGCGAAGGCCGGATGCGCTTGCCGCCGCCCTCTCGCAGGTACTCCGCAATCTCCGTGATGGTGCTGACGCCGGAGGCGGCGTCGCGACCCAGCTCCTGCTCGATCGCCACGAGGTCGTCCCGCAGCAGATCGAAGACCTCCCTCGCCGTCGCTATCGCCAGTGTGCTCAAATCGCTCCGCTTCTCACGCTTTGTCTCGGCTTCCGGCTTGGTGCAGGGGAGCTGTTGCCGGGGCTCGGTCATGCTCAGTTGGTCCGGTAATTCGTAAACTGCAAATCGACTCCGAGGTCCTTGCCGCGCAACAAAGCAATAATGGCCTGGAGTTCGTCACGATCTTTGCTTGAGACTCTAACAGTATCGCCCTGGATGCTCGCCTGCGCCTTCTTTTTTGAGTCTTTGATCAGCCGCACAATTTCCTTGGCCTTTTCCGAGGGGATTCCCTGCTGCAGCGTGATCTTCTGCCGAACGCTCTGTCCGGCAGCCGGCTCAAGCTTCCCGTAGGTAAGATTCTTGAGCGACACGCCCCGCTTCACAAGCTTCTGGCCGAGGATCTCCTTGACCGCCTCCAGCTTGTACTCGCCCGCCGAGGCCAGCTGAATTTCCTTGTCGGCGTCGACCAGCGAAATCTCAGAGTGCGAGTCCTTCAGGTCGAAGCGCTGGCGGATTTCCTTGAGCGCCTGGTCAATGGCGTTCCGGACCTCCTGGATGTCGATCTTGCTCACGATGTCGAATGTGTTCTCTTGCGCCATACTTCCCTCAAGGGGCGCCGGCCGGTGAATTGGCCCCAAGCGCCTGTGTCCTCTATCAGTTTCCCACGCCGGACTGGAGTGAAAACAGCCGCTGGAAGTTTTTCGTGGTGGCTGCGGCAATTTCGTCGGTGCTCACGCCCTTTATCCCCGCCAGCACCGCGGCGGTGTCAACCACCAGCGCCGGCTCGTTGCGCTTGCCGCGATTCGGCCCCGGAGCGAGCCACGGAGCATCGGTTTCGACCAGCAGCCCATCGAGCGGAACCTGGGCAGCCACATCCCGCAGCGGCTGGGCCTTCGAGTAGGTGAGGTTTCCGGCGAAGGAGATGAGGAAGCCCAGGTCGAGCGACCGCCGCGCCTGCTCCCACTCGCCGCCAAAACAATGCATAACGCCGCCGAGGCCGGTATGGCGCCAATAGGTATCGAGCACAAGAAGGAGGTGATTCCAGGCGTCGAAGGCTCCGTCTTTGGGCCGGCAATGGATAAGGATGGGCCGCTTGCGTGCGGCGGCGACTTCCAACTGACGAATCAGACCGACGCGCTGCACATCGGGCGCCGCGCCTTCGTGGTAGTAGTCCAGCCCTATCTCCCCGCACGCGATCACTTCGGGCTCCGCGAGCAGGTTATCGAGCTTCGCGATTGCCGCTTCGTCAGCCTCAGGGGTCGAGTGCGGATAAATGCCGGCGCTCGCATAAAGCTGCGGCACTCCAGGCTTACCGTTGAACTCGCGGCAGATCTCCAGCGCCTGGTGCATCTCCGCGGGGCCCTCGCCAATGCCGATGGAGAGCACTGCGCCCACGCCGGCATTCGCCGCGCGGCGCAGCATCGACTCACGGTCATCGGTATAGCGAGGGCTGTCAAGATGAGCATGCGAATCAATCAGCAAAGAGCACAGTCTCCTGAATCAGAGTGAAGGGGCAACAAGCCACTGGCCCTGATTCCTGCTTCATTTTACGAGGCGGGCTCGCCTGCACCTCCGCTGCAACTATGTCGTGACCATCACAGCCGAATCTTGTTCCGCCGTCGTACCCTTCCGGACGGTGGTCGCTCTAGAGGAGGCAACTATGGAAGATCTTGTACTCGTAACCTTCGCCACTCGCTACGGTTCAACTGCGGAGACCGCGCAGGCAGTCGCGAAGACGTTGCGCAATTATGGCCTCGCCGTGGATCTGCAGCTCACCCGGAGCGTCGCCTCCCTGGAGCAGTATTCAGCCGTGGTTCTGGGAGCCGCCCTCTACATGGGCCGGTTGCACAAAGAAGCACGCCAATTCCTCTCGGCACATCGCGCCGATCTTGCGAAGATTCCTCTGGCGCTCTTTGTCGCTGGGCCGGTCCACAAGGATGAGAAGGAATGGACGGGAGCGCAACAACAGTTGGAGAAGGAACTGAAACACTTTCCATGGCTCACGCCGGTTGCTCAACAAATCGTCGGCGGCAAATTCGATCCTGCGGATTTGGGATTCCTCCTCAAGTTGATTCCGGCGTTGCGCAAGATGCCGGCCAGCGACGTCCGCGACTGGATCGCCATTCGCGCTTGGGCGCGCGATCTTGCTGCGACTTTGTAGCCGTCGCGGCATTAATAAATTGAACTTAGCCTCGATTGATCCTTCTCGATCGCTATTCGCCGAAGACCGGCGAATCGGGAATCCACGCCCCATCAGCAGTCCCATAAGGACTGGCGACAACCACGACATATCCGTCCGGGTCCCGCATCCAGCACTCCCAATGATTCGGTCCGCCGTCGCCGTCCGGTGGATTGCGATGCCGGGGCAGCACAATCTCCACGCCCATGCCGGCAGCGCGCTCCACCACGGCGTCGAAGTCGTCGACCTCAAACCACAGCAGGACGCCATTCCCGTAGGGCTTGGATTTTGGATCGCCGATGGGCCCATGATGGTGGTGAACTTCGAAGTTGTGCAACTGCAACACCAGCTGCCCCTTCGAGACTAATTGCTCGTAGTTGGGGCCGCCATGGTTGCTGCGACATCCGAGCAGCCGTTGATACCACCGGCTGCTGGCTTCAACGTCAGTGACCGCGATAAGAGGCTGTGGCTTCATGCCGCCAGCATAGCAACGCTGCTTCAAAGGTCAATAGCAGATCGAGTCCAAAATCAAGTCTGCAATGCACTCACTTTTGCGCATCGGCGATAAACTTCTCCAGATCGGCTCGCAACTTGTGCAGCGCCTCAAGGTTGAGATAGATCATGTGGCCCGAGGGGTAATAGCCGAATTGCACGTTGCCGCGCAACTCCGCGGGCAGATCCATGTGCGACAGGTCGTACTCCGTGATAAAGAACGGCGTGGCCAGATCGAAATAGCCGTTGGCTGAAAACACGTGCAGGTGCGGGTTCTTGCGAATCGCGCTCGCCAGATCCGCGGCCACGTAAGGCTGCGACTGCTCGCCGCCCGGGGCCATGGGGCCGGCGCCGGCCGGGCGATGCTTCCAGTCCCACTGCCCGATCGACCCCGCGCTGGGGCGGTACTGGTCGGTGCTCTGGTAGTTCAGCTCGGTTTCGAGATAGTTGTGCAACACGGCGATGAACGCCCCGCTGATGCCCGTACTCGACGGATCGTAGCCGGGGTTCTCGCCTGCCGCATCCAGGTCTTCGCCCTCAAAGCGCATGTCGTAGCGGCCCAGCGTCATGCGCTGGTCGCGCAGCACTTCCTTGCGGAATCGGCTCGGCGAGACGCGTAGGTTCGTCTCCTTCACATAGTCAACGCTGAGCCCGGTGAAGCGGCTCACTTCCTTCGCTACGGAGTCCAGCTCGGCCGCCTGCAAGGCATCGCCCTCGAACAGCGCGTGCGCATAGGGACCAGATGCGAATTCGCGCGCCTGCTGCACCCACGCACTCAGGTCCGCGGGCTTGTTCGGAATCTTGTTGAAGTACCACGCGGCCGCCGCGTAACTCGGCAGGTTGCCAATGTAGAGAATGTCATAGCCGCCGGAGCGAACGCTGTAATTCAGGATCGATGAGATGAGCACCACGCCGTTCAGCTGGACGCCGTCGCTGCCGAGCATGTCGGCCAGGCCCGCCGAGCGCGTGGTTCCGTACGATTCGCCGATGAGGAACTTGGGCGAATTCCAGCGCTGGTTCACGCTGATGTAGCGGATGATGAAGCGATCGAAGGCGTGCAGGTCCTGGTCGACGCCGGTGAAGTCCTTGGGCTGGCCCTTGCCTACGGCGCGCGAGTAACCCGTCAGCGGCGCGTCGATAAAGACGAGGTCGGTTTTGTCGAGCAGCGAGTCCTGGTTCGGCACAAGTTGAAACGGCGGACCAGCGGTGGCCTTGGGGCTGTCGGTCACGATTCGTACCGGCGAGAATGAGCCCATGTGCAGCCACAGCGTTGCCGATCCCGGCCCGCCGTTGTAGAGAAAGCTCACCGGGCGCGCCTTGGACTCTGCGCCATCGAGCGTGTACGCCACGTAAAACATGCTGCCGTAGGGCTTGTCGTCTTCATCGCGAATCACGAGCGTGCCCGCGGTGGCCGTGTAGCGGAGCACGCGGCCGTTGAGCATCATCTCGTGATGCGTGACGGAAGGCTTCTCGGGCGGAACAGGAATGTTCTCGTGTTCCTTCTGCTGGTCGCCTTGCGCGGGTTGCTGCGGCTGGTTGCGCTGATCCGGGTTGCGAGACTCCTGGTTGCGCTGGTCGGGATTGCGCGTGTCCGGAATAGGCGGATTTTGGGCACGTGCGCCCTGCCCCGAAGCGAGAGAAGCGAACAGCAGAGCCATGACGGCTGCACGGGCACACGGCCGATGCATCATGTCCATCTGAAAAACCCTCCGGGATGAAGGAATGAAAAGATTCGGCGCGTCATCGCAACGTGAGCAGCCGTATGCACAGCATGGTACACGGAGAGGTCGGGCCGGAGTCTCACGCTCACCGGGAGGCAGAGAGGTAACTCTCTTGACATGGCGTCTAGACATTCTTACTATTGGGCTCCGGTCTTTCCTGCAAACAAATGCTTACCCAATCTGTTGGCGCGCGCGTCCAACGTTTTTTCTTATTGCCGATTGTTGTCCTGCTCGTGTCGCCCTGGGCGCACCCGCAGGAGGTTGGCACTTTAACGCTACTTAAGGACAGCCCGTTGCATGTGATCCGGGGTGTCTCGGTGCTGCAGGGCGTGGAGGGGATGCGGCTCCGGCAGGGCGACATTCTGGAAACTGGACCGGCGGGAACGGCACAAGCGCAGCTGGAGCTATCGGGCGGGGCGGTCGTCGAACTCGGTCCGTCAAGCCAACTGTACCTCTTCAGCCAAAGCGGGAGCGCGGCCGAACTGGTCTTGCTGACCGGCTGGTTGAAGGGAGAGACTACTGCCGGGAATTATCGGTATTCCAACCCGCTTGTCACGGCGACTACAAAGGGTGGCAATGTGTTGCTGCACGCCACAGCCGACACGGCTGAGATCTTTGTGGAGCACGGAATCGCAACTGTGAGCGGCGGTTCAGCCCCTGTGGTGAGTTCCCCAGATAAGATTTTCTTCACGCGCAAAGCAGGTAAGCCCGTCGTCTTTGCAGGGCGCCCGTCGAGAGACTTCATCGACGGGATGCCAATTTGCTTCCGCGATGTGCTTCCCTCTCGTTTGCCGGCCTTCGAGGGCAAGAAGCCGCCCACGCCGAAGAGCGACCATGAAGTCTCCTATGCCGAAATCGAGCGCTGGCTGACACTTCCCCCAGCCTGGCGCAGGGGCTTCGCGGTGCGATTCAAGCCCCGGCTTCAGGACAGCGCTTTTCGTCAGGCGATTGAGGTAAACATCGCGGCGCTCCCCGATTGGGGGCCCGTCTTGCATCCCGAAAATTTCAAAACCGGCCCTGCACCGGCCGACAAACCCAGTTCTCCACCGGGTGAATAAATCTCATGAAACTGATCGTCAAGTTCAACCTCGTCCTGTCCGCCATCTTCGCCGTTGCCTTTGTTCTCTCCGGATGGTTTACGCACACGCTCCTTCAGCGCAATGCCAAGGCTGAGATCGAAGAGAATGCGCGCATCATGATCGAGAGTGCGCGTGCCGTGCGCTCGTACACCAGCACGCAGATCAAGCCGCTCTTGAAGAACCAGATGACTTACACGTTCATGCCGCAGTCGGTGTCTGCCTACTCGGCAAATGAATATTTCAAGCTGCTGCGTAAAAAATACCCGGAGTATTCCTACAAAGAGGCAACGCTGAATCCGACCAATCCCGGCGACCGCGCGACTGACTGGGAGGCGGACATCGTCCGCATGTTCCGGCAGTATCCGGAAAAAAGCGAGTTGGTGGACGAGCGGGACACGCCGGCCGGACGAGCGCTCTACATCGCCATGCCGCTGCCGATCAAGGACGCCACTTGCCTGGATTGCCACGACACTCCGGATCGCGCGCCTCGCACGGTGATCGAACAGTATGGAAGCAACAACGGCTTCGGCTGGAAGTTGAATGATATTGTGGCGGCGCAGATCATCACCGCTCCCATGCAGTTGCCGATTCAGCGCGCCAACAGTGCCTTTACGGCGTTCATGCTGTCGCTTGCGGCGGTCTTCATCGTCCTCATCATCGCCATCAACGCCATGCTGATTTTCCTCATCATCAAGCCGGTGAATCAGTTGTCGAATGTTGCCAGCGAAGTGAGTCTCGGCAACCTCGACGTTCCCGACTTCGAGGCAAGGGGCAGGGATGAAATCGCCAAGCTTGCCGAGTCGTTCGGACGCATGCGCAAGAGCCTGGTGGAAGCGATCAGGATGCTGGAGACCTAGCGAACTTGAAAGAGGCCGGGCGCGATCGCGGTGCAACCCGGCCTCTGAATGTCTTTGGGCTAGACTAGGCGACTACGCCTTGCGCTCAGGTCCCGCAAAGGGCTTGGTGTGAGCTGAGGTCCGCGTCTTATCCAGCTCCCCGGTTTGTGCATTGATCCCCGTCGTCTTGTCTCGCGACAGAAAACTTGAGGCCGGCACATCCTTTTTGATTCCCGCCTCTTTCAGGAAGCGATCGCGTTCCGTCGTTCCGACGACATGCTCCGCAAGGAACTCATAGAATTCCAGCAAGTTGGCTGCGCGCCTGGCTTCTTTCTTCGCCACGATTGGGGCAATCGGCCCCAGGTAGGCTGTCAGCCTGCGGGCCGCCTGTTCGATAGCGACAGGCGTAATCTCCCCCGACGATGAAGCATCCAAGGGGGCGGCTATCGGCGGCCCCGCAGGAACAGGCGGCAACTTCGTGAATGGCGAACTCGCCTTGCCCCCAACCAATTCAGCTCTCTTGGCCAGAAAGGCCTTTCGATCTTCTTCGCGTTCCAGATTTGTGGCGAGCAGCGTGTACAACTCAGCGGCGCTCGTCGTCTTGCCGGCTGCGCGCTTGACCAGGACCCTCGCCAGCGGCCCGATAAACGACGCAAGCTGCCGCTCGATGATTTGAAGCGAGGTCTCGTTCAACTCATCGCTGCCCAACCCCGGCATGGATCGGGTAACCCCGCCTTCAAAGGACGCAGTCGGTATGTCTGGCTTCGCGGAAATGGTCGCGTCGCGCTGCGGCCCTTTCGTCGCTCCCATAGAATCTGCCGGGCCCAGCGTGCGTTGCGAGTGCAAGGTATTCAATGAGGGGGCAGGTGCGGCAGGCGGAAGATCCCGATTCGATGCGGGCAGTGCAACGGGAGGGGCAATTGCCGCGGAGGCTTCCGGGGCAATGGGCATCGTTCCACGAGCGAAAATCTGGGTCGCCGACACATCTGCCGGCTCCGCCTGCATGGGCGGGGCAGGCTGTCGGCGGGATTGCTCCAGTTCCCGCGCCTTCGCGAGACGACGCTCCTCCTCCAACTCTCTTCGGCGTTGCTCCTTTTCGCGCGCTTCCTTCTCGCGCGTTTCTTTGTCGCGCAATTCCTTTTCGCGAGCCTCTTTCTCCCTCGCCTCTCTTTGACGCAACTCCTGCTCGCGTATCCGCCGTTGTTCTTCCTCGCGCTGCGCACGCTCTCGAAGTTCCTTCTGGTGCGCTTCCTTCTCCCGCAATTCCCTGGCGCGCGATTCTTCTTCGCGCCTGCGAATCTCGCCCTCGATCCGCTCTTTCCTCTCGAGCAGCCGTAATTCATTCGGATACACCGCCAGACCGCGGTCAATCGAACGCAGAGCGCCCTGCCAATCGCCCGTCGCCACGCAGCGTTGAGCCGCGCTCAGGCATTGTTCCGTGAGTTGCCCGCGCTTCCACGCATCCATCCTCGCTCGCACGGCCGCAAGCAGCGGAGAGTTCGGCTCCAGGCGTGCGGCTTCCGACGCCAGCAGTTCCGACGCCTCGCAATCCGATTGCATCGCACCATCCGCAGCTCCAAGCAGTCCGTTCATCACCAGGTCGCGGATCACCATGTCCGACCTGGCCGCTGCATTCGCCTCCTGGAACGCTTCCAAGGCCTTTCTCCACTTCTCCTTGCTGACCGCCTTGGTGGCCCCTTCCAGAATCTTTTCCGCCTGCGCCCGGTTTGCGATTCCTTCCCGAACCCTTCTTTCGATCTCGGCCAGTTCGCGATCGCCGGGGAAGACCCGCTTGGCCTGGGCCAGCAAATCCTCCGCCCGCTTGAATTCGGCCGACGAGAGCGCCAGCTGCAGACTCCTTACGCAGTTGGCCTTCGCTTCAAGCAGGGCCTGCTGATGACGCTGCCGCGCCTGCTCCAGAATGCGTCCGAGGTCCGGATAATCGCGATAGACGGAGGCCAGCGCCTCCCACTTCCCCAAAGCCTGGTCGTACTGGTGCGCTTGCTCCAGGTCGCGGGCTTCCGAGGCCAGCGAAGCCGCTTTGCTCCGCAACTCGCGCGATGCGCTCAACTGCTGTTGCAGCCGGACCTCCTGCGGCTCCGCGCGAAGAGCTTCTTCCAGGATCTCGACGCGCGTGTCCAGGACGACCGCCTGCTGGGCGCGGCTTAAGGCATCCAGCACAAAGGCTTCCCTCTTCAGTCGCGCCTCTTCGATCCGCGTAGCTTCCGCGGCCTGCTGGATCCGCTGTTCCAGAAGCGCCTGCAAATCCCGCAACCGCCGGTCTTCTGGATACTCCCCAAGCGCTTGCCCGAGTTCACGCAATGCCCCTTGCAGATTGCCATTCGCCTGCTGCCTTCTCGCGGCGTCGAGGGCGCTCGCAATCGATGCGTCCCGTTTGCGCCCCTTGATCGTGGCCTGCAAGTCAGGAGAATCCGCCGCGTCGGGCCGAATCTCTGCCAAGTGGCGCAGAATCATATCCGAAGCCTGCCAGTCCCTCTCGATCGCTGCCCGCGATGCCTGTGACAGTTCGCTGACGACCTGGTCCCGAATCAGAGTGTCCTGGCTTGCGGTCTGGTATGCGCGCACCGTGATCTGCGCGCCCGCATCCCAATTCTGGCTGGCGAACAACTTCCGCCCTTCCCCCAGCAGCTTTTGCGCCTTGGCGCGCTGTCTGGCGCCGGTTTCGGCTCTCTCCTGGAGTGCCATCAGGTCGTTATCCCACGGGAACTCCTCATTTGCCCGTCCTACCAAAGCCGCAGCCTGGTCGTAGTCGCACGCGTTCAGCGCGCGTTCGATCCGGCTGATCCAGCTCTGTTTGGCATCTGTGTGGGCTCGATCGCGAAGGTCGCGGGTCCGCTTGATGATGTTCTTAAGGTCGCGAAAGTGCTGGTAAACCGCACTCACCGTCTCCCACTTGGCCAGCGCCTGGTCGTACTGGCGATCCTCCTCAAGCTTCCGCGCCTCGGCGGCAATCTTGGAGATGACCTGGTTCAGATTGCGAGCCTGGTGCAGCTGTTCCTTCAGTCGAACATCCAGGGCGCTCTTGCGCAGCGCCTCTTCCAGAATCTGGACGCGCACGTCCAGTACCACCTCTTGTTCGGCGCGCGACAATGCCGTCTGAACCGCCTCTGCTTGTTCCGACCGAGCCCGGCCCAGCAACTGGCGCACTTCCTCATCGTCGCCGCTCTCGCTTTTCGCCGCTTCAAGAGTTCGAATGGCATCGTCAAAGGCCTCATCGTTCAGAAACTGTCGTGCATCCCGCAGCCTCTCCACCCTCTGCCGCTCCATTCGCTCCCGATGCAGCCGCTCGCGCACAACCCCAAGCAGCGACTCAAGTCGAGCCTCCGATCCGAGCTGCGCAATCGCTCTTTCCAGCTTGTCCCGCAACTCCTCGTGGCGGCCGGCCTGCAGCAACAAGCGCGACTCGGCCATCAGACCATCGACCAACTGCTTGCGCTCTTCAATCTGGCGCTGCCGGTCTGCAAGGGCCTTGAGTTTGAGCAGATTTCGGTCTTCCGGAAAGCGGGCCAGACCCTCATCCGCCTTCGCGCACGCGGTCCGATAGTCGTCGCGATTCAGCGCCTCATCAACCTCGTGGGTCAGCGCCTCCAACTCCCTGCGGCGGCGTTCCTGCTCCTGTCCCGCTGCAGCCGACTCCATCAGCGAATGCACTTGCGGCGCTTCCGGATCCAGTTCCTCCGCCTGCTTCAGAATCATGAGCGCGGCTGTGAACCGCCGCGACGAGATCTCCTGGCGCGCCTCCAGCAGATACCCCTCCATCTGCTGCTGCCGTGCGCGCTCCTCAATCTCCCGCGCAATCAGGCGGTACAGCGTCCTGGCCTGGGTGTCGTTCGGCGCCACCGCCAAGGCCGCCTCCGCCGCCTCTTTGGCTTCCTCCAGATTGCCCTCGGCCTGCGCGGCTTCAGCGAGCTTGAGAGCCGTGTGCAACTTCTCCGCGCGCACAGCCGCAGCACAAATCGCTTCGCGCAACTGCTGCAGGTCGGCGTTGTTCCGGTCCAGCCCCAGTGCCCGATCCACGTGCTCCAGCGCCTTATCGAACTGCTCGTCGGCCAACCCCTCTTCGGCTTGCTGCTGCAGTCCGCGCACTTGTTTGCTGAGTTCATCCCGCTGGATTCGTTGCTGAACCTCGCGCAGTAACTTGTTCGCGCGGGTGTGATGCTGGTCAATCTTCAGCACGCGCAGCAGCGAACCCTGCGCCTTGTAAACTTCCCCCTGATCGAGCAGGAGCGCTACCTCCTGCATCTCCCGGCCGATCAGTTCTTCTTTCAACTGTCCCTGCAGCTGGGCGAGGTCCAGGGCGAAGTCATCGGCCGAGGCGTAGCGATCGTTGGGGTTCTTCGCCAGCGCCCGAAGCAGAATCTCCTCCATCTCCGGCGGGTAGGCGCTCAGGAAATTCCGCAGAGGAGGAGGCGGCTCGCTCACAATCTTCATCAGTGTGCTCGCCGTGTTTTCGCCGTCAAATGGCAGATGATCCGTAACCAGCTGATAGAGAACCACCCCGGTGGAGAAGATGTCGGTCCGGGAGTCGATCGACTTCGAATTCACCTGCTCCGGAGCCATGTACCGCAGTGTGCCGATAACCTCGCCGGTCCGCGTCACGTTGGTCTGGCCGGCGTGCGCTATCCCGAAATCGAAGATTTTGATCCCGCCGTCTTTGCAGATCATGATATTGGCCGGCTTGATATCCCGGTGAATCACGCCCCGGCGATGGGCATAGCACAGGCCGTTGCAGACCTGAATCACGATGGAGATCTTCTCTAGCAGATTGAGCGGACGGCGGTTGGAGAGAATGCTGTCCAGGCCCTCGCCCTCAAGGTACTCCATCACAAAATAGGGATTCCCGCCGTAGTCGCCCAAGTCGAAAACGGTAACGATGTTAGGGTGCTGCAGGCTGCCCAGCGACTGCGCCTCGCGAAAAAAGCGCTTTAGCATGTCGGGATTCTCAGCGAAGTCGCCCGTAATCATCTTGATCGCCACCCGCCGATCAAGGTGGGGGTCTGTCGCCTGGTAAACGACCCCCATGCCTCCGCGTCCAATGACGCCGATGACATCGTATTTCCCGATTTTCGTCGGAACTGGGGTAGTTGTCATGCAGTCGGAACCTGGATCTGGTGGAACAGCACCCGGCAACTCTGTACGCCTGGAATACAGTGGCCTCCCAAGCATAGCGCTGAGTAACCATTGGCACGCCATGGTTAACGAGGCCAGGCTTACCGGGGTGCGGCTAATTATGCTACGAACGTAGACTCGTAGCAACCACAAGCAGCAAGTTGGCCCGTAGCTGGGCGTTTGCCGACATTCCGCTAGAGTCGTGAATCGCCAAAGGCGCTCCCAAAGGCGCTCAAAGATAAACCCCGTAAGGTTATAAGCCTTACGGGGTTTCAGCTTCCATATTTAGGTTTAGCTACTTCAGGCGGCAGCAGCAGCCGTCGTCGTCAAGCCTAGCCAAAGTTAGCTGCATCCGCTCGTCGACCCGCAGCTCATGCAGCGATAGCAGCTTCCGTTGCGGACCATGATGGCTCCGCAAACTCCGCAGCTCGGCGCGTCGCCCATGTCGTAGAGATCGCGCATGGCGTCCGACGCGTGGTAGATACCGCGATCCAGCAGGTCCGGCCCGTGCGACAGGTCGCCGCCGGTCGAGCCCGTCGCGCGAATCTCCGGTGCAATACCGCCCGCCGGCGAAGCCGTTGACCCCATCCCGGAAAGGCTGCCCTGCGACAGGCCGCCCTGTCCAACCTGATTCAGCTTGCGCGCAACCTCTTGGGCCAGGCGAGAGAGCTGATCGTTCGGCATTGCGCGTTGCTGCTCCTCCAACTCGGGATCGGCTAGGATTGTCGGCGAAGCTGGCAGTTGCGGAACCTGAGGAGCGAGCCCCGCAAACAGGCTCAGCTGCGTACCCGACAGGAAGCGAAGGTTGAGCCAGCGGAAGATGTAATCCATCAGGCTCTTGGCGTAGCCGATCTGCTCGTTGCCCGTCCAGCCGGAAGGCTCAAAGCGCGTGTGGGCAAACTTCTCGCACAGCACCCGCAGGGGCACGCCGTGCTGAAGAGCGAGTGAGATCGCGGTAGCAAAGGAATCCATCAGGCCCGAAACCGTCGAGCCCTCTTTCGCCATCTTGATGAAGATCTCGCCCGGCTGCCCCGTTGGATAGAGGCCGACCGTGATGTAGCCTTCATGCCCCGCAATCGAGAACTTGTGCGTGACGGAAGCCCGCTCCTCGGGCAGGCGGTGGCGCACGGCACGCGGCGGCGCGTTCAGGTCCTGCGGTGGTTGCGCAACCGGAGCAGGAGCAGGGGTGGCCTTGATCACCGGCATAGCCGCGGCCTTCGCGATTTCCTCCATCGCCTTGCCAAACGCGCCGGCAGCAGCGATCATCTGCTTCGCCGTCACCTCCAGTTTGTCGCTGATTTTGGCTTCCAGCGCCTTCATGTCCGCGTCCGACGCGGGCTGTCCGGCTGCGATGTTCGCTAGCACGCGCGTGCCCACCACATCGAGCG
>WNGK01003160.1_pt1 | contig 17899 bp, 20 predicted proteins | sample 5400601 | NCBI WGS metagenome assembly WNGK01 (sample SAMN13153376, study PRJNA577476) | soil metagenome | isolation source: 60 cm soil or saprolite under Garry oak tree replicate 1 | place: USA:California | collected 2016-06-15
GCGAGCGCAGCGAGCGTAACCCGAGGATCACGTTCCCGAAAAGAGTCAGGAGCGCCAAAGGCGCGGAATAAGACCGGCGTTAGCCCGACCGTCAGGGAGGGCTCAAACTCCTTGGTTGAACGCATGAACCGTTGCTTACGCGCGGGCTAATGCTCGTAATGGTCTGCGCGCCTTTGGTGCTTGGATACGAAGCCCTCCCTCACGGTCGGGCTACTGCCGCGTTTCATTTCTATCTGTGTGAAGGACAACACATTGTCCAGAATCGAAACAAAAATCCGATATCAATCTGCACTCTTTCCGTGACGTATTTGCTCGAGAAAAAGCCTCCGTGCACGGATTCGCTTGCTCGGGACTCTTTGCCCGGAATTTGCATTAAAGCCTCGCAATCGTGATGAGCCGTGGCGGTCTCCGAATCATCTCGTGTTCTTCGGTGTTTTGTCATGAACAGAATTACCAGACTCGTCCTTCTTATCCTTGCAAGTGCCGCGACAGGCGTCGTTGTGTGGGCATTGCTGCACTTTACTGCTCCAAAACGGCAGGGCCTGCCCCAGTCGACGAACGACCTATCCAGTTTTGCAAGCAGCACGAATGCTGATCTGTGGACCGAGGCGGTAGAGAAACTCAAAGCGGATCGAGGCGAGCCGGCTGGCGGACAGGCCTCAGTCGACGTTCCGCCAGAGCTGCGGCATTACGATGACAAGCACTGGTTTTTGGCTACACAGGTCGCTGAGGTTCGGAAACACAATATCCAAACTTGTCAGGACTTTGTGGATCTCGCGGTGATGATCGAACGCGGCGAAATCGTTGCGGTACCCGCTGTCACTGATAACTACATCCTGTTCGGCGTCGGCGCCAAAGCAGACGAGGGCGCGTTCAGCCGATATGAAGACGATCACAACATCGGACTTTATGACGAAGCACAACTGCGCGATGAGTACCGGAGGCTCGACGCGACGCGCGCGAGCCTACAGAGCGAAATTGCGGATTTGAAAGTTCAGTTGAGCGCACTGAAGAAACGCGACCGTTCAAAACAAAGCGAGCTTCAAAAACAGATCACGGCGCGGCAGCAGGAGTTGAAATCGACCGATGAAGAGAAAGCACTGCTCGATCGATTCTACGGGCAACCGGACAGCCGCCAGAAACTATTCCGCGATTACGAGTCACTACAATCGCTGGCGAAGAATTTCGGCGGACGTTCCTATAATCTCAACGATTTATCTGACCGCCAGGCGATGAAGGTGGACCTGCTCAGGTCGCTGAGACCTGAAGCGCTTAAAGTGCTGGAAGAAATAGCCACGGATTACCACCGCACGTTCGATCGTCCTTTACCTGTAAGTTCACTGGTCAGACCGGAACAGTACCAACATGCATTGAACAAGGTGAACCGGAATGCAGTACTCATCGATACACCACCACACTCGACAGGCCTGGCGTTCGACATCGATTATCGCTACATGAGTGGCGCAGAACAGTCTTTCCTGATGAGCGAACTCGCGCGCATGAAGGACCAGGGGCGCATTGAGGTATTACGCGAGCGGAGCGCCAATTACCACGTGTTTGTCTTCATCGACGGCACCCGGCCGAGTGATGAGCTGATCACAGCATCGTTAGACGAAGCCACTGTGCCCGTTAAAGAAGCGCATCACCTTACGAAAAAAGCTGCGAAAGCAAAGAGCAAACAACAAAAGACTAAGAACACAAACGCGAAGGCGAAAAGGAGACGGCGATGATACTGAAAAGGTTGAATCTGTGGGGCGTTTTGCGGGACGTTCCTCTTTTAACAGGATCAGCCGGCAGCCCTTACGATTTCCTGCGGAGTAATAGACCGGCGTGCAGGTGGGGTCGTCGCCATTAGGCCTTGCCGTTCTCCTTTCGTCACCCTCGTCTTGATTCTTCCCTGCAGACACCAAGACAGGTAACGCGACTTCCAGCATTGTCACCGACGAGTTAAGGTCCTCCTTCTATCGCCAGAGTGGGATGGGTCTGCGACTGGCTAATGGCCTGCCGTCGTGAGGCCCGTTAGATTCTTCGCTGTCATTTGCGTACTGAACGCAGTCGCCCTGCTGCTGAAGCTGCGCGGGTGAGAAGTTAATCCAGCGTCGCCCAGTCTTTAATCTTGCGATTACGGTTCGTCTGGAAGAGGCAAGACGACCCGTGGGCGGTGACGGACGTATTGAACACAGTCACCTTGATCACTGAAGCTACGCGGCTGAGTAAACTACAGCCAGCCCTCGTCCTTGCATTCGTTGACGTCACGTGGCGGTCCGCATCGGCGTTCGTTATTCGGGATATTCACCGTTGTTGGTTTTCCCTCCGGGACAATGAAGGTGTTGTACACTACGACATCGTCACCCAACGTGGTGCTGAGATTTTTTGCTCTATGGGCACGGCCATCCATCTCCTCGAAAGCTTGCCCTGCGCGTTTCCTCCCCTCCACATCCATCCTCCACGGTCAGTGTGCCGCTTTTTATGACGTTGAAAGCATACCCGGGGTGATAATGCCACGCGAGCACCTCCCGGGCGCTATAGTAAGGGTTCGCACCGTCACTGTCGCCGGACCATCGAAGATTTCTGAATGCGCGATGGTGCCAACCGCAAGCACGAAGGGGACCGCCGCATATGCAGTGGCGCCTAAGAGAACGGCACCACAATTGCTCTGTGCCGATGCGCGTTTCAAGTCGGTACTTGGGAGGACATCTATGAAATATCGTCGGCCATTCTGTCTGCCAGTCATCGTATTTGCACTTCTTCTTATCGCTCTACCCGGGCGCGCTCAAACAGGAAAAACTTCGATTGTCTCGCGCACTGCCACGGTTGATGGCGTGAAGCTCCACTACCTGATGGCCGGTCATGGCCCAGCGATTATTCTTATTCATGGCTACACACAGACGTCGCGGATGTGGCGACCACTCATTCCTCTGCTTGCAGAGAAGTTCACCGTGATCGCTCCTGACCTTCCAGGGATTGGAGACTCAGATATTCCCGCCGACGGTCTCGACATGAAGAATGCAGCCATTCGTATTCATGATCTCGCGAAGTCTCTCGGGGTGACTAAGGCGCGCGTCGTCGGGCACGACATCGGTCTCATGGTCGCTTATGCCTATGCCGCGCAGTTTCAATCAGAAACCGAAAAGTTGGCGTTGCTCGACGCATTTCTGCCGGGCGTCGAAGGATGGTTAGCCGTTTACGATAACCCGAATATTTGGCACTTTCGCTTCAACGGTCCAACACCCGAAGCTCTGGTGCGCGGACGAGAGCGCATCTATTTCGCCTACTTCTGGAACAGTTTTGCCGCCGACAAAAGCCGCTCGCTTCCACCAGCCGATCGGCTTGCCTACGTTACCACCTATTCTCGTCCGGGACGAATGCATGCTGGGTGGGCGTACTTTGCGAACTGGCCAAAGACAGCAAAGGACTTTGAACAACTCTCGCAGACAAAGTTGGCTATGCCGGTCCTGTCGATAGGTGGAGAGAAAGCAAACGGAGAAGCACTGGGCCAGCAAGCCAGGGTCGTAGCTACTGACGCTACTGTGATGGTCTTTAAAGACACCGGTCACTGGCTCATGGAAGAACGACCAAAAGAAACGATGGATGCGCTCGTTAAGTTTCTATCTCAATAGGCCATCGCCGGTAAGCTAATGAAGGTTGCCATCGGATCAGACCATGCCGGATTTCGTTACAAAGAGAAAATTAAGCAGTACCTTGCCGAGTTAGCGCATGAAGTCGTTGACTTCGGCACTGATTCAGAAGTACCGGTCGACTACCCTCTCTTCATTCGGCCGGTTGCTCTCGCAGTAGCCAGCGGCGAAGTTGAATGCGGCGTTGTGATCGGCGGCTCCGGTAATGGCGAAGCGATGGCTGCGAACCGCGTTAAAGGAGTGCGCTGCGCTCTTTGCTGGAATGTCAAAGCGGCGCGCTTAGCGCGACAGCATAACGATGCCAATATGATTTCACTCGGCCAGCGAATGATAACAGAGGAAGTCGCTTTGGAGATTGTGCGTGTTTGGCTGGACACTCCATTCGAAGGCGGGCGACATCTGCGAAGGATTCAGTTGCTTGACGTTGAGTAAGAGGACAATTAAAGAAAGCGATCACTTCGGTTCAGAGATCGAATTCGCGTGATCACCGGCACCGCTGATGACGTGCAAGGTTCAGTCAGAGAGATTGCTGCTGACCCAACTTATCTGGACGTTTTCGTCCCGGCCAATACATCATTTAATCATCCAATTCCCGCGGGACATGTCACCGATCCATCTGGAGCCGTTGTTCCGCAGGCAAAGATCGAACTGCGTGATGCTGGCACAGGGGCGGTACGCACGACTACGAGGGACCAGGTCTCGCTGCGATGCGGGGCCAAAGCGAAAGCGCGCCAAACGCGATGGACGCTGGCATTACTCAGACCGCAAGCTGTGGCCGGCGAGCGCGTGCTCCAGTGCGTCGCGTTCCCAGGCGCGGACTCCAAGGTCATCGTCAACACTCGTTCGACTTCGGCGTCACTGAGTCGTCGCGGTATCGGTCGTCCGGTTCGCATCAGTTCCTTCCTTATAACTGATACGAAAATGGTCGACTATTTGTTATGCGGACTTTAAAAACAGGACACTAGCTTGACAGTAATGTCTGCTCGATAAAGGGTCAGTCAACCTCGTAGTAACCCTCCCTCGCTATTCGGCTTCCCAGCACGAGTCTTCTCGCCTCTCATGTCTGTTTAGCCTTTTGACAATCCCCTTGAAGGGGAGGAAGGTGGACCGGACTTGCGTCAAATACTCAAAAGGCCATCGACGCTCGGTGCGTCATGCCTCGGCAAAATCAGCTCGTCAGGCCGTCGTGCTTCTTGAGAATGTCGCGCAGCCACCACTCGTGCTTTTCGTGAATCTGAACGGTGCGCGCGAACAGATCATTGGTGCCCGGATCGTTCGCTTCGTCGGCAAGCCTTGCCGCTTCGCGCATCTCCTGAATCACGACCAGCAGGTTCCGGTCTGCTTCTTCGATCATGGCCCGCATTGTCGCGTCACGTTCAGCAACTTTAACGCTGGCGGTATTCACCACCTCAAGCGGAGCCGAGATTGGATTCTGACCGATCATGCGCACCCGCTCAGCGAACTCATCGAAAGTGTCGAGCACTTCCTTTGCAAACTCGTCAAACAGCAAATGCAGGTCGCGAAACAGCGGCCCGAAGGTTTGCCAGTGGTAATGCTTGTAGTTGCCGTAGAGAATGAACGCATTGGCGACTTGCCGTTGCAAACTCTGAACGACCGCGCTGTCTGGTGCATTCTCTCTTGATATCTGTTTCCCGATTGCCGCAGGATCCGGCGCTGCGCGTTTCTGCGCAGCAGCACTCGCAGCAGTTACCTTTGCCATAGTTTCTCCCTCCGGTCTGAAAAACGATTCACTATTATCCGGGTTGCGATGTGGGTCAGACCGCCACCGCCGCGTCGCAACTGATATCCAACTAGCGTGGACCGTCCGTGTGAACCCATTATACTTGCCAAGGGCGAGTCTTTACGACTGACTAGCGCGCTGCGCTGATGGCGCTACTGAACACTCCACGCCGGCTGTCCCTCCCGAAAATTCAATCTGACATGCGGCGGCGGCTTTGTTCCTGTCATGAAGCAGCACGACGAAGCCGTACAAAATATTGAAAGTCACAGTAGGCACTGTGAAGAAATCAATTGATGATCTACGGCGACAGCCTTCTTTCGATTCTATGCTGAGCTGAACGATTTCCTTGCTGCCGATAGAAGACAGATTGAATCAACTTATTTTTTCGAGGATCGAGTTTCGGTCGAACCGCTCGTTAGGCCGCGGCCACACCTGCTGCGAGAGGTCCGCCGAAGGTAAGGGAGCACCACGATGAATTTGAGATCTGCCCGGTGTGCGAGCGCCTCTACTGGAAAGGCTCTCATTACGAGCGCATGGAAGATTTCGTCAACAGAATCCTGCGACGTTAGTGGCTAACACCGCCATTTATTAATCGACAGTCCGCAATTCGACATCCGAAATCCGAAATTCTTCGCCTGATCTCTGATCTGCACCGCTGGCCTCTGTTCTCAGCCTTTTTTTCTCTTTCGCCCTTAGCTCTTCGCCGCTTGGCCGCTCTTGCTAATCTCTGACCTCTCATCTCTGACGCCTGTGCCCTGATTCATTACCACGAGCGCGCCTGCTTCATAACATCAGGACAGCGTGCTTCTCAAAGGCTTGCTGAACGAGGGAGAACCGGAGCCGAGTGGTAAAATGACGAAAAATTTCACACACTAGCGCAGGTTGAGGCGGGAGAGTAACGGTGAAATTAGTATCCATTGAAACCACACCAAATCCAAACAGCATGAAATTGAATTTGGATGAGAGGCTCGCCAAAGGGGTCGCGATTACATATACACACGAAAATACAGGAGATTGTCCGGGCTACATCGAAAAGATCTTGGCCATCCCAGGGGTCAGCAGTGTCTTCCGTGTCGAAGACTTTATGGCTATCCAGCGAAAGCCAACTGCTGGATGGGAGGATATCTTGTCTCAGGCCCGCGCCGTACTCGAATACATCAGTTTGAACAACGCGAAGCCAGAACCCGCAGGAACGTCCGATAACAAATGGCGCGAGGTAACGGTAGCGGTGCAGTATTTTCGAGATCTCCCAATGTTAGTCAAAGTGTCCTCTGGTAGTGAAACAACTCGCTTGCCGTTAGCCGAGAGATTCGGTAAGGCTATTGAGCGAGCAATGGGTGCATCGGAAAACATGCTGATGGAGCGAAAGTGGAAAGACGAAGGTCTGCGCTACGGGGATCTGCGCGACGTCGGCGAGACGGTGGTGCGCGAGATTTCAGCCGTCTATGATGAAAAGAAGTTAAAAGAATTGGTTGAGAGGGCCTATCACCCTGACTTACATGAAAAGGTTGAGGCGAGTCGGGAAAAACTGGTCCAGGCCTTTGAATCGCCCAAGTGGGAAGAGCGGTTCGCCGCGCTAAAGGAATTTGGCAGAAATGCAACAGCTCAGATAGATTCTCAAGCTTTGACACTGATTATCAGAGCTACCAAAGATCCAAAGATGTCGATTCGCCGCTTAGCGGTGGTCTTTCTCGGGTTGATAAAAACTCCTGAAGTCTTGGCTCCACTCTGTGAGGCTCTGAAAGACGAAGCAGTTGGGGTGCGCCGATCGGCAGGCGATGCATTAACGGATTTAGGAGATTCGAAGGCGATTGGCCCGATGGTTGTGACATTAAAAGATCCGAACAAACTTGTTCGGTGGCGTGCCAGTCGATTTCTTTATGAGTTAGGCGACGAAAGCGTTCTGCCCGCACTCAGAGAGGCCCAGGATGATCGCGAGTTTGAAGTTGCGATGCAAATCCGACAGGCCATTGAACGGATAGAGAGCGGCAAGGTTGGCCAAGGATCTGTTTGGAGACAAATGACCCAAGGGATTAACTAGTGGACTGTAACAGTTGATTTGCCAGATTGAGTACACAAACTGATGGTCCGCTCGAAAATCGAAATCTTCACCGCAATGCTCGCCGAGCAGCCGGAAAACGCCATGATCTGGTACGGCCTAGCCGGTGAACAATACAAACTGGAGAACTGGGCTGAAGCAGCGAAGTCTTTGCGCCAGGTCGTGGGTCTCAACCCGGATTATACGGCCGCCTATCAGATGCTGGGCACGGTCCTGGCTAATGCTGGTGACCTTGCCGGGGCACAACAGGCCTGGAGAGATGGTATTGAGGCCGCGGATCGTACCGGCGCGTGGAAGGCCGGGCAACATATGCGCGCCTTGTTGGCGGGCGTTGCCGGCGCCGATGAGGCTCTCTGCCCCCAACCAGGGGACTGAAATGCCGGTTGAAAATTCCAAGAATGGACGTCGCGGGCCTCTCAAAAGGGGTCCGCCTCTTTTACTTCTTTTCACGGCGCATCTTCTTCATCACACTTGTCTCTTCGATGAGCAGTAGCGGCGGCGGCACTATCCATGTATTCGTGGAATCTTACGACTTTACCATTAGGTACTGTGAACACATGCGCAAGGTCACCCCGGATCATCAACTAACCGGTGACGAAAGGTGGATTCATCTTGTCTGAGTCGCTAATTTTGTTTCTTCTTGAGTTAAGTTGACAATACCTCTAAGACAACAAATTAGCTAAACCAACTCTTTCCATATCCGTGGAGGCCGCGGCATTTATGGTGTTACACTTGCCCCGTGTGCGACCCAGAATCGCACTTACCAGGGTATGTCGCATGAGCGATCCCTCCTGTTCACCGCACGAGATCACGCAGTTGCTGGCCGAATGGAGCAACGGAAATCAAACCGCCCTCGATAAGTTGTACCCGCTGGTCTACAACGAACTTCACAAGATGGCGAGCCGATATATGAACCGTGAGCGAAAGGGTCACACGCTGCAGACCACGGCCCTGATTAATGAGGCATACGTTCGCCTCGTAGATCAAAAACATGTTCATTGGGAAAACCGAGCGCACTTCTTTGCTATCTCTGCGCAGATCATGCGGCGCATTCTGATCGATCATGCGCGTTTCCATGCTTATGCCAAACGAGGCGGCGGAGCCCAAAGGGTTTCCCTGGATGAAACCGCCATCATCGCGGCTGAGCGCGGTTCGGATTTGCTTCTGCTTGACGAGTTGTCTCTGGTCACCCAATCACAATCTGGTTGATGTCGGCTTGAGCCTGGCGGTCTCTGATAACTGCACCCCATCGTCGGCCATGGCGGTTACAGTGAACGTCACCAGCGACGAAAGGCCAGAAGTTGACACTCAGGGTGACGGGAGCTTCTCGCCGGATGCTGTGGTAACTGGTACCGGTGTTGATTGCCTGGTGCGACTGGGGGCAGAACGGAGTGGAAACGAAGATGGACGTGTTTATCTCATCCGCATCACTGCCACCGATCAATATAACAACACTACCTTGAAGATTCTCCGAGTTGGCGTTCCCCAGAGTCAGAATCCACGCATTGGGATTTGCCGGATCGACAGCCGACCCGTTCCGGGAAGTGATGCACCTGATGGTGGATTCTTTGCAGAAAGTCCGCCAGCGCCGGTGATAGGAAAGAAACAGTAGAACCGAACAAGAACTGAGCCTTTAACATGGCGCGGTATGAGCGGCGGCGTTTCGAACTCAGAAGCGTCGCCGCTCACTTCACAGAAAATAAGATTCTTACCACTGAGCGCGTCGAAGGTCGACCTCACCGTAAATCTTCGCTTTGTTCCAGTATCCAATTCGCAGTTGCCGCAATCGGTCGTGATCGGTAAACGTGGCGGCGATGCTATGATGGTCGACATCGAGGCCCGAGAACATGTCGTAGTCGCGGGTCTAAAGGTGTTGACTTGCGATTGCACTGAGACTTGAGGCTGAATTGTCATCGTCGATTTCCTCCTGAGTCACATGGCTCATTCTAGAGGCCCGACTTGACATTCAACATACATGTCTCTGACGTTGGGCGCAGACCCCATGACCGAGTCAATGTTTCCGGAAGACTCTTTATGTTTGCAATCGCGCTCACTGTTAGCTTGCTGCTAGGCGGCTCACAATCATCCGCTGACCGCGGCTATGGTCATGTCGACTTTGCTAACTCGGGAGCCCCCGCAGCCCAAGCCGACTTCCTCGACGGCTTGGCCTTGCTTCACGACTTCGAATACCCGGCTGCCGCTGCCGCTTTCCGCCGGGCCGAGGCCGTGGATCACGGCTTCGCCATGGCCTACTGGGGCGAGGCGATGACATTCAACCATCCGATCTGGATGCAGCAGGATCTGAAGGCCGCCCAGGCTGCCCTTAACAAACTGGCGCCTACTCCCGCTGCGCGCCGCGCCAAGGCGAAGACCGACCGCGAGAAGGGATACCTCGACGCGGTCGAGATTCTCTTCGGAGACGGAAGCAAGGAGGAGCGCGACTTCCGTTTCGAAGCCGCGATGGCGAAGCTGCACGCGCGCTACCCAGATGACGTCGATGCCACCGCCTTCTACGGGCTCGCCATCCTTGGCACCGCGCACGCCGGCCGCGACGTCGCTACCTACATGCGCGCGGCAGGTGTGCTCGAAGAGGCTTGGATCAATCATCGGGATCATCCGGGCCTCGTCCACTACCTGATTCACAGCTACGACGACCCGACGCACGCGCCGCTCGGCCTTCGCGCCGCGCGGATCTACGCGAAGATCGCGCCCGAGGCGGGACACGCCCAACACATGACCTCGCACATCTTCCTCGCGCTCGGGATGTGGGAGGAAGTCGTTCAGGCCAACATCGCCGCGATCACCGACGTGGATCGGGTTCTCAAGACGTCCGGGAAGGGCCCGCTCCGCTGCGGCCACTACCCGAGTTGGCTCGGATACGCATATCTGCAACTCGGGCAGATGGACAAGGCCAGGAGTGCAGTCGCTTCGTGCCGCACCGCGTTCGAATCTGAAGCAGCGATGGATCATCCCGGGCACCCTATGGATCCTGATAAGAGCCTGAGCGGCTCGTTCGCGAATATGCGACTCCGCTACCTGCTGGATACCGGCGACTGGACGGGTGAGATTGCCGGCTGGACTCTGCCGAAGACCGCGGGCGCGGGCGCTCGGCTTGACTTCGCGTTCGCACGGGTCATGAGTGAGATCATGCAGCGGCACGGCCCCGTGGCCCGCGAGGCCCTGGCCGAACTCGAGGCCGTGAGCCACGAGGTCACCGACCTCGAGACGAAGCGGGGCGATTCCGATCCAACCTATCGCGTCCGGCCCGAAATCTTCCTCCTCGAAGCCCGGGCATTGCTGGCCGAGCAAGATGGCGACCTTGTCAGCGCCGAGAGATTATCGCGGCAGGCGGTCAGCCTGGAGGAAAGGCTCCCGATCGCCTTCGGGCCGCCGATAATCGATAAGCCGACCCACGAGCTTCTGGGAGAATTCCTGCTCCGACGCGGTCGAAAAGACGAAGCCCACTCCGAATTCGAGAGGGCCCTAGCCAGCACTCCGGGCCGACGCCTCGCCGAGCAGGGACTCGTGACCACATCCGGCAGCAGTTCACCCGAGGATGAGGCCGTGACAGGCCGACAGACGAATTTAGGGAGGCCGTGGACGCCCGACGGCAGTTGCCCTATTCGAGAGCGATATTTATGTGCTTGAATACCTGCAAACGGCGGCTTCGATGGAACCGGAAGACCGGCGCCTGGCTGCTGCGCCTTGGCAAAATCACACCGGATGGGCACACGAGGATTATCGCAAGCATTGACCGCCGCTAGCGCCAAGCTCAGCAGTCAACGCGCGGGGAGCTTGTTTCGCAACTTGATTGATTGAATCGAAGTTTGGAAGTAATCGCCGCGCCTGGTCAACTGCTATGTGAATGTCCAGATCAAAGCTTCAACCAGCAAGAGAGACTGATTGCTATTCGTGGCCCGACTCATATGGATCGGCGCACTCTCGTGGATGCGGCCCTCTCGAGGGCAATCCCGAAAAGCCCCGGGTCCTCTGTCTCTGGAACGAATCTTCCAGCACTCTCTGCAACAACTGTCAGCGCTGTTCGTTCCGTTGACCGTCGAGGCGTTCCCTGAGGCCGGCGGTCTCCGCTGCGGTCAAAGGAGCTGCTGAAACTTCCCGCAAAACAAATGGCCGTTGCTCTTTCAGGACGGCATAGATGCGCGTCGTCAACTTGCGCGCCACCGCCACAATGGCTTTGCGTGCGGCCACTTTCCGCGGATGCCGCTGATAAACGCGGCGATAGAACTCCCGCAGTTCCGGATCTTTTCTCATTGGTCACCCAGGCGCTTTGAATCAATTTGTTGCGTAGCCGGCTGTCGCCCGCGCGCGTGATCTCGCCGCGATTCTGTTTCTCGCCGGTTGAGTGCTCACTCGACACCTGCCCCTCCCGAAAATTCAATCTGACATGCGGCGGCAGGCTTTGTTCGGGTCAGCCTTGCAGTTCCCTGCCCCGAGCTATTCTCTTTTGTCTGTCTTGTTTCACGCCGACAGCCCATCGAAGCATTCTCCTGCTGCTTCGACGGGCAACATCTGCCTTCGGTCCGGCTACGTCGGTCTACATTTAACCAATCACTCTTATGCTGCCCTCAGATAGTGATGATGCAATCCGCCAACTTGCGAGAGTGAAATGATTTTGCCTTTTGCCGGCGGCTCGACCTCATGAGGCGCTGGCGCATTCCTTTCTAGCGATTGATGCGGCCGCACTTCATTATAGTAGGCAAAGTACTCTCGTAGAATGCGCCGCAACTGTTCTTCATTGAGCAGGATCAGATGGTCCAGACATTCGCGCCGAATACTGCCGATCAATCATTCAGCATAGGGATTCTGCCACGGTGACTGTGCTGCGGTTACGACCTCTTCAACGCCCATTCCCGCCACCCGCAGGCGGAAGAGGCCTCCATAGATCTGATCGCGATCTCTCAGCAGGAATCGGGGCGCGGTGTCTTCCGGGAAGGCTTCAATGATCTGCTGTGCGGTCCACCGGGCAGCCGGATGGGCCGTCACATTGAAATGGACCATCTGTCTCCTGTCATGCAACAGCACAACGAACCCATACAGGACGTTAAAAATCACTATCGGCACGGTGAAGAAATCAATTGCTACAATCTGGCTAGCATGATTCCGAAGAAAGTTCTTCCATGTTTGTGAGGGTGGCTTACGAATTCTGACCCGATACTTTGCCACCGTTGATTCTGCAACCTCGTACCCAAGCAGATGAAGTTCTGCTTGGATGCGCGGCGCTCCCCAGGTCGGATTCTCGCGGGACATTCTTCTAATCAGGTCGCGAATCTCTTGGTCAATCCTGGGGCGTCCGACCCGGCAAGATCTGGACTTCCAGCGCCAATAGCACTTGAAGCCTTGTATGTCCCGCGCGTACTCATTACGGACAAGCTGAAGAGCTACAGCGGGGCGAAGGCTGAAATGCTGCCGGGTGTCGATCACTGCCAGGACAAGTGGCAGAACAATCGCGCCGAGAATTCGCATCAGCCAACCAGGTTGCGGGAGCGTGTGATGAGACGGTTCAAGTCTTCAGGCCACGCGCAGCGCTTTCTCTCAGCCTTCGGAATTATTAACTCACATTTCCGAGTGGGGAGACACCTGTACAGAGCTAGCGGTTACCGAGCAGTGATGAAATCGAGATTCGCCGAATGGGAAGGGGCGATATGCGTCGAGGCGATCATCAACTAACCGGTGACGAAAGGTGGATTCATCTTGTCTGACTCGCTAATTTTGTTTCTTCCTGAGTTAAGTTGACAATACCCTAATATCTAGGTTGTTTATTCGGTGCGATGTAGTATCATACGTGGCACATGTACCGAGCCGAAGTAGAACCAATGCCCGAGAATCCCGAAGACCGCGTTCCACATACCGGCTTATACAAAGTCGTTATTTACGAAGACGAACGGTTAGTTCGAACTGATAAGGAACGAATTGCTTATCCTGAAGCCAAGCGGCTTGCAAAGGAACTAAATAGTAGGTTGAACGTAAGAACCGAGGTTAAGAAAGCCGGCACGGTATTGTCAGGTTAAAAGTATAGCGTGTAATCAGACTGTTCATGGGGCATAATCCGCCGATGCGCACCTCCGGCTCTATCTACCATCGTCATCGCTTTCCCGCCGAGATCATCAGTCACTGCGTTTGGTTGTATTTTCGCTTCGCCTTGAGTTTCCGCGATGTCGAGGAAATATTAGCGATGCGCTCCCCTCTGTTATTGCGGTGCAACGCCTGTTCGGTGCTGCTTCTTCAGTTTGTTCTAATTCCAGAGCTGCCAGTTTTCCAGAGACTAAACCAACAAGAGCGGCGACCCAAATCGGAATCCTGTGGGGGACGTTTGGGGGACGGTGTGCCAGTCCCCACTCGCTGACAGGACTTTGGATGGTCAAGTCACCCCTCTGCGTTATTCGCGCTATAAAATTTCTGAAATGAATTTGTACTGTGGGGCTTGGGTTCGGAATCGGGCTAGGAGCTACTTTAGTGGCGGCCGCACCACATCTGCTATGTCTCCTGTGATCCGGCCACGCTCGCTCGCGATCTAAAAAAACTGGTGGATGCTGGCTACGCGCTCGACTCTTTGGTCGAGTTTGATATGTTTCCACAGATTCATCACGTGGAAACAGTTGTACATCTCGAAACAGCTGAATCAGCTTCTTACCACTCCTAAAACCATCTGTCTTCACGAAGTTTATTTGCGCTTGACAATCCAGGGGAACGGGCATAGGTTGGCACGTATCCCCTTTTAATTTTAACTAAGCCTTAGGAGCGTACGATTTTGGCGTCCGCACTTGAGGTGCCTCTGACGAAGATGTCTCCCCAGGCGTCCGCCTGAACGCTTACTTTTGTCAATTGAAAGATAGCTCGAAAGGAGAGCCGAAATGAGCTATAGATCGAAGTTCATCGTCGTTGTCGCCACTGTATCGCTTGCCCTCACTGCTTTCGTTTGCGCCAATCGAGAACCACGGGTGACGGCTTCGTCTGAAATAACAGTCAAAGCCAGAATTAACGCTCCTGGACCCTCACAATTCTATGCCCAGCACAACCTCATATCAGATGTTGACGGAGTAGCCGACCACACAGATTCCAACGTGGTCAACGCTTGGGGGCTGGACGCTGGTCCCACGACGCCATGGTGGATTTCGGACAATGGCACAGGTAAGACAACGCTTTACAACGTCAGCACTGGAACGATTGTTAACACCTTCACCGTTCCCGGAGCGGGTGGCGCGCAAGGCAATCCGACTGGACTGGTTTTTAACGGCGGCCCTGGCTTTGTAATCAACAATGGTGCTGGTACAAGTGCGGCAGGATTTATCTTTGCGAGTGAGGACGGCACGATCTCAGCGTTCAGGGGAAACCCCATAATTACGGTTGTTCCAAATGCCAATGCGCTGGCCCACGGTGCTATCTACAAAGGTCTGGCCATTGACAGTCGTACCGCTGGAACGCAGTTATATGCAACCGATTTTCATAACGGCAAAATCGATGTGTTCGATACCTCGTTTCACCTTATCACGTTAGCGGGGACCTTCACCGATCCAAATCTTCCCGCCGGGTTTGCACCGTTCGGAATTCAAAACATCGGCGGCACTCTTTACGTAACTTACGCACTTCAGGACGAAGACGCTGAAGACGACGTGCCGGGACCGGGGAACGGTTTCGTCGATGCCTACGACCTGTCCGGCAATTTGATTGGGCGCGTTGCGTCTGCGGGTGAACTCAATTCGCCCTGGGGTCTGGCACTGGCTCCGGAAGGCTTTGGCAGGTTCAGCGGTGATCTGCTCGTGGGCAATTTCGGCGACGGTCGGATTCACGCCTTTGATCCGACGACGCTCACCTCGGCTGGTCAGTTCGAAGCAGTTGGCCTGCTCCATTCAGCGGCGGGAAAGCCAATCATAATCGATGGTCTTTGGGCGCTTCAGTTCGGCCATGGAACAAATTCAAGTAGCGCCAACGGGCTGACTACTACACTCTTCTTTACGGCCGGACCGGATGACGAAGACCACGGGCTGTTTGGCACGATTGTCTTGGCTGAGCCGCCCGGCCGGCAATGATCATTAGTAGTGATGCCGAACCGCTCTGAATCCGGCATTAAAAGAGCAGTTCGGATTTTCACTACATATCTTCAGCAATACACCCACGGCAAGAATCGCCGCAATGATGATGAGCACAATTGCACGATCTTCTGACTATTATTATTTGGCATGGTTCCTCCTCATTTTCTTGGTTAACTTCGAAGATTCGTTCATCATCCGCAGCATCTTTCGCCCGCCCGTTCTGAAGAATCGCACGAGCAAGAACGCAGCCAGCCCCAGGAATAGAATGTTAAGAATGGAGGTATAGTTGAAAGTTATGGAAACCTCGACAACCTGCGCGCTTCGCTGTTGAGGAAGCAGCCCCAGCGCCTGGAATAGAAACTCAACGAGCAGGGCCGCGACCGCCATCGAAGCGTAAAACGTCCCGAGTATCAGCACGGTCATCTTCCAGGCGTAATACTTGCGATAGATGTCCAGAATCGGAATGACAATCAGATCGGCATAGATGAACGCAATCACTCCGCCGAAGCTGATGCCGCCACTCCACAACACCGCCGCCAGCGGAATATTGCCTACCGAGCAAACGAAAGAGATGATGGCGACCGATGGTCCGACAATCGGTCCCCAGAACTTCGCGAATACCGGATTTGATGAAATAAAGAAAGCCTGCCAGAAGCTTTTCGGTACCCAGGCGGCAAGCGCTCCGGCAATCAATAATCCTCCCACAATGTCCTTCCAGACGGCCGCCCAATCCATCAGGAAGTAATGGCTGATTGCTGTCAACCCCTTTGACGAAAAGATTCGTTTGGCAAGCGGGCCTTCGGTGACGGACATGTCCATCATGGCGTGGCCTTCCATCTTTCCGGCAATGCCTTTGTCGGCTTGGTGCTCCGCTTCTTTGACCAATCGCCGTTTGAGAAACATTCGAAACAGGAGAGCCATCAGCACAACCATCAATGGCCCACCCACAAATTCAGCTAACGCGAACTGCCAGCCCATCAGCACAATGATGATGATCGTTAGTTCGGCCACCAGATTCGTCGACGCCAGCTCAAAGGCCATTGCCGCCGTAAAGTTTGCACCTTTTCGAAAGAGCGAGCGCGCCAGCGCTACTGCCGCGTACGAACATGATGAAGACGCCGCTCCCAGACCGCAGGCAATGGCTAGAGTCTTCGAAGAATCATCTGGAAGCAGTTTACTCATTTGCTTTTTCGAGACCACCGCCTGCACAACTGCCGACAGGCTGAACCCGAGAATCAGCGGCCACAGGATTTCCCAGAACATGGCGAACGCCATCCAGAGGGCCTGGCCTATCTGACCAGTGATGTCAGTTGGCCCGATAGTCATGTGCACAGTCACTGAACTGAAGCCGACACCAATTCACTCCTTATACCCTTCGGGCAGTGGCGTACCCTGCATCGCTCGATTCATCCCGCCTTGAACAAATTCTGAAACGGCACGTTTGGCGTGCTGGCTGATCAGCAGAGTCACTTGAGGATCGTCGGAGGTTTCTGTCGCTCGAACGCCGCCCGGCACGTCCTCGATTACCAGGTGAATCTTTTCATGATGACGAAAAATCTCGCGAAACAGAGGATCCATTTGGCGAATTGGCTGGCCCTTCTCAATTCGTTCCTTCATCTCCCTGACATGCGTCCGGATCAAATCGGTGACCTGCGGGTCTTCGCTCGTCGTGATCGTCCGAACGCCGCCCGGAATTTCTTCCAACGTGCGATGGATCTTCTCGTGCTGCGTGAGCAGGCTGTGGATCGGACCCATGTCACGCATCATGTTGTCGTCCATCATTCCGCCGCTCATCATCCAATTCGGCATGCCACTCATCATCCGGTTGTCGTTCATCATGCCGCCGGAGCGGTTGTTCTGCTGAGCCGCGTAATTGGCTGTCTGGTTCGAACTCGACTTGCAGGATGAGATCAGGAATAGCAGCGCTACCGCAATCACGATTACTAAACTCGCTTTTGTCTGCACCATTGTCTTTGCCATCCTTTCTGATTGCTGCTGCAACCACATGAAGCGTTGGCGTTCTGCGTCGCTCGCTTCACCAATCAATTTATCAGGGGCCAATTCGGCTTGCGTTCCGGTTTCCGCTTCGCGCCAGCATCACGATCAGCAACGGTGCTGTCACGGTCAATATGGCCAACGCTGTCCACTGCGCATTCTTCAGGCCGAGCGCCACCGGACCTACGCTGCCGCGAACAAAGAAGATGAAGAAGCGAAGAATGCTGAACAGGATCAAGTATGCGAGAAAGAGTCCGCCATCAGGTAGTTTTCCGCGCAACCTGATCAGGACGCCCGCAATGATGAGGTCGCCGATCAACTCGTAATACTGATCAGGGTGACGAGCTACACCGTCAATCGGCGCGTAGCTGTTCGGGTTTGTGTAAACAACTCCCCACGGAAGTTTTGTCGGCGT
>WNGK01008828.1_pt1 | contig 17898 bp, 17 predicted proteins | sample 5400601 | NCBI WGS metagenome assembly WNGK01 (sample SAMN13153376, study PRJNA577476) | soil metagenome | isolation source: 60 cm soil or saprolite under Garry oak tree replicate 1 | place: USA:California | collected 2016-06-15
TGGATGCCATAAAATAAGTTGGCTGAAATAACATTGCGCGCGCCAGCGGTAGCGCCGCCGACTGTATTTGAGGCGGTGGCGTTGATGGAGATTCCATTGAAAAGGTTTCCCAGAGCATTGGTGCCGGTCACGTCAGTGCCGATAAAATTGCCCTCAACCAAATTAGCGGTGCCGTTGGTGGTAATGAAGACGCCGTCCTGTTTGTTGCCGGAGATGACGTTTCGGGCTGCGGCGGTGACGCCGCCGACAAGGTTGGAGCTTGCGCCGGAAATGGTCACCCCGGCCAGGGTGTTGCCGACCGCCATCCTGCCGGAGGCATCTGTGCCGATGAAATTTCCCTGGAGCACATTGCCTGCCACGCCGACCCCATTGAGAAAGACACCGGCATGGCCATTGCCGGAAATAAGGTTCCCGGCCGCGCCGGTCGTTCCGGTTCCGCCAATGGTGTTGGTGCCTGCGCCGGCCAGTGTGATGCCATCGGCGGCGTTGCCCAGGGGCAGGCTACCGGTGGCATCGGTGCCGATGTAGTTTCCCTGGATGAGGTTGGCGGTGGCGCCCGAGCCGAAGAGGTAGACCCTGGATGAGGTTGGCGGTGGCGCCCGAGCCGAAGAGGTAGATGCCGCTGGTGCCGTTGGCGGAGACGATGTTGCGCGCCGCGGCGGTGGCGCCGCCAATGAGGTTGCCGGTGGCATTGTAAAGGACAATGCCGTTGTTGAGGTTTGCCAGACCATTGGTGCCGGTGATGGTGGTGCCGATAAAATTTCCCTGCACGACGTTGTTGCTGCCGTTAAGCAGGTAAAGGCCGGTGTCAGTATTGGCGGCGATCAAGTTGCGATCGGCGGGGTTGGTGCCGCCGATGACATTGCCGGAAGAGCCGTTGACCAGCACGCCATTGGTGTTGCCTCGGCCAATCAGGCCCGTCGGATCGGTGCCGATGAAGTTGCCGACGATCAAGTTAGTGGCGGCGGAAGCTTCAATGCGAATGCCATCGGCTCCGAACCGATTGATGGCCAATCCTCGAATGGTGCAGTTTCCAGCCAGCACCCGGAGTCCAGCGTTATTGCCGGCACTGGCGCCGTTCAGCTCGATGACGGGTTTATTGGTGAAGCCGGCCTGCGTCGTTCCATCTATGACGACCGCATCGGTGATGGGGGGCAAGGTCGAAAGCAGGGCGATGGTGTGGACGCCGGAGCCGGGAATCTGAAAAACGATGGTATCGAGACCGCTGGCCGCGTTTGCGTCGAGAATGGCTTGGCGCAAAGAGCCAGCGCCACTGTCGCTTATATTGGTGACGGTAAAGGTCGTTGCGGCACTTTGAAGCGCGAACAGGCCCGAGAGGATTACCGGCGCAAGGTTCCAAAAGAGCGACCCACTTGCGCGTCGCGGTGGGAGCGAATGTTCTGCAAACATAGAGGGGAGATTAAATGTGGCGCAGTTACATGGTTACATGGTTACCTGAGCATCGCGCGCCGGCGCCTTTGTCATGATTGAGGGGTGAAGAATACCACAGGAGCAATCGTGGCGCAAGGCGGGGCAAGTGGACTAAGTGGACGACAGGACTACGGGACTACGGACTACCGGACTCCTGGAGCGCGGTGCGGGAAGCGAGAAGGGGAGGCGTAATACCCCGTTAATGGACACCGAGGCAGGGCATTATTGAGAAGTGGTCTGGAGGTGGGCGATGAGGGTGGGAAGAACGGTCTCCTTGGAGAAGTTGGAGCACACCGAGGCCGGCAGTTGCCGGTGGGTTGCGCTGGCCTGGCGGCGCACACGTTGGATCTGCTGCACCAAGCCTTCAACGTCGCCGTGGCCGACGGCAGCATAAATCAGGTTGTGGTTGGTGGCGTCGAGGATCTCGGTGACGTGACTGGGGCGCGGGCCGATATAGAGCACGGGGGCAGCGACGCTCAGGATGTTGTAGATTTTGCACGGATGCACCAGGCCCACGAAGGCATTGCCCATGACGACGACCTGAAGGTCGGCGGCAGACAGTGAGTCGGCCAGTCGATCCAGTGGCTGGTAGGCTCCTCTCCCCTTCCCTCTCCTTCCCAGGAGCAGAGGGAGAGGATTTTTCAGACACGCTCTCGGGGACCCCGGGACTAGGGGACAACGGGACAATGCGACTACGGGACTGCGGGGCCACGGGACCCTCTGACTGACCAACGGTCATGTCCCGGATCTTCCGCCATTCGCTGCCGCCACCGATAAAGCAAAAAAGGATGCCTGGATCGCCGGCCAAACGACGGGCAGCCGCCAGCAGAGTGTCCAGCGGGTGACACGGGCTGTGATTGCCCGAATACATGACGACAAATTTGTCCTCCAACCCATGCGTCTGGCGAAAGCGCCGGCGTCCTTCAGGGTCAAAGCGCACTTCGCTATCGTGCGACCAGGGAGGAACGATGATCACCTTGTGCGAGGGGATGCCCTTGGCCAGGATGCGCTCGCGCATGAAGCGGTCAAGGGCGATTATGCTGGTCGCCTGCCTCAAACTGAACCGCGACATCCAGTCCAGCAGCCGGGTGACTAATGAACCTGGGCGCAGCCAGCCTGCCGCGATGGCTTCGTCGGGGTTGAAATCCATGACCCAATAAAAGAAACGGCTGCGGCGCAGCTTCGCGCACCAGGCGCCCAGAAAGGAGATCAGAGGCGGGGAGGTCAGGGCGACGATCGCGTCGTGTTTGGGCAACACCGCCAGGCGCAGTGAGCAAGAGGCAATGAAACTTCCGAAATCTGCCGCGCGCCGCCACTTGGCGCCTTTGCCCAAGCCCGTGGAAGCGACGCGGTAAATGCTGATGCCGCGCCAGGTCTCCCGTTTTGGAAAGAGCCGGTCAGGCTGATCATAGGCGCGTCGGCTGGTGACCACGGTGACCTTGTGGCCGAGCTCGACAAGGCGCAAGGCGACCTCGGTCAGGTATTGGCCGGTAGCCATTACGTCGGGGTGGAACGTTTGGTTGAGGAGGAGGAAGCGCAAGGAGGGACTACGGGACTACGAGACTACGAGACTACGGGACTACTGGACCACGGGACTACCACGGATTTCACGGATGGCACGGATGGGAAGGGGACGAGGGACGACCAGACTACGGGACTACTGAACTACGGGTCTTGTAGTCATGTGGTCTCGTGGTCTCGTGGTCTTGTTCCTACGGGACTCACATCGGAGATTTCCATCTTCCCTCTACCCTCTACCATCTCCCATCTTCCATCTCCCGTCCTCGGGACTGCTACTCTTGCAGTTTGAGGAGTTTTTCCAGCTCGCGGCCAAAAGCAGCCTTGGCATCCTGGGCCTGGTCGTAACCCCAAACTGCAGCTTCAAGAAAGCGTTGGCCGGAATTGCGGCTGCCGTCGGCAGCGGCCCGAAGGCGGCTGAGGGAGCCAAGTCTGCGATTGGCCAGCACCGCGCTGCCGGTTTGGTCTTCATAGATGCCGAAGCGGGGCAGAAGCAGACAGGATTGTCTGCTCCACTTTGACCGCCTGTCGCGACGGGGCAGGGTGAATCGGGATAACCGTGGTTCCGAGGTCGGCTTTCAAGCTTATTCCGAGCATGGGCAGACAGGTAGTTGGGCCGTGCATCTTCGCCCGTTGGACCCTGACTCTCCTGTTCAAAGAGGCCGTCGGCAGCCAGCGGAAGTAATAGAGCTGCCAGCGGGCGCCGGTGGGGTCCTGCCATTGACCTTCCAGGCCGGCGTCGTATCTGAATTGACTGCGGATAGCGTCCGAGATGTCGAGCGTCTGATAAGAAGCAGTGCCGCTCGGCACTTGCAGCGACCAGTTGACGGTGGCGCTGGTTGCGCGCTCGTGCAAGCGATACCAAAGTGCGGTGCCGCCTTCGACGAGAACAAGCCAGGCGGCGAGGGACGACGAGACTACTAGACTACGGGACCACGGGACTACGGGACTCGCACCGGACATGGGGGAGGGGATGTCAGAGGTCAGAGGTCCTCGGCCCTCCGCCCTCCGGTCTCCGTCCTCCGATCTCCGTCCTCCGATCTCCATCTTCCCTCTTCCCTCTCCCGACAATGGCCTTGGGCCCCGGAGGACTACGGCCAGACCCCACAGGAAGAGGAAACAGGCGACCAGGATGGTCACACCTGCAGGGTCGTGCCAGGCGGCAATGGCACGGATGCCGTGGGCCTGGCCCACCTGAGTCAGCAACAAGGTGCGGCCCGCGTTGAACACAAAGGCCAGAGCGAACCCGGCAAATACGCACCACAGGCGGCGCCTGACGCTCAGCGCGTAGAGTTCGCCCAGGAACAAGGAAAGCATCAGGGTCGCCTGCATGGAGCGGATGCCGCTGCAGGCCTCATCAATGCCTACGGCGCCGGTGCTAATCTCGATGACGTTGCCATGTTGGATGGCCGGCACGCCCAAGAGCCCGAGTAACTCGAGGGTGGCGCCGACGTTGAGCCGCGTCAGGGTCTGGACCAGGAAGGTCTCCAACGGATAGGGCCAGGGAACAGCGACGAGGAAAAAGCAGATGGGGAAGGCCAGGGAGAACGCAGGCGGAAGAGAGAAGAGGGGCGAGGGGCGAGGGGAGAGGGAAGAGGGAAGAGGGGTGCTGCTGGCCTCTGGTCTTTGCCAGTTACCCTCTGCTAGCAGGTGGAGGACCAGGAAGGTGATGCCGACGACTTCCAAGGTCCAGAGCAGACTGGTCAGACGCCAGACGGGGTTGGCTTCGTGCAGCCAGCGAGTTGGGGCGTAGAGAAGGGCTAGAAAGACTACGAGACTACCAGACCACGGGACTACAGGACTACGAGAGGAGGGACTACAGGACAACGGGACAACGGGACTACTAGACTTCTGAGCGCTGGGCTGTGGCCCTTGCACCTTGCGCCAGATTAGGTACGCGCACAGGAAGGGAACGCTCCAGCCGTAGTTGTATTGCTCGTAAATTGACCATTGGGCGCCGAGTTGGTGGATGAGCGAAAGCCAATAGGCGCCAAGGACGGCCAGCGGGAGCGCGAAGCGCAAAGCGCCAGGCGGTAGCCGGCAAGCGGCAAGCGCAAGGCGCGAAGAGGCAAGCGGCAAGCGGGAGGCGTCTTGCGCGTTGGGCTCGGCAATCATTTGAGGGAACGAGGCTACGGGACTACGAGACTTCGGAATACAAAATTATAAAAGCTGAAATCTGAAAATCTGAAAATCGGAAACCAGGACCGCGGGATTACCGCGGATTTCACAGATGACACGGATGGGACTACTGGACCACAGGACTACGGGACTACTGGACTACGGGACTACGGGACTACAGGACAACGTGACTACCGGACAACCACGGATTCCACGGATGACACGGATGGGAAGGGACTCGCACCGGAGATTGGAGATGGAAGCTGAAAGCTGAAAACTGAAAACTGAAAACTGAAAGCTGAAAACTGAAAACTGAAAGCTGAAAACTGAAAACTGAAAGCTGAAAACTGAAAGCTGAAAACTGAAATCGGATTGCGGTCGATTCAAGGTTACCTTGGGGACTACGGGACTCAGAAAGGGCAGACGCCGTAGCAAACCCAATAACCCAGCAGTTTCACGTACTCCACCCGCAGGTAGCCGCGAATCCCACTGCGCACCCATTGCTGGCGGGGATACGCGTAATAAGACGGGCGCGAGAAGAATTGAATATCAGGCGCATAATGGCGGAAGCAGCGCAGCGCCCGGCGCGAGTGATACCAGGAGGTGACGATGATGACACGGCGCGCGCCGCGGGCGCGGAGCAACGGGATGGTGAACCGCGCATTGTCCCGTGTGCTGCTGGACTTGCACTCCAGCTCGATGGCCTCCGCCGGCACACCGGCCGCGGTCAGCAGTTTCTGGTTCGTCTCACAATCGCCGTAGCCGGTCAAAAAGATTCTTGGCGCGGCGTGTTGGTGGAACAATTCTGCGGCGCGTTCGGGGCGTTCGGAGGAACCGCCGCCGAGGACCACTGCGGCATCCGCATTGGCGGCGCCGCTGTCCACGCACAAAACCTGGTGCGGAAAGAACAGGCCCGCGGCAGTCAAGCCGGCGAGCAGGCCTAACAATGCCAGTAGGGCTTTAAGGCGGCTTTTGGGGTTGAAACGCACTGCGGGAAGACCAGACTACTGGACTACGGACTACGGGACTACCGGACTACCGGACCACCACGGATTCCACGGCTGGCACGGATGAGTCTTCAGTCTCCCCTCTCCCCTCTTCCCCCCGTAGTCTCGTGGTCTCGTAGTCTGGTAGTCTTTCCCTGTCCCGTAGTCATGTAGTCCTGTGGTCCAGTTGTCCCGTGGTCCCCAGGTTTCGGTAGAGGCTCAAATACTCAGGGCCGACGGTTTGCCAGCCGAACTTGTTGCGCACCCGCTCAGCCAGGCTCAGGCGCTGCTGGTCGGTCCATTCAGTCCAGGCAAAAAAGGCCCTTAACCCTTGCTGAACCGAATCCGCCCTCGGCTGCACAATCAACCCGGCGTTCCAACTCGGCAGGAATTCCCACGGCCCGGCATTGGTGGTCAACACCCGGGTGCCGACCTGGAGAGCTTCGAGGACCGCCAGCCCAAAATTCTCCGAGAACGAAGGCAGGCAGAACAGGTCGGCCCCTTGCAGGAAAGACCACTTTTTCTCTCCCCAGATTTCGCCCAGCCAATCAACCTTGGGCAGTTGCGCCTTTCGCTGTGCCACCAAAGCCCGCAAGCGGTTGATATAGGCCGGCGCGCCCCCGCCGATGACCACCAGCCGGAGGCCCTTGACCTCCCCCGGCGCGAGCGCCACCAACGCCTCCAGCAATAGCTCCAAGCCTTTCTTGGGATGGATTCGCGACAGGAACAGCAGGACTTTCTCCGTCGGCTGCCATCCCAGCCGCTGGCGGGCTGCCGGGTAGTCCGGCGGATGCAAGTCCGGCAGCCCCAGCGGTATGACGGCGCACTTGGAGCGCGGAAAGAACTTGCGCAGATTGTGCGCTTCCATGTCGCTGGTGGCCAGGAAACTCGCCGCGCCACGCAGGTGGCTGCGTTCAAAGAGCAGAAAATAAGGCCATTTCTTCCAACGTTTATGCCGCCAGGCCCAAGGCTCCAACATGCCATGGGGCGAAACCACATAAGGAATCCCGCGCGCGCGACAACGCCGTGAAGCCCTCAGGAATTGCGGCTGCCATAACCCGTGAAAGTGGACAACGGCGTCGGGAACGTTGGCTGTCGCCGAAGCAAAATCGCTCTCGCTCTTCACCGGGATACCCGACGCCAACAGGTAAGACTCCAGCGAGCGGACGGCGAGTTCCAAGCCGCCGACTTTTTGCGGCGCGGGCGGTTCGTGGAAATAGACGGTCATCGAGGGACTCAGACCGGAGGGAGGAGGCTCAGACCGGAGAGAGCAGAGGGGAGAGAGAAGAGAGGAGAGAGGAAGCTGCCCCGACAAGACTACGGGACTACAGGACTACGCGACTACAAGACTCACACAAGAGATGGGGCTGCCGGGTGCGATCGTGCTCAGCCGATGTTGCCTGACCTTCGGATCCAATACTCTGGCTTGCGGGAACCATGGGCCACAGCCACAACCCACAGGGTTGTTCCTCTGACAATGTATGGGATGTAATAGGGGAATGCGCGCAGGTTCATTCGCCGGTAGCCGCCGGAGCGCAATCGGCAAACTTCAGGGTGGGCAGCCAGCCAGAGAACGGTTCGATCGACCTCATCTTTGAAGCGTTGTCCCAATCCTGGTCGCGCTTCTTCGTAGTAGGAAATGGCATCAAGAAACTCACTTCGGGCCTCCTCAACGAAAGTCACGATCATGGGGCCAAGCGATCCTGGGCCTGACGCATGACTTCCTCGTAGGGGATGCCGACGGCGGTTCCACCATCAATGGCCTGGATTCGGGAACGAATCTCCTCTTCCCATGCCTTCTCCGCTTCCGGCGTATCGCAAGAATCGTCCAACTCCAGCAGAATACCGGCGAGCGCCAGCCGCTGCTGGCGGGGGAGTTGGATGGCTTGAAGGGTGACTTCCTCCAGTGTTTTTGTCATATATTGTGTGAGTCAGGGCACTTACCGCTTACCGCTTTGCGCTTTGCGCTTACCGCTGGGTCATCCGGCGTATTTCTTGCGGAGGCTCGCCAACGCCTCCTCGCCGGAGACGGCTTGCACTGCACCGGAGCGCAGTTGTTGCAAGCGTCGTTGGGCCTCAACGGCCCAAAGTTGATGAATTATGCCATCTTCCGCGGGGTCCAGGCTCTCAACGAGCCGGTCGGCCAGAAGCGCCCTGGCTTCGCTCGGTAGCGCCAACGCCTGCTCTGCGATTTCTTCAACTCTCATCGACATGTTAGTAAGCTACCAACGCCGCGTGGACTTGCAAGTTCCTTCAAGAGTTGTTCTCTCTTCTCCGGCGCCATCGGCTCATGCCAAGGCGCAAGGCGCAAAGCGGTAAGCGGAAAGCGCGAAGCGCAAAGCGGGAAGCGTCCTGCGCCTTGCGCCTTGCGCCTTGCGCCTACCGCTTACCGCCTACCGCTTACCGCTTAGCGCCCTCGCTTAGCGTTTCAAAGACGTTGGCCCATTTCTCCGCGCCGGCCTCCGGGGACCATTCGGCGGCCTTTCGGCGCGAAGCTTCGCCCCATTGGGCGGCCATCTCCGGCGCCTTGGCCAGCCGTTCCAGGCATTGGAAAAGGCCCGGGCTATCCCCGTTCGCGAACCGCAACCCGTTCACTTCCGGCTCAACCACGTCATGCGCCGCGCCCACCGCGTCGGAGCAGATAATCGGCAGCCCCGCCCCCAGCGCCTGGTTGACTACCACGCCCCAGCCGTCGTGACGACTGGGCAGGACGAACACGTCCGCCTGCGCGTAGTACTCCGGCAGTTTCTCCGGCGGCTGGAACCCTTCGTAGCAGATCCGCGCGCGCGCGGCGGGAGTCACGCCCCCCATGAACTGCGGCAGTTCCGCCTCTCGTCCAACCAACAGCAACCTCGCCTCAGCGCCGTTGTTGACCAATTTGTCGAAAGCGGCCAGCAACAAGTCCACCCCTTTGCGCCGGATCATCTGGCCGCAAAAGATAAACGTAAGCGGCGCGCCGTTCTCCCGCTGCCGGCGGCGCGCCATAAACGCCGACAGATCGCAGTGGTACGGAATACAGAAGTGCCGGTTGTTCGGGAACCGCCGCCGGTAATCAGCTTCGGCCAGGCGGCCTATGCCGACGATGGCCGTCGCCGCAGCCAGCGGCGCGGTAAGCGTTCGTTGAACCAGCTCTTTGACGCCGCCGGGCTGCTGGCGCAGGCGTTCGCCCCAGAACAACCAGCGCTGGTTGCGCAACCTACGGCGCATCAACCATTGCCCGGTCCAGGAGGTGAAACTGCTCAAGACCACGAAATCCACGCCGGAAAAATCGGGCAACTGCCGGTTGAAATGCCAGCGCGCGCCGGCGAACGGAACCCAGAACCCGGGCAATATCCGCTCGTAGGGCCGCAAATGTTTTTCGGGCCAGGGCGAATCGGGCGAAGCGGCCTCCAGGTAGCAAACCTGCAAATCCAGATCACCGCGCGCCGCCATCGCGCCAAACAGGTCGCATTGGTAAGGCGACGGAACAACCGTGACAAAGGCGACTCTCACTGGACTACGGGACTACAGGACTACGGGACTACGGGACTACTGGACTACTGGACTACGGGACTACTGGACTACTGGACTACGGGACTATGGGACTATGGGACTACGGAATACAAAATTATAAAAGCTGAAATCTGAAAAGCTGAAAATCGGAAATCAGGTCCGCGGGATTACCGCGGATTTCACAGATGGCACGGATGGCTCAAACCGGAGGGCGGACCGGACCTGAACAGGAGACGACGGAGGAAACGGAGAGTCAGCTGGGGTCACGTGGTCTTGTTCCTGCCCTTAGCGCAAGGTCCCGTAAAGCTGTTCGTAGTCAGAGGCCATTTTTTCGATTGAGAAATGTTCGGCGGCGAGGCTGCGGGCGGCGACGCTTTTGGCTTGCAACCGGGTCGGATCCTCCATGGCCTGCGCCAGTGCCTCCTCGTTCTCGATAAAGAAAATGTTCTGATTTGAAAAGACGCTGATCTCGGCCGCTAAATCCCGAGGGATGGCGCAGGGCAGCCCAGCGGACATCGCCTCAATGAGCGCGAAGGGTAGCCCTTCATAGGCCGCCGTGTGCAGGAACAAGTCGGCAGCGAACAAAAAAGGCTTTACGTCCGTCTGCCAGCCGACTCTGCTGATGACCTGGCCAAGCTTGTGGTCGGCGACCCACGCATCCCACTGCGCGGTCAAACTGCCATCCCCGATCCAAACGAACCTCGCGCGGGGCACACGCTGATGCAGACGCCCAGCCAATTCAAGGAACAACAATGGCCGTTTTTGCGCCTCCATCCGCCCGATGTCCACCACCAACAGTTGGTCGTCCTGGACGTTGAGTTCGCCCCGGCGGGTTTGGCGCCCGGGCCGGCCCTGGTCCAGCGCGGGCATCGGGACGCCGTTGAAAATCGTGCGCGTGGCGTGGCCGTTTCGCAGAAAATCGCTCAACTCTTTGCGGCGCGTTTCCTGGACCGCCACGTAAGGACCTTTGTAGGCGCAAAGACAACGACGGGCCAGCCAGTCGCGCAGCCAGGCCACGCGCGCGCCCAGGAACGCCGCCGTTTGCGTGATATGGATGGTGCAGAGACTGCGAATGGACAGGAGATTCGCGGCGCGCAACAGGTCCAGGCCGTCCTCGAGGTTTTGTTTGTTCAGGTGCAGAACATCGGGCTGCAGCCGGGCCCATTCGTCGGCCAGGCGCCGCGACGTGCTGCCGTTGAAGCAGGTCGCCAGGATGCGGGTTTTGTAATCGTAGAAGTTCCGATAGGGCGAGCGAACGACCTGCCCAAGCTCAGCCAGGCTCGCCGCGAATTCATCCATGCGCGGATGCCGGGCGCACCAGGAAACGATTTCATGGCCGCGCTCGACCAATCCGCGTCCGAGGTATTTGAGGAAGATTTCGCCCCCGCCTCTGGAGCCGGAGCTGCTGCTGACCAGAAGAATTTTCATGGGAGATAGGAGCCAACAGAATCATGGCAGGACAGAATCATAAACTTCAAAGGAGCGGGGCCAAGGGACCACGGGACTACGGGACTTCGGAATACAAAATAATAAAAGCTGAAATCTGAAAAGCTGAAAATCGGAAATCAAGACCGCGGGATTACCACGGATTTCACGGATGACACGGATGGGAAGGGACTGCGGTATAAAAGCTGAAAGCTGAAAAGCTGAAAAGCTGAAAGCTGAAAGCTGACTACCGGACTAAGGGACTACAGGACTACGGGACTCTTTCTCGACTGCTCGAATTAAGCCATGCAAACACCCGAAGACTTGCTTTGTTTGCGCATTCAAGCGGTCAGACTCCGAGGCGGGCAGGTAATTCAATCGGCGAGACAGGTGGATGAAATACTGGGTTTCCCACAAGGAGCCGCGGGCAATGTAAAGAAAATGCAAGTAATCTCTCTTACTCTGGCGCGATGATCCCTCGACGATGTTCGCGGGCACCGAATAGGAGGCTCGGCGTAGCTGACTCGTCAGCCCGTAGATTTCCTCTCGTGGGAACAAACGGGTTCGCTCATAAATCGCGACCGTTAAGTCGTCTGCCAGCTTCCAGGCCTCAATCTTCGTGTAATCTCTCATGTTCCCGTGGTCTTGTTGTCCGTGGTCCCGCGGTCCTGTGGTCCTGTTGTCTGTGGTCCTGTGGTCCTGTTGTCCGTAGTCTCGTAGTCTGGCGATCCCCCGTCCCCCGCCGCAAAAACCACACCCCCACCACGCACACTACCAGCGTCGGCAGCATCGCCACGGGCAGCATGTACATGCTGCGCATCGAGATCACCACGCTGAAAAAACCCGAGGCATAGATCAGAATCCCAAAGTCCGAATCCACAGTGTAAGCTTTGCGCGTCCACCATTGGGCCAGGCACCCAAAGCCGAGCGCGGCGATAATCACCCCGAACAGCCCCGCCGACATGTAGGCTTCGCCGACAAACGTGCTGGACAGCGTCAGCCCTTCCTCGCCCAGGGCGCCTTCGATGCTGATCTGGGTGCCGTCGGGTTTGCCCGGCCACAGCACACGCGGGACTGGCCGCGCCAGCAACCAGGCCGGCACCGTCATGCCCAGGTAATCGCGTTCGCGCGGAAACACCGTCGCCAGCCGGGACACGACGTAAATGTTGTAGTCCACAAACAAACTTTTCTCTTCCTCCGCGCTGGAGGGGCGAGCGCCACCGAGGTAATTCTTGAACCCTACGGTGCGAAACTCGATGCCATGGATGACCGAAAGCATCATCAACCCGGCAGACAGCAAGCAGGAAACGATGACCGTTTTGGTCAGTCGCGCGCCCGAGGCATAAAAGAATGAAACCAGGAAGGTGATCAGAAACGAGCCGATGATGTTGCGCGTGCCGGTGGTGAATCCATAAAACAAAGTGAACAGCAGCCCCAACCCGACGAAGGCCACTTGCGTGGCGGTAAAATGCCGTCTCCGGCCCAGGATAACGCCGGCCAGCGAGGGCACCAGGTAAAGCACCGACCCGGTTTCATACAACATCGCTTTCCAATCGCCCAGTTGTTCCCGTCCCCAGGGCACACTGAACCTGGGTTCGAGAAAGTAACCGACCATCGCGACGGGGTTGAAATCCACGGTCGCCAGCATGTAAAGGTATCCCAGCGCGAAGCAGCCCCAGAACAGCCACAGCATCGCCGAGGGCGGCGCCGACAGGCCCACAATCCGCCAATGGCGCAGCGCCAAACCGGCGATCAGATGCCGGCCAACCGCCAGCACGCCAAACGCCCACAGACAAATATAGACGCCCTTCTCGATCTCCTGTTGGTCGGTAATCAGCTCATTCAAATGGGGCTGTGGAAACAGGAACTCGAAGAACAACAGGAAATAAAGCGCCACCAGCGCGACCAGGTCGGCCCTTAACAGGTTGGTCCAGGCGTGTCTGAACTCGATGGCCATTGACAACACCAGGCTCAGCCCCACGCCGATGGCTGCGAACCGGACGAACCCGGACGGCGTCTCGCCGTGGACCAGCCAGCCGGTCAGCAGCAACCCCGCCAGTAGCGCCAGCGTCGCCTCCAGATGCGGCTGGGGCGTCGCCGGAGCGACACGTTGCCCATAGCCAGTTTTGGCGGGCGCAACGGGCCGATGAACCACAGATTTCATGGTGACTCAAATCGGAAAAGCTGAAAACTGAAAACTGAAACGCTGAAAAGCTGAAACGCTGAAAGCTGAAACGCTGAAATCTGGGGGACTAGTTTTTCAGACTCTCTCCCCTCTCCCCTCTTCCATTCAACCGAACATCCCCACCATCGCCTCGCCGATCCTCGACAGCCCGAACTGCTCACGCGACACGGCCCTAGCCGAAAAGTCGCGCAGACTGGCCGGCGCAGTCAGGCAGCGCCGCAGGGCCTCAGCGATCGCGCCAGAGGACACCTCCTTGAGCACCACCCCGTTCTTGCCGTCGTCAACTACCTCCCCGCAAGACTTCGACGCGATGACCGGCAGCCTCCAGGCCTGGGCTTCCAGTTGCGTCAGACCGAAACCGTCGGAGAAAGTCGGAAAGAGGAACACGTCTGCATCCCGAAAGAAACTGGCCGTTGCGCCACGCGCCACCGGACCAACCCAACGGATCTGAGGGCAATGGCGGCCCTCTCGCGTCGCTTCCGGTTTCCCTCTCCCGTCCGACGGGAGAGGGGTGAGGGGTGAGGGCGGTCCCAGACGGCAGAGGGGTGAGGGGTGAGGGCGGTCCGTCAACAACTGCCTAATGGCTTCCAAGAGTGGCCCCATGCCTTTGCGCACATTGACTTGCCCCAGAAAGAGCACGCGCATAGGCCGTTGTGACGTGAAACGCTCTGGATACTGGCGGCTAAATCCCGCTGCCTCCGCAGGCGGTTCGTAAGCCAGGGGAACCACCCGCAGTTTTTCGGGCGGCACTCCTTCCTCGATCAGCGCGCGTTCGGACCAGGGCGAGTTGACTACGATGCGGTCCGCCAGCGTCTGTCCGTCGGCTCGCGGCCCCGCATTTTCCGAATGAAGCTGGGCAACGATCCTTTCCTCCGGTGGGCCGGGATCGATCTGCCCCAGCACCGTTCGCCACCCTCGACGCTTCGCTAACCGAAAAATGTCCTTCGCCGCGTAGCTGTACCCGAAAAGAACGCAGTCCCCTGGTCCGGCAGTCCCGTAGTCTCGTAGTCTCTTAGCGGCTTGCTGTTGAAACCACTCGTTGCGAGCAAGTATGCGCTCCCAGCCACGCAGTCCGCGGATCCTTGCCCAGGCCTCGAAGGTCAGCAGCCGCAGCGTACTGTGCCTCACCCGCGCATCAGCCAAATCGTCATGGAAGCGTTCACGCAGCCCTCGGCGGAAATTTCCGAGCACGTTCCCAGGCGCCACCCAAGCATCGGTCACCATGGAATCGAGCGCATGATGAAGCCGCAGCGCCCTGGGGACCGCGTAATGTTCGCGCGCGCCAAGCTGGCAGCAGATCCAGCTCATCGGGAGACTACAGGACTACGGGACACAAAATTTAAAAGCTGAAATCTGAAACGCTGAAAAGCTGAAAGCTGGTGTGTACCGGGAGCCCGCTCCTTTCAGCATTTCAGCATTTCAGCATTTCAGATTTTCTTCTTCCCTCTCCCGCCCTCCTAAGGCAGCATCAGCCACTCTTGGTAATTGTCCCAGGGAATTGGGTTGCGCTTGCGCAGGCTATACGGCGCTCCGGCCAGCGCCTGACACCACCACACCGGCTCGCGCAACACCCAGCCAACTCCGCGCTTGCACGCGTAGCGGAATTGGGAAAAAACCCGGTATAACGCCAGCGCCAGCACGTACGGAAAAGGACAACGCATCAGCGCGCTCCAGAACTCGTTCCTGGCGTGCCGATGGTGGATGCGGATCTCGTTCCGGCCCCGGCCAGAATAATGATGCCGGATGGTGACGACCGGCGTGAAATAAACCTCGTAACCCGCCGACACGCATTGCAACGCATAATCCGGCTCCTCGTAAGCATGGAAAAAATGCGGCTCAAAACCGGGCAACTGCAGGTACACCGACCGCTTCAAGACCGCCCCCGAATTGGCAAACGAACGCGTCAACCGGCCTGCGCCAAATCGGTTTGCGAAAGGGATTCCGGGTACTCATCCGTCCGCTGCGGAAAATGGGCTACGGCCAACCGCGGGCGCTTTTCGAACACCGACGCCACCCGCGCCAGACAATCAGGTTGTTCCGGGTAACTGTCGTCATCCAGGGCGAACACCAGGTCCCGTCGGGCTTCGCGCATCATGCGGTCGCGCGCCGCCACCGAGCCGCACCCGACTTCGTTGACCGTCAGCCGCGCGCCCGGCAACGCCGACCTCACAAATTCGACGGTGCCATCGGTGCAACCATCGGCGGTGCTGAGAATCTCAAGCGGCGCCGGCGCCAGCCGCAGGAGCACCTCGCAGGTTCGCCGCAGGTCCTCGACGCGGTTCCTGGTCGTGATCATTATGGAGGTCGTCAAAGACAAGCCAACTAGACTACCACGGATTTCACGGATGGCACGGATGACTCAGACCGGAAAAGCTGAAAGCTGAAAGCTGAAAACTGAAAAGCTGAAAAGCTGAAAAGCAGAAAAGCTGAAAGCTGACTACCGGTAAGAAAAAGATTCTAACCGCGAAATACGCAGAATACGCGGAAAAATGGAACTCTTTCGTGTATTTCGCGTATTCCGCGGTGCTCTCTACTTCTTCCATCTCCCATCTTCCGTCCCCATCCGTGTCATCCGTGAAATCCCTGGTCAATCTCCCATCACAATTCGGAATTGACGGCGGTGCCCCAATTTGGCACCGTGATCGCAGATAAAATGGAAGAGCATTTCTTAAAGGATTTCGTCTCAGGACCGCCAAGCAACGAGCGTAACCCATGGTATAATCCAGATGGAGATTGCATTGTTTACCACACCGCCGATGAAGCGACCGTGGCCGAAAGAGTGGATGACGTTCTGACAATATATAAATCGGCAATTTCAGGCAAAGCGATTGGATTCCAGATCAAGGGCGTCGGAGCCATAATCAAGACGCTTGGTTTTCGCGGCGTCGAGGTTGAATATGAAGAGCATAACAAAGAAATCATGCGCGTTTCGATTTCCGCATTGCTCCTGGCGGCTTATGAGAGCGGGCCCAAAACCATCGGGAGAAGAAAAGCGTACATTGATGCTTTTGAGTTTTCCCCGCGACAGACATCGCTGACGATAGACCCCGTAAGCTTCTAAGCTCGCCTTACTGTTTCAGCATTTCAGCATTTCAGCATTTCAGTTTTTCTTCTTCCCTCTCCCCTCTCCCGCCCCGCGCCTTGCGCCTTGCGTCTTCAGTCCCGTAGTCCTGTAGTCCCGTAGTCTTGTCCCTCCCTCTTCCGTCCCATCCGTGTCATCCGTGAAATCCGTGGTTAATTAGAAAAAGAATCAAACCGCGAAATACGCAGAATACGCAAAAAATGTAACCCTTACGCGTGTACCGGGAGCCCGCTCATTTCAGCATTTCAGCATTTCAGCATTTCAGTTTTTCTTCTTCCCTCTTTCCTCTTCCCTCTCCGCGTTCCGCTCTTCGCTCTTCTCTCTCCCCACTCCCCTCTTCATGCCGGAGATTTCCGGGACTCGGTGGAGCGAATGGGTCTCACAACGGAGGCAGCCGCTCCTCAATTTCCTCCAGTCGCCGCGGGCCTTGTTTCTTTAGCTCGCGGTGCAACAAGTAGGACTGCAATTTCACTGGCGCGCGCTCCGCCCAGTAGCGGATGCAGCCGAGGTATCCGTTCAAAACACCGCGCGTCATGTCTCCGGGGCGTCTCAGCTTCAATCCGAGCAGAAGACCGTTGAACGTCGTGGCTGCCAAATGTGCTGGAAGATAAGGCGTCGGGACATTGTGCCAGGCAAAAAGCACATCGTTGCGGCGACCAAAAAAATCCATCCGCCGAAAGTCCCTGCGCGGCGACTCGAAATGATGGATCGGGTCCGCGTTGCCGAGGCGAGTGACGAACCCCGCGTTAAGCATCCGCAGACAGAAATCGCCCTCCTCACCTTGGTGTACGAAGTTCTCGCGGTAGCCGCCCAGCTTGAGAAACAGGTCATGCCGTACCGCGTGCGCAGTCCCAATATATCGGTCTGTGATCCAAATCCGTTCGCGATCAGGCGCCTTTTGGCGAACGACGCGGTCCTTGTTCACGTCGCTGTACGGTATGGCAACGGCGCCGACGCGCGGTGAATCAAATTCGGCGACGGTTTGCTCGATAATCCGCGCTGTTGAAAATGCAGCATCGTCGTCGATGGAGAAGATCACGTCAGCTTTGGCCAAACGCGCGCCTTCGTTACGGCGACAAATGTACCCTGCTGACCTCTCGAATCGATGGAACGAGACGTGCGGAAACTCCGCACGCACCATCTCAGATGTCTCGTCAGTGGAGCCGTCGTCCACGACAATCACCTCTGGCTCCACGGTCTGCTGGAGGGCCGAGGTAAGGGCAGTCCGGAGTTCCTGATGGCGGTTCTTTGTCGTGATCACGACGGCCGCCACGAACCGCGGTTCGCTAGGTCTGGAAGCCATCGCTCACTGCCACCACCCTGCATCCAAGTGTCCGGGCTGGCACACCTACCACTTTCGTGCCGGCGGGAACATCCTTCGTCACCACGCTGCCGGCACCGATGATCGCACCATCCCGGATGCTGACCCCCTTGAGTATTATTGCTCCCGCTCCGATCCAAACGTCGTTCCCGATTTGAACTGACTTCGCAACCAAAGGTTGTTCCTGCACTGGCCTGCCTGCCTCGTGCGCGTGGTCGTGATCGGTGATATAGCAGTGAGGACCGATCATGCAGTTTTTCCCCACTTCGATCCGCTCGGAAGCGTCAATCATCGTGAAGCGATTGACATAAGTGCCTGTGCAAATGACCAGCTTGTGTTG
>WNGK01003162.1_pt1 | contig 17895 bp, 18 predicted proteins | sample 5400601 | NCBI WGS metagenome assembly WNGK01 (sample SAMN13153376, study PRJNA577476) | soil metagenome | isolation source: 60 cm soil or saprolite under Garry oak tree replicate 1 | place: USA:California | collected 2016-06-15
TGCCCTCGATCCGTCCTGCGGGGCCGGTGAAGATGACCTCTGGCATAGGCAAGCACCTCGACAATCAAATGGGAATTCCCGCGCGCTTGACGCAAGCGGCGCATGCACGCTACGAGCTGCAGGCCTTCTAAGTTTTTGGGCCGTCAGGCGTTTTATCGGCACGCGCCAAGGGCGGCGGCACGGCGGCCCAGCTCCCTGCTTTTAGCACGATCCGGAAGGCGAAAAGCAAGGCGAAAAGCAAGCGTTCCGTGACATAAAGGGCGCGAGAACCGACATGGCAAGGGCCTATCTCGACTGGAACGCGACGGCGCCGTTGCGCCCGCAGGCCCGCGCCGCGTTCCACGCGGCCTGCGAGCTCGTCGGCAATCCGTCTTCCGTGCATGCGGAAGGCCGCGCCGCCCGGGCTCTCATCGAGCGCGCCCGCGCGGAGGTCGCGGCGCTCGTCGGAGCCGAGGCGCGCCGCGTGATTTTCACCTCGGGCGCGACCGAGGCCAATATGCTGGCCCTGACCCCGCACCTCGAGGTGGGCAGCGACCGGCGCCCCCGCGACCGATTGCTGATATCGGCCATCGAGCACCCGTCGGTGCGTTGCGGCGGGCGTTTCCGCTCGGACGCGGTCGAGGAAATCCCGGTGACAGCCCGGGGGATCGTTGATCCTGCGGCGCTGGAATCCCGCCTCGCCGAGCTTTCCCGCGCGGGAAACCGCGCGCTGGTCTCCATCATGCTCGCAAACAACGAGAGCGGGGTCGTCCAATCGATTCAAAACGTTTCCGAAATGATCCATGCCGCGGGCGGGCTGCTGCACGTTGACGCGGTCCAGGCCGCGGGCCGCATTGCTGTCGCGATCGAGGTCTTGGGCGCCGATCTTCTCAGCATCTCGAGTCACAAGCTCGGCGGCCCCAAGGGTGCCGGTGCGCTCGTCATCCGGACCGAGGCCCTGCATCTGGCCGATCCATTGATCCGCGGCGGCGGACAGGAGCGCGGATCGCGGGCCGGTACCGAGAACGTCGCGGCCATTGCCGGCTTCGGGGCGGCGGCGGCGACCGCACGGGAGGCCCTTGCGGAGGAGCACCGGCAGGTATTGCTGCTGCGGGATCGTTTCGAACGCGAATTGAAGCGGACGTCGCCAGATGCGGTCATTTTCGGGGCCGACGCCAACCGGCTGCCCAATACCACCCTGTTCGCGGTGCCGGGGGTGAAGGCCGATACGGCCGTGATCGCGCTGGATCTCGAGGGGGTTGCGGTCTCGTCCGGGGCGGCCTGCTCCTCGGGCAAGGTCCAGCCTTCTCACGTGCTGGCGGCCATGGGATTGGGCCCGGAGCTGGCCAAAAGCGCCATTCGCGTCAGTTTGGGGTATTCCACGACGGAATCCGAGGTTGATCGGGGCCTCGACGCGTGGAAAAAGGTGTATCGTACCCTACATAAGGGCTCAGAGGGCATCGCCGCCTGAAGGCCAAGCGAGGTTGAAGCGCAGCTGCAACGACCATAACCCGAGCAATCCGACCCGCGGCCCTTGAAGCCGCAGTGGAGGGAACAATGCCGGCCGTGCAAGAGACCGTCGAGCAGGTCCGCCGCATCGACGTCGATCAGTACAAGTACGGGTTCGTCACCGATCTCGAATCCGACAAGGCTCCCAAAGGCCTTTCCGAAGACACCGTTCGCTTCATTTCGGCCAAGAAGGACGAGCCGGAATGGATGCTGAATTGGCGGCTCGATGCCTATCGGCGCTGGCTGACCATGCGCGAGCCGCGCTGGGCGCGGGTCGATTACCCGCTGATCGATTACCAGGACATGTATTACTACGCGGCGCCCAAGCGCAAAGTCGGGCCGAAGTCGCTCGACGAGATCGATCCGGAGATCCTCAAGACCTACGCGAAGCTCGGCATTCCGCTGCGCGAGCAGGAAATCCTCGCCGGCGTTCAACGCGAGGGCACCTATTCGCGGGTCGCCGTCGACGCGGTGTTCGATTCGGTCTCGGTCGCGACCACCTTCAAGGAGGAGCTCAAGAAGGCCGGCGTGGTCTTTCTGCCGATCTCGCAGGCGATCCAGCAGCACCCGGAGCTGGTGCGCAAATATCTCGGGTCGGTCGTGCCGGTCACCGACAATTTCTTCGCCACGCTGAATTCGGCGGTGTTCTCCGACGGCTCCTTCGTCTACGTGCCCGAAGGTGTGCGCTGCCCGATGGAGCTTTCGACCTATTTCCGCATCAACGAGCAGAACACCGGCCAGTTCGAGCGCACGCTCATCATCGCCGACAAGGGCTCCTACGTGAGCTATCTCGAAGGCTGCACCGCGCCGATGCGCGACGAGAACCAGCTGCACGCCGCGGTGGTCGAGCTGATCGCGCTCGACGACGCCGAGATCAAGTACTCGACCGTGCAGAACTGGTACCCGGGCGACGCGGAGGGCCGCGGCGGCATCTACAATTTCGTGACCAAGCGCGGCGATTGCCGCGGCCGCAACTCGAAGATCTCCTGGACCCAGGTCGAGACCGGCTCCGCCATCACCTGGAAATATCCGAGCTGCATCCTGCGCGGCGACAATTCGCGCGGGGAGTTCTATTCGATCGCGATCTCGAACGGGCGCCAGCAGGTCGATTCCGGCACCAAGATGCTCCACCTCGGCAAGAACTCCTCGAGCCGGATCATCTCCAAGGGCATCGCAGCGGGCAAATCCAACAACACCTATCGGGGCCTGGTGAACGCCCACCGCAAGGCGACCGGGGCCCGCAATTTCACCAATTGCGACTCGCTCCTGATCGGCGATCACTGCGGCGCCCATACCGTGCCCTACATCGAGGCCAAGAATTCGTCCGCCGTGTTCGAGCACGAGGCGACCACCTCGAAGATCTCCGACGCGCAGCTGTTCTATTGCCGGCAGCGCGGGCTTTCCGCGGAAGAGGCGGTGGCGCTGATCGTCAACGGCTTCGTCAAGGACGTGCTGCAGCACCTCCCGATGGAGTTCGCGGTCGAGGCGCAGAAGCTGATCTCGATCAGCCTGGAGGGGAGCGTCGGCTAGCCGTCGTCCCGAGGTGCTTGGTTCGAGGGCGACCGTCTCCTGCCGTGGCCGCGTGCGGCGCAGCCCTCGAAGGACGGCCGCCCTCACTCACTACAAACGCAAGGAATTGTCGGAATGCCCATGCTGGAAGTCGAGAACCTGCACGTCGAGATCGAGGGCAGAAAAATCCTCGACGGACTGAACCTCGCGGTCGACGCCGGCGAGGTCCACGCCATCATGGGGCCGAACGGATCGGGCAAATCGACGCTCGCCTACGTGCTCGCCGGCAAGCAGGAATACGAGGTCACGCAGGGCCGCGTGCTATTCGAAGGCGAGGACATGCTGGCGATGGAGCCCGATGAGCGCGCCGCCAAGGGACTGTTCCTGGCGTTCCAATATCCGCTGGAGATCCCCGGCGTCACCAGCATGACGTTCCTGCGCACCGCGATCAACGCGCAGCGCAAGAAGCGCGGGGAAGCGGAGCTTTCGACGCCCGAGTTCATGAAGCGGGTGAGGGAAGTCGCCGGCAGGCTCGGGATCGAGACGGAAATGCTGCGCCGGGCGGTCAACGTCGGCTTTTCCGGCGGCGAGAAGAAGCGCAACGAGATCCTGCAGATGGCGCTGCTCGAGCCCAGGCTGTGCGTGCTCGACGAGACCGATTCCGGGCTCGATATCGACGCGCTGAAGATCGTCGCCGACGGCGTCAACCGGCTGCGCTCGCCGGACCGCGCCAGCATCGTGATCACGCACTACCAGCGCCTGCTCAACTACATCGTGCCCGACGTGGTGCACGTGCTCTCCAAGGGCCGCATCGTGAAGACCGGCGGCAAGGACCTGGCGTTGGAGCTGGAGGCGCGCGGCTACACCGAATACCAGACCGAAGCGGCGTGAGACCGCGGATTTGTCGTGATGCGCGCCGAGATCAAACCCATGAAGACCGCGGCCGAGACGGCCCTCGCCGAGGCCTTTGCCGCGGTGCACTCGAAGCTTCCGGGTGACCGTCGCATCGCCGAGCGGCGCGCGGCGGCATTCCAAAGCTTCGATGCGCGGGGGCTGCCGCATCGACGCGTCGAGGAATGGAAATACACCGATTTGCGCGCGCTGATCCGCGAGGCAAAGCCGCTCGCCGCCGCACCGGACGCGCAAGCGAAGCAGCGGGGCAAAGGCGCCGGAAAACTGTTTGCCGACATCGGCGCACGCCGCATCACCTTCGTCGACGGCGCCTTCGTGGCCGAGCTCTCCGACCTCGCCGCGCTCGAGCCCGGCCTGACGATCGCCCCCATGGCCAAGGCGCTGGCCGAAGGCAATCCGCAGATCGCGAGCCGGCTCGGTACGGCCGTGCCGACCGACGACGTCGCGGTCGCGCTCAACACCGCGTTCATGGGCGACGGCGCGCTCTTGCACATCGCCCGCGACACCAAGCTCGACCGGCCGATCCACCTCGTCTTTGCCTTCGGGTCGGATACGGCGGCCGCCTCGTTCACCCGCTCGCTGGTCGTGGCCGAGGAGGGCGCGCGCGCGACCCTGATCGAGAGCCACGAGGGGCCGGACGGCATCGACTATCAGGTCAACACCGCGCTCGAGCTCCTGGTCGGCGATCGCGCCCATGTCGATCACGTGAAGATCGGCACCGAAGGCGCTCAGGCGATTCATGTTTCGACCTTGATGGCGTCGCTCGGCAGCGAGGCGCGCCTGCACGGCCTCGTCTATACGACCGGTGGCGCCGTGGTGCGCAACCAGCTGTTCGTGCGCTTTGCCGGCGAGGGCGCCAATCTCGCTCTCAACGGCGCAAGTCTCATCAAGGGCCGCCAGCATGTCGACAACACGCTGGTGGTCGACCACGCCGTGCCGGGCGGATTCAGCCGCGAGCTCAACAAATCGGTCCTGGACGGCGAGAGTCGCAGCGTGTTCCAGGGCAAGATCATCGTGCGGCCGGGCGCGCAGAAGACCGACGGCAAGATGATGACGCAGGCGCTGCTGCTCTCCGAGAACGCCGAAGCCGACAACAAGCCGGAGCTCGAGATCTTTGCCGACGACGTGCAATGCGGCCACGGGGCGACCGCCGGGGCGCTGGACCCGAATATGTTGTTCTATCTGAAGGCGCGCGGCATTCCGCAGGCCGAAGCCGAGGCGCTGCTGATCCAGGCCTTCGTCGGCGAGGCGATCGAGACGATCGCGCATGAGGGCGTGAAGGACGCGCTGATGGGCGCGGCGGCCGAATGGCTGCGCGCGAGAAAGAAGCAAGCGTGATGCACCCCGCGGTCAAGAACGGTGGCTACGATGTGGACCGGATCCGCGAGGATTTTCCGGCGCTGGCGCTCGAGGTTTACGGCAAGCCGCTGGTCTATCTCGACAATGCCGCCTCGGCGCAGAAGCCGCGCGCCGTGCTCGACCGGCTCGAACACGCCTACACGGCCGAGTATTCCAACGTGCATCGCGGCCTGCATTATCTCGCCAATGCGGCGACCGAGGCCTACGAGGGCGCGCGCGAGAAGGTCCGCGCCTTCCTCAATGCGGAAAAGCCGCAGGAGATCATCTTCACCCGCAACGCCACCGAGGCGATCAATCTCGTCGCCTACACGTTCGGCGTCGAGCAGGTGCGGGCGGGCGACGAGATCGTGCTCTCGATCATGGAGCACCATTCCAACGTCGTGCCCTGGCATTTCCTGCGCGAGCGCCAGGGCGCGGTCATCAAATGGGCGCCGATCGACGACAGCGGGAATTTCCTGCTCGATGCCTTCGAGGAGCTGCTTACCGATCGCACGCGGCTCGTGGCGATCACGCACATGTCGAACGTCACCGGCACCATCGTGCCGGTCAAGGAAGTGGTTCGCCTCGCGCATGCCCGCGGCATTCCGGTGCTGCTCGACGGTAGCCAGGCCGCCGTGCACCTCGACGTCGACGTGCGCGACATCGGCTGCGATTTCTATGTCTTCACCGGCCACAAGGTCTACGGGCCGACCGGCGCCGGCGTGCTCTACGGCCGCTACGACCACCTCGCCGCCATGCGGCCGTTCAACGGCGGCGGCGAAATGATCCGCGAGGTCTACGAGGATCGCGTGACCTACGGCGATCCGCCGCACAAGTTCGAGGCCGGCACGCCGGCGATCGTGCAGGCGATCGGGCTCGGCGCCGCCATCGACTATGTCAACTCGATCGGGAAGGCGCGCATCCGGGCGCATGAGGCGGGGCTGGTGAAATACGCCCACGAGCGCCTGCGCGAGATGAACCGCGTGCGCATTTTCGGCACGACGCGCGAAAAGGGGCCGATCGTGGCCTTCGACATGCAGGGTGCGCACCCGCACGACGTTGCGACCATCATCGACCGGTCCGGGGTGGCGGTGCGGGCCGGCACCCATTGCACCATGCCGCTGTTGGCGCGATATGGCGTGTCCGCGACCTGCCGGGCCTCGTTCGGCCTCTACAATACCGCCGCGGAGGTCGACAGCCTTGCGCAGGCGTTGATGAAAGCCCAGGATTTCTTCGCATGAGAGTGGACGAGATGAGCGAGGCGCAGGCGAGGGCGGCCGAGGCTCCTACGGGCGAGCAGACCGCGGACCGGCAGGGCTCCGCCTTGCCGGCCGAGGAGATCGATCGGCTCACCGCCGAGATCGTCGCCGCGCTCAAGACCGTCTATGACCCGGAGATCCCGGCGGACATCTACGAGCTCGGCCTGATCTACAAGGTCGACATCGCCGACGACCGCAAGGTCGTGGTCGACATGACGCTCACGACGCCGAACTGCCCTTCGGCGGCCGAGCTCCCCGCCATGGTCGAGAACGCGGTCGCGAGCGTACCGGGCGTCGGCGAGGTCAAGGTCAATGTCATCTGGGATCCGCCCTGGGATCCGAGCCGGATGTCGGACGAGGCGCGCGTCGCCCTCAATATGTGGTAGGAAGTTGCACCAAAGCGGGCTTACCCCCACATAAGGATGGATCGAGGAGAGCAAACGATGGCCACGATGCGGCCCAAGCCCCAGGTGATGCGGCTCAGCGATGCCGCTGCCGCGCGCATCAAGGAGCTTCTCGCCAAGTCGGAGAAGCCGATCGCCGGCGTTCGCGTAGGCGTCAAGAACGGCGGCTGCGCCGGGATGGCCTACACGATGGAATATGCCGAACGCGTCGGCCCGACCGACGAGGTCGTCGAGGACAAGGGCGTGCGCATCCTGATCGATCCCAAGGCGGTGCTGTTCCTGCTCGGCACTGAGATGGACTTCAGGATCGACAAGCTCTCGGCGCAATTCGTGTTCAACAACCCGAACCAGGTTTCCGCCTGCGGCTGCGGCGAATCGGTCGAACTCGCCCCCGCGAACGAAGCCGCCCAGTAGAACATCACCACGTCATTCCGGCCGAGCGCACCAGCGCTCGAGCCGGAATCCATGAACGCGGTGTTCGTGGATCCCGGCTCGCGGCGCCGTCGGCGCCTTGGCCGGGACGACGCCCGGAGTTTGTGGAGCGGAGCGGAAAACCTGCCGTGGACCCCGATTCCGTTCAGGAGCTGTTCGCCGCGTTCGGCCGGGTGCATGTGCGCAACATGTTCGGCGGCGCCGGCATCTATGCTGACGGCGTGATGTTCGGCCTCATCGTCGACGACGTGATCTATCTCAAGACCGACGCGCACACCGCGGCGCGGTTCGAACGGGAGGGTTGCGCCCCCTTCACCTACGACACCAAGCGGGGCGAGCGTGCGCTGAAATCCTATTGGCGCATGCCGGATCGGCTCTATGACGAGCCCGACGAGCTGGCCGATTGGGCCAAAGCCGCGCTCGATGCGGCCCGGCGCGCCGCCGCACCGCCGCGCCGGCGGGGCGCACAGGGCTCGAGGCGTTGAGTGCATGATCGCCCTTTGTTCAAGCCAAACGAGAGGAGGCTGACATGGCCTATGTCGACGGTTTCGTGCTCGCCGTGCCGAAACAAAACATCGAGGCCTACAAGGCGATGGCGCGCAAAGTCGGCGAAATCTGGAAGGCGCACGGAGCGCTCGCCTACGTGGAGTGCATCGGCGACGACGTGCCCTACGGCAACCTCACCTCGTTCCCACGCGCCGTGCAGGCGAAGGAGGACGAGATCGTCGCCTTTTCCTGGATCGTTTGCGCGTCCCGCGAGCAGCGCGACTTGATCAACGCCAAGGTGATGGCGGACCCGCGACTCAAGGGCGCGATGTCGAGCCTGCCGTTCGACGGCAAGCGCTTGATCTACGGCGGGTTCGAGACGTTCTTGCAGCTATAGCCGCCGTGCAGGACGTTTCGACCACGACTTTTTCTCACTGATTGGACCAGCGGATCGGGGCGTAATGCCCGTTCTTGCCGGAATTGTCCCAGCGCATGCCGTGATCGCTGAACGTGCTCCCCGCCGCGCCCACCGCAAGTGCCAGCTTGTCTGGGCTGATCGGATGGCCGGAGTTCACCCACATCTCGCCGCTGGGATGTGCGGTGGGCAGCGGATCGACCGACATGTTGAGGACGCCGGGGATTTCCGCCGATCGCTTCTTGCCCTGGACGCGATACATGATCGGGACCTTCTTCGCCCCGAGGTTCTTGGCGATCAGCGGCGCGAAAGCCGCCATCGGTCCGCCGGCGGCACCGGTGAAGATCGCGCCGAGCGCCTCGGTCTGCTTGTCGTCGGCGCGCTGATCGATGTAGGCGCCGACCGTCCAATTGCCGTCTGCCATCGGCCCCGGGGTATGTATCGCCAGCGCGACGTTGAGGCCGTCGAGCGTCACGTCGCCGTAGCTGCCCTTCTCGATGTGGAAAATCGCCGGGACGTCACAGACCCCCTCGGTCGGCCGCGAGGTCAGCGGCGCTGCCTTCGAGATGAGACACGGACATACCACGCTGCAATTGCAGTTCTCGAAATAATCTCCCGAGAGGTGCCATTGAACTTGCGCTGCCATCGCTTGCCTCCTCGCTTGGACGTTGGATTTACTACAGCATTCCAATGAGGTTGAGATCCCTCAGTTCGGCGCCAGCGTCAGCACCGCCTGCTCGTAGCGCGCCGACGGCATCTCGCGATCGCCGAAGATCTGGTGCCTGGCGATCCATTCGAACGATTGCTCGAACGCCTCCTTGGTATAGGGCTCGAACACGATGCGCTCGCCCGGTCCCCAGCGTCGGGTGTCCATCATGGCGTGGAAATGCTCGGGAAACTCCTTGACGTAATAGTGCGTGTAGAGTTCGGGCCGCAAGTCGATGTCGCGCTGAGCTCGCTTCAGGGCCCGGAAATATTTCCGCAGGTCTTCCGGGTCCGGATTGCCGTTGATCATCGCCGCGATCATGAACGTGTTGTCGATGATCTTCCGGAAGCCGAGCTGCTCGGCGAAATAATAGGGTCCGCTGAACAGCACCACCGCAGGTGCCTGGCCGTCGATCAAGAGCTCCATCCGCCGGAACAGCATGCCCTCCTTGAACGATAGATTGATCTTGTCGGGCGTCAGGTACTGCTCGAGCGCCTGAATGGTAGAATAATGGCTCCCGGACTGGAACCCGACCGAGATCGGCACGCCGGCGAGATCGGCGGGAGTCGAGATCCCGGAATCGCCGGGCACGAAAATGCCGGAGGGCGCCACCGAATAGGCGTCGGCATAGAGCTTGGCATGGCCGGACGCGGCGGCGACATTCACCGTCCAATGACAGGCGCAGCTCACATCGGCGGCGCGGCCCTTCTCGATGCTCTGGTAGGCGCCGTATTTGTCGCCCCGGTCGTGATGCTTGCCCGCGGTCGAGCGAATGAGCTCCTGGAATTCGTATTCCAGCCCTTCCGCGCGGAAATAATCCTTCTCCTCGGCGACCCATTCTTGCAGCCGAAAATGCGGCTCGATGAGGAATTTGGCCATGATTTCCTCTCCTGTGCGGCCCTGTGAGGCGCGGCCGGATTCTAAGGAAGCCTGGCCGCCGATCCTACATTGGCTCGCAGGATCGGCAAACCGGACAGGGCGCGACCGATGTGCCCGGCCGGTGCTCGGCCGATGAAGTCCGCGTACGATACCGCCGTCGTTGCGAAGCCATGAAAAGGCGCGCGCCCGAGGAATTCATCGAGCGCGCATTCCACGCCGCGGGCCTCAAGCTGATCGGGCCGAGGCAATCGACCGACGCCGAGGCGCTGCTCGGCGCGATGAAAGGCTTCAGCTGGGAAAGTCCACGCGGTCCGATCTCGATCGATCCCGAGACCCAAGGACCGCGGGGCGAAACCGCGAAACCGTAAGCGCGACGGGCTTAGGCCTTGGCCCGGATCGGGCGCAGCAGGAAGGCGGGGAGGTGGTGGGCGCTGCCCTCGGGCTCGGCCCGATGCTGCGGACGTGCCGGCCTTGCCTCGTCGAGACGCGTGACTTTGGCGGGCGCGTGCCGGCGCCGGTGCTGTGGCGCGGAGGCCGCGCGCGGCTCGACCTGGGATTTTTCGAATGCGCGCACCGGCTCGGCGCGGCGCTGTTGCCTCTCGGCGCCGCCGACCGGCGCGGCCATGGCGGCGATCTTCTGGCCGATCAGCTTCTCGATCGCGGCGACCGCCTTGTGATCGCTCGGCGCCACGATCGTGATCGCGGTGCCGGATTTTCCGGCGCGGCCGGTGCGGCCGATACGGTGCACGTAATCGTCGGGATGATGCGGCACGTCGAAATTGAACACGTGGCTCACGTCGGGGATGTCGAGCCCGCGGGCGGCGACATCGGAAGCGATCAGCAGCGGGGTCTCGCCGCGGCGGAACTGGTCGAGCGCCGCCATGCGGGCGGGCTGGTCGAGATCGCCATGCAGCGCGACCGCGGAGAAGCCGTGGCGCAGCAGCGAGCGGTGCAGCACCGCGACCTCGCGCTTGCGATTGCAGAACACGATGGCGTTCTTGAAGCCTTCGGCGCGGATCAGCCGGCGCAGCGTTTCGCGCTTGTCCGCGGCGTCCCGCCCGCTCGGCGCCAGCCATTGCGCGGTGGTCGCGACCGTGGTGGCGGGCCGCGTCACTTCCACCTTGACCGGATTGTGCAGGAAGGTGTCGACGATGCGCCGGATCTCCGGCGGCATGGTCGCGGTGAAGAACAAGGTCTGGCGCGTGAACGGCACCAGCTTGCAGATGCGCTCGATGTCGGGGATGAAGCCCATGTCGAGCATGCGGTCGGCTTCGTCGATGACCAGGAGCTCGACCCCGGAGAGCAGCAGCCGGCCGCGCTCGAAATGATCGAGCAGGCGTCCCGGCGTGGCGATCAGCACGTCGACGCCGCGGCTCAGCTTGGTGTCCTGGTTGTCGAACGACATGCCGCCGATCAGCAGCGCGACGTTGAGCTTGTGATTGACCCCGTATTTGGCAAAGTGATCCTCGACCTGCGCGGCGAGCTCGCGCGTCGGCTCGAGGATCAGCGTGCGCGGCATGCGCGCCCGCCCGCGCCCGTGCTCGAGCGCGGTGAGCATCGGCAGCACGAAGGCGGCGGTCTTTCCGGTGCCGGTCTGGGCGATGCCGAGCACGTCGCGGCGCGCCAGCACGTGCGGGATCGCCTGTTCCTGGATGGGGGTGGGGGTGGTGTATCCGGCGGCGGCAACCGCCGAGAGAACCTTGTCGGACAGGCCGAGATGGGAAAAGGGCATGCAACCTCAAAAGTCGTGGTCGTCCCGGCTCTAAGTCTCGCCGGAAAGTCGAACGACGGACATGCACGGAAACCGATCGAATCTGACGGTTTCGATCTGCGCGGAACATAGGGAGAAGCGGCCGAAAGTCAACCCTCTCGGCCGCCGCGGCCGGCCGTAAACCGAAAGAACTATTAATCTTTTTTGTGATCGATCCTGATGTGGCGGTCGTTCCGGGCCGGCCCGGAGCGTGGGGCGGGTTGCGTGAAGCAACGCGGAGCGGAACCCTTCGGGCAGGGCCCAGCGCTCATGCAATCGGCCCCCTATGGCCGGCTCGCCTGTCATTCTCTGCTTCTAAACAAAAGCCCACGGACTAGGGAATCGCGTTTGCCTGCTTCGGAAACGCGGCGAACACCGCTTCCGGCACGCGGAAATTGGTCGCCAGCAATTCCGGCGGATTGCCTGCCATCCACGCGGTAAGCGAAATCGATTCGTAGGTTCCATTGTTGAGCGCGAGCAGCACCTCGAGATCATCGGAGCCGATCGATTCGATGTAATGGCCGTAGCCCTGGGGCACGTATCCCACGTCGCCCGGGTCGAACTCATCGGTGCGCGCGCGACCATGCGACCCGAACACGGTCATGCGGGCGCGGCCCTTGATGTAGTACTGCCACTCGTCCGCGTTCGGATGCCAATGCAACTCGCGCAGGCTGCCCAGCTTGATCCGCATGAGAGCACCCGTTATGGTCGACGAAATAGGAAATTCGCGTTCGGATACGAGGCGCAAGGTGCCGCCGGTGAAAGCAACGGGCTTTCCCGCCAGCAGCCGATACCGATGCGTGAGCGCGCCCGAATTCAGCGACCCGGCGGCCGGATCGGTCGGCAGCGGCGGCGGCACGGGACCCTTGGCGATGTAAACCTCGCGCTGGGGGAAATTCGCGAAGGTCTGCGCCGGCACTCCGAAATTTTTCTGTAGCACGTCGCGCGGCGTGCGGCTGACCCAATCGGTGATGCTGAACGTGCCGAACTCGGAGAAATACCCGTTGTCGAACACGAGCACGAACAAGCAGTTTTCCGGGCCGAGTCCCTGGATCGAGTGCCCGTGGCCGCGTGGAAAATACCAGACGTCGCCGGGGTTGAAGTCGGCGATTTCGGAATGCCCCTGCGGATCGATCGTAGTGACCCTGCAGCGCCCGTTGAGCACATAGGCCCACTCGGCGGCATTGGCGTGCCAATGGAGCTCGCGCAATCCGCCGGGCGCGAGCTGCATCAGGACACCCGCGAGCTTTTGCGACACCGGAAATTCCGCGACGGTCGCCTCCTTGGCCGAGCCGCCGTCGAACGTTTTCGACGCTTGCGCGCCGAGCGCGAAACGAAACGACGGCAGCTCAGCGCCCGCGAGCGGCGCCGCCGTGGGGCCGAATGGCGGCTGCTGCGTTTCGCCAAGTGCGCTGGCCGCCTCCGCTGCCGCAACGAAGCCGCCCACGGCTGCCGCCGAGCCGATCAGGTCGCGGCGAGAAATTTGCGTCATTGGTTCCTCCCTTCGGGACATCAGTTGCGGTTGCCGCGATTTTCGCGGTCACGTCGCCCAGTGTCCACTTTTGGCCGCAAGAAACTTGGCTTCCGCGCATGTCGCGGAGCCCGGCGACTGCTCGAAGGGTATTTTTACGGGATCTCGTAGACCATGAACTCGTCGGCGATGCCGCGCAGCGAGGTGCGCTTGGGCAGCGGTTTCAGCCCGCTGGTTTCGAGGATCGACGAGGATTGCGGATGGCCGACGACCGCTTCGGTGGCGAGGATCGAGCGCGACGCCGCTAGCCCCTGCACCCGCGCGGCGATGTTCACGGTCTGGCCGAAATAATCCTGGCGCTCGTTGAGCATGACGGCGAGACAGGGCCCCTCGTGAATGCCGATCTTCAGCAGCAGGTCGCGCTCGCCGTCCTTGATGCTGCGCATCGCTTCGCGCATCCGCAGCGCCGCCGCGACCGCCCGGTCCGGCGTCGGGAATGTCGCCATCACCGCGTCGCCGATGGTCTTGACCACCGCGCCGGCCTCCGCAGCGATGATCTCGTTGAGCACGCGGAAATGCGCGCGCACCAGGTCGTAGGCGACGAGATCGCCGACGCGCTCGTAGAGCTCGGTCGAGCCTTTGAGATCCGTGAACAGGAAGGTGAGGCTGGTGATCTTCAGGCGCTGGTCGACGTCGAGCGTGTCGGTCCGGTAGATGTCGCGGAAGGTCTGGTTGGTGAGCAGGCGCTTGGCGGTCAGGAACGGGCGGCGCTTGCCGAGCAGGTCGTGGAGCTTCTGCCCCGCGATCCACACGCCCGGCAGCACCCGCACGTCGGTCCGGTTTTCGAGCGAGAGCCGCAGCGGGCCCGGCCGCATCGCAAGCGTCGCAGTCGGCGCGCTGACCCGGTTGAACACCGCGGTTAGATTCTGGCGCTCGCGGGTCGGTTCGCCCTTGACGTCGAGGAACTGCGCCGAATGCGTCACCGGCTCGAATACGATGACGAATTCCTGGGGCAACTGCAGCGACAGCGAGGCGCGTTCGCCGGGCGGCAGCTCGATGGAATCGATGACCGTCTCGTTGATGATCTCCTCGAAGTCCTCGGGCAGGTCGATTCCCGTGCTCCAGAAGATCTGGCGGTAATATTCCCACATCGGCAGGGTATGGGGATCGTGCGCCGCGATCCGGCGAACGCGAGGGTTCACCGTGAAGGATACTTCGACCATCTCGTCGAGCGTGGGTTCGTAGCCGACGGCGCACAGTGCGCAGGTGTACTCGTCGCGGTGGATGGTCTTGAGCGAGGCACTGGCGTCGAGCACGCCGCCGCAGCCGGGACAGAGTACGTTCCAGGACAGGTCGAACAGGCCGACGCGGGCCGCATGCAGGAACGCGGCGATCGCCCGCTCTTCATCGAGCCCGCGTCTCGCCGCGAAATCGAGCACGTTGACGCGATTGAGTGCCGGGTCCGGGGCGTCGCGGACCAGCGCCTAGATCGCGGCAACCGCATCCGCGTCGGCCGACTGCCGCAACACCGAGAACAGGGCCTCGGCTTCACCGACCTTGACTTGATTCATGGCCGCAGCTTACGCGAAAACGTCCGCGCGGGAAGGGGCTGCGAGCCCGCGCACGGACTCGTGCGAAAAGTTCAACGCTTTCCGGACATCGTCCCTTCTTTCTGCCGACGTCTTAGGGACTAGGAATCGAGCGTAGTTGCAGGGAAAGCCGGGTTCGAGATGCGCACGCAGGTGGGGATCGTAGGCGCGGGGCCGGCGGGGCTGATGCTCGCGCATCTGTTGCGCCGGGAAGGCATCGACTCGGTGGTGCTGGAGCGGCGCAGCCGCGACTATATCGAGGGCCGGATTCGCGCCGGCGTGATCGAGCAATGGGTCGCCGACCTTCTGGTCGAGACCGGGCTCGGCGCGCGGCTGCAGCGCGAAGGCCTCGTTCACCGCGGCATCAACATCAGCTTTGCGGGTAGCCTGCATCATCTGGATTTCACCGATCTCATCGGCAAGCACATCACCGTCTATGGCCAGCAGGAGGTGGTCAAGGACCTGGTTGCCGCGCGGCTTGGCGGCGGCGGCGAGATCCTGTTCGAGGTCGAGGACGTCGGCATTCATGATTTCGCCGGTGGGGCGCCGCGCATCCGCTTTCGCAGCAAAGTCGGGGAGGTCACCGAGATCGATTGCGATTTCATCGCCGGCTGCGACGGCTCCCATGGCGTGTGCAGGCCCAGCATTCCGCGCGGCGCGCTGACGAGCTTCGAGCGGGAATATCCGTTCGGCTGGCTCGGCATTCTCGCGGAATCGCCGCCGCCCTGCGAGGAGCTCATCTACGCCTACCATGAGCGCGGCTTCGGGCTCTACAGCATGCGCTCGCTGACGCTCTCGCGGCTCTATCTGCAATGCGCCGCCGACGAGGATCTCAACGAATGGCCCGACGAGCGCGTGTGGCGGGAGCTGCACGCGCGGCTCGGCGGCAGCAGCAGGCTTGCCGAGGGCAAGGTGCTGCTCAAGGGCTTGACCCCGATGCGCAGCGTCGTGGTCGAGCCGATGCAATACGGAAAATTGTTCCTGGCGGGGGATTCCGCGCATATCGTGCCGCCGACCGGCGCCAAGGGCATGAATCTGGCGATTGCCGACGTGCGGGTGCTGGCGCGCGCGCTCGCCGAATTTTATCGCTCCGGCCGCGGCGATTTGCTGGAAAGCTATTCCCGGACCTGCCTGCGCCGGGTGTGGAAGGCGCAGCGCTTCTCCTGGTGGATGACGACGCTGCTGCACCAGCCGGTCGACGCCAATGCGTTCGACCGGCGCCGCCAGCTCGCCGAGCTCGACTATCTCGCGGGCTCCCGCCACGCCCAGCGGGCGCTCGCCGAGAATTATACCGGGCTGCCGTTCGATTGAGTTGGCGTGCCGGACGCCGCGTGCTCGCACCATTGTCAGCATCGCGACGTCGCGCGGGAGCGTCGAGTACGTGCTGGGCGAGGAAACCCGGCGCGCATCCGTGGATTTCGGCGCGCCGGTTCCGAACGGGCTGTTGGGATTTGTCCGGCTGGGGATCGAGCACATCCTGACCGGCTACGACCATCTGCTGTTCCTGCTGGCGCTGTTGATCGGGGCGTCGAGTTTCTGGCGCGTGCTCGGCATCGTCACCGCCTTCACGCTCGCCCACAGCATCACGCTCTCGCTCGCCGTGCTCGGGCTGGTGCACGCGCCGGCGTCCATCGTCGAGCCGCTGATCGCCGCCTCGATCGTGTGGGTCGCGGTCGGAAACCTGTTCGGCCGCGGCCGCCCCTGGGACCGCGTCGCGGTGACCTTCGGGTTCGGCCTGGTCCACGGGCTCGGGTTTGCCGACGCGCTCACGCCTCTGGCACTGGCCGGCTGGCCCTTGGTGCGCGCGCTGGTCGGCTTCAATCTCGGGGTCGAGATCGGTCAAGCTCTCGCGATCGCGGTGGCGCTGCCGGTCTTGCTCCATGTCGGCTCGCTCGCCCGCGCGCCGCTGATGGTCCGCTCGGCCTCCGCCGCCGTCGCCGCGATCGGCGCCTATTGGTTCCTCGAGCGGGTGTTCTTCGGCTGAGCAAAAGCCGCCCGCGGGTACTCGCGATCAGGCGGGGGCCGCCTGCTCGGTGATTTGCTCGAGCACGCGGCCTTTGGTCTCCACCCCGACCAGGAAAATCGCGATCGCCGAGATCAAATAGGCGAGCGCAAACGTGTGCAGCACGTAGGCGCCCGCGCCATAGGCGAGCATGAACCCGGCCACGGTGGGCGCCAGGAACGAACCGATGCGGCCGATGCCGAAGAACCAGCCGACCGCGGTGGCGCGCAGGTGGGTGGGATGCAGCTCCCCGACGTAGACGGCGGTCGAGCCGTAGACGCCGGGATTGACCCAGCCCACCGCGGCGGCGGCGAAATACAGCCAGATCCCGCTCGCCTCCGCGAACCACAGGTGGCAGAACGCGCCGATGAAGAAATACAGGAACAGCACCGGCCGGCGCCCGAACCAGTCGATCAGGAAGCTGCAGGCCGAATAGCCGAACACCGCGCTGATCGCCTGCACGAGCTGGAAGCTGATCGCCTGATTCAACGGAATGTTGCGCTGCTGCAGGATCGTCGGCAGCATGAACAGGATGCCGTTCGAAGCCCACAGGAAGCCGAACGACACGATCCACAGCAGGATGGTTCGTTTGAGCCGATCCGGCGCGAGAAGCTCGAGCACGGTGACCCGCGATTCCACCCCGACTTCGGGCCTGACGTCCGGGATCGGCTTGACTTCGGCGGCGGAGGCGGTGCGGCCGAAGGCCTGGCGCTCGATCTCGGCGACGGTGTCTTCGGCCTGCGACACACGGCCCTTGCTCAGGAGATAGCGAACCGATTCCGGCATGTAGCGGCGCACGAAGAACAGCAGCGCCGCCGGGACGATGCCGACGACGAACAGCGCCCGCCAGCCGAAATTCGGGATGATGGCGAGGCGCTTTATGGATCGGCACGGGCCTTCGCCTGGAACCTGCCCGCCTATCCCTCCGGGGAATGGCCGCTCAACCCGTTCGCCTGGCAGTTTCTGTTCGTGCTGGCTGCCTGGTGCGGGCTGGGGCTGCCCAGCCGTTTCCAGGCTCTGATCCACTCGCGAGCGATGCTCGTGCTTGCCGCCGCCTACCTTGCGCTGTCGCTTGCCATGGTCATGGCGCTGTTCTTCCCGCGAGCGAGCGGCTATGTGCCGATGTGGCTCGCCGATGCGATCTACCCGATCGACAAGACCAACCTCGATCCGGTGCGTTTCGCGCATGTCCTCGCGCTCGCGGCGGTCGCTTCGTATTTCGTGGCGCCGGATTGGGCTGCGCTGAAATCGCCGG
>WNGK01003163.1_pt1 | contig 17894 bp, 6 predicted proteins | sample 5400601 | NCBI WGS metagenome assembly WNGK01 (sample SAMN13153376, study PRJNA577476) | soil metagenome | isolation source: 60 cm soil or saprolite under Garry oak tree replicate 1 | place: USA:California | collected 2016-06-15
TTATAGGCATTGGTGGCAAGTTCAAGATATCGCATCGTGCCCGATTGCATAAGGGTCGAACAAGCTGCCATATAGCTTGCTCACTTACAATATGGGTCAGTTGGTTGTAGAAACCGCGCAAAGGGAACCAATTGGGTAATGCGGGAAACAATCTATGAGCAAAAGCGCGGGTGGGAGTGATGGGTTGCAGATACGCAAGGTAGAATGGTCGGCCCAGTTTTTCGGCAACGTGGTACCCAACGTAGAACCCGGGCATCGAAAGCAAAAGAGCATCTGCATCTTGACAGGCATTCAAACACTCAGTAAACGCTTGAGATGCCATTGCCTCGGCAGCATGGATCAGACGGCGCAAGTAAAGCAATCGATTATTGCCAGTATCCAGTACGCTATGGGCCGCTTCAGATTGCATCATCTCACGGATATTGCTCCCAATGGGTGAGAAATCCAAGCCGCGCCTGCGAATCATAGGCTCAAAGTCAGTATGGGTTGCCAATCGGACGTGATAACCTGCTGCCTGCAATCCTCCTCCTAGAGCGATATACGGCTGTACGTCACCACGCGAACCAATCGTGACTAAGGTAACATGCATCTTCATTTCCTCTCAATACAGCTTCCTCTGATTCTGTGAAATTATACTCAGATTGTGTAAAAAAAGCGAGAAGCACTATCTTTACCTGAGAGATTACTGTCCGGCTGGTTAGCAGATGTCTCTCTACCTTGACAGTGGGGTACATTCTAAACTATCCTTTCAACTGGGAAGTGAGCAATATGTGGACTAAAAACAGCCCCCCCGCCAAGAACGGTACATGGCTACATGGGATTGACGTAAAAGCGATGTAGGTTCAGGAAAAGTACAAGGAGATTACAAAGTGCATCTAGTTGTTAAACTGCTTCTCTCATTACTTAGCTCAGTCCTCTTCCTGCTAGTAGCCTGGTCAAACCGTCTAACTTTGGCACACTTAGCGAAAAAGGCATATTTCCGTGGAGAGGCTCAGCGGCTCGTACATCTTCTGCACGAAGATCAATTTATTCTAGACGTAGGGAGCGGTACAGGTGACTTTGCAGAATCACTGTATGGCTTGATACCTGGCTGTATTCTATGTTCAGACATTCAGGATCAGCACCTGGGTCGGGCTCCTTTTGTTTTGGCAAATGGGAGTTCCCTGCCTTTTCCCGATAAGTCCTTCGATACGGTGACAATGTTTTATGTCCTTCACCATACAGACCAGCCTAAAGATTTGCTGATGGAAGGATCCCGGGTGAGTCGAGATAAAATTCTCATCCATGAAGATACATACAAGAACCGCTTCGAGAAGCTCATGTTCACTTTCCACGTTTATAGCTTTCGTGGCATTGCTAACCTATCCGGTGCTTCTGTAAAAACGGATTCAGAGTGGAAATCTCTCTTTGCACAGGTAGGTCTAACAGTGAGATACCAACGTCTTCTTCAGAAACCAGGGTATCCTGCTACTCGCTATGAATATCTTTTAGAAGTTCCTAACATTGAGCGTACGGAAGCTGTAAGGAAATAGTGTTATACTACTGACTGCAGGTCGCTACAACGAGAAGAGTGGACAGGAGGAACAATATGGTCAGACGAAAAAGCATACTCAATAAAACTCTCGACCTGGCTCTTCGTATCTCACCAAGACTGAAACGATCACTCGTGAGAATATGGTATGAGTTGATGTCAGCTTTGGATAAAGAAGAACTCCTGGTCTACATGAACTTTGGCTATATCGACCTCAATCCTGATGCCAAAGAGATTGAGCTGAGAGATGGAGATGAGAAGAACCGGTATTGTATTCAAATGTATCATCATGTTGCTGGCTCTATCGACCTGAAAGGGCTGGACGTCTTAGAGGTGGGATGCGGACGAGGAGGAGGAGCATCCTACATCATGCGCTATCTGAAGCCCAAATCTATGACGGGAGTCGATATTGCTGAAAAAGCGATTGCATTTTGCAAGCGATATCATACTGTTGAAGGGCTCTCCTTCCGTTATGGAGATGCAGAGTCTCTTCCATTCGAAGATAACACCTTTGATGTCATCGTCAATATAGAATCTTCTCAATGTTACGGATCCATACCACGCTTCTTGGGTGAGGTGTATAGAATCCTTCGCCCAAACGGTTACTTCCTATTCGCAGACCACCGTAGCAAGGAGGGAGTCGAGATACTACGCAGACAGGTAACAAACTCCGGTTTAGCATTACTGAAAGAAGAGAAGATAAACGCAAATGTGCTTAAGGCCTTAGATCTTGACAATGAGCGCAAGCTGAGACTCATTCAGCAAAAGGTCCCGAAGCTATTGATGAAACCCTTTCAAGAATTTGCCGGCATACGAGGCACAGGTCTCTATGAAGACCTTAGAACTGGAGCTCTCGAATATCGAAGTTTTATCCTCTATAAGAGGGAAGTGCAGGAAGGAAAGCCAGTAAGCGAATGACAACTCCGTCCGCATTGAAAGCCTGGGGCCTGCCGGACGGGGACCAGCCCCGTCCATACACTTCTGGCTCTTATTCATCAGCACGTTGCAGCTTTAGAAGTAGTAGGTAGCGCAGCCTACCTGTATTCCTGAACCAACACTAATAACCAGTCCAATATCACCCAGTTTCACCAACTGTTGCTCACGAACATACTGGAATGCATAGGGCACCGAGGAAGTAAAGAGATCACTTCTCCCATGAGTTACGTCCACGAACTTGTCTTTGCTAATATTCATTTTGTCGCTCAATTCAGCAATAAAGTTTGAAGAGATTTGCGGTGGAAGTATTACTTTGATCTGAGAAATGTCCAGCCGCTCGATGCTGAGTAGCTCGTGGACGGCAGCGGGAATACACTGCAGGTAATAGCTTTCAATGTGAGGGTCTTTTTCGAAGCGCATACATGCTTTTCCACTTCGATGTACCGTATAAGCTGCGCATGCTTCGATGTAGTCGGTAAAGTACTTAAAGACAAAGTTGCCGAAGCCTATCTTACCATCAGGACTCTCATCTAAAATTACGGCTGAGCCTGTCTCCTCAACACCACGCAGTTCTTCTGGGAGAACGTCACGGTTGTTTTCAATTTCCGAAGCAACAACCATAGCGTTTTTCACTTTTTTCGTCTGCATCATCCCTATAGAAGCATAACAGGCATTGAGAAAACCCACAGCGCCATTGAAGAGGTCAAAAGCTAGCGTTTTCTTCTCCTGTAGTGACTCAATAGTATCATTGATCTTGAGCACACCTGCCACCATTGAAGCGATTGCTGGTTCACAGATAAAGTTATCCCGATACACACCGGAGTAGACGAGCAGATCAATATCGTTTCGGTGATATGACGAGGCTTCGAGACAGTTCTCGGAGGCAACCCGCGCAAGTTCCAGGGTTTCTCTCTTCACCTGCACATCCTTTGGAAGCGTTCCAATACTTTCTACTCGCACTCGCTGTGTAGAAGGTAAAAGAGAAACGGGCTTTCTCTGGTTGGACTTCACTTTGTCGGGTTTCCATGTGCCAGATGCTATGCAGCGCAGACGGTCAGGCAAATCATCAAGGGTGTAAAGGGCCGCGCCAATAGTAGCTCCAGAACCGGTTATACCAAAGACGATATTGTCTCCTGACTGAATGTTGTTTGAGAGAATGGAATCCGCGAGGGCCACGATTTGAGTCGTAGTCGCAGTGTTACCACGCTCAGCAATGTTATTGATTACATTGCCGTTATGACACACTTCTTTTCCAAAGTAGCTATTGATTTCGCGTGCCGCATCGTTGATGGTCCTTTTAGAGGTTTGATGCATAATAACGTGTTGGACCGTGTCCTGCGACCATCCAAAACGTTTGAGCATAGTGGCTGCAAACGGAACCGCCTGCTGCATATTGACCGCGGAGACTCGAACTGCGTCCGTGAACATGATGGCACCACCATGCTGCTTATCTGTTGCCCTGGCGATGCAGAGATCATAGTAGCGACTTACCGTGTACAGTTCAAGCTCATGAAAGCCGACTTTCTTACCTGGTACTTGCTCCAGGATCATCGCTGCTCCAGCATCACCTACCGTTAAGCAGGCAAGCCGCGAGTCCATATAGCTCTCAATCTCTTTTTGCGCCGTTTGCGTGAGGTGAGTAATATATTCCCCGCTGATTACCATACCCCGTCGGATGAGTCCAGCTTTGAGAAAGGCGTCGACGATATTGACGGCAGTAAATAGGCCCGTGCAGGCGTTGGAGATGTCGAAGACGAGAGCGTTCGCAAAGCCAAAGTGCTGTTGTAATCGTATGGCCGTACTGGGTTCAAATGTACAGTGGGCATTGGGACCATCGTAGCGTGAGATATTGCCGCAAATCAGAAGGTCTATATCCTCTGGAGAGGACTTGGAATTGGCAAGGCAGTTTGCGACTGCTTTCTTTGCCAAGTCGAAAGAGAATTCTGTTTCGCCAGCCATGCGCCTGGTACTGATGCCAGTAAGCTGCTCTAGTGGAAAGCGAATTGGAGTAGTGCAATTCTGCAAAATCTCTTGAGTAGAGACGACCTTCGGAGGAAGGTAGACGCCAATGCTTTCAATGATCGTGTTTCCTACGTCAGTTTGAATGGTCTGCTCTGGCGGGGCGATCGCAAGGGTCGCCCCTACTATACTGTTTGAATCAGGATGTGCCGATCGGCCTGTGGTAGCTACTGCTGCTAGTTCTGCAACCGTCTGGTGCTCAAAAAGCATTTCAGGGGTGAGTTGAAGTCCGGCCTCATTCGCTTTTGTCATGATTTGCAGACTTTGAATCGAGGCACCGCCTAAATCGAAATAGTTATCGTGAATACCGATCCTGTCAATGCCAAGAACCTGAGCCCAAATCTTGGCCAAGAGTTCTTCTGTGGCGTTACGAGGCGGGATAAAGGCTTCTTCCAGTTTGGGTCGCGTCACCTCAGGAGCAGGCAGTACCTTACGATCTACTTTCCCGTTCGGCGTTAATGGCAGGGCATTCAAGAAAACAAAGGCAGCTGGAACCATGTAGGAGGGGAGCTTTTCACTCAAAAATGTGCGTAATTGCTCGATAGAAAGATCGGTTTCAGAAACAAGATAAGCTACGAGACGCTTCTCACTGGGAATATCCTCACGAGCTACTACCACAACTTCTTTGATGCCCGGATGCTGGCCTAACACTGTCTCAATCTCGCCAAGCTCGATACGAAACCCTCGAAGCTTTACCTGGTAGTCGATCCGACCAAGAAATTCGATAGCCCCATCCGGTCGGTATCGCGCCAGATCTCCTGTCTTAAACAGCCGGGCTCCCGCCTCTCTACTGAAGGGGTCGGGCACAAACTTTTCGGCAGTCAGCTCAGGACGATTGAAGTAGCCACGAGCTACACCGACATCGCCTATGTACAATTCGCCAGGCACGCCAATAGACACAGGATGCAATGCCTGATCTAAGATATAAATTTGTGTGTTTGCGATTGGACGACCAATAGGAATTACCCATTGATGGCTTTGGCGCTGGCATTTCCAATACGTCACATCTATAGAGGCTTCTGTCGGACCATAGAGATTGTGTAACTCGGCATTGAGGCGAGAGAAGAAGCGTTCTTGAAGCTCAACAGAGAGAGCCTCGCCGCTGCAAATAACACGTTTCAGGCTTTCGCACCGCTCAAGTCCCTGTGCCATCAAGAACACTTGCAGCATTGAAGGGACAAAGTGAAGCGTAGTGATCTTCTGTTCGGTAATCAGGGAGACCAGGTAGCCAGGGTCTTGATGGCCTCCGGGTCGCGCCACAACGAGACAGGCTCCTGTGAACAAGGGCCAGAAGAACTCCCAGACCGAGACGTCGAAACTGAAGGGGGTTTTCTGCAAAACGCGATCTGCTGGCGTCAACTGATACGATTGCTGCATCCAATGCAGGCGATTACATAGACCCTTATGGATATTCATTACCCCTTTAGGTCTACCCGTTGAGCCGGAAGTGTAGATCATGTACACGAGATTGTCTGGCTGAACATTACTGATGCGGTTCTCGTCGGATGGAAGTCCTCCGGACTGCCCGCCCGCAAGGGTTGAGGTCTCCCCCAGAGACCGTAAGGCCCCTACGGCATCGCTGGTTTTCCAGTCGGTATCCAGACAGATGACCTCCATACCTTCACGTGGCGGCAGACAGCCTAGGAGCCGCTTCTGCGTGAACAGAACAGGCACACGAGTATCTTGTACCATGTAGTTCAGCCGCTCTCGAGGATACGCAGGGTCCAATGGAACGTAAGCTCCACCTGCTTTAAGGACACCAAGAAGAGCTACAACCATCTCCAAAGAGCGTTCCATGCAAATGCCGACCAGTACATCCGGCCCTACTCCTAATGCTTGTAGCACATGAGCTAGCTCATTGGCTTGGCGGTTTAATTCGCTGTAGGTAAGCTTCTCACCTTCAAACACTACCGCCACAGCCTCTGGTGTCTGTTGCACCTGCAGCTCGATCAACCGATGGATACACATATGCTCTGGGAAGTCGCTCTGCGTAGCGTTCCATTCAACCAACAGTTTGTGCTGTTCCGCCTCTGTCAGCAGCGGTAAGTCCAGAACTCGCTGTTCAGGATGAGCGACAATGCCTTCGAGTAAGGTCTGAAGATGTTTCTCCATCCGAGCAATGGTAGTGGCATCAAACAGATCCACGTTGTAGCGAAAATCAGCAGAGAGTGATCCAGCTACCTCGAACACTGTAAGTGTCAGGTCAAAAGGCGCCCCTTGTTGTCCTAAAATGAATGGCTCCAGCCTCAGCCTTTCCTGAGCTATCCTTGTCGCAATGTCACCTTGCCCAAAGCGAGATGTTTGGGTACCCGCGAGGGGGGCTTTATCATCCCCCGGATGCGTCTCCCCTACATTTTCGGCTCTGCGTGGTTTATCCCAAATAAACATAGCTTGGAATAACGGCGAGTAGCTAGCATCCCGCTTCGGTTGAAGCCGCTCTACAAGGAGAGGAAAGGGAAAGTCTTGATGTTCAAGCGCTCCTATTACTATGCGGCGTACCTGGCTCAGCAACTCCTTGAAGGTCGGATTGCCCGAGAAATCTGCTCGCAAAACGACAGGGTTCACAAGATGGCCTATGACTCTTTGCAAGTCGGCCTGGCTTCGTCCGAGGGTGGGAGTTCCTACCAGGATATCTTCTTGACCCGTATAGCGAAAAAGCAAGGTTTGAAATGCTGCCAGCAGGATCATGTAAAGGGTCGCTTTCTCAGTGTTTGCGAGCGCTTTGAGCCTTCTGGATACTTCCTCGCTCAACGTGAAGCTGTGTGAAGCGCCTCGATACGTCTGGACTGGTGGCCGAGGTCTATCAGTCGGAAGATTCAGTAGAGGCAACTCTCCAGCGAGTTCTTGTTGCCAGTATGCCCAGAGTCGCTCACCTTCAGGTCCCGCTAACATATCAGCTTGCGAGCGGATATGGGCTGCGTACTGCGGGCTGGGTGGTGGAAGCGGAGCCGGTACGCCTACTCTCTCCGCTGCATAGAATACGCAGAGTTCATCGAGAAGCAAATCAAGTGCCAGGAAGTCTACTGCGATATGGTGGACGGTCAACAAAAGAATGTAACCCTGCGCCGACCGCGTAAACAACTTTATTTTTACTACGGGTCCTTGTTCCAGATCGAATGGGCGCTCACCTTCTTCAAAGAGACGGTGCTTCAGCTGTTCCTCGCTCCAGGCCAATGCATCTATCACTTCAAAATGAACTTTTTGGTGCATGTGAAACCGTTGAATAGGCTCACCGTTCTGCGTCGTATATGTAGCTGTCAAGATGGGATGACGATTCAGAAGTGCTTGAGCCGAACGTTCCAATGTTGGAATGTCTACAGTAGAGCGAATGCGTGCTGAATACATGAGGTTGTACGCCGCGCTCTCTGGCGCTAATTGGTACAAGAACCATAAAGACCGCTGGCCATGAGAAAGGGGAGACCAATCTTTAGACTCATTTGCTTTTTTACGAAGGAGCTGTGCAAGGAGCTCTCGCTTGTCATCCGGTGAAAGATTCGCAAGTATTCTGGAAATATCGTTCACTGATCGCGCTCCTTTTGTAACATATTGCTGAGCAATGAGTCTGCTTCCGAATCCGAAAGTTGATCTGGTTCTACCAGCATTTGTTCAGTAGCTTGCTGACTTCTCTCACCTGTTGCACTGATATGAGCATTCTCCTCTTGCAACATACGGCTGAGCAGCGAATCTACTTCTTCATTTGACAGTTGATTCAGTTCTGCCAACAATTGTTCTGCATTTCCCTCTATGGCTTTAGGAGTTCCATTGTTTTCTTGCCGACCTTGATTCGGCGTCGCTGTTAATGCTGGCGTTGTGGAGGCGGAAGAAACCGCTGCCACTTGGTCGAGCACCTGTGAAGTGAATTCGGCTATGCTCGGTCCCTGGAGAAATGTGACGATAGGGATACGGATTCCCAATTCGAGTTCGACCCGGTTCTTCAACTCGACAGCCATCAAAGAGTCGAGTCCCAAGGCCGTTAGAGATTGCTGAACATCCAGCTCAGCTGCTGGCAGTTGAAGCACACCTGCTACTTGTTCGCGAAAATGTTCCTCTAGCAACTGTCGGCGCTCTTCCTGTGCTACATTAAGCAGTGCTTGGATAATCGTACTCTCTTCTTGCACTGTAGGGCCTACATGTGTACTATCATCAACTGTCTCAGCAACCAGGTAGGTGACAAGTGGCAAATCGGCTATTTGGGAGTAAAATTGTCGCAAGAGGTGCCAATTCAGCTTTATCACTCCGATCTGGGAGACGTTTTGCGGGATGAGCTGCTCCAGTGCTGCTACGACCTGTTTTGGGGTAATTCTCTGAATACCATGCGATTCCCAGTACTCATGTACTTTTAGACCTTCGGGAGTGGCCCCAAAGCCTGTTTCAGAGACAGCTCCCCAGTTGATGCTTAAAGCAGGCTTGCCCGATGCACGTAGGTGATGTGCCAGCGCATCTAGAAATGCGCCTGCCGCTGCGTAATTTCCTTGACCGGCCGAGCCGAACAGGGAAGCCGCAGATGAGAAACAGACGAAGAAGTCGAGCGTCGTGTCTTTCAGCAGCTTTTGAAGGAGCCAGCCTCCCATCATCTTGGGGCGGGTAACCTCTTCCAGTGCGGCTCGGTTGAGACGGGCGAGAGGACGAACCAATGACTGGCCTTGTTGGTCCTGCCATACGGATGCAGCATGAATTACGCCTCGAATTGGCGGAGACTCTCGATGGTGAAGATTTTCCAGAAGGGCAGTGAGTTGTGCTTCATTGGCCACGTCGGCCGCTGCGTAATAGACATGTACTCCTCCCTCCTCTAATTCGCGGATTCCGGCGATTTGACGAGCCAGTCGGGTGCCAGGTTGTACTTGACTCCAACTTTCACGCCGAGGCAGTTTGGTTCGTCCTAAAAGAACGAGGTACCGAGCACCTTTTTTCGCCATCCAACAAGCAACCTCAAATCCAAGACCCCAAAGTCCACCCGTGATCAGATAGCTGGCATCAGGTCGAAGTTCTAGCTTCTGCCTCATCCAATTGCGACTGCGTACCATGCGAGCAACATAGGCCTGCTCCTGACGAAAAGCAATTTGTGCTTCTTTCTTCTGGCTGAAAAGGATATCGAGTAGGTGCCTGGCAGTTTCATCTCTTGTACCCTGAGGATCTACATCTATTAGCCCTCCCCAGAGTTCCGGATGTTCTACAGCGCACGTTCTCCCTAATCCCCAGAGGGGTGACTGGGCTATTGCTAGTGGACTAGGTTCGGCACCTATTGGCTGAGCCCCGCGAGTTACAAGCCACAGACGAGGCGGCTTTGTTCCTTCGCTACTGATCAGGGCCTGAATTATGCTCAGTACGCTGCCAATTCCTAACGCCTGATCTGCTTCTAAAGAGGCTATACTGATCTCCTCTGAAGGTGTTGCATCCAGACTCCATAAGTGAATTGCTCCCCGTAAAGGAATTTTATTGGGTGCTAGAATATCCCTCATCAGCCGCTGTACATCGTCTGGATGAATCCAGTAATGTCCCTGCTGTGAAATAGAATAGCCATCACCAGAGAAGACTTCAATACAGGTTTCTCCACGTGCTATCAGAAGTTCTACCATCCTCTGCCCCACGCCACTGTGGTCCATGAATATCAGCCACGTACCTGCCTCTTCCACAGGAGCATACTTCTCTAGTGATGTTGGTTCCCACTGGAGTTCATAGAGCAAATTCCTGAGGTCTTCCAGCGAGGTGTGCTGCACAGCCATTCCAGTTCGCTGCAATTGCAGACCACGTGCCTGTATCATCATCCGTCCTTCCTCATCGAGAATGTGTACATCTCCCTCAAATAGACCCTCGCCCTGGTCTGCGCGTGGCTTGAGAACGGCATGACTCCATGCTCGTGAGCCTGGTTGATTGTGAACCTCGAAGCTTTGCAAGCCTATAGGGAGGTAGAGGGATTCTTCATTATCTAGAAGAGTAGCAGTTGGAAGAGCCGCTACCAGCACCTGAAAGCAGGCATCCAAGAAGACGGGGTGAATCTGGTAGAAATCGGCTTCTCGTTCCAGGGCTTTGAGAATGCGCACCTGCCCCAAGGCTTCGCCCTCACCATGCCAGAGACGCTCGATTCCTTGATAGGCATCACTAAGCTGGATACCATGCTCACTCAGCCTGCTATAGAATTGGTCAACAGGAATCTCTTCTCGGCAACGCGCCTGAATATCCTGTAGCAGGGTGAGGGCCAGCCCGGGGGGGACAACCTGTGCCCCTCCATTTTGGAAATGTAGAGGAATCCTGTGCGGGCGGAAAGTCTGGGGGACTTCCATCCCAGTTCCTGGCTGCAACGGTGAAGAATGCGGTTGAGAAAAGTTGGAGTTTTCTTGAGGAGAGGCAGGAGCATTTGAGAGGCAATCACCTCTCGAAATTCCACCTATATAAGAAGCTGTCGAGGACTGGGAGGGCGGAACAAACATCTCTGCATTGCATCGTTCTTTCAATTGATTCAGGAATGGCAAGCTGTTCAGGATGAGATCAACATCGAGCCCAAAGTCCATTTGACAGGCAATCTCGTCAACTCCAGCGGTTCTTAATTGCCCAACCAACTCGAAGCACGTCTCTGGTGTTCCAAAAAGAACCCGTTGTGTAGAAATGAGACGGTCGAAGACGAAGTAGAGATAGTCATTGATGTCCTGCTCACTTAAACTATTCAGGTCAATTTTCTGGCCTCTACTATATGCAATAGCGTTCAGGAGATACGAAGCCGATTTGAGATAGTCACAAAAAGAGGTTCGTGCCTGCTCAAGGACAGCATTCGCATTCTCCCCAATGAGCGTATGAAGCATTACCGAGACCCGTCCTCTCTGAGCGTCATACCCATGATCTGCTCGGGACTTACGATAGAGAGAGATTTTCTGTGCTAACTCTTCAGTGCTTTGGTTGAACATGTGAGTAAGCAGATTGGCACCAATCTCGCCTGCTTTGACAAACGTATCCGGGTTACCGGCAGCAGTTATCCAGATGGGGAGTTCGGGCTGTACGGGGGTTGGATAGATCTTTATCTCAACTTCCTTCCCATCGCCTCCCTTTCTCCAGATCGATTCGCCTTGCCAGAGTTTCTGTACGATCTGGATGCCATGATACATCTCTTCGTGACGATTTGTATATTTCTCAGGAAAGAACACAAAATCGTTGGGGTGCCAGCCAGATGCGAAGGAGATTTCTACTCTTCCATCTGAGAGATTATCGACGACAGCCCACTCTTCAGCTACCCGAATCGCGTCATGTAGGGGCATGACAACACTACCAGCCCGCAAGGAAATGCGCTCTGTTTCTCTTGCAAGGGCAGCATGTAGCACTGCCGGATTGGGATAGAGCCAGCCATCTTTGGTAAAATGCCGTTCCGGAATCCAGACCGACGAAAAACCATGCCGATCAGCAAATTTCGCGCTTTCGATTAACAAGCGGTACTTATCTGTATGGTCAGTAGCTTCTCTGCTGGAAAAGAAAATGAGACCAAATTGCATAGTTCTACCATTCCTTTATCTTGCTGAAGTCGAAGAGACCGGGCCCCGCAAGGGGTGCCTCTACATGTCGGATGTATGGTGGATTTTACCAATTGCGTGCAATATCCAGGATTTTTGCGGTTGCACCACCTCTCCAGGGGAACTGTAGACACTGAAGGAAGTTTCTTCATCTCCATGAGGAGAAAGGATGACCTGTACCATTTGGGACCCCTTCTCGGGCAAGAAGAGAGCTTTTTTAAACTCTATCTCTTTCAGCACAAAGGGCCCTGTACCAAAGGCCTCTACAGTAGCAGCTTGGGCCATCTCAATGTAGACCGAGACCGGTACTACGACGGTCCCCTGAATCCGGTGATCATTGAGGTAGGGAAGGTCTCGCCTATTTAGCTCACTGTTCCAGACGTGGTTTCCCACTGGCTGTGCTAATTCCAAATGTGGGCCTAATAGTGGATGTTGCTGTACGCTGTCCGAGGTCTGACGAGGCGCTTTCCCATTGGAACTCGCACCCGCTTGGGAGGTTGGTAACCAGCAGCGTTCTCGTTCAAAAGGATAGGTAGGAAGGGATATACGACGACGTGCGTAGTTCCGATCAAATTCAACCCAATCCAAGTTCATCCCTCTTACATAGAGGGAGGCCAGGGTGTTTAAGAGCACCTGCCAGTCCTCCTGTCCTTTCAGCAGGGAAGGAAGCCAGGTACCAACACCTGGCGGGAGGCAGTACTTTCCCATATTTAATAGAGTATTGGTTGGACCTATCTCTACAAATACGTCGTACCCCTGTTCTGCAAGCGTACGCATGCCAGCCGCAAACTGCACTGCCTCTCTCGTCTGACGACGCCAGTAGTCTGCATTCGGGATTTCCCCAGGCTGCAGCATTTTGCCTGTCAGATTAGAAATCAGAGGAATACGTGGAGCTTCAAAATGAACCTGATGTGCTGTCTGCTCAAATTCAGGAAGCATGGGGTCCATGAGCTGGGAGTGGAAGGCATGGGAAACGGTTACCGGGTGGGTTGTTACACCTTCTGCCTCTAAACGCTCTAGGGCTGCATGTAATGCTTCACGTGTACCTGATATCACTGTATTCTCGGGACCATTGATGGCGGCCACTGCAATTTGTTCCTGGAAAGGGACGAGTTTGGAGGCAACTTGAGTGTAGTCGGCAAACACGACTGCCATCGCTCCTCGCTCAGGAAGGGCTTGCATGAGTCGAGCACGTTCCGCAACAAGCTTAAGCCCATCCTCCAGGCTGAACACGCCAGCTCCACAGGCAGCCACATATTCCCCTACGCTATGCCCCATAACTGCCGCTGGTTCTACTCCCCATGAGCGCCATAATTCCGCTAAGGCATACTCCAAGGCAAATAAAGCAGGCTGGGTATAGATGGTCTCTTGTAAGAGCGAAGAATTTCCTGACTCTGGATAGAGCACGGAGAGCAACGGCTGCTCCAAGTAAGAGAGAAGAATCTCGTTGCACTTGTCCAGCGCTTTGCGAAACGTCGGTTGCGTGTCGTAGAGCTGACGACCCATCCCAGGATACTGAGACCCCTGACCAGTGAAGAGCAATACTGGCTTGAACTGCTGCTTACCGTAGACTTGCCCACTATGGATACCCTCGCTTGTGCCTCCAGCAGCCAGATCAGCCAGGTGTTTGTATAACTGTGTGGAAGACCTGACCGGAAATGCCAGGCGATGGCCGAAATGAGAGCGTCCAGTATTGATGCTGAAACACATATCTGCAACTGATACTTCTGGATTGGCGGTCAAAAACTCCTCATAACGGCCTGCTAGTGTCTGTAGTGCGGTCTCGCTCTGTGCCGATAGCGTAAAGAGATGGAGAGAACGCTCAATATCGTTGGTCTTGTGGCTAAGTGCAGGCGACGCTTCTAGTATCATGTGGGCATTAGTGCCACCAAAACCAAACGAACTTACTCCAACCAGTCGCCGCATACCCGCAGGCCATGGTTGTTGCTCAGTCGGAATCGAAAATGTGGTACCAGCGAGAGAAATATTTGGATTAAGCTTTTTTAGATGCAGGTGGGGTGGAATCTCCCCTTTTTGAAGACAGAGCACTGCTTTGATCAGTCCAGCGATGCCAGCGGCAGCTTCCAAATGGCCAATATTTGTTTTCACCGAGCTTATCAGACACGGTTGCTCCTGCGAACGGCCCGGCATCAGCACAGCTTTCAGAGCTTCGAACTCGATTGGATCTCCTAGAGGTGTGCTTGAGCCATGGCATTCAATGTAACTGATCTCACCTGGTTCCACATTGGCATTTTTCATGGCCCGGCGAATAACAGCCTCCTGCGCCAATCTATTAGGTGCTGTGAGTCCATTGCTGCGACCATCCTGGTTGGTCGCCGAGCCGCGTAGAAGTGCAAGGATATTGTCTCCGTCTCGAAGAGCATCAGCGAGAGGCTTGAGAACGACCAGCCCACAGCCCTCAGCACGCACATACCCCTCGGCATCGGCATCAAAGGTTTTACAACGCCCGTTGGACGCCATCATCCTTGCTTGAGAAAAGGTGATGGTTAGGTCAGGAGTCAAAATAATATTTACTCCTCCCGCCAGGGCCAAGTTGCATTCGCCATTCCTCAGACTCTGACAAGCGAGATGGACAGAGACCAGTGAAGATGAGCAGGCGGTATCCACAGCGAGGCTCGGCCCTCGCAGATCGAGCAGATAGGAGATGCGGTTGGCTGCAATACTGTGTGCATTGCCAGTTCCAGTGTAGGCATCTAGATGCATGAGGTCGCTAGAGCCTCCAGCTTGCAGACGAGCATAGTCATTACTGCTAATACCAATAAATACTCCCGTTTGGCTTCCAGCTAGCTTATCAGGTACTTGGCCAGCATGCTCCAGCGCCTCCCAGGCTACTTCCAGCAAGAGCCGTTGTTGAGGGTCCATCTGAGCAGTCTCACGAGGAGAAATCTTAAAGAAGCGCGGATCGAACTGGTCCACTTCCTCTAGAAAGCCCCCCCAGCGAGTACTCATTTTTCCTGGCACCCCTTGGTTAGGATCGTAGTAATCATGCAGGTTCCAACGATCTACTGGAACCTCAGTAATAGCATCAATACCGTCTCGCAGAAGCTGCCAGAAGGCTTCAGGATTCTTCGCGCCAGGAAAACGACAGCCTATACCAATAATGGCAATTGAATCCGTTTGAGTCTCTCGTCCTGTATCTCCCGTAGAGATTGACTCAGCGACAGTCGGTTTCTCAGCAAGGTGCTGAGCGAGAGCAGAAATAGTGGGATAATCATAGACCAGAGTGGGAGGAAGCCTACGGCCCAGCCAATCTTCCAGCTCTCCGGCTATACTCACCGCCTGCACTGAATCCATCCCGTAATGGGCGAGTGGTTCCCCCACGTCTATACGAGAAGGCTGAACCTTCAGTCGCTTAGAAATCTGCGACACCAACCATGCTTGAATCGCTCCCGCTGTTTTAGGTCCAGCAACCCGAGACTGTTTTTGCAAACTGCCGTCGTCGGAATTGCTTGTGCTCACTACGGTCTGTAGTCTGCTGCCTTCAAGATTCTGGATCCACTTATCCACTACGTCCAAGCTGTTGTTCAGGAACTTTTCGCGGCAGAGACGGCGTTGAACCTTGCCACTGGTTGTCTTTGGAATGCTTCCCGTCTTGACGAGGACCACTGCATACACTTGCACTTCGTGTTGTTCTGCCGCTGCCTGAAGGATGTCGCCAGCCACCTCGGCTATATCTACATTCCGATACTGACGCTCTACCTCATGAACAACCACAAGCCGCTCTTCACCCGCTACATCTATTGAAAACGCTATGCCAGCACCAGGCTTCAATGCCGGATGGCTCTGTTCTACCGTTAGTTCAATATCTTGAGGATAATGGTTGCGGCCCCGAATGATAATCAAGTCTTTGAGTCGGCCTGTAACGAACAACTCCCCGTCTTGGAAGAATCCCAAATCTCCCGTGCGCAGGAAGGGGCCTTCCCCAGTATCCGCTAGATATGCACGGAAAGTCCGCTCCGTCTCCTCTGGTCGCTGCCAATACCCCTGAGCGACGCTAGGACTGAATATCCAAATTTCTCCTACACTTCCAGGAGGGCACTGCATGAAGGATTCTGGGTCGGCAATTACGACTGAATTGCCCGGCAAGACTTGACCGCAACCTACGAATGTCCTCGTGTCCTCATTCTTAAGAGATGCCTCGACCACACGGTTGTGTTCAAGTGCTGTTTTTTGAAATGTGCGGACGACTGGTAGAGTCCCTTTCTGACTTCCAGTAACCATGAGAGTTGCCTCAGCGAGTCCATAGCAAGGGTAGAAGCTTTCCCGGCGGAAGCCACAGGGACCAAAGGTTGCTACAAAGCGCTCCAAGGTTTCCTGCCGGATGGGTTCCGCACCGTTGAAGGCAACTTCCCAACTACTCAGATCGAGTGTTGCTCGCTGCTCAGCAGTGGTCTTATGCACGCAGAGGTCATAGGCAAAGTTTGGTCCACCGCTGACGGTAGCCCTTCTACTCGAGATAGCTCGCAACCAGCAGATGGGACGTTGTAGGAAGGCTGCAGGTGACATGATTGTAGAATGCCCTCCGCAGTAAGGAGCCTGTAGTATTCCCCCAATGAGTCCCATATCATGAAAGAGGGGGAGCCAGATTATGCCTTGGGGATTGGGCCTGTTCTCAAAAGATCGAGCGATCAGAGCTGAGTTATGCATTAGGTTACCGTGAGTAAGCATGACTCCTTTCGGCATCCCCGTAGACCCTGAGGTGTACTGGAAAAAAGCCAGTGTATTCTTGTCAACCACTGGGTTCTGCCATAGCTCTACCAAATTGTCAGCGATGTTATCTGTAGTGATTAGAGGTACTAACTGTAATTCTGGAGCCTGGGCAAATAACTCCTCGACTGTAGAGAGAAGAGAAGAAGTAGCGAGTGCAAGAGAAGGTTGCACATCATTGGCGATGGCTTGTAACTGGGAGGGGTTTCGCTTGGTGCGTGTTCGCGGTGGATAGGTAGGAACAGCAATAACACCAGCATAGAGGCAGCCAAAAAAGGCGGTTATGAACTCTAAACCTGAAGGATAGATAAGCAGAACTCGCTTACCCTTCTCTACATATCTTTGGAGCAACGCAGCAACAGCCTGGGCTTTCCGATCTAGATCTACAAACGTGAGATGGTCCCCTTCTGCCTCTCCATCAATTAAAAAAGTATAGCCTCGTCGTTCAGGCTGTTGAGTAGCCCTCCAACGGACGAGTTCAACCAACGAAGAAAGATCAGGGACTGCATCAAAAATGCTTTCGCTCAAGAGAAGACCTTTATAGTTGGTAACGTGTGAAGCACTCAGATAATGAATCAGGATCTTTGGCAAACAACTCCTGCCGCACAACAAGAATGAGACGAGAGCTGTTGCTCCTGCTGAAAGGACTGGGAGGGAGCCTTTTCTCCATCAATACATTTAGACTGAGACAAAGAGTGATGAGACTACCAAGCCGAAGATCGTTGCTGGTAGCAGCGGAGAAGCGACTTCGCTCGCTACTCTGGCCACAAACGCAAACTGGATCTGTCTCATTTCAGTTGTGCAAGCTTTCAAAAAGGCTCCCTCTCTCCCTGAAGGAAGGTTCCTTCTCTCAGTTTCTCTGGGCTTTTGAGGAAGCAGTTGCCAACGCCTCTGTTTTAATGTACCACGCAGAAGTATAGCTCAGCTCTCTGAGTTGGACCTGTGAGAATACTGAGATGAAGCTGAGAAAGCGAGGAGGCGCTGTTCTGGTACGGGAGGTGAAACGTTTGGACAGAGTTTCAGGGCATTCATAACCATATCCTTGAAGCGTTCGCCCTGCCGTTTCAAAAGAAAAGAAGCCCATCCCTGGTTTGACCAGACGTTTGATAAAGCGATGGTCCTGTTCGACAATGTTGTTTAAGTATTTGACCTGCCTCAGTTCGCCGGACTCAGCAAGCTGTCCG
>WNGK01003697.1_pt1 | contig 17888 bp, 14 predicted proteins | sample 5400601 | NCBI WGS metagenome assembly WNGK01 (sample SAMN13153376, study PRJNA577476) | soil metagenome | isolation source: 60 cm soil or saprolite under Garry oak tree replicate 1 | place: USA:California | collected 2016-06-15
CATTGGCGAGAACTCGCCGCTCCCTTGCGCCTCGGCCTTGGCGCGCAGCGGCGCGAGCGCTACGGCCGCAAGTGGAAACTCGGGGGCGACTTCGGCCATCGGCCCGACATCGCGCATCACGCGGTTATAGAAGCCGCGCGCCGGCCGACCGGTCATCAGGTTGGTGAGCGCCGTTCCATCATCGCGCGCAGTCGCGAGCGCCGCTCGGTGCGGCACCGATACCTTCGCCTCGGGACAGAACAGGAATGCAGTGCCCATTTGAACACCCGCCGCACCAAGCGCAAGAGTCGCAGCGATGCCGCGGGCATCGGTGACGCCCCCGGCGGCGATCACCGGCACCTTCACTGCGTCTGCGACCTGCGGCACCAGCGCAAGAGTGCCGACCTGGGCGGCGATATCCTCGGTGAGGAACATGCCGCGATGGCCGCCCGCTTCGTAGCCTTGGGCAATGATCGCATCGGCGCCGTGATCGACCAAGCACACAGCCTCCGCGACGGTCGTGGCCGAGCTGAGGATCAGGCAGCCAGTGCCTTTGACCCGAGCGATCAGCTGCGCTTCGGGCAACCCGAAATGGAAGCTCACGACCGCAGGCTTTAGCTCCACTACGATCTCGCACATGGCCGCGTCGAACGGCGTGCGATTGGGCGCCGACACCGGCGTGTTCGGATCGAGACCGAGCTCGTTGTAATAGGGGGCGAGACGGTCGCGCCACGCCGCTTCGCGCGCGTTGTCCATCGTTGGCGGCCGATGACAGAAGAAGTTGAGATTGATTGGATTCTGTGTACGTCCGCGAATCTGACCAACCTGCTCGATGACCTGTCGGGGATTGAGCATGGCGCATGGCAGCGATCCAAGCGCGCCTGCATCCGCGACCGCCGCGACCAGTTCCCAGTCCATCGCGCCAGCCATCGGCGCCTGGACAATGGGATGTTGGATGTTCAGGAGATCGAGGAGGCGGCGGTCCGGCCACATGGATCAACTCCAATCGAGTTGGTTAGCCAAAGGTCTTCATCGCGAATGGCAGGTTCGTCAGAGCGTGAATCCGTTGCCCTCGGTGCAGCTATTTTCGGGCCAGAATGTCCTCTGCGTGCGGCGGTAGTTCTTTGTCACGGTCCAAGGTTGCGTTAACGCATGATCGGTGGTCATGATCTGATTGTGCAGGATGTCCGGATTCGATGCAAACTTGCCAATGATTCCTCCTTATGTTCTAGCACTTGCGTCTTTTGCTCGACATCAGCGGCAGTTCGATGAAAACGTACCACACCCGGATGGCATAGGCCTGATCTTCTACCCAAAGATCGAGTTCAAGACCGCAGAAGAGCTCGTCGACTATGCGCTCGCATACAAGCACCCGAAGGCCTGACGGCCGGCAACGCTGTTGCGAGGACTCGACGCTGCAGCGGATTCCGCGACGGAGAATGCGTCCCCATACCGACCTCCCCCCGGCAAGCGTGAGAGCGGTAGAAGTGACCACAGCATCTCGCTTTTTGCCCGGCCGATTGCTATGAAGCAGATGCCGCTCGGGTGAGACGGAAGATTCCTGCTTTCCGTCGCCGCGCCGGAGCATCCGCTCTGCATCCGCCCACCGAGTCGACATGGAGAAAGACATGGCCCGCGCACGCGGCCACACCTCGCGGCACATGACCGACGGCAATATCGACCTCGCGCTCATGGTCTACGACAGCGAGGACGAGGCGGAAGCGAAGCTCTCCGGCGGGGGCCCCTGCATCCATCACTGGGGCATCGAGGTCGAGGACCGCGCGGCGACCGTCAGGAAGATCGAGGAGAATGGCGGCAGCATCTTCTCCGATCCCGAGGAGGGCGCGCTGAAGTTTCGCGCGCCCGACGGCAACCTTGCCGAGATCGTCGGCGTCGGCCGCTACAAAAAGAGGGACAAGAGCGAGAAGTCACGCGTCGTGCATCTTGCGCTCAAGGTGCAGGATCTCGAGCGGGCGACCAAGTTTTACGAGAACGTGTTTGGGTTCTGGCAATTGGGCACGGGCCACAGCCGGCAGCACATCTCACGCCATATGACCGATGGTGAGATCGATCTCGCCCTTATGGTCTACGACAGCGAAGATGCCGAAGAGGCGCAGCTCGCCGGGCCTGGGCCGCGCATCCACCATTGGGGCATCGAAGTCGCCGACAAGCAGGCCTTTGCCGACGAGATCAAGAAGAATGGCGGCACCATCCTGTCGAAGCCGGACGAGGGCGCGCTGAAGTTCCGCGCACCGGACGGCACCGTGGCCGAGATCGTTGCCAAGGGCCGCTACGAGAAGATGAAGGCGAAGCACGCCTGACGGGGTGACCGGAGCGAACGCACCATGACGAGTCTGTGGTCATGCGCTGCCGTTGCCCTTGCGCTTTGTGGCCTTGTGCCAGCGGCGGCCGCGGTCGAGGGGCCGGACTTCAAGGGCAAGATCATGACCATCATCGCCAGCTTCGAGGCCGGCGGGCCGTATGATTTCTACAGCCGGCTCATCGCCCGCTCGATCGGCGTCCATCTGCCCGGCAATCCGAGCGTCATCGTGCAGAACATGCCGGGCGCCGGAGGCTTGCGCGGAGCCAATTATCTCTACAACGTCGCCGCCCGCGACGGCACGGTGATGGGCGTGGTCTCGCAGACCGTCGCCGTTGGGCAGGTGCTCGCCGCCACCCCGGGCATCCAATATGACGCGCGTAAATTCACCTGGATCGGCCGCATCAATTCGAATGTCGAGGTCGAGCACAGCTGGCACCAGTCTGGTGTGCGCAGCATCGAAGATGCGAAGAAGCGCGAGGTCATGGTTGCCGGTACCGGCCCCACCTCGTCCTCGGTCGTCTTCCCACGCCTGATGAATGAGCTGATCGGGACCAAATTCAAGGTGGTGACGGGATTTGCCGGCCCAACCTCGGCGCAGCTTGCGCTCGAGCGCGGCGAGGTCGAAGCCATCGTCAAGCCTTGGTCGAGCATCAAGATCAGCACGCCCGCGTGGCTGCGCGAGAAGAATATCCATCTGATCGTGCAGTACACCAGACAGCGACATCCCGAGCTTCCCGATGTCCCGGCGGTCGTCGACCTCGCGCAGGACGACGATCAGCGCCAGATTTTTGCACTGTTCGCCGGCGGCAGCCCGCTCGGCACCGCTCTCGTTGCACCGCCCGGCCTATCGGATGCGGTGACATCGGTCCTGCGCCAGGCTTTCGATGCGGCCATGCGCGACCCTGCACTGCTTGACGAGGTGCACAGATCCGCGGTCGACATCGATCCGTTGCCAGGCGATGCGCTTGCGAAGGTCGTAGAGAGCACCTTCGTGATCCGTCCCGACGTGCTTGAGCGCGCGCGCAGGCTCAGCCAACAGTAGGGGCGAATGCAGTGGACAAATCCGTCGATCACGCCCAGCGCCTCGCCGCCATCGCCGACCTGCGCAAGTGTCTCGAGATCGCCAAGGAGATCGGCGAGCTTGAAGTGATCGAGGGCGCCGATCCGCATCTCGAGATGGGCGCACTCTACGAGCTGAGCCTGCAAAAGCCGGTTCCGCCGATCCTGCTGTTCCGCAAGATCAAGGGCTACCCGGACGATCATCGGGTCGTTTGCAATGTGCGCTCGTCGCGCGTGCTCAACGACGGTGTCGGCATCGAGCTGGTGCAAAACTACCGCAAGCACAGGCGCCAGCAGACGGAGCCGATCCCGTCCGAATATGTGAGCGCTGGGCCGGTGCTCGAGAACGTGCTGATGGACAATCAGGTCGACATATTCGCGTTTCCCGCACCGCAGTGGCACGGCAATGATGGCGGCTGTTATATCGGCACCGAATGCATGGTGATCGCCCAGGACCCCGACAGCGGCTGGGTGAACGCCGGCACCTACCGTGTCTCCGTGCGCGACAAGCGGACGCTGAGCATCTTCATCGAGCCCGGCAAGCATGCCGATGCGATCCGCAAGAAATGGTGGGCGCGCGGCGCGCACTGCCCGATGGTCGTGACGGTGGGTCAGGCGCCTGCGCTCGGCGCGGCGGCGGCGGCGACCGTGCCCAAGGACGTTTCCGAATTCGACATCGCGGGCGGGCGGATCGGGCGGCCGATCAGGCTCATCAAGGGCCGTGTCACCGATGTGCCGTTCCCGAATGATGCGGAGCTCGTCTACGAAGGCTTCATGCCCTCGCCCGAAGAGCTGACCATGACCGAGGGGCCGTTCGGCGAGTGGCCCGGCTATTACACATCATGCGGCCCGGAACCGGTGTTGCAGGTGAAAGCGATCTATCATCGCAATGACCCGATCCAATGCGCGACGCCGCCGGCACGGCCGATCTATCCAGGCACCTATTTCGGCACCGCAGGCTCCGCGCTCATCCGCGCCGCCGCGCTGTGGGACGACCTCGAAGCGGCGGGCGTACCCGGTATCAAGGGCGTATGGAAAGTCCCCGGTGGAGGGTCACGCTTCATCAACGTCATTGCGATCGAGCAGCAGCATGCGGGCCACGCCAAGATGGCGGGGCTGGTCGCCGCCGGCTGCGGCTCCAGCACCTATCTCGGACGCATCATCATCATCGTTGACGACGACATCGACATCACCAATCCAGCCGAGGTGATGTGGGCCGTCGCCACCCGCTGGGATCCCAAGACCGCCACCGACATCATCGACGGCGTGTGGACGGGCTATATCGATCCCATGCTGCTGCCGGAGCGGCGTGCGACAGGAGACCTCACCAACAGCCGCATCATCATCTATGCCGTGCGGCCGTGGGCCTGGAAGGACGAATTCCCGAAGGTCAACGCCGTCGACCCCGCCTATGCCGCCGAGGTCGCGCGTAAATGGGCCGGGAAGCTGAGGTTTTTGGACGACCTCGCAAAGTAGTTCCGACGTCCCGGGAATGCGAGCTCTCGCGGCCTCGGGGTGAGGCGCGCTGCCGATCTCGATATAAGATCGACACTTAATAGCATGACGACTCGCCGCGCGCCGCCCTAGGGGTTCGCCCGAGGGCGGCGTTTTTGTTCCAGCAGTCGCGAATAGCCGAATCGCGTCCGAGAAAACGGGCCGGATGCATCGCAGGGCCGCGAAAGCGGCCCTTTTTGTTTCGGCAGCAGCGCCGCCCATCACTCAACCCACGCATACGAACAGTAGGTGAGAGATTATGCCATCACTTCTAGGACTGCTCGGACAAGTACCACCCTCTGGTTTGTTGGGCCCGTACCGCACCTCTGCTGCTACGCCAACAACACTCCTCTTTGATGCGTTGCAACCGTCCCCCGCGTCATTCGATGAGCCGACGACGCCGCTTCTTGAGTTATTGAGACCACAGGTCGCGCCACTCGCCAGGCCGCCAGCGCCGTCCTTCGACTGGCTGACGCCCGAGAGCCTCAACGATCCATTTTCGACGTTCGGATTTTCGAGTGCGTTCCCTCCGTCAGTCCGCGGACCCAACTTCCCACCCGTACCGCCGCCGACGGACCTCGCGCCATGGCCCGCAGATCTTGGATTGATCGGCGCCGTTCCGAGGATGCGCGGCGACGCTGCAAACTTCAGTGCACCTGGAGGAACCTTCCCACGGCATTGTACAAATGCGCCCCCTGAATCGCCGCCGGAGAAAGGCCCTGCAACTCGCTCTGCTGATGAGCAATTTGCTCGATCAAATCAGGGCAATCCAGCCGTATTGGTCGGTGATCAAGAGGTCACGTCCGACGCCGATCCGGAGCTTTGGATACCCGGGGCAGATTATGCACAAGCTCGATCCGGCCGCGGAAGAGGACCAGTCGGGCGCGAACTTGTGTCTTAAGCAGAGCCCGCCCATGTCTTTCGCGCAGCTCAAATCGAAGATTTCGGCAATTCGCATTTAAATTTAGGAGTGGCCGGCCTTGAGGCTACTGCGGGCGCCGGCGACACCACTCAGCAGGAGTCGTGGCGAGAGGGAAGTCGTACACGCAGGAAGTGAGCCGTCCCGCTTCGAACGAATCGCATTGGCGGATTTCCCATGGCCTCCGCTCGGTTCAGGGCGGGGCGCTTGCGACGCAGTTCGTGCTCAATGCCCGGCCTTCCGGGCGATTTCCCTGGCGCGCTCGATGAGGGCGGGCGGATACGCCTTGGCGAAGAAGGCCTGCAACTCGGCGCCGGGCAGCGGATCTAGATCGAAGTTCATCCTGGCCACGTCGGCCCGGAAGTCTCCGTCCTTCACCATCGCCGCGAAGGCGGCGCGCAGTTCCTCGACGCGCTCTCTTGGCACCCCGGGCGGCGCGACGAAGGAGCGCCCAACGACAGAGGGGGCGGCAAAGATTTCGAGTACCTTGCGGTCCTCATCAGTCTTGGCGAGGTCGACCATGCGCGGCAGATCGGGCAAATCGGCGTTCTTCTCGATGCCAGTCTGCAGCAGCAGATTGATCTTGTTGCCGCGCAGCCACTCACGATTCTCGTTGCGCAGCACTGGCCACGGCAGGCTGAGGCCCTCGACTTCGCCGCGCTCCATCGCGATTTTTGCCGTCGAGGGCCCCTCGTAACCCGTCAGCAGTTTGAACTTCGTGCGGGCAAGCGCATTGAGCGCAGTCCAGTTGAGGCGCGACGACGAGCCACTCGCGGCGACGATGAGCTGATGCGTGAAGAGATCCTCGGTCTTCTTCACCTGCGCCGTGTGCCAGGCGAACAGCACGGCGCTGTTGCCGATCAGCCGGCCGAGCCAGTTGAACTTGGTCACGTCGCCGCGAACCCCTGGCACGCCCAGCAGTTGATCGAGGAAGACCGCCTGGTCGAAAATGCCGGTCACGGTGCCGTCCTTGGCGGCGACGTTGAAGAGGTGGTTGGCCCCGCGCATTCCTCCCGCGCCGGGCATGTTTTGCACGACGAAGCTCGGATTGCCCGCGAGATGCGCGCCGAGATGGCGGGAGAGCAGGCGGCCATAGGTGTCGTAGCCGCCCGCTGTATTGGAGGCGACGATGAGGGAGATCGTTTTGCCCTTGTAGAACGGCTCCTCGGCCGCGGCTGGCGGCACAACCGCCAGCACGGCGAGCAACGCCGCCCATCCGTATCGACGCGCCAACGGCATTCGCTCCTCCGTCAATGCTTGTTCTCGCGACTTATATTCGCCCAGGTATACCGCTGCATCAGCTCGTTGTCAGGGCAGGATGGGCGGCAGCTTACCTCCATTACCGGCCGCGCGCTGCTAGAGCCCAAACACGAACAGCATGGTCGCGTTGGGTTGGTTTTTCATTTCCGGCGAGCGCGCGAGCTTGGCCTTGGCAACGTTGCCGATGCCGGAGGCGATGGCGATGTATTGCTTGCCATCAACGGAATAAGTGATCGGCGGCGCGACGAAGCCCGAGCCGACATTGACCTTCCGCAGCTCCGCCAGCGTCTCGTCGTCGTAGGCCACGATCGTGCCGTCGAGAAGGGCGGTCACGACGATGCCGCCTGCGGTTGTGAGCACGCCGGCATGGTTGGGGTAGGGCAGTTCCTTGCGCATCTTCAATTCGCCGGACGTTGGCTCGACGACCGCGAGCCCGCCGGTGATGCGCGCCGTATTGACGTAACCGCCGCCCCCGAACTTGCCGCGTACGTGTGCCGTCGGGTCGGGCGTGATGTCGGCGCAGCCTTCGTTGCCTGCGATGTAAAGGAGACGGGTCTTCTGGCTATAGGACGGCGGCCAGAAATTGGTGCCACCGTGCACGTCGGGGCAGGCGTTGAGGATTTTGTCGGTGCCGCCCTTCCAGTCGTGGTTGTAGGTCTGCACGTCCTTGCTCGGATCATAGTCGACGGGCTTGCCAGTCTTGGGATCGATGCCCTTCGTCCAGGTGAGCTTGGCGACATATTGAACGGCCTTGACAAACTGGCCATTGAGCCGATCGAAGGTGTAATGGAAGCCGTTTCGGTCGGCGTGCGCGAGGAGCTTGCGGTCTTCGCCATTGACCTTGCCGTCGATGATGATTTGCGAGCCACTTGCGTCGTAATCTCTGTTGTCGTTCGCAGTGTACTGGAAATACCAGTGAATTTTGCCGCTCTCGGCATTGAATGCAATCGTGCTGTCGGTGAACAGATTGTCCCCGGGCCGATAGGCGGAATCGTATCTCGGTGCCGGATTGCCCGAGCCCCAATATGTGAGGTTAGTTTGCGGATCGTAGGAGCCGGTGACATAGAAGGCTCCGCCTCCGGTCTGCCAGTTGTTGGTCTTGTCCTTCCAGGTCTCGCTGCCAGGCTCGCCGGGAGCTGGGACCGCGTAGGTCTTCCATTGCAGGTTGCCGGTCTTCGGCTCGATCGCCGCGATCCAGTCGCGCACGCCATTGTCGCCGCCGGAGGCACCGATGATGATGGAATCCCTGAGCGCAAGCGGCGCTGCGGTAATCTCCATATCGGGCTGGTCGCCGAGCTTCTTGTCCCACACGACCTGACCTGTCTCGCCGTCGGTGGCGATGACGCGCCCGTCGAGACCAGTCACCGAGATGACAAGATTGCCCCACAGCGCCACGCCGCGGTTGCGGTCGGGTTTTTGCTGGCCGGGATCCATCTTCCACACGATGCGGCCCGAGGTGCCGGAGCGGACATCGATCTTGTAGACCATGCCCCAGACATCGGTGATGTACAGGAATCCGTCCTCGACCAATGGCGTCGCTTCCACGTACTCGTTTCCTGAGGTGCCGCCCAATGGCACCGCAAAGGCGAGCTTGAGATTCTTGACATTCGACTTGTTGATCGTGGCGAGCGACGAATAGCGCTGCGAACTGAAGTCATGATGGTTCATCAGCCAATTTTGGGGCTCCGGGTTGCGCAGCCGCTCGAAGGTGACCTCGGCTGCGCACACGGCCGCGGTGCTCGCCATGAGTGTCGCGCACGAGAACGCCGCCAGGGAATTGATGGATGCCTTGGTCATGGTCGCGGTCCTCCTTTAAGCGAACGTAATGCTCCCGTCGGCGAATGATGCCATGTTGCCGGCAGCCTGGAAACCCGGTGTTCTATGTGCTGTGGGGGCGATGCGCCCGAGCAAAGCGATTGCGGCAAAGCTTCCCCCTCGGAAAACTCCTCTCCCACACCCCCAAAACTCTCCTTCCCCAACTCCCTCCCCAAATCTCCCCTCCCCAAATCTCCCCAAATCCCCTCTGCCAAAAACTCCTCCCCCCAAGAGCTCGTCCCTCCCCGAAAACTCTTCCCTCTCCCAAATCTCCTCCCTTCCCTCGCTTGCGGGCCGTCTGGCGCGTGCCGCACTCCCGATCTGAGCCACCCACCTTGAAGCACCATCGACGCGGGTCTAGGCTCGTCCGCATCAGCCAAGAAGAATCCCGCCGGCTGCACCGGCGCACGGATCAACCGAACGCAAAGGAAACTCCCATGCGAATCAGGAACGCACTGTTCGCCTCGGCAGCGGCCGGCGCGGCACTTTTGTTCCAGGCCGGTAGCCAGTCGGCTCTCGCCCAGTCGGCGCTCACTGGCCAAGTCTCCTCGGCGGAGGAAGGCAACATGGAAGGGGTCGTGGTCAGCGCCAAGAGGGCGGGCTCCACGGTGACCATTTCCGTGGTCAGCGACGAGCAGGGCCGGTTTAACTTCCCATCGGCGAAGCTCGATCCCGGCCAATACACGCTGCGGATCCGCGCCATTGGCTACGAGCTCGATGGCCCGAAGACCGTGAACGTAGGCGCGCAGACCGCTCCGGTCCCGCTCAAGCTGAAGAAAACCAGAAATCTCGCGGCCCAACTTACGAGCGCCGAATGGTTCATGAGCTTCCCGGGCTCGCGCGAGCAAAAGGCCTTCATGGATCGCTGCACGAGCTGCCACACCTACGAGCGGATCGCGAAATCGACCTACAATGCGGACGATTTCATCAAAGTCCTGCAGCGCATGGGCAGCTATGCGCCGGGCACCACGCCCTATGAGCCGCAGAAGCGCAAGGAAACGCGCGCCCTGATGGATCCGGAACGGCTCCGCCCCCGCGCCGAGTTCCTCGCCGGCATCAATCTGAGTGAATCGCAGACCTGGGAGTACCCGCTCAAGACCCTGCCGCGCCTCAAGGGCCGGTCGACCAAAGTCGTCATCACCGAATACGACTTGCCGCGCGAGAGGGCGATGCCGCATGACGTGATCTTGGACAAGGAAGGGACGCCCTGGTACTCGGATTTTGGCCACCAGTTCCTCGGTAAGCTCGATCCAAAGACCGGCAAGGTCACCGAGTATCAAGTGCCGACACTCAAAGGCGACTTCCCGCCCGGGATGCTTGATCTCGAATTCGACAAAACCGGCAACATCTGGGTCGGCCTGATGCTGCAGGCGGGCATCGCGAAGTTCGATCCCAAGACCGAGAAGTTCACGATGTTCCCGCTGCCGAAGGAAATTAACAATAACGCGTCGCAGCAGGCGATGGTGATGCCGACCTCCTCCGAGGTCGATGGCAAGGTCTGGATGAACAGCGTCGGCATTCCGGGCGTGCATCGCGTGGACCTTGCGACGTTGAAATTCGAGACCTTCGAGCCCTTCAGGGACTTGCCCAGGGGCCAGGACCGCAGCGTGTACGGCATCAAGGCCGACTCGAAGAACAACCTCTATTTCATGGACTTCGGTTCCGAGTACATCGGCAGGATCGATGCCAAGTCCGGTCAGGCCACATTCTTCAAGACGCCGACGGCGAACTCCAATCCGCGGCGCGGCTGGATGGACCCGCAGGACCGGCTCTGGTTCACCGAATACCGCGCCGACAAGCTCGCGATGTTCGACACCAAGACCGAGCGCTTCACCGAGTGGGCGGTGCCGACGCCCTATACGTGGCCTTATGATGTGCTCCCGGACAAAAACGGCGAGTTGTGGACGGCGGGCATGTCGACGGACCGCGTGGTGCGGCTCGATCCCAAGAGCGGCCAGGCGACCGAATATCAGCTGCCGCGAAGCACGAATGTGCGGCGCGTGTGGATCGACAATTCGACGACGCCGGTGACCTTCTGGGTCGGCGGTAACCACAGCGCCTCGATCGTCAAGGTCGAGCCGCTCGATTAGGACGCCGTTCCAAGCTTGCAGCAAGTGCGGCCACCCCCCGGGTGGCCGCACTCTTTTTTTTTGGAATTGCCGTGACTTCTCCGTCCCCGATGTGGTCCGAGCCGCCTTGCAGCAGCCTAGCCGGGGGTCTAGGCTTGCGACAGCAGGCACGAAGAACAACCCCGGCCGAACCGGTGCGAGGATCACCAAATGCAAAGGAAACTCCCCATGCGAATCAGGCACTTATTGCTCGCTTCGGCAGCGGCCGTGGCGGCATTCATGTTCGGCACAGGCGTCCAATCCGCTCTTGCGCAGACCGCGGCGGCACTGACCGGGCAGGTCAGCTCGGCCGAGGAAGGCGTGATGGAGGGCGTTATCGTCAGCGCCAAGAAGGATGGCTCGACGATCAGCACCAGCGTTGTCACCGACGCCCAGGGTCGCTTTGCTTTTCCAGCTGCGCGGCTCGAACCAGGACATTACACATTGAAAGCGCGCGCCGCCGGCTACGAGCTCGACGGAGCAAGGGCCGCCGACGTCGCAGCCAGCACGGAAGCCAAGGCTGACATCAAGCTCAAGAAGCTAAAGAACCTGGCCGGCCATCTCACCAATGCCGAATGGCTCATGAGCATACCAGGCACCGAGGAGCAGAAGCGGTTCCTGCTCAACTGCAACGGCTGCCACTCCCTCGAGCGGATCATGAAATCGTCCTACGACGCCGACGAGTTCATGCAGATCTTCCAGCGGATGAGCGGCTATTATCCCGGCAGCATGCCTACGAAGCCGCAGCGATTGGCCGGCGATGCCCGCCGCGATCGCGACCGCGGTGACGTTAGGAAATACGCGGAATGGCTCGCCACGGTCAACCTGAACCAGCAGCAGACCTGGTCGTGGCCGCTCAAGACCCTGCCGCGGCTTACGGGCAAATCCACGCGCGTGATCATCACCGAATACGATCTGCCGAACTCGATGATCCAACCCCACGACGTGATGCTCGATCGCGAAGGGAACGTCTGGTACTCCGACTTCGGTCAGATGTTCCTCGGCAAGATGGACCCGAAGACTGGCAAGGTGACGCAATATCCGATCCCTGTGGTCAAGACAGGGTGGCCGCTCGGCACGCTCAATCTCGAAATCGACAGGGACGGCAACCCCTGGGTCGGGGTGATGTACCAGAGCGCGATCGCGAAGTTCGACAAGAAGACCGAAAAGTTCCAGATGTGGTCGACTCCGAAGGAGTGGGATACGGACGCCGGCCAGCTCGGCCATCTCGCAATCGAAGGCACCAATGTCGACCACAAGGTGTGGATCAAGAACTCCGACGGGACCAACATCTACCGGCTCGATCTCACCTCCAACAAGATGGAGAACCTCGGTGCCCCCAAGGATCCGAGGAGCGGGAAGCGCATTGGGACTTACGGTCTCCATTCGGATGCCGAGAACAACGCCTATCTGCTCGACTTTTCGGCCGGCAACATCGTCAGAATTGACGCCAAGACCAAGAACGTGACCGTCTATCTGACACCGACCCCGGACTCTCGTCCGCGGCGTGGCCGCGTCGATGCCGAAGGCCGATTGTGGTTCGCCGAATATCACGGCAACGGCATCGGCATGTTCGATCCCAAGACCGAACGCATCCAGGAATGGAAGGTACCGACGCCCTGGAGCGCGCCCTATGACGCCGTGGCCGGCCGCAACGGCGAGGCTTGGACTGGCTCTATGCTGACCGACCGCGTGGCCCGCCTCGACATCAAGAGCGGCCAGTACACGGAATACATGCTGCCGCGCTCGACCAATATCCGTCGCGTCTTCGTCGACGATGCGAAGAGCCCCGGGACGCTTTGGATCGGCAGCAACCACGGCGCCTCGATCGTCAAGGTCGAGCCGCTCGAATAGCCCCTCCTCCGGTTGAGCGAAAACAGGAAGCGCGATCTCTCGGGGTCGCGCTTTCTTCTTTCAAGGGGGATGATATCAATTTCGCGCCGCTGGCTTGAGGTCCAGCATATCGCGCGCCTCGGCGGGCGAGGCGACAGTGTCACCCAAAATCTCGATGATTTTTGCCGCCTTCTCGACCAGCGCCGCGTTGCTCGGCGCGAGCTTGCCCTTCTCGAGATAGAGGTTGTCCTCGAGCCCGACGCGCACGTGACCGCCGAGCAGTACGGCCTGGGCCACCATCGGAAACTGGTAGAGCGAAATGCCGAAGGCAAACCATTGCGAGGCCGGAGGCAGGAGGTTGCGCATATAGGTCATGGCCTCTGGGGTGGCCGGTTGACCCCAGGAAATGCCGAGGCAGAGCTGGAACATGCCGGGCGGCTTGATGTGGCCGGTCTCGATCATGCGCTTGGCGAGGAGGAGGTGGCCGGTCTCGAACACTTCGAGCTCCGGCAGCACGCTGGCGTCGCGGATCGCCACCGCCATCGTCTCGAGATGCGCGGGCGTGTTGATGAACACCCGGCCGCCCATGTTCAGGCTGCCCATGTCGAGGCTACAAATGTCGGGTCGCAGTTCGATGACGTGGCGTACCCGCTCGTCTGGCCGCTTGAATGTAGTCCCCGGGCCGGGTTGCGAGGGGTCCTCGGCGCCGGGCACGAAGCGGGCACCCGGCCCGGTCGTCAGGTTGATCAAGACGTCGGTTCCGCTGGCGCGAATGCGCTCGACCACCTCGCGATAGAGGGCCCCTTCCATGCTGGGGCGGCTGGTCTGCGGGTCGCGGACATGGATGTGAACAATGGCGGCGCCGGCTTTGGCGGCATCGATCGCGGAGGTCGCGATCTGTTCGGGGGTGACCGGCACGGCCGGGTTGCGGGCAGGCGTATCCGCCGACCCCGTGACTGCGCAGGAAATCATCACCTTGCGTTGCATTCCGTTCGCTCCCCAGGAGGCGCGCCGCTCGCGCCGCCGCAACTCTAGGCGAGGATGGCCTGCAAGCCGAGTCCCCGGGATTGCTTTGCGTCTTCGCTTGTCTTTCGTGCGGATCTTGGCCACAGGCGAATATTTGCCCCCGCCTTGCCACGCATTGTGCACTGCGCTAAGCCTCCGCCACGCCCGTCCTTGGAGCGAATCCGGACTGTGACTGGGGCGATTTCGCAAGGTCCCGCGGGGCCTTGTCCGGCTGCCGGGGCCGGCGGGAGGCTTCCGTCCAGGGCAGTGGCTTTGGGGAGGTGAGGGTCGCCGATGAGTGAACTGCTGCTGGACTACCTACCCCTGGTCGTCTTCCTCGCGGTCGCGCTCGGGATCACTATGGCATTGCTGGTTGTTCCTTTTCTGGTCGCCTACAAGCAGCCCGATCCTGAAAAGCTCTCCGCCTACGAGTGTGGCTTCAACCCCTTCGACGACGCGCGCATGAAGTTCGACGTGCGATTCTACCTCGTCGCGATCCTGTTCATCATCTTCGACCTCGAAGTGAGCTTTCTGTTCCCTTGGGCAGTAGCTTTCAGCGACCTCGGCCTCTACGGCTTCTGGTCGATGATGGTTTTTCTTGGCGTGCTCACGATCGGCTTCATATATGAGTGGAAGAAGGGGGCGCTCGAATGGGATTGAGCGCATGAGCCCGACCGTTGCGCCAGCCGCCACTGGCATCCTCGACCCACGCACGGGCAAGCCCGTGGGCGCGGACAGTGCTTTTTTTACCGGCCTCAACAATGAGCTCGCCGACAAGGGCTTCCTCGTCACCGCGGCCGACGAACTCATCATTTGGGCGCGTACGGGCTCGCTGATGTGGATGACCTTCGGCCTTGCCTGCTGCGCGGTCGAGATGATGCAGATGTCGATGCCCCGTTACGACGCCGAGCGCTTCGGCTTCGCGCCGCGGGCGTCGCCGCGTCAGTCCGATGTGATGATCGTCGCCGGCACGCTCACCAACAAAATGGCTCCCGCGTTGCGCAAGGTCTATGACCAGATGCCGGAGCCGCGCTACGTCATCTCGATGGGTTCATGCGCCAACGGCGGCGGCTATTACCATTATTCTTACTCGGTGGTGCGCGGCTGCGACCGAATCGTGCCGGTTGACATCTACGTGCCCGGCTGCCCGCCCACGGCGGAGGCGCTGCTCTATGGCGTGCTGCTGCTGCAGAAGAAAATCCGCCGCACGGGGACGATCGAACGCTGAAGCCGCCGATGGACCGAGCACCTGTTCTCTCCCATGCCATTGCCGGGCTTGACATCGCAACTCGGGTTTTTCCGACCAATCATGGAAGACACGCTTAAGACACTCGGAGAGACCATCGCCGCCGCGCTTGCGGGCGCGGTCGTGGGGCACGGCGTGGCGCATGGCGAGCTGACGATTGCCGTCGCCCCTCGGCACATCGTCAATGTCGCGACCTTTTTGCGCGACGACGAGCGTTGCCTGTTCTGGAGCCTCATCGACATCACCGCCGTCGACTGGCCGAGCCGCGAGCATCGCTTCGACGTCGTCTATCACTTCCTTTCGCCCAGGCATAACCGGCGCATCCGGGTGAAGATGGAGGTCGATGAGAACACGCCGGTGCCCTCGATCATCGAGGTCTTCCCCGGCGCCGACTGGTTCGAGCGCGAGACCTACGATCTCTACGGGGTCATCTTCACCGGCCACCCCGACCTGCGCCGCCTGCTCACCGACTATGGTTTCGAGGGCAATCCGCTGCGCAAGGATTTCCCCCTCACCGGTTTCGTCGAAGTGCGCTACGACGACGAGCAGAAGCGCGTGGTCTACGAGCCGGTGCGGCTAACGCAGGAGTTCCGCAACTTCGATTTCCTGTCGCCCTGGGAAGGACCGGGCTACGTGCTGCCGGGGGACGAGAAGGCGGGCGAGAAGCCGTGATCGGGTGATGAATGGAGCAGCTTCTTTTCACCATAGTCGTCGTGATCGCGACCGTGATTTGTCTTGGCTGTGCGCTCGTATTTGGGGTGAAGGTGTTCAAGCTCACCGGCAATGTGCCAAGGACTTGATGGATGGCCGAGGCCGCGCGCAACTTCACGATCAATTTCGGACCGCAGCATCCGGCCGCGCACGGCGTGCTGCGCTTGGTGCTCGAGCTCGATGGCGAGGTGGTCGAACGTGTCGATCCCCATATTGGACTGCTGCATCGCGGCACCGAGAAGCTGATCGAGCACAAGACCTACCTGCAGGCGATCGGGTATTTCGACCGGCTCGACTACGTCGCGCCGATGAACCAGGAACACGCCTTCTGTCTGGCGGCGGAGAAGCTCATCGGCCTCGCGATCCCGAAGCGCGCGCAGCTCATCCGCGTGCTCTATTGCGAGATCGGGCGGCTGCTGTCGCATCTGCTCAACGTCACCACGCAGGCCATGGACGTGGGCGCGCTCACCCCCCCGCTATGGGGCTTCGAGGAACGCGAGAAGCTGATGGTGTTCTACGAGCGCGCCTCGGGAGCCCGCATGCATGCCACCTATTTCCGCATCGGCGGCGTGCACCAGGATCTGCCGCCGAAGCTCATCGACGACATCTGGGGGTTCTGCGATCCTTTCCTGAAGGTCTGCGACGACCTCGAAGACTTGCTCACCGACAACCGAATCTTCAAGCAGCGCAACGTCGATATCGGCGTGGTGAAGCTCGCCGATGCCTGGGCCCGGGGCTTCTCAGGCGTGATGGTACGCGGCTCCGGCGCGGCCTGGGACTTGCGCAAGGCGCAGCCTTACGAGTGCTATTCCGAGCTCGATTTCGACATCCCGGTCGGCAAGCACGGCGACTGCTATGACCGCTATTGCATCCGCATGGAAGAGATGCGCCAGTCGGTCAAGATCATGAAGCAGTGTCTGGAGAAGCTGCGTTCGCCGGAAGGGCAGGGGCCGATCACCGTCGACGACAACAAGATCGTGCCGCCAAAGCGCGGCGAGATGAAGCGCTCGATGGAGGCCTTGATCCATCACTTCAAGCTCTACACCGAGGGCTTCCATGTGCCCGCCGGGGAAATCTATGCGGCGGTCGAGGCGCCCAAGGGCGAGTTCGGCGTCTATCTCATCGCCGACGGCAGCAACAAGCCCTACAAGTGCAAGATCAGGGCGCCAAGCTTCGCGCACCTGCAGGCGATGGATTTCCTTTCCCGCGGCCACATGCTCGCCGATATTTCGGCGATCGTCGGCTCCATCGACATCGTGTTCGGGGAGGTGGATCGATGAGTTGCGGCGGAGCGGCGGCGAAATCGATTTCCGGTTGCCCGGTCTTGGGATGGGCGGAACGCTGATGGCTGTTCGTCGCCTAGCCGAAAAGCAGCCCCCGAGCTTCGCCTTCACGGCGGAGAATCTCGCCTGGGCGAAGGCGCAAATCGCCAAATATCCGCAAGGCCGCCACACGTCCGCGGTCATCCCGCTCCTCTGGCGCGCGCAGGAACAAGCAGGCGGCTGGCTGCCACAGAAGGCGATCGAGCATGTCGCCGAGATACTCGGCATGGCAAGGATCCGCGCGCTCGAAATCGCGACCTTCTATACCATGTTCAACCTCGAACCGGTCGGAAAATTTCACGTGCAGCTCTGCGGCACGACCCCGTGCATGCTGCGCGGCTCTGACGCATTGAAAAAGGTCTGCCACCAGAGGATCGGCGAGCAGCAGCATGTCACCGCCGACGGCATGTTCTCTTGGATCGAGGTCGAATGCCTCGGCGCCTGCGTCAACGCGCCGGTCCTCCAGGTCAACGACGATTTTTATGAGGACCTCGACGGGCCCTCGACGGAGGCGCTGATCGACGCCTTGCGCGCCGGCTCGCCGCCGCCGCCCGGCTCGGTCATCGGGCGGCACGGCTCGGCGCCGGTCGGCGGCAAGACGACGCTGACCGAGGTACCAGCGACCGCGGCCGACGCCAGAGGGAGCGACGATGCTCGCTGAACGCGACCGGGTCTTCACCAATCTGTACGGCGACCACGATTGGCGCCTCGCCGGTGCCCGCCAGCGCGGCGACTGGGAGGGCACGCGCGAGGTCATCCTCAAAGGCCGCGATTGGATCGTCAACGAGGTCAAGGAATCCGGGTTGCGCGGCCG
>WNGK01010115.1_pt1 | contig 17885 bp, 22 predicted proteins | sample 5400601 | NCBI WGS metagenome assembly WNGK01 (sample SAMN13153376, study PRJNA577476) | soil metagenome | isolation source: 60 cm soil or saprolite under Garry oak tree replicate 1 | place: USA:California | collected 2016-06-15
AGATCCCTCTTGGCAACATCGGGTGCAGGAAAAATTCTCAATCCTATCTGAAATCCCGGTCTTTGAACGCTTGAGAAAATAATATGAAAAGAAATCCGACTCCTGAAAACCGTGGTAGGCGCACTAAAGGCGGCCGAAAACGGTGCGTCGGCAGATTCGCGGTCTCATCTGCGAATTGCTTCAAGGCCGGGCAGATCGGACCAACGACATTTTCGCACATGAATGAGGTCCGCATAACGAAGGCGGAAATTTTACGCACAGCAGAAGCCATCAGGCAGGCTGGATGCCGTGACGTGCTAATCATATCCACGCAGGAATACGTCCGCTTTATCGTAACCATGAACCTTCCCAAACCTCGTTAAGGTTATTTATGAAAACAAAAGCAATAGTAGCAACGCTGTTAGTCGCGGCCGCGGCGAGCGCCGATGCGCGTTTTGCGTGGCCTTATCCGCGAAAAGCAGTATCACCGGACGAGATCGGTCACTGGGTTGTGATAAATGGCAATCCATGGCCACAGGGCGCGAGATCCGAACCCGCCCCGCGAAAAGGCATCACCAAATAAAAGGGAGAGAAGGTCCCCCTGCCTGCGAACTAACGATGAACAGATGTATCGAAACGACGATCCCCTGTATGGTGCCGCCGTCAAGCCCGGGGCGCGCTCATCCCGGCAATGTGAAGCTTGTTGCAAGTTGGCAGAGCGCGCTGCAGGCACCGTCCGGCCTTAGACAGTGGAAGTTGCGGTTGCAGCTCGTGCCTTCAGCTACGAGTGCCCCGTGCTCGGCTCGGCCGTGATCGGAGGAACGAGCTATTCTCCGGATGGAATTGCCGATCCAACGATTGCCAGAACTGGGAGACAACTGCGATGACAAACGTGAATTCGAGCAGGGATGTTGGATTCTCATATCTGTTAGCCAGTGATTTCGATCAAAGGCTGAGCTTCAATGATTCCGGCTATGTGTTGTGCGATTTAGTCGGAATCCGCGGATCCCAGGAAAAGGTGGCGGGGCTATGAAAATCGAACCTGGTTCACCAGGGTGCTGAATTAGCTTATCTGTTGCGCCACGATCCTGAGTTTCGCTCGCTACGTCGTGAGCACCTGCACGAGGTCGGCAAACGAGTAAGACTTCAAGATGATCTAAACATTTTCGCCCGCATGCTTCGCGAGCATTTGCCCGCGCGATTCCAACTTTGCGTAATTTCCGCTTCACCACGGGAAGTAGTTCAGTCTGCGCTGGAAGAAATTGTGCCGGCCGGGAACGTTTTTGGCACCGAGTTCGCCTACGATGACCGGACAGGTGAGATCTCCGGGATGGTTCGCGTGCCTGCCGGTTACGGAAAAGTTGCTGTGCTCGAACAATTACAGTTGAAGCTGCATTGCACACCGGACCGAACGATTTACGTGGGCGATGGCAGCTCCGATCTCTACGTCATGCATCACGTCAACAGCCACGACGGCCTCACGGTGGCAGTTTCCGAAACCAAATCGATTGCGCGCATCGCCCGACGAAGCGTGCTAAGCGAGAACGCCCTGAGCGTTCTTGTTCCGATTCTCGAAGAGAGACGCTGGGCTGGAACGGGCTCCAAATTCGCGACCTTTTCACTTCATGTGGAGTCGCCATCCATGAATGGGACAAAATCCGGACCGATTTGGTCACGTTTCAGCGAATCCCAACACCCTTCGTCGTTAACGAAACAGAAGCGACTGATTCGAAGCTGCTACCCGCAGCATCGTTGGGGTAGCCAAGCCGTCGAACTCTCAGAATAGAAAATTGCAGATCAGTCGAGCTTTGTCCTGCGCTCACAGTATTCGGAGGAAAATCTCAGATTTCCTGAGATGTCGATCTTCGAATGCTTGAGAAAATAGCGTGAAGATCAATTCAACCTCCAATGCATCGGACTGGAACGTTTCCTTCTGGTTCGCCATCTCAAGTCCGTTGCTCGGTGTTCTGCTCGGCCTCTTCGCGGCGGCGATTTTTTGTCGATAATCGAAGAAGCCATGAGCATAACACCAATCATCTTCGTTTTGATCATTCTACTGTTCGGTTTCGATGCGACCGGACAGGTCAAGATCCGCCGGAAAAACAATTACGGCTAACGATCGTACGCGAGATGTCAGAGTTCTGAAATGTCGATCTTCGAACGCTTGAGAAAAGAATGATGATGATTCGAACCGACAGGTTGCCGGATGCCACAACGCTGGGACAGAAGAGAATCTTCGTGGTCGCGTCGAGACCCGTCACCGAAAGCGAAAAAACGATCCGACATATCGTGATCTTCGACAATCATCCTGCATCCCTTCGGTTGCTGTTTAGTAGTGATCTCATGCTGCGACGGCGGAATGAGGTTTTCTATGCAGTGCTTGCCATCGTATTAGTCCTCGCGGCTGTCCTTGGGATGTTGTGGCCTTTGCTTTAAGTGAAAGGTGCGCGCGAGGAACAAATAGCAAGTCAAATGAAATACCTATTTCCACTCAGGAAGCCCAAATACCTCGTGTTGCTAGTGCATCCGCTCTTTCGGCCCAGGTGGGTAGATGCGATCGATCGCGGACTAATGCGGCTTTTCCGAGGAAAGCCTTACAGACCTTTTCAGCAAAAGACTACGGTCACGTAGCGCTTCGCTTGCACTAACATGAAAGCATACGTCATAAAGGTGCGTCGAATTTTGCGGCCAGTTGTTAGGAAGTCCGCCTACAGACACGATCCACTACTCATCAACAGCATGGCCGCATTCAATTTCCGTCCGCCACTCAGGCTTGAGTTTCCTGGAGAACAACTGGAAGCAGTATGAAGACTTCGCGAATCAAGTTGAAGGCAACCCAGCAGTTCGATTGTGGACGGTGGAAATTGCGTTTGGAGCGCGTGCCGGTTTCTTGCTCAGGAAACTAGGAGATGTCGATCCTCGAAAGCTTGAGAAAAAGTGATGAGTAATCGAACCGAGCGAATCAAGGAAAACCTATCGCGCTGTTCGTTGCACTGGTGTAGCATTTTTAACTGACACTTATGGCAATTGTGCGGTCCAAGGATGCAAAGGTGGTGGTCAAAACTGCGGCGCTTGGTTGGGTAGAGTGCCTCAATGGCACGCCTGTCACGTAAGTTTCCCCATTGGCTCCAATTTGATCTGACGCGACCTTCATTGGTAGAAAGCAGCGCTGAGTGCTCTGACCTAATCTGTCGTGATCTGACGGAACCATTATCGCCGTACAAACAACCGGACAAAGGCCGTGCAGCATTTCAAGCTGGTGTTGAAAACGCGTTGCGACTGGCCTCGGGCTAGCCGGGCGGCTACAATTTCGAACGCGCGCAATAGGAATGTTGATGTAACTTTCGTAGGCATTTGAGCAGCAATTAGTAACAAACGCGTATGAAGGCGAGTGAGTCTCTTCAGAATGATCAGTCGACTGCGACTGAAAACGCACTTCGCCGCGCCGTCGATACCACTCCCGCGTTGATTCACACTGCTCGGTCGGATGGTACCTGGATTACTTTAACCGGGGATGGTTGGATTTTCTTGGTAAGTCACTCGAAGACGTTTGTGGGTAGCGCTGGAACGCTCGACGAACTGTTCGAAGCGATTATCTTGATTCAGACCCGCAAGATCACAAGAGCTTCCCGGTCGTAATCATGGGCACTGATTACTGGCACGAAATACTGCGGTTCATCGAGCAAATGGCGAAGGCGGGAATGATCGCACCTTCGGACATGCAGGTGGTTTACGTGACCGATTCAGTCGACGACGCGATCGCGCATATTCGCAGCCACGCAATTGAGCGGTTTGCGCTTCTCGCGGTTCGACGAGTGCGCCCTCACTGGCGCTGGTTGGGAGAGCGCGGTTTACCGCCGCCTCTCATCGCATTGAGTAATTTACGGCCGCCTGGCCCGCCCGCCCGACGGTTGCCACCGTAGTCGCTACTCTTACAAATCACAACACATCGAGGTCACAAGATGAGCAACGAAACTCCCGCCGCTATTGACCCGGACATGTTCGCTGCCGTTTTTAGCCAGAACTGGGACAACGCCCGTCACATCAAGAGCGAGCGCATCTCGTTTATGAACGCCTACTCGGTGATTTGCGCGGGCGTGCTGGCCCTGCTCCAGAGCGTTCAGGCTAGCGACCTCATCCGAATCGCACTGCTTTTCTTTATGACTCTATTCTCACTGATAGGGTTGCTCACGAGCCTGCGGCTGAAAGGCGAGTTGGAGGAATGCCTGGCCAGAATTGAAGCGATGAGTGTGCAGGCGAGGGTGAATGACTTTGTGGCGCTCGGTCAATTGGGAAGGAAGGTCGCCGCGCTATCCAAGGTTCCGATGGATCTTCCCAATCTTCTACGCCATGACGACGGTAGGCTTCATTACACTGATCGTGTACCGTCTGGTCACCGGCGAAGCCATAAAGTAATCGCGTCCCAGTGAACGGAACACAGACAACAACCGAATGACGCAAGCTCCCAGAAACAGCTTCAAACGAAAAGTTCGCGTTTGTTACCCAGCGGGAACAGGGACGCTGGTTCTTCGGCACTGACTTGGATTGGGAACATGATATTGATCCGGTGGCAGTGAGCAGCGACGGAAACACGGCAACCTTTGAAATCGAGGCACAGCGGCCATTCGTTTATTTCAAGCCCTGTTTGATTAAGAACGGCAGTCTGCATTGGGCGGTCGGGCCTAACAATCTTCTGATCATAACTGCCGAGCATGCCGGCACAATATATCCCTACTTCTTCAGTGATCCGCGAGGTCACTTCCTTCCCCTGATCGAAATTGAATCCGGCATACTTGGGCGGGATCATCGTCTGCGCGTTTACCTGCCGCCAGGATATGAGGAGAACACACTGGCTCATTATCCGCTCGCCTACATGCAGGACGGGCAGAACTTGTTTTTTCCGCATGAAGATTTTCAGCACAAGGATTGGCAGGTCGATCAAACTAGTCAGGTGCTGCGAGCGATGCGAGCGATCGAAGATTTGATCATCATTGGGGTTTATTCCAATGAGCGCCGCGAGGAGGAGTACAGCAAGCCAGGTTATGAGGTTTATGCGCGCTCCGTTGTCGAGGAGCTTGTGCGGGGCGAGCAGGTCTTTCTAAGGACAACGAAAGAACGTAAAGATCGCTCGATGTGGGGTTCGTCGTTAGGCGGGGTGGTCTCTTTTTATACCGTCTGGCAATACCCGGACGTATTTGGCAGCGCCGCCTGCATGTCGAGCACCTTCTCCTATAAGGACGACTTGCTCGACCGCGTGCTGAGCGAACCGAAGCGGCAAGTCGGATTCTATCTCGATAGCGGTTGGCCGGGCGATAATTACGAAGTTACCATCGCGATGGCGCTGGCTTTGGTGAGCAGGGGCTGGCGTTATGGGCGCGACCTTCTTTACTTGTGTTTTCCACATGCCGCGCATGATGAGAAAGCCTGGGGGATGCGGCTGCACTTGCCGATGCAGTTGTTCACCGGCATGGTCGCGCGCGCCTCGCGTAGCGGTGATCCGCTACTGCAAAATCCGCCCGAATAGCCGATGCGCCGGCAGCGACGACTATGCCGGCTATATGCTCGCCAGGCATATCAAACCAAAAAAGATAGTCTTTCACAGCCGGCTACTGCCGCACGAAACTTGCCGTATGAACCGGGTGCAACATCTCAAAACCAAGAAAGGATTCCTCGTCTTTTCAGACAGCGGTTTCATGACGTATCAACCTCAAACGTAATCAACGGGAGTAACCACCTATGCCATTCGATAAATTTGTAGATATGGAAACTCTGAGTGAAGAGCGGCGGAGAGCCGTCCAGGAATCGTTGCAAGGCATGAGCGTCGCTGAGCTGCGCGAGGTTGTTAAAGAGCTCTCTGACTTTGAAGGCGATCCATGGCAGGAGAATTTCGTCAGCGTGGTCGAGGCGCATCCAGAGGCAAGCTTTTATCGTGCAGTCACGCAGGAAGGGGCAATCATACTCTACTGTCCTGGTGAAGATACGGGTGTCTGGTTCCTGCCCGGCAGCGGGATGGGTCCACTGCCAGAGCAGGCGAAACGCCATATGAAAGAAGCCATCGCAGTGCCTATTTCTGGGAGAAAACACGTACGACTTTAGTTCGATATGCACGAAGCGAGGAGGGGTTGAATAAAATGAATGTCCTGACCAAAACACTGCGCATCGCTGCTGCCCTGCTGCTTGGAATTACCAGCGGTTGTTCCCGCAAGGCCGAGCAAGTCGCCCCACCCACGCCCGAAGTCCTAGTCACAACGGTCATGCCGAAGGATGTCCCCGTTTTGAAAGAAGGGGTCGCGACACTGGAGGGTTTCATTACCGCCAACATTAACGCGCAGGTGCAGGGCTACATTATCTCGCGCGACTACAAGGAAGGCAGCCTAGTTAAGAAAGGCGATCTTCTCTTTCAAATTGATCCCCGCCCCTTCGAAGCAACCCTGGATCAGGCGAAGGGAAACCTGGCTGTCGCGCAATCGAACCAGACTAAGGCCGACGCCGATGTGAAGCGCGCGATAAAGTTGTTCCAGGAGAAAGTCATCAGCGATCAGGAACGCGATACCTACATCAATTCTGCGTCATCAACGAAGGCTAACGTGCAAGCCGCAGAAGCTGCGGTACGACAAGCCGAGGTGAACCTTGGTTATACAAAGATCATCGCGCCGATCGATGGCATTGTGGGAATAGCTACCGCCCACGTAGGTGATCTCGTAGGCCCCGGAACTGGACCACTAACAACCATTTCCCAAGTCGATCCGATCAAGGCGGCTGTGAACATTGGCGAGCAGTCGTTCACGGAATTCATCACTGATCATCCCGATCCAGATGAACGGGAACGTTACCTGCAAGGACTCGAATTCGACCTACGTCTCGCGGATGGAAACCCCTATCCGCACAAAGGAAAATTTTATGCAGAGGATCGGAACCTCGACACAAAGACCGGCTCCATTCGCATGGAGTTTACCTTTCCTAATCCGGGAAACCGTTTACGGCCGGGCCAGTTTGGGAAGGTGCGGGCGGTAGTCAAAGTTGAGAAAGACGCTCTGGTCATTCCGGAACAAGCGGTGACTGAACTCCAGGGCAACCGGCTAGTCGCGGTGGTAGATAGCGAGAACAAAATAGCTATGCGCCCGGTGAAACTGGGTGAGCGCTCCGGCGCGATGTGGCAGGTGATTGAAGGTTTGAAACCGGGCGAGAAGGTTGTGGCACAAGGGCTACTGAAGGTGCGGCCGGGTGTGCCTGTTACAGTCAAAGAGTGGACGCCACCGCCAGAAGGAGTGACCTCCACAGACTCTCCTCCAGCAAAGAACCCTTAAACCATGTCCGAGTTCTTCATCAGGCGGCCGATTGTCGCGATTGTCATCGCAATCTTGATGGTGATTGTCGGAGCGATTTGCCTCCTGGGGTTACCGATCGCGCAGTATCCGAACATCGCCCCGCCGGAGATTCAAATCCTGACTCACTACACCGGTGCAGACGCGTTGACGATTGAGCAATCGGTCGCCGCGCCCATCGAGCAGAGGATGAGTGGCGTCGATAACATGAACTACATGTATTCGATCAACGCCAACAACGGCGACATGCGGATGATCGTAGACTTTGATGTCGCGACCGAACCGAACATCGATCAGATCCTGACGCAACTGCGCGTTTCCCAGGCGCAATCGCAGTTACCACAGGACGTAAACGCCTTCGGCGTGACCACCTCGAAGTCGGCCGCTTCGCCATTGATGGTCATTGGACTTACCTCACCGAACAAAACCTACGACAAGATCTTTTTGGCTAACTACGCCTACGTCAATCTCGTCGATGAGCTATTACGCCTGCCAGGTATCGGGATCGTGCAGGTATACGGAGCGGGTCAGTACGCGATGCGGCTTTGGGTGAAGCCCGACCAGCTGGCCAAGTTAGGTATCGCGGTGCCGGACATCATCGGTGCAGTTCAGAGACAGAATAATGTGAATCCAGCAGGCCAGATCGGCAGCAAGCCCATGGAGAAACGTCAGAACTTTACTTATACCGTACGCGCCCAAGGCCGGCTAAGCACGCCAGAGGAGTTTGGCAACATTGTCATTCGGGCAAATTCAGACGGCTCATTCGTGCGGGTAAGGGATGTGGCGCGGATCGAGCTGGGTGCGCAGACTTACAACCTGGAAAGCCGGCTGAACGGGCAACCAGCCGCGGCGATCGGGCTGTATCAGCTACCGGGTAGTAACGCCGTCCAAGCTTCGGACGCTGTTCGCGCATTCATGAAGGAAGCGAAGCAGCGCTTTCCCGCCGACATGGATTACGCCATCTCGCTCGACCAGACGGATTCCGTGCGCGAAGGGATGCGCGACATCGTTAAGACATTGGTGGAGGCGATCCTGCTGGTGGTTGTTGTCGTATTCATCTTTCTGCAAGGTTGGCGCGCAACTCTTATTCCGCTCTGCGCCGTGCCGGTTTCACTGGTTGGAACCTTTGTATTCTTTCCCTTATTCGGCTTCTCGATCAATACACTTTCGCTTTTCGGCCTGGTCCTCGCCATAGGTCTGGTGGTCGATGACGCGATTGTCGTCGTCGAAGCCGTCGAGCATCACATAGAATATGGCATGGCGCCACGCGAAGCCACATTGCTGGCAATGCGTCAGGTATCTGGACCGGTCATAGGTGTTGCCTGTGTGCTTGCTGCGGTCTTTATACCTACGGTATTTCTTCCGGGGATCACCGGCAGATTATACCAGCAGTTTGCCATAACCATCGCAATCTCGGTTATCATTTCCGCCTTTAATGCACTTTCGCTAAGTCCAGCGCTTTCCGCGCTGTTGCTTCGTCCGCGCAAGAAAACCCGTGGCCCGCTCGGCTGGTTCTTTGGCGGCTTTAATCGCGTCTTTAGCAGCGTAACTAATGGTTACGTCAGTTGGTCGCGCTATGCTATTCGAAAGAGTGTGCTCAGTCTTGGATTGCTTGCCCTCTTTTTTGTGGGTGCGGGATGGTTCGGCGGGAAGCTACCGCGTAGCTTCCTTCCAGAGGAAGACCAGGGCTACGTTTATATGGCGCTACAACTCCCGGACGCCGCGTCGCTCGACCGCACCGACGAGGCGGCGCGGAAGATCGAAGACGTTCTCAGCAAGATACCGGGCATCAAATACACTACGACTGTTGTCGGGTTCAGCCTTCTCAGCATCGTTCAAGACACTTATAGCGCCTTCTTCTTCGTCACCCTGGAGCCGTGGGAGGAGCGAAAGAAGCCGGAGGAACAATACGAGGCAATCAAGCTGCGGATAAACAAGGAGCTGGCCGGTCTTACCGACGGGATTGCTTTTGCGTTTCCGCCACCTGCTATCCCCGGCGTAGGTACCTCCGGCGGGTTTACCTTTCTGTTGCAAGACCGTGCCGGAAAAGACATTGGGTTTCTTGCCGATAATTTACAGAAGTTCATGGCCGCCGCGCAAAAACGTCCGGAACTTGCCGGACTTTTCTCGACGTTTCTGCCTAACGTGCCGCAGCTCTTTGTGGATGTCGATCGCGACAAGGTGCTCAAGCAAGGTATCGACATAGGTGAGGTCTACCAAACACTACAGACCTTCATGGGCGGTTATTTTGTTAATTATTTCAACCGCTTCGGACGGACCTGGCAGACTTACATCGAGGCCGAAGGCGATTACCGCGACGACCCGAAGAATGTGGGTCAGTTCTATGTTCGCAATTCGAACAACGACCCCGTTCCACTCGATGCCCTAGCCTGTCGCGGCGCCGGGCTATAGCTCGTCGCAAGCAATGAAGGCGTTGGAAGAGACCTTTCAGCAGACCATGCCGCCTGAAATGGGATTTAACTATATGGGCATGTCATTCCAGGAAAAGAAAGCAGAGAAAGGTGTTTCGGCGATCGCAGTGTTCGGCCTCTCGCTCATCTTTGTTTTCCTCATTCTGGCTGCCCTTTACGAAAGCTGGTCGTTGCCTTTTAGCGTTTTGCTTAGCACACCGATTGCGGTGTTCGGCGCGTTCCTAACTCTTTTCCTGCGGCGCATGGAAAACGATGTTTATGTGCAGATAGGTCTTGTCATGCTTATTGGTCTGGCAGCCAAGAATGCGATCTTAATCGTCGAGTTTGCCAAGGCCGAATACGAAAAGGGCAAACCGCTCATCGACGCTGCCCTGGAAGGTGCGCGCCTGCGGCTGCGACCCATTCTTATGACTTCTTTTGCTTTCATCTGTGGCTGCCTGCCCTTGTGGTTTGCCAGTGGCGCCGGAGCTGTGGCGCGTCGCGTTCTCGGTTCAACAGTCATCGGCGGAATGATCGCCGCTTCAGGGATTGCGATCTTCCTTATCCCGGTAACCTTCTACGTTGTGGAGCGACTCTCTTCACGCGGGCACGTCACCCCTCAAGCGCCACAACCGGAACGACAGGCCGCTCCGGCGGCGGCACTGCCATCATGAGTGACTCCGGCGATGGGTTTCGATTCCTATTCGCCACAATCACAACTGATGCATTGCTCGAACCAATCTCACGTCTACCTCACCCGGGAAATTTTATCGCAACAAGTTAGAAGCAGGAACAGTCAGGTCGTCCTCGTTGGCGCGCTAGCAACACTTGTTGGTTGCGCGCCGCTAGCGGAGGTTCGTGAGATCAATCCCGGGCTGGGCACACAACACGGGACACTGCCTCAGCTGCAGCGCGCTGAGCAACAGATTGCAAACGGCCAGGGGGTGAAGCGCACCGCTCCAAATAAAGCGATAGGCTCTTACCTGGCGGGCCTACAATCAGCAACGAGCGAACTGCGGAACAGTCCAAAGGATCGCATCGCTTTGCGTGATTATAACTTCGCCTTATCGCGCGTGTTTTCCGCGACTCGCCACGCTCACCTCGATCCGTGGACGCGTCCGTTACACGTTCCGGCGCCGAATGGAGGCGAATATTTGCTTAACAACCGTGCAATTGCGAATCGCCTCTGGCGACCACAGGATTACGAGCTAATTCCTGCCGATGAACTCGATGTGCGCGGGACGTTTGTTGTTCCCCGCGTGATTCGCGAAGGCGCAGGCGCGGCGCTTGTCGCTGTGCGCAACGAGCAGGCACCGCAGATTCCGCTGCGATTTGCTCCGCCGCGTGTTTATACCGCGGTTACCGCAGTAGCTCGGTTTACCGGGCGCAAGTGCGAGATCGAATTTATTGACCCACTTGCCACTGAGACCGTCAACGTTTCAGGTCGCAGTCTGCCATCGCAGGCAGATCTCACTGCGCCAATAGCTCTGGGTCTTTCGCGCGAGCATCCGGAGAAGATTGGGTTCGCGGCGATGCTGAACCCGGAGAAGTTCGCCCATACGGTGCGACTGATACAAGTCCAACCTTACGATCTAAACAAGATTCCGGTCGTGTTCGTCCACGGTCTTCAAGACACGCCTGTGGCCTGGGTGCCGATGGTGAACGCGCTCTGGGCTGATCCCGCTTTGCGCCGGAATTACCAGGTGTGTGTCTTCAGTTATCCGAGCGGCTATCCTGTCCAGTATTCAGCCTTGCTGCTTCGGCGCGAGCTGGAGGCATTCGACAGAACTTTTCCTCATCACCGCTCGATTATCCTTGTAGGTCATAGCATGGGTGGAATTATCAGCCGGCTAATGATCACCGACTCAGGCGGTGACAGACTTTGGCGCTACTTCTTCGGTAAACCGCCCGCGGAGACCAAACTCTCTCCGGAAAGCAAGGCGTTGGTCGAGGAGGGATTGATCTTCAAGCCGCGACGTAATGTAGCGCGAGTCATTTTCATTTCTACTCCACACCGCGGTAGTATTATTGCGCAAAACTCGATTGGTCGAATCGGATCGAGCCTGATCCGCAAATCCGTACAATACATGAACGCGGGCCGCGAGATCTTACACGCATCCATTGTTCAGGAGGACCCAACAGTCTTGAAACTAAACCGGCTGCCGAACAGTATCGATACCCTTTCGCCTAGCGATCCGTTTGTGAAAGAAATGAATGCACTACCAATGGCGAAACGCATTCCTTATCACTCGATCATCGGCGATCGCGGACGCGGTGACACGCCGAATAGCAGCGATGGTGTCGTGCCCTATTGGAGTTCGCATCTCGAGAGGGCCGAATCGGAGAAGATTGTGCCGTCTGGTCACGGCGCGGAACACAGTGCCCAAGGGATTGCCGAGGTCCTGAGAATCCTTCACGAACACATCGCAAGCAGGGGCTCATGAAAGCAACCGCGACCGGGCCTGCGCAGAACTGAAATACGGTACGATTCGCCATCCGGCAACGGCAACCGCAGTTCTACCGATGACGGGCGGCGCCTGCCCGCAATGCGGGATCAGCGTTTGGTCGGACAAGCTGACGATCAGCAAGCAGCGCTCACGGTCGCGAGTGGCTATCAGTCGCGTCACGCTTTTTGGGCTGAATGCGCTTGTTTCGCGCACTGCCAGAATGTTTCTGCGGCCGGACTAAGCGGACCTTTGCGCGCCGCGAGACCGATGTCGATCGTCTTCGGCTCGGGTATAAGCCGCAAAAGTTTTATCCGCCGACCGAAAACATACGCGAAGCGATCGGCAGCGAGCGCGACACCGCTGCCAGCTTCGACCGCGGCAATAATGCCATCCACGCTGTCGCGCTCCTCAACGATCTGCGGCTTGGTTTTGCTCGACGCGAAGACGGCGTCAATGAAGTAGTGGTAATCGGGGAACTCTTGCGGGACCAAGCCGACGAACGGTTCGCAGGCCGCCTCCTCGAGTGGGACAACGCGCCGCCGGGCGAGTCGGTGCTTGGGCGAAACGGCCAGGCGAGGGTGCTCATGGCTTAATGGGAAAAAACGCAGACCGCGAAGCGCGCCGGGCTTCGGCGCATGAAAGATGAAGGCGAGATGGAGTCTGCCTTCGAGCAGAGCATCCACGTTCTCCTCCACTTTGCGATCATGCAGCTTCACCCGTACGTTCGGCACCACGCCCTGATACGTCCTCAAGATGCGGTGAAAGAGCGGATCTATCGCATACGAACAATAACCAACATGCAACTCGATGCGCTGGTGCTCGTCGAGCGCACGCACATTTCTCAGTGCTTCGTCTGTTCGTGCCAGGATCGCGCGAGCTTCATTGAGAAACAGACGCCCGGCTTTGGTCAGTCTCACTGACTTACCGACCCGTTTCAGCAAAGGCAATCCGATTTCATCTTCAAGATCACGAACCTGACGGCTTACTGCCGGTTGGGAAATGTGAAGTTTCAACGCGGCGCGCGAGACGTTCTCAGTCTCGGCCACACCGACGAAGTAGCGCAAATGCCGAAGCTCCATAGGAAAGCTAGATAGGGAAATCCTTATAGCTTCTCGCTATAAAGAGGCAAGAAAGAAAGTATTTCCTGCGTGCGTTAGGCGGACGCCATACTGTGGCATGTCCGAAATTGTTGAAGGCGCTGCGCAAATTCGCACAAGTCTCACGCGCGAAAAGAGAAATCTGACCCTAACAACCTTGCCTCTCATCCGCGCATTTCACCACAGCGCAGTCCCGACCTGCGCTTCACGCCTAACCAGTTACAATCCAGAACGGTAACGCAATGGATGCGAATGTCGTCACTGCTTTGGCAGCGCTGCTGGGCTCGGTGGCCGGCGCATCGGCAGCCATCGCCACCGCGTGGATATCGCAGAGAAGCCAAACGCGTCGTGAATTGGCGAAATCGGAAATGCGCAAGCGCGAGACGCTCTACGGCGAGTTCATCACCGAAGCGGCCCGCTTATTATCCGACGCTTTTGACCACACGTTAGATAAACCTGAAACGCTCGTGAAACTTTATGCGATCCTCGGTCGGATCCGTCTCGTCTCCTCGGAAGCCGTGTTCAACGCCGCCGAGGAATGCAGCAGTCGCATTCTCGATGTTTACGCTACGCCGAACCGCACGGTCGACGAGCTCATCAGCGCTATTCGAAGCGACGAAATGGCGTTTCTGAGGAAATTCAGCGACGCCTGCCATGTCGAGTTAGGCAAATATTCCCAATATTAAAGAACAGACGCCCCTCAAAATTAACGAAATCGTCACATGACTAGTGTTTCGAGAAGCCGTCATTTGCTGGTGGGTCACGAAGGGAGCGAGTGAACGTGTGAATCAAGCGCTTCCAATAGTCTACCTAGCCAGGCACGGGGAGACCGCGTGGACCCTCTCGGGCCAACACACAGGACTTACGGACCTGCCGCTCACAGAACGTGGCAAACGCAATGCGCGACGACTCGAGGAACGGTTGCGCGGATTGAGTTTTGCCAAAGTATTTACGAGTCCGTTGCAACGCGCCAAGCGGACGTGTGAGCTAGCCGGCTTTGGTACTGTGGCTGAAGTCGACCAGGATTTGGTCGAATGGAACTATGGTGAGTATGAGGGGCGCCGCACCGCCGAAATCCGGGCGGAGCGCCCCGACTGGGAACTGTTCCGCGACGGCTGTCCAGGAGGGGAATCGCCAGCCGAGGCCGCGGCGCGGGCCGATCGCGTGGTGAGCCGCCTGCGCGAAAATCGTGATGCGGTCGTAACCAGGTGGCGTTTTCGCCGAGTCCTCTAGTCCAGACGCAGCGGTCCAGATTCTCCTAACTTCGTTCAACGTTCCGAAAGAAATTTCGCGCTACGTGAAATGTCGAATTTCGGATGCTTGAGAAAATAGCGTGAAGACAAACTCAATTGCTCAGGAATCAGGCTGGAACGTTTCCTTCTGGTTCGCCGTCTCGAGTCCGCTGCTCGGTGTTCTGGTCGGCATCCTCGCCGCGGCGATTTTTTGCCGATGATCGAGGAAGCCATGAGCACGACGCTAATCGTCTTCATCTTGATCATCCTACTGTTCGGCTTCGATTCGACCGGACAGGTCAGGACGCAGCTGGCACTGAAGATCGCCCAAGAAATCTCAAATTTTCTAAAATATCGATCTTCGAAAGATTGAGAAAGAAATAACAAATCAATTCACAACAACATGAACGCTGCCGACGATTACCAATACGAGGCGAGCCAAAAAGATTTGGCGGCCGGGATCATAAAACAGGCCGGGCTGGATTTGCGACGGTTCCACGGCGGAACGAGCGCGGTCGAGCGGGAATTCTATCTCGATGCTTATCGCTGGGTCGTATCCGATGATTGTTCCTGGCCATTTTCGTTCTTAAACGTTTGCCAATTGCTGAATCTCGCGCCGGAAACCGTTCGCGAGGAGGTGCTCGGCGACCTCTCGTTAGGCGTGTTCGGTTATTGGAGCCGACGCTGCGGACGCGCCGCGCGGAGATTTAAGATTTTTCTTAGCAATATTTTCGGAAACGAACGCACCGCGAACGCGGCTGAGCCGGTCTCGTAGCGCATGCTTTGCACCAATATGAAAGCAAACGTCTTTGTTCAAAAGTTGCGTCGAATTTTGCGGCCAGTTGTTAGGGAGTCCGCCTACAGACACGATCCACTGCTCATCAACAGCATGGCCGCATTCAATTTCCGGCCGCCACTAATGCTCCAGTTTCCTGGGGAACGACTCGCGCGCGCCACCACCTTCTCGCATTGAACGTCACCACGATCGTTCTCATCCCAGGCCTGTGGATGACCGCGCTCTGTTGGGAGCACTGGGTCAAACACTACACCGACAAAGGTTATTGTGTGATTGCCGCGAACTGGCCCGGCATGGAAGGCGACGTTGAACTACTGCGACGCGATCCAAGCAGCTTCGCGAATCTTGGACTGACTGAAGTTGTCGATCACTACGAGCAACTCATTCGCGAGCTTGAAACTCCGCCGGTCATTATTGGGTATGGGTTCGGCGGTTTGATAGCGCAGATTCTTCTCGATCGCGGCTGGGCCGCCGCCGGTGTGGCGATCGCCAGTGCTCCGGTAAAAGGAATCGCTCGGCTGCCGTTGTCGGTGTTGAAGCTGGCGTTCTCAGTTCTCGGCAATTCTTTCAGAAACAAAACCGCCTCGCTGACAGCGGAACAATTTCATCGCGTGTTCGCAAACTCGCTGCCGGATGCAAACTTCACTCCGCACAGCGCAACCGCCGTCAACTTTCGTAACGACACGCGCGCGCCGCTCCTTCTTGTTGCAGGCGGCAAGGATCAAGTTACTCCGAGCTCGCTCGTCAAAGCAAACTTCGACCTGTATCGAGAATCGAAAGCCGAAACCGATTACAAGGAATACCCCGAGCAAACACACTTCACGCTCCTTCAGGAAACCAAAGTCGCGGACTACGTGCTCGGTTGGGCGCTGTACTGCTCCAATGGGTCGAAGCTAACCGCAGTTCCCAATCAGACCGACAGCTGGTCGGTTCAACTCTCGACCTAAACGAAAATGGATTCGCTGTGACCGACAATCCAACGAAAAAACTATGAAAACCCAAACTTACAAACCAAAACCTGCTGCGTCAGCCAATAAAAACGCAATCGGCCGCTTATTTTTTCTGGAAGCAAGCGGCGGCCGGATTCATTCGGTGAATGCCGACGGGTCGGACCGAAAAGTCATTGTCAGCGGTGCTCGAATCCCTGATGGCGTCGTCGTCGATCTTGAGGCCGGACACATTTACTGGACCAACATGGGCGTGCCGAACCAAAACGACGGTTCGATCGAGCGCGCCGATCTCGACGGTCAAAATCGCGTAACCATCATTGGCGAAGGCAAGACATTCACGCCAAAGCAACTCCATTTCGAAAAAAAGAGCGGAAAACTTTACTGGTGCGATCGCGAGGGAATGCGCGTCATGCGCTCGAACCTTGATGGTTCGGAAATCGAAACCCTGATCGACACAAGCAAAGGCGACCCGCGGCCGGGCACCGATCAAACAAAATGGTGCGTTGGAATCACCGTTGATCCAGATCGCGGACAAATTTATTGGACGCAAAAAGGACCCGATGATGCAGGTAAGGGCCGCATCTTCCGTGCGAAGATCGACATCCCGAAAGGCGAGACGGCGGCGAACCGCACCGACATCGAACTCTTGTTCGATGGTTTGCCGGAACCGATCGATCTCGAGCTTGATCTGAAGAATCGGTTCCTGTATTGGACCGACCGCGGAGATCCTCCGCGCGGCAACACAGTCAATCGCGCGTCGCTGGATGCCGATTTCAAGAAACGCCCGACTCCCGAGATTCTTCTTACACATTTGATGGAAGGAATCGGGATCGCTCTCGATTTGAAAGGAGACCGGATGTTTATCACCGATTTAGCCGGCTCGATCTATTCGGCCAGGCTCGACGGCTCGGAAAGGAAACCGTTGCTCGTCGCGCAGGGAAATCTCACCGGCATCGCTTACACAGAAATCAACCCAAAGGAAAACTAATATGTCATACAACAAACCAATACGTCGCATCGCCATTGTTGGCACCGGAGTTATCGGCGCCAGCTGGGCTGCTGAGTATCTCGCGCGCGGATTCGATGTCATCGCGACCGATCCGGCGCCAAACGCCGAAGCAAATTTGCACAAATACATCGACGAAGCCTGGAAAGACCTGACGACCATTGGTCTTTCCAAAGGCGCGTCGCGCGACCGCTTAACTTTCACGACGGATCTAAAAGAGGCGTTGTCGAAAGCGGATTTCGTTCAGGAAAACGGACCCGAGCGTCCCGATTTCAAGATAAAGTTGTTCGCGCAGATGGACGATGCCGCTCCGGTCGATTCCATCATCGCGTCGAGTTCATCCGGAATCACGCCCAGCGTGATGCAATCAAAATGCAAGCACCCGGAGCGTATTCTGGTCGGGCATCCCTTTAATCCGCCACACATCATCGCCCTAGTGGAAGTAGTTGGAGGAACTAAGACTTCGCCGGAAGCGATTCAGCAAGCGATCGCATTTTACGCCTCGATCGGGAAGAAACCGATCCATTTGAAGAAGGAACTTCCCGGTCACGTTGGCAACCGCCTGCAGGCGGCGCTCTACAAGGAGATCATGTATTTGATTCAGCACGATGTGCTGAGCGTCGAAGATGCGGACGTGGCCGT